>Ga0163153_10000374_pt1 | contig 78929 bp, 81 predicted proteins | sample OliLakLV19MP6IB1_FD_148629 | JGI IMG/M metagenome (GOLD analysis project Ga0163153, IMG submission 148629) | Freshwater microbial mat bacterial communities from Lake Vanda, McMurdo Dry Valleys, Antarctica - Oligotrophic Lake LV.19.MP6.IB-1 | ecosystem: Environmental > Aquatic > Freshwater >... | reverse complement strand
AAACTCACGCGCGAGGCGACGTACAAGATGCTCTCCAAGTCAGGCAATCCAGAGCTTCGCAGTCTCAGCGCCGTCCTGAAGGCGACGGGCCTTCGGATCTCCGTAAAGCCGATCGAGAAGCGGACTGTCTGAAACACTGAGGTTACGCGCAGCCAATAGATGCGCTGAGGTATCCTTGGACAAGCGCAAACTCACACAGCGTTTGGGGCTCGGCAGCAAGTAACCGCCGCGCGAGGCGCGGTTACTCCCGCATCCGCGCGATTTTCACCACGTCCTGCAGCCTGCGAAGCGAGCGCATCACGCGCGCGAGGTGCTGGCGGTGGGCGACCTCCAGCACGAACAGCATGGTGGTGTAGAGGGAGCGGTCCTCGTCCATCGTGATCGAATCGATGTTCGATCCGGCATCGGCGATCTCGGAAGCGACCTTGGCCAGCACCCCGCGCTGGTTGGTCACGGTCACCTGGATCGCGGCCTGGAAGAGCTTGGCGGTGGCCGGGTCCCAATCGACTTCGATCCAGGTGTCCGGCTCGTTCTTGCGCGAGCGCTCGATCTGGTGGCAATCGCCGGCGTGCACCACCAGTCCCTGGCCTTTCTTGATCGAGCCGACGATCTCGTCGCCCGGGATCGGCCGGCAACAGGTGGCGAGCTGCACGGCCATGCCTTCGGTGCCGCGGATGACCACGCTGCCGACCGGCTTGCCCGGGGCCCTGCTGTCATCCTTCGGCAGCTCGCGGAACCTCAGCAGGCGGCGCGCCATGACCGCGGGCAGCTGCTTGCCCAGGCCGATGTCCGCGAGCACTTCCTGCCGCGAGCGCGCCCCTGCGTCGCGCACGGCGCGCTCCCAGTTGTGCGCATCGATTTCGGTGAGCGCGATGCCGAGCGGGCGCAGGGCCTGCTCCAGCAGCCGCTCGCCAAGCGCCGAGGACTCGTCGTACTGCATGGTCTTGAGGAAGTGGCGGATGTTGGAGCGCGCCTTGCCGGTGCGCACGAACTGCAGCCAGCCCGGGCTGGGCTTGGCATGGCTCGCGGTGACGATCTCGACGCGGTCGCCGTTCCTGAGCTCGGTCCTCAACGGGACGAGCTCGCTGTTGACCTTTGCCGCCACGCAGCGGTTGCCGATGTCGGTATGCACCGCGTAGGCCATGTCGACCGCAGTGGCGCCGCGCGGCAACGAAAGGATTTTTCCCCTCGGCGTGAACACGTAGACCTCGTCCGGGAACAGGTCGACCTTGATGTGCTCGAGGAACTCCGCCGAGTCGCCGGACTGGTTCTGGATCTCGAGGAGCGACTGCAGCCACTGGTGCGTCTTCTTCTGCAGGTCCGAGAGCGTGGCGCCCTCGTCCTTGTACATCCAGTGCGAGGCGACGCCGGTCTCGGCGATGCGGTGCATCTGCTCGGTGCGGATCTGCAGCTCGACTGGCGTGCCGAACGGGCCGATCAGCGTGGTGTGCAGCGACTGGTAGCCGTTGGCCTTGGGGATCGCGATGTAGTCCTTGAACTTGCCCGGCACCGGCTTGTACAGGCCGTGCAACGCGCCGAGCGAGAGGTAGCACGACGGCACGCCATTCTTGACGATGACCCGGAACCCGTAGATGTCGTGCACCTCGGAGAAGGTGAGGTGCTTGTCCAGCATCTTCTTGTAAGTGCTGTAGATATGCTTCTCGCGCCCGTTGACCTCGGCTTCGATGCCGGCGTCGACCAGCTTGTTCCTGATCGCGTCCTGCGTCTTGCCGATGACTTCCCGCCGGTTGCCGCGAGCCGAACGCGTCGCCTTCGCGAGCACGCGATGGCGCAGCGGGTACAGGTGGGCGAACGAGAGTTCCTCGAGCTCCTGGTAGAGGTTGTTCAGGCCCAGCCGGTTCGCGATCGGCGCGTAGATTTCGCGGGTTTCGCGCGCGACGCGCCGCCGCTTGACCGGCGGCACCGCGCTCAGCGTGCGCATGTTGTGCAGGCGGTCGGCAAGCTTGATGAGGATGACGCGCACGTCGCGCGCCATCGCGAGGAGCATCTTGCGGAAGTTTTCCGCCTGCGCGTCCTCGGCGGACTGGAATTCGATCTTGTCGAGCTTGGACAGGCCATCCACCAGCTCGGCTACCGGTCGGCCGAAGGTGTCGGAGATCTCGTCCTTGGTGACGGAAGTGTCTTCCATCACGTCATGCAGCAGCGCGGCCATGAGGGCCTGGCTGTCCATGTGCCACCCGGCGAGGATCTCGGTGACCGCGAGCGGGTGCGAGATGTAGGGTTCGCCGGACTGGCGGGTCTGGCCCGCGTGGGCGGCTTCGCTGAAGCGGTACGCATCGCCGAGCTTGGCGATGTCGGTGGGCTTCAGGTAGGTGAACAGGCCCTCGTTCAGCGCGGTGACGGCAGCCATCGGGGGGTTGGCTTGAACAGGCCTGAGCAAGGGTTGGGCATCGATGCCCGCTGCGGCGGCCCCCCTCGTGCCTGCCGCCCGCCGGGCACCTCTGGGGTCAGGGCGTCGCGATCGGCATCGGCGAAGCCGGGTTCTTCTTGAGGACCTCGAGCCCGACCTTGCCGCTGGCGATCTCGCGCAGCGCGATCACGGTGGGCTTGTCCTTGTTCGGATCCACGAGCGCCGAGGCGCCGGTGCTCACTTGGCGCGCGCGATAAGTTGCGGCGAGCGTGAGCTGGAAGCGGTTGGGAATGCGCTTGAGGCAATCGTCTACTGTGATGCGTGCCATGGTCTAGGTCCCGAGTCTGAAGAGTTCCGGATGCTGCGCGAGCTGCCGGACGGTGCCCAGGCGCGCGCTGCGTATGATTGCGAGGAGGTCTTGCGAGGCCTCATCGAAGTCCTTGTTAATAATAGCATAATTGAACTCCGGCGAGTGGCTGATCTCCTCCCTCGCGACCGCCATGCGGCGGCGGATCACTTCCGGCGAATCCTGGCCGCGCTTCTGCATGCGGCGCTCGAGCTCCCCGATGGACGGCGGCAGGATGAAAATCCCTATGCAATCAGGGTACAGGCCACGAACCTGCTGGGCGCCCTGCCAGTCGATTTCGAGGATGAGATCCCTCTGAGCCGCAAGCGAGAGGTCGATCGCTTTCTGAGATGTTCCATATCGGTTTCCATGCACTTCGGCCGATTCGAGAAATTCAGCCCGGTTCAGCATTGCCAAAAATGTCGGCTCGTCGACAAAGTGATACTCGCGCCCATTCTGCTCGCCCGGCCTTGGGGCGCGAGTGGTGTACGAAATTGATACGCCCAGTTTCGGGTCTGCCGCGAGAGCCGCGGCGATCAACGATGACTTGCCCGCGCCCGATGGGGCCGTAATGACGATCAGCGACCCGCTCATGGCAACCTACTCAATGTTCTGAACCTGCTCGCGCATCTGCTCGATCAGGAGCTTCAGTTCGAGCGCGCAATCCGAGATCGCCTGCGAAGCGGCCTTGGAACCGAGCGTGTTGGCTTCGCGGTTGAGCTCCTGCATGAGGAAGTCGAGGCGCTTGCCCACGGGGTTACCCGTCCCTTTAGAGCCGCCTTTGAACAGCACGCGCTCGACTTCGTCGAGGTGGGTGGAGAGGCGCTGAAGCTCCTCGTCGACATCGATCTTGATGCCGAAGACCGCGATCTCCTGGCGCACGCGCTCGTCGTCGGCCGTGCCGAGGGCGTCGCGCAGGCGCTGCGCCATCTTCTCCTGGTAGGCCGCGATGGCTTCGGGCACGAAAGGCGCGACAGCCGCGACGCTCTTTCGCATGGCGGCTACGCGTTCGCGAATCACTCCGGCGAGCTTTGCGCCTTCGCGAGCGCGCGCGGCTGTCAGCTCGCCGATCGCTTTTGCGCCGATCGCCGTTGCCTGCTCCCGGAGTTCGGCTTCCGAGACGGTGCCTTCGGCCAGCACGCCGGGCCAGCGCAGGATGTCGGCGGTGCGCAGCGGCGTGGCCTCGGGCATTTCGCGCCTGACGATGGCCGCGAGTTTGCCGAGCTCTTCGAGCGCGGCGACATTCAATGCCTGCGCGCGCGGGCCGGTCGCGGTGGTGGACAGGCTCAGGCGGCAATCCACTTTTCCGCGCGACAGGCGCGCACTGATCGCTTCGCGCAATCCGGCCTCGAGCATCCGCAGCTCGTCCGCGACGCGGAACTGGATGTCGAGATAACGCGAATTTACGGAGCGCAACTCGATGTTGAGCGTTCCGCCGGTGATCTCCGCCGATGCGGTGGCGTATCCGGTCATGCTATGGATCATGAGGCACGCGAGTCAGGTGGGATGTGAGGGCAACTGTGCACTACTGCGCAGCCCTCGCGGATCAAGCGCGTATCATATCAGTCTGCCGCACCGCTCCGCCTTCGCGCGCTCCGTCCGCCATGCAAATGCAACAGGCCAACCAGTCGCTGCCGGAAGGCTTTCAGCTCGAGAATTACAAGATCCTGCGCGTGCTTGCCTCGGGCGGTTTTTCGTTCGTCTACCTTGCGCATGACGAGAACGAAGTGCCGGTGGCGATCAAGGAATACCTCCCCGCGTCGCTGGCCCTGCGTACCGGCACCGATGCGTCGCCCGCGGTGCCCGAAGAGAACCTGCCGATCTACCGCTACGGCATGAAATGCTTCTTCGAGGAAGGCCGTGCGCTCGCGACGCTTTCGCACCCGAACGTCGTGCGCGTGCTGAATTTTTTCCGCGCCAACGAGACCGTGTACATGGTCATGCGCTATGAGCGCGGGCGCACGCTGCAGGAACACATCCAGGCCCGCCGCGGCCCGTTGTCGGAGGCGTGGATCCGGCGCACGTTCAGCGAATTGCTGCACGGCCTGCGCGAAGTGCATTCGCACAAGCTCCTGCACCTGGACATCAAGCCGGGCAACATCTACGTGCGCAACGACGGCTCGCCGCTGCTCATCGATTTCGGCGCCGCGCGGCAGACGCTGACCGCAGAGGGCACACAGTTGCCGCCGATGTACACGCCGGGTTACGCATCGCCCGAGCACTACACCAACCGGCAGAACCTGGGGCCCTGGAGCGACATGTACTCGGTGGGCGCGGCGATGTACGCTTGCCTGTCGGCCGATGCGCCGCAGCCGGCCGACCAGCGGGCGGCGCAGGACAAGGTCGAGCCCGCGCGCAGGGCCTGGAGCGGGAAGTACACCAGCCAGCTCCTCGACACGATCGACTGGTGCATGCGCCTGGACCACATGGAGCGGCCGCAAAGCGTGCTCGCGCTGCAGAAAGCACTGCTTGGCCAGAAGGACCCGGACCACAAGGGCGAGGGTCCGCTGATCGACCAGCTGAAGGGCATGCTCTCGAGGTTCACCAAGCGCACGGATGACGGCGCGGACAAGGCTGCCGCGGGCAACCAGGCGCAGGGCAAGTGAGCCCCGCACAGCGGCCGCGCGCATGAAATTCTCGATCTTCCAGGACAGCCGAGTTGGCGGGCGTGCGTACAACCAGGACCGCATCGGCCACTGGTACACGCGCGATTCGCTCCTGCTGGTGCTCGCCGACGGCATGGGCGGCCATCTCATGGGCGAAGTCGCCGCCCAGATCGCGGTCGATACGCTTGCGTCTTCGTTCCAAAGGGATGCGCAGACGCGCATCCCGGATCCGGACCTGTTCCTCTTTCGCGGCATCGGCCGAGTGCATGCCGCGATCGACGAATACACGAAGAAGCTCAAGCTGCCCGATTCGCCGCGAACCACCCTGGTGGCGTGCATCGTCCAGGACGGCGTGGCGTGGTGGGCGCATATCGGCGATTCGCGCTTCTACCTCATTCGCCGCGGCTCGATCCTCATGCGCACCAAGGATCACACCCGTGTCCAGCAGCTGGTCGACCAGGGACGCATCCGCGAGGAATCGGTGAGCTCGCACCCGCAGAGGAACCTGCTGCTGCAGTGCCTCGGCGGCGGCCATTCGCCCAAGATCGAGCCCGCGGCAACCGCGAGCCTTGCTAAGGACGACATCCTCCTCTTGTGCTCGGACGGTTTCTGGGGCCCGCTTACGCAAAGGCAGATGCTCGGCAAGCTGTCCGAAAAGAGCCTCATCCAGGCGATGCCGGACCTGATGTCGCTCGCGGAGGTTCGCGGCGGGCAGGAGTGCGATAATCTTTCCGTCGTGGCGATCGCATGGGGCGAGGCTGCGGTTGCGAGGCAGGCAGCGGCCCCGATAACGGTGCCCACCCACGACCTGCCCACCGATGTGCAGGACTTCACCGACTCCGGGTTGGCCGAAGCGCACATGACCGATGCCGAGATCGAGCGCGCGATCGCCGACATCAAGGCGACCCTGAAACAATACAGCGACGGAAAGAAATGAGACCAAGCAAGCGCAGGCCCGACGAATTGCGCGCAGTCAGTATCGAGCGCAACTTCACCAAGCACGCCGAAGGCTCCGTGCTCGTTTCTTTCGGCGACACGCGGGTGCTGTGCACCGCGAGCGTGGATGCGAAAGTGCCGCCCTTCCTCAAGGGGCGCGGGCAGGGCTGGTTAACTGCCGAGTACGGCATGCTGCCGCGCGCAACCAACACCCGGGGCGACCGCGAGGCCGCGCGCGGCAAGCAATCGGGCCGCACGCAGGAGATCCAGCGCCTCATCGGCCGCTCGATGCGCGCCGTGGTCGACCTGTCGAAACTCGGCGAGCGCACGATCCAGATCGACTGCGATGTGCTGCAGGCCGACGGCGGGACGCGCACCGCGTCCATCACCGGGGCGTTTGTCGCCGTCCACGACGCCCTCAACTGGCTCAAGGCGCGCGGCGACCTGACCGAGCTGCCGATCAAGGAGTTTGTCGCCGCGGTTTCGGTCGGCGTGTACGAGGGCACGGCGGTGCTCGATCTCGACTACGCCGAAGACTCGGCGTGCGACACCGACATGAACGTGGTCATGACTGGCGCCGGCGGGTTCGTCGAGGTGCAGGGGACCGCCGAGGGCGCCGCGTTCTCGCGCAAGGAACTCGACCAGCTGCTCGGCCTCGCCGACAAGGGCATCCGCGAACTCGTCACAGCGCAGAAGCACGCCTTGGCGATTTGACGCCGACGTTGAAAAAGCTGGTCCTGGCCAGCGGCAACCCGGGCAAGCTTGGCGAGATCCGCGAGCTGCTCGCGCCGCTGGACATCGAAGTGGTTTCCCAAGGCGAGCTCGGCATCGGCGAGGCCGCCGAGCCTCACTTCACCTTCCTCGAGAACGCGCTTGCCAAGGCCCGCCATGCGAGCGGCGCGTCCGGCCTGCCTGCGCTTGCGGACGATTCCGGCATTTGCGTGGATGCGCTCGGCGGCGAGCCCGGCGTGAACTCCGCGTACTTCGCGGGCAGGCAGGGCCATCGCGAAGAGCGCGACGTGCGCAACAATGCAAAGCTGCTGGACGCGCTCGCGTGCGGGCCTGCGCAAGCTGCCAGGTCGGCCCACTACGCCTGCGTGATGGTGCTCGTGCGGCATCCCGCCGATCCGCAGCCGTTGGTGGCCGAAGGCAACTGGTCGGGCGTGATCACCGATCGGCCGCGCGGCACGAATGGGTTCGGCTACGACCCGCTCTTCCTGCTGCCGGAACTGGGCAGGACCGCTGCGGAACTCGGCAGCGCCGAAAAGAACCGCATCAGCCACCGTGGAGTGGCGCTGAACCGGCTGCTCGCGCGCCTGCGGCAGGCAAGCTGATGCCCGCGCCCGCCACGGTGGCGCTCGCGAAGCCCGGCTCGATCCGCCTTGAGGCCCTGCCGCCGCTTTCGCTCTACGTGCACATGCCATGGTGTGTGCGCAAATGCCCGTACTGCGATTTCAACTCGCATGAGAAGAAGGGCGACCTGCCCGAGGGCGCCTATTGCGCAGCGCTGGTGGCCGACCTCGAGAATGCGCTGCCATGGATCTGGGGACGGCGCGTCTACAGCATCTTCTTCGGCGGCGGCACGCCGAGCCTGTTTGCCGCAAGCTCGATCGACCGCCTGCTCTCGGAATTGCGCTCCCGGATCACAATTGCGGCGGATGCCGAGATCACGCTGGAAGCGAATCCCGGCACCTTCGAGGCGGGCAAATTCCGCGATTTTCGCGCCTGCGGCATCAACCGCCTGTCGATCGGGATCCAAAGCTTCAACGATGCGCACCTGAAGTCGCTGGGCCGCATCCACAGCGCAGACGAAGCGCGCCAGGCCATCTCGATCGCGCAGGCGAATTTCGAGAACATCAACCTCGACCTGATGTACGGGCTTCCGTCGCAAACAGCCGAGGAGGCAACGGCGGATATCGAGGAGGCCATCCGGTGGGGCACCTCCCACCTGTCTGCGTACCAACTGACCCTCGAGCCGAACACCGTGTTCTACAGTCATCCGCCCCCGCTGCCGGAGCACGATGCGGCCGCGTCGATGCAGGAGAACGCCGAGTCGCTCCTCGCCGCCGCCGGGTTCGAGCACTACGAGACGTCGGCATTCGCCAGGCCCGGGCTGCGCTGCCGGCATAACGTCAACTACTGGCAGTTCGGCGACTACCTCGGCCTGGGTGCCGGTGCCCACGGCAAGATCAGTTTCCCGGACCGCGTCCAGCGGCACGCCCGCGCGAAGCAGCCGCGGGAATACATGGCAATGGCCCCGGAGGGCAAGTCCATCGTCGAGCACAAGACGGTTGCCGCAAGCGAACTGCCGTTCGAGTTCATGCTGAATGCGCTGCGGCTGGTCGAGGGATTTCCGATTGCGCTGTTTCGCGAACGCACCGGGATGGAGATCACCTCGCTGGAAGCCGCGCTGGCCAAGGGCGAATCGCTCGGGCTGCTCGAACGCGACTGGCAGCGCCTGCGGCCGACGGCCAAGGGGCAGCGTTTCCTGAACGAGCTGCTCGAGCTGTTTCTCCCCTGAATTCGGAACAATTCAATGCCGGGGTCGGCTCCTGGAGCGGCTTCCGGGGCAGTTTTTGTATCGACACCAGTACATTCAGCGGGCACGCCTGCGAAATACGAGGTCGCGCACGCCGTGCCCCAGCCTGAGCCCGCGGGCCTCGAACTTGGTCTGCGGGCGATACGCCGGGCGCGGTGAGTAGTCGACCGCCGTGTTCTCGAGGAGCGGCTCGGCGCCAAGCACCTCGAGCATGTGCTCCGAGTAAGGCTCCCAATCGGTCGCCAGGTGCAGGTAGCCACCAAGGGCGAGCTTGCGCGAGGCCAGCGCCACCAGCGGCGGCTGGATCAGGCGGCGCTTGTTGTGGCGCTTCTTTGGCCACGGGTCGGGAAAAAACACATGCAGGCCGGCAAGCGTTTCGTCGGGGATCATTTTCTCGAGCACATCGACGGCGTCATGGCGGATCACGCGCAGGTTGCCCAGGCCTTCCTCGTCGATCGATTTGAGCAGGCTCCCTACGCCGGGCAGATGGACTTCGACGGCGATGTAGTCGTTGTCGGGATGCGCTTTGGCGATTGCAACGCTGGTCTCGCCCATGCCCGAGCCGATCTCGAGGTAGAACGGAGCGCTGCGCCCGAACACGGCCCGCGCGTCCAGCGGCTGCTCTGAAAACGCGATGCCATACCGCGGGTAAAGCGTCTCCCAGGCGCGTTGCTGGGCGTTCGAGACTCGCCCTTGTCGCAGGACAAAGCTGCGGACCGTCCTGCGCGGCGCCTCCATGCGGGGCGCCTAGGCGGCTTTGATTTTCGCGGCTCCGCTGATCATGCCCGCCGTCGGGGATGACGGCGCCGCCGAATAGAGTTTCTTCGGCATGCGGCCCGCAAGAAAGGCGTCGCGTCCGGCCTCCACGCCCTTCTTCATGGCTTGCGCCATCAGCACGGGGTCGCGGGCCGCTGCGATCGCCGTATTCATCAGCACCCCGTCGCACCCGAGCTCCATCGCAATCGCGGCATCAGAGGCGGTACCCACGCCCGCGTCGACCAGCACCGGCACCGAAACCCGGTCGATCACGAGCTGCAGGTTCCAGGGGTTGAGGATGCCCATGCCCGAGCCGATGAGCGAAGCGAGCGGCATCACCGCGACGCATCCCAGGTCTTCAAGCATCTTTGCCTGGATGGGATCGTCGGAGCAGTACACCATCACTTTGAAGCCTTCGCCCACAAGGGTCTTCGCGGCCTCGAGCGTTTCCGGCATGTTGGGGTAAAGCGACTGCGGGTCTCCAAGCACCTCGAGCTTCACGAGGTCGTGGCCCTCGAGCAGCTCGCGCGCAAGGCGCAGCGTGCGCACCGCGTCGAGCGCGGTATAGCAGCCCGCGGTGTTCGGCAGCAGGGTGAACTGCGAAGGCGGCAGCGAGTCGAGCAAGTTGGGCTCGCCGGGGTTCTGGCCGATATTGGTGCGGCGGATCGCCACGGTCACGATCTGCGCGCCGGAAGCGTCGATGGCCGCGCGCGTTTCGGCGAAATCCTTGTACTTGCCGGTGCCCACGAGGAGGCGCGAGCGATAGGACTGGCCCGCAATCACGAGTTGGTCGCTCATGTTCAGCCTCCGCCCACGGCCACGACGATCTCGAGGCGATCGCCATTGGTGAGCAACGTGGCGCGATGCGCGCTTCTCGGCACGATTTCACCGTTGCGTTCGACCGCGATTTTCTTTCCGGCGAGCTGCAGCTGCTCGATGAGGGCGGCGACATCCACCGCGCCGTCGAAACGGTGCGCCGCGCCATTTACGGTGACTTGTATCATGACCCCAATGATACCGCTCCGTGGGTGGGGCGGCGAAGGCGGGGCCGGAATAGGTCATGCGGATTGACGCGCGGCGCTGCCGCCTGACTTAGAATGCAAGCAGAAGGAAATCCAGAAAAAAATGACCCCTGCCGGAAGCCAATCCCCGGAAGAACTTCTGTTTGCCGCGCAAAAGGAATCGCGCGACATGCAACGCGCGGTCATCGCCCTGCGCGGCGAACTCGAGATGGCGCATGCCAGGCGCGAGCAGGAGGTCCAGCAGGCCGTCGCCGCCGGCCAGGACGAGATCAAGCTGCTGCGATCCACCGCCGCCAGCCTGCGCGAGACGCTCGAGAATGCGGTGATCCAGCGCGATGCCGACGTACAGGCGGCCCACGCCGCGGCCGCCAACGAGATCATCCAGCTCAAGGCGACCTCCGCGGCCCTGAGGGATCAGCTGGAGACGGCCCGCCACGCGGCCGAGAGCCGCATCCAGGCGGCGCACGCAGCCTCCGCCAATGAAATCGCGCAGCTCAAGGCCACCGCGGCGGCGCTGCGCGAGCAGCTCGAAACGGCCAGGATCGCCCAGGAAACCAGCGTGCAGGCCACACGGCAAGCCGCGCAGGACGAGATCGCGCAATTGCATGCATCGATCGTTGCGATGCGCGAAACGATGGAAAGACACACCGGAAAACACACTTCGCGACAATGAGCGAGAACACACTGACCCCAGAGAAACCCCGCGCCAGGCCCGCGGCTGCGACGAAGCGCAACGCAAACTCCTCGGCCACTTCGCAAAAGCGGCGCCTGCGCGAGGCCGAGCTGCTGCTCGAGGTTTCGCGCAAGATGTCGGTGACCGACTCGCTGGACGAGGTCCTCGGCACGCTGCTCGACGCGACGACGGCCGAGCTCAATGCCGAACGCGGCACGCTGTTCCTCAACGACTACGACACCAACGAGCTTTATTCGCGCGTCGCGCAAGGTGCGTTCCGGCGCGAGATCCGCATCCTCAACACAACAGGGGTCGCGGGTCACGTGTTCACCACAGGCCAGGGCGCGGTCGTGCACGATGCCTACTCGGACCCGCGCTTCAATCGCAGCGTGGATGAGCGCACGGGATTCGTTACGCGCGACATCCTCTGCGTGCCGATTCGCACCGCCAAGGGCCTGATCATCGGAGTGGCCCAGCTGCTCAACAAGCGCAAGGGCAAGTTCAGCGCCGCAGACCTCGCGCTGCTCGAGCAGATGGCCGCGCAGGGCGCGGTCGCGCTGCAGAGCGCGCAGGTCATCGAGCGCGTCGAGCGCGTGCGCAAGCAGGAGCTCGAGTTCGTCAACATCGTCTCGGAGATGACTTCCGACATCAAGCTCGGGTCGCTGCTGCAGAAGGTCATGGGCGAAGCCACCCGCATGCTGAACGCGGAGCGCTCGACGCTTTTCCTGAACGACGAGAAGACCAAGGAGCTCTGGTCGGAGGTCGGGCAGGGCCTCGAATCGCTCCAGATCCGGCTTCCGAACCACCTCGGTATCGCGGGGGCGGTGTTCCAGTCTGGCAAGACGATCAACATCCCGTACGCCTACGCGGACCTGCGCTTCAACCCGGCGTTCGACAAGAAGACCAACTATTTCACGCGCTCGATCCTGTGCGTGCCGGTGGTCAACAAGCTGGGCAAGACCATTGGCGTGACCCAGGTGCTGAACAAGCGCGGCGGCCCGTTCTCGAACGAGGACGAGGCGCGCCTGAGAGCGTTCACGGCGCAGGTTTCGATCGCCCTCGAGAACGCCAAGCTCTTCGCCGACGTGCAGGCGATGAAGAACTACAACGAGGCGATGCTGGAGTCGATGTCGAACGGCCTCATCACGCTCGACGCGCAGGACAAGGTGGCTACCTGCAACGCTGCCGGGCTGCGCATCCTGCGGACCGCGGCCAAGGATGTCGCGCAGGTTCCCGTGGCCGATTTTTTCGGCCCGGCCAATGGGTGGGTGCTGGACAAGCTGAAGCTGGTCGCCGAGACCGGCGAACAGCAGATCAGCGTCGATGCGCCGCTGCAGGTGGGCGAGACGACGCTGTCGGTCAACTTCACGGTGCAGCCGTTGCTGAACGTCGACCACCAGCGCATCGGCTCGATGATCGTGCTGGAGGACATCAGCTCGGAGAAGCGCCTCAAGTCGACGATGTCGCGCTACATGGATCCCGGCATTGCGGACCGGCTGCTGGCCGCGGGCACCGACCTGCTGGGCGGCCAGGACCTCGAGGCGACCGTGCTGTTCTCCGACATCCGCGGCTTCACGACGCTCACCGAGCAGCTCGGGCCGCAGGGGACGGTCGCGCTGCTGAACGAGTATTTCACCCTGATGGTCGATTGCCTGCAGAAGGAAGAGGGCATGCTCGACAAGTTCATCGGGGATGCGGTCATGGCGGCTTTCGGCATCCCGGTGGCCCACGAGGACGATCCGGATCGCGCCACCCGCACGGCGATTTCGATGCTGACGACGCTCGCGGAGTGGAACAGGCAGCGAACCTCCGAGGGCAAGCTGCCCGTCGAAATCGGCATCGGCCTCAATACGGATCGCGTGGTGTCGGGGAACATCGGCTCGCAGAAGCGCATGGACTTCACCATCATCGGCGACGGCGTGAACCTCGCCGCGCGCCTGGAGTCCGCGTGCAAGATGTATGGCGCCAAGCTGCTGATCAGCGAGTTCACCTTCCGCAAGCTCAAGGGCACCTACCGCACGCGCGAGATCGACCTTGCGGTGGTCAAGGGCAAGACCAAGCCCGTGGCGGTGGTCGAGGTGCTCGATTTTCATGACGACGAAAGCTTTCCCCACATCGTCGAGGTGCTGGGCCTGTTCAAGAACGGGCTGGCTGCGTACCGGTCACGTCGCTGGGATGATGCGACGCGCCTGTTCCGCGAAGCGCTCGAGCTCAATCCAAAAGACAAGCCCAGCCACCTCCACATCGAGCGCGCCCAGTACCTGAAGGAGAACCCGCCGCCCGAAGACTGGGACGGCGCCTGGGTGCTGGAAAGCAAGTGAGCGGCGCGCCCGACCGGCGCCAGGACGGCGTCGCATAAAAAAGGCTGACCGCGTGCGGTCAGCCTTCAGGCAGGATCCGAGGGGGAGGTTAGCGGATCCTGTTCAGGTCTGAACTGGTAAGGGACGCGAGCAGGTCCATGAATCCGGGCGCTGGCGGTTTTGCCGACGCGATGTTCTCGGATTCGAGCGCCTGGTCGAAGCCACGTGCGCGCACGATCAGGGTAAAGCCGCCTTTGCTGTTCGAATTCGTGCTGCGGCTGCGCAGGTCGGCGAAACGGCCGCCGATGCTGTGGCCGGCCAGGTCGCGGATGATTGCGCCGCCACGGGAAGGCTCTTCGTAGCCCACGATTGCGCCGTTCTCGACGATCGGCGTAAACAGGTTGACTTGGGCTACGACCTCGCCGGTGTCCGAGTTGCGCAGCAACTGCTTGAACCCGACCACATGGCCCTGATCGTTCTTCACGGCTTTGCGGGTCAACGGGCCGCTCTTGCTCACCGGGCCGAAGTCGGCGAGCGTGGAGCAGCCGCCCAGTGCGACGGCCGCCGCGAGAATCATTGTCCTGGCAATCATTTGTTTCTCCTTCATCAAACAGTGTGCCCCCACAGGTTGCAATGTACTCCTCACCCTGTTTAACAGATAGGAAAAACTGCCTTTTTTAGCGTTTTTTTTATTTGAGGTAAATTCCACGGTTTTATCGCTTCATATTGTTTATTAAGGATATTTTTTTCATACGCGCGTCGGATATCCGACCGCCCGTCGGGTGGCCTGCCGATGGAAGGTAAAATCCGCGGCGGCTCAAACTGATTCGCGGGTGTAGTTCAATGGCAGAACACCAGCTTCCCAAGCTGGTTACGTGGGTTCGATTCCCATCACCCGCTCCATCTACAAGCGCGCTACCGAAGCAGAGCGCCCGCCACTACGATGTATCGCAAAACGACGGTCGCGCCCGGATGGCCACGTCCGAACTGAATGTAGACTCTGGATGCAACGTACTTTTCACCCCCGCATGGATCCCGTAGACATCAAGCTCTTCACCTCCGCCATGCGCCGCGCGGCCACGCCTGTCTCGGTGGTCACCACGGCCGGACCCGGCGGGCGTTTTGGCGTGACCGTCAGCTCGATCTGCACCGCGTCGGCGGACCCGCCCCAAGTGCTCGTCTGCGTTCACCTTGGCGGACCGACCGCCGCCGCCGTTCGCGCCAACGAATGCTTTGCCGTGAACATTCTCGATCGCAAGCACCGCCACGTGGCGGATTCATTCGCCGGGCGCATCGAGCGCTGGCGAAACGACCGATTCGCCTGCGATTCGTGGACCGAGATTGCCACGGGCGCGCCTGTACTCTCCGACGGCCTGCTGGTGATGGACTGCAAGCTCACGCAGGAGCTGATCGTCTCGACCCACGCCGTGTTTGTCGGCACCGTGGTCGGCCTGCAGTCCCGGGAGGGTGCGCCCCTCCTTTATTCCGACCAGGCCTATCGCACGCTCGAAAACCACGGGCAGATCCCAAGCGAGGACATCCAGCTATGACGTTTTCCATCATTGCCCGCTGCCGCGAAACCGGGCGGTTCGGCGTTGTCGTCACTTCATCCAGCATCGCCGTTGCGAGCCGGTGCGGCCGCTGGGCACGCGCTGGCGTTGGCGCCATCGCCACGCAGAACATCACCGACCCGGCGCTCGGCCAGCTCGGCCTCGACCTGCTCGAGGAAGGCTACGGCGCCGAAGCCGTGTTGCGCTCGATCGTGGCCGCGCGGCCGTTTGCGGATTTTCGCCAGCTTGCGGTGGTCGACGTGAACGGCGCGACCGCCAGCTATTCCGGAGCCAAGTCGCTCGGGCTCTACAAGGAGCAACACGGCAAGGACTGCGTGGCCTGCGGAAACTTGCTGGCCAATGACTCCATCCCCAAGGCGATGGTCCAGGCTTTCGAACGCGACGGCAGCAGCCACTTGGGCGAGCGCCTGCTCGCCGCGCTTGCTGCCGGGCTGGACGCCGGTGGCGAAACAGCCCCGGTTCGCTCGGCCGGAATCTTCGTGGTCGACCGATTCGTGTGGCCGGTGATCGACCTGCGCGTGGACTGGCACGATCATCCGATCGACGAGCTCAAGGGCGTATTCGCGGAATATTTTCCGCAAATGAACGACTACATCCAGCGCGCGGTCGACCCGACCCAGGCACCCGGCTACAAGTGAGCGTCGAGTGAACGAGCCCGCAGCAAGGCCGGTTCTTTTCCTCAATGGGCCGAATGCCAACCTCTACGGGTTGACGGACCAGGGCACCTACGGAAGCGACACGTTCGAAACGCTGCGGTCGCGCTGCACCGCCGAGGCAGATCGGTTGTCGATCACGCTTACTTTCCGCCAGAGCAATTCCGAAGGACAGCTGATCGACTGGGTGCAGGAGGGGATCTCCAAGGCCGACGGACTGATCATCAACGGGGCCGGCCTCACCTATACGTCGATCGCGTTGCTCGACGCCCTGCTCGCTTTTCCGGGGCCCGTGGTCGAGGTGCACATGAGCAACATCTACCGGCGCGAACCGTTTCGCCACCATTCGTATATTTCAAAAGCCGCCACGGGTATCGTGGCGGGCCTTGGCGCGGATGGCTACGAGCTGGCGATAGTCGCGATGCGCCGCCTGCTCGACCGGAAAAAATAATGGCACTCCTCTTCTACAGCGAATACGACGACCCCTCCGACTGGGGCAAGCACCTGCGCGAAGCGATCCCGGGCCTGGACTTCAGGGTCTGGCCCGAAGCCGGCGATCCACGCGACATCCAGGCGGCAATGGTGTGGAAGGCGCCGGAAGGCGAGCTGCGCAAGTTCCCGAACCTCAGGCTCATCATCAACCTCGGCGCGGGCGTCGACTCGATCGTGCAGGACCGCTCGCTCCCCGAAGGCATTCCCATCGTGCGCATCGCGGACCTGGACATGAGCCGGATGATGGCGCAGTTCGTCCTGGCGGCGGTGTTGCGCCACTACCGGGACTTCGTGTCGTTCGCGCGCGCGCAGAAGGAGCGTCGCTGGCATTACCTGCATCCGCGCGAGGCCCCGGCCTGCAGCGTCGGAGTCATGGGGCTGGGCAACCTGGGCGCGATGGCGGCGAGCGAACTCGTGCGGCAGGGTTTCCAGGTTTCCGGCTGGGCGCGCTCGCCCAAATCGCTGGAAGGCGTGAAATCGTTTCATGGCAAGGAGGGATTCGCGCCTTTCCTTGCGAAAAGCGAGATCCTGGTCGTCATGCTGCCCCTGACGCCCGAGACCGAAGGCGTCCTCGACGCCAAGGCGCTTTCACTTCTCCCGCGCGGTGCGAAGATAGTGAATGTCGGACGCGGCAAGCTCGTGGACGAAGGGGCCCTGATTGCCGCCCTTAGGTCCGGTCATATTGCGGAGGCTACGCTCGACGTGTTCCAGGTCGAACCGCTCCCCTCGACTTCGCCGCTCTGGGATTTCGACCAGGTCCTGGTCACGCCGCACCTGGCGTCGGTGGCTATTCCACGCACCGCGGCGCGCCAGGTTGCCGAGAACCTCCGCCGCCTTGCCGCGGGCGAGCCGCTGATCAACGTCGTCGACCCGAAACGCGGCTACTAGCAAGGGGCGGCGGCGGGGCCAGGGTTCCCTTCTTCCTTGGCCGCCTCCTGGGCTGGGTCTGCATAAGCTTGGGCCACACCGCTGCGAAATGCAGTTTCGCGAATTCGGCAAAGGTCCTTACTGCGGGCCTCGCGGCGAGCTTCTTGAGCCGCAGGCAAACGACGAGGATGTTGGGGAGCGCCTCGGCGATCGGGACTGCGACCACCTTGTTCCCGTCGTAAGTCCAGGGCAGGCGTGGAATCGCATTCAGGATTCCGAAGCCCAGCCCGCGAGCCGCCAGTCCGCGGACCATTTCGTAGGACTGGGTGCGGTGGGCGATGCGCGGCTCGATGCGCACGGAGCGAAAAAGCGAAAGGAAGTAGTCGCGCGTGTGCGGCAGGTCGAGCAGGATCATCGGCGCACCGGCCAGCTCCCTGAGGCTCACCTTGCCGCGGCGCGCGAGCGGGTGGGCTGGCGAAAGGATCACTCTCGGGGGAAGCTCGGCCAGCAGCTCCACCTCGAATTCGTCCGAGAGGCCGTACGCATAAGTCAAAGCCACTTCACACCGCCCATTGCGCAGGCGCTCGAGCACCTCGGCCTGGTTGCCTTCCTCCATGTGCAGCGAGATCTCGGGGTAGCGCGTCGCAAAGGCTGGAAGCAGCCCCGGCAGCAGGAAAGGCGCGAGCGTAATGAAGCATCCGGCGTTGACCTCGCCGCGCTGGGCGCCCCCCATGGCGTCGGCGAATTGCTCGACCTCCATGGCATGTGCCAGCAGCCCACGCGCCTGGACAAGCAGCCGGTCGCCCGAGAGTGTTAGCGATAGCCCCTTGGCATGGTGACGCACGAAGAGCTGGACCTTGAGGTCGGCCTCCAGCCGGGCGATGGCCGCTGAAATGGACGGCTGGGACACGCGCACCCGAGCTGCGCCCGACGTGACGCTGCCACTTTCGGCGACCGCGACGAAGTAGCGCAGGGCGCGCAGGGAGAGCCGGGGGTAAGCGGACGCTTCGGCATCTTGCATAGGCCAAACCTATACAGTTACGCGGGAAAAAGTATTTTATCCGATGCCGAGCCGGCGCTACCTTGGCAGGCTCACTACTTACCCGGAGTCACCCCGCCATGCTGCGTACCGGCGAGCAATACAAGGAAGGGATCCGCGACGGCCGCGAGGTCTGGATGGACGGTGAAAGAGTCAAGGACGTGACGACGCACCGGGCCTTCAAGCCGATCGTCGAGGTCAAGGCGCGCATGTACGACATCCAGCACGAACCGGCGCACAAGGACGTGTTCGGCTACGACGAGGGCGGCCAGCGCAACCCGGTGCTCCTGAAGCTCCCCCACACCCAGCAGGACTGGTGGGACAAGTGGAACGCGCTCGATGTCTTCTTCAAGGACATCCGCGGAGTGGTGACCCGCATGGGCGACGAGACCGTGGGCGAGATGTGGTCTCTCTACGATGGCCGCGACGTGCTCAACAAGATCGACCCGCGCTTTTCCGAGAATATCGATCGCCACATCAAGCGCGTGCTCGAGGAAGACGTGTTCCACGTTTCCGCGAACACCGATCCGAAGGGCGACCGTTCCAAGCGTCCGCAGGACCAGGACCCGGACATGATGTGCCACGTGGTCAGGGAGACCGACAAGGGCATCATCATCCGCGGCGCCAAATACGAGACCGGCTCGGCCTACGCCGACCAGGCTTTCCTCAAGCCCACCGTAGGGGCGTGGGCCGACGAAAAACTCTCCGACTACGCGCTGGGCTGCATCGTGAAGATGGGCGCTCCCGGCGTGAAGCATATCTGCCGCGCCGGTTTCGCCGGCCGGGGCTCGAAGGAAGACTACCCGCTAAGCAACGGATACGACGAAGTCGATACGCTCATGGTGCTCGACAACGTACTCATCCCCTGGGAGGACGTCTTCTTCCATCGCTTCACCGAAGGCGCGCGCTACATCCGCGGCACCTTGCATCGCTATTCGGCTTTCCCGTACGTGCTCCGGATCCTCTACACCGCCGACATGATGATTGGCGCGGCCATGTGGAATTGCAAGCAGACGGGCCTTGACAAGATGCAGTCGGTGAAGGAGAAGCTGGCCGACATGGTCGCGTATCGCGAGGGGATCCGCGCTCACCTGGCCGCGTCCATCGCCCTGGCCGAGAAAAGCCCGGGCGGTCTGGTCATGCCGAACCAGTCGCTGCTCTACGCCGGAAGGATCCACGCCTGCTCGAACCTCCCGCAGATCATGCACATCGCGCGCGAGCTGTGCGGCGGGCAGCTGTGCGTCACGCCCAACTACTCGAGTTTCGTGTCCGACGGCACCAAGTCCTGGATGGACAAGTTCTATACTCTGAACGAGAACTGGGCGGCGGAAGACCGCAGGAAGCTGCTCGCCTTCGCACGCGACCTGCTCAACTCGGACTACGCGGGTCACCGCCTCACTTTCGTGCAGTTCGCGCAGGCACCGCACTTCAATCACCTTGCCGCGCTGTATGGCTCGTTCGATTTTTCCGGTCCGCTCGACCTCGTCAAGAAGTTCGCGGGTCTTTCGGACCGCGTAGACGCCCCAGTGCAGGTACACCCGGCCGGAATGAAATCGGCGGCATGAGTATTGCCAGGAAAGGGATATGGTTCATACACGGATAAGAAAGTTCAACACCCGCGATGTCTGGAAGGGGCAGGACATCGACAACGACTTGGCCATGGCGGTGCGCGCGGGCAACATGGTGTTCGTGCGCGGCCAGACCGGGATGGACCTCAAGGGCAGGATCCACGGTATCAACGATCCGGGAGCCCAGACCGAGAACGCGATGCGCTGCCTCAAGATCCTGCTCGAGGAAGCCGGCTCGAAGCTCGAGGACATCTGCAAGATCGTGATCTATGTGACCGACCGGGCCTATCGTGAGGCGGTCTATCGCGTGGTCGGCAAGTGGCTGAAGGGCGTGCACCCGGTCTCGACCGGGATTATCGTGCAGGGTCTTGCACGCCCGGAGTTGTTGATGGAGATCGACGTATTCGCCGTAATTCCTGATTCGCCCGCGAAAGCGACCAGAGCGCCGAAGAGTCCGAAACAGAAGGCAAAGCGCATCAGGAAATAGGCCGAAGTAAACACCCGACGTTTAACTTTGGAGGGAGCTATGACCGGATCGACGAAGTTTGGATCGAAGGTACGCGCGCTTGGCGCGGCACTCGCGTTTACGCTGCTTGGTGGGGCGTTTGGAAACGACGCCGCCGCACAGGACCCTTTGCGTATCAGCATCTGGGGCGGAAGCTGGCGTGATTTCGTCGCCGAGAACATGGCGAAGCGGTTCACCGCCGAAACCGGTGTGCCGGTCGAGTTCATTACCGGCGGGACCATCGACCGGCTCAACAAGGCCAAGCTCTCCAAGGCCAACCCCGAAACCGACCTCATCTTCACCACCAGCCACGTCGGCTGGCTGTACGCCTCGGACGACCTGTACGAGCGGCTCGACATGGCGAAGATTCCGAACGTGAAGACGATCTTCCCGGAAGCGATCATCAGCCCGTTCCACGTCGGGACCTGGTCGTACGTCTACACGATCGCGTACCGTCCCGACCTCGTGCCCGCGGACATCAAGTTCAACTCCTGGGCCGACCTGTGGAGCCCGCGTCTCAAGGGCATGATTGGCCTGCCGGACTTCGATCCAAGCCACATCATTTATGCATCCGCCCTGCTTTCGGGCGGCAAGACCGCAAAGGACTGGGCCGTGGGGCAGAAGAAACTGCTGGAGCTGAAGCCGAACATCAAGGCCTTCTACAGCTCGGATGCCACCAGCCAGGAAAAGATCGGCTCGGGCGAGACGCCCGTCCAGGTCCTGCTCTCGGGCAACGCGTATCACATGATGAACCAGGGCGTGAAGATCAACCTGGTCGTTCCGAAGGAAGGTGCCATCATCGGCATCGACACGATGGGGATCAACAAGGGCAGCAAAAAAATGGACCTCGCGTACAGGTTCATCAATATCGCGCTCGACCCGGCGACGCAGACGCTGGTGGCCAACAAGCAGAAGATGGGACCGGTGAGCTCGCAAGCCAAGGTGGACCCGGCGATCGCGAAGCTCCCCGGCCTATTCACCACCGCGCAGCAATGGAAGGACCAGGCAATCGTCATCGACCACAAGCAGCGCTCCGAACTGCTGGGCGAATGGCGCAAGTGGTTTACCGAAAACCTGATCGCACGCTGAGCGCTCCGCGGCCGAAGTCGCGGCGGCCCTGCAGCCGGGCCGCGTGATGCCGGACAGCCGGCCGGCGTACTTCGCCTGGTTCATCCTTCCGGCGCTTTTCCTTGCCGCAGCGCTGACGGCCTCGCTCGCTTCGCTGCTCCAGTTCGGCTTTCGCGAGCATATCCCGGGCTCCCTGCAGGTCGGCGGGTTCACCCTCGGCAATTTCGGGCGGATGGGCGAGTGGGTGTACCTGCGGGTGTTCTTAGACAGCCTGCTGCTCTCTGGGTGCACCGCCGTTGGAAACCTCCTGCTGGGCTACCCGCTCGCGTACGCGCTGGTGAGGTCGGACTCGAAGCTCCTCAAGTCGACGATCCTCGTTACTACGATCGTGCCCATGTTCACCGGCGATATCGTGCGCACCTACTCCTGGCTGGTCGTGCTGGGAAAGAACGGGTTCATCAATGGCACCCTGAAATCCGCCGGCCTGATCGACACCCCGCTCGAGCTCCTGTACACGCCGCTGGGAGTGCTGATAGCGCTTGTTCAGTACTCGCTGCCGGTGATGGTGGTCATCCTTGCGGCTGCCATCAGCCATATCGACGTGGCTTACGAGAAAGCCGCCGCCAGCCTCGGGGCGAGCCCATTGAGCGTTCTCTGGAACGTGACCTTGCCGCTTTCGATGCCCGGCATCCTCTCCGGGACCGTGACGATCTTTGCATGGACGCTCTCGGCCTTCGCCACGCCCCAGCTGGTTGGCGGCGGCAAGGTGAACATGATTTCCAACATGGTCTACCAGCTGGGCTTCTCGAACTTCGATTTTCCGTTCGCCGCGGTGCTCAGCATGGTTGCTCTGGTGCTGGTGTTCCTGCTCCTGTATTTCATGGCATTGGGCATGCGGCGCCTTGAACGCGTCGGGTTGCACTAGAGATGCGAGCCAGGGACAAGGCATTGCGCTTCCTGTACGGGCTGCTGATCGCGGTGACGCTCGTGTACGTCACGCTGCCGTCAGTGGTCGTGATCATCACGGCATTCAGCGACAAGGCGCTGCTGATGTTCCCGCCGACCGGGTTTTCGCTCAAATGGTTCGAGCGCGCGATCGGCTACGACGATTTCAGGAAAGGGCTTGCAAACGGGCTCATCATTACCGCATGGGCATCCACGATCGCCCTGGTCTGTGGCACGCTGGCGGCATTCGTCATCGAGCGCTTCGAGTTCGCCGGCAAGCGGACGCTGGAAGCCGTGCTGCTCTCCCCGCTGGTGATCCCGCACTTCACCCTCGGCGTGGCGATGCTGATCCTGGCCTCGGAGATCAACATGTCCAGGACTTTCACGCTGGTCGTCATCTGCCATGTGATCCTCGTGCTGCCTTTCGTGATGCGCGCGGTCTATGTATCGCTCAGGAACATCGATCCCGCCCTCGAGCGCGCGGCCGCCAGCCTGGGGGCGTCGCCGCTGACCGTTTTCCTGCGCATCGACCTCCCGCTGCTGGCGCCCGGCCTCGCGGGAGGATGGCTCTTCGCCGCGATCCTGTCCTTCAACGAATTTACCGCCACGCTGTTCGTCACCGGCCAGCGGACGCAGACCCTGCCGGTGGCGATGTACACGTACGTGCGCGAATACGCGGACCCGACCATGGCCGCGATATCCTCGATGCTGATTGCGGCGACCGTGCTGTTCCTGGTCGCGGCTAACCGATGGCTGGGCCTGGAGCGGATCCTTTCGATCCAGCAGGCGCGATGATCGACGAAAGCAAAGGACTCTGATGGGAGCAAACCAAACCGGGCGAGAGGAGGGGGCTCCGCCCCCTCCTCAAACCCTGCCCTTTCGCGCACCGCTTTGCGGACCCGACGTCTGGGTCGGCAGCGAAATGGCAGCGCGCGGCGACTGGATCCATGTGCTCGGCAGGGCGGAGATCGAGGATCTCAAGCGCGCGATCTCGGCGGTGCGCGAGGCGCGCTCGGACATGTATTCGGTGACCGCGGAGAATTTCCCCCTCCCCGTCCTCTCGCGCCGGTTCGCGGCAATCTCCGAGGCGCTGGAGCGCGGTTGCGGTGTTGCGAACATCCGCGGGATTCCGACCGGCGACTTTTCCATGGAAGACCTGCGCTGGGTCCTCTGGGGGATCGGCGCCCACCTTGGCACCGCGGTCTCGCAGAACAAGGCTGGCGAATTCTTCGCCGAAGTCCGGGACTACGGCGAACAGCTCGGCCTCCCGAGTTCGCGTGGCTACCGCTCGGCCTCGTCGCTTCGGTTCCACACGGACCGATGCGACGTGGTGGCCTTGCTGTGCGCCCGCCAATGCAAGGAAGGCGGCGAGAGCAAGATCGTGAGCACGCCGGCGCTCCATAACGCAATGCTCGAGGGCCGCCCGGATTTGCTGGAGGAATTGTTCGGCAGCTATCACCACAGCCGCCAGAACGAGCAGGTGCCCGGTGAATTGCCCTACTACGTCAATCCGGTCTTCGGTGTGCATGAAGGCCGTTTCTCGAGCCAGTACTCGCGTTCCTATGTCGAGTCGGCGCAGAAATTCAATGGCACGCCGCGGCTGCGCGAGGAGCAGGACGAGGCGCTCGACTTGCTCGCCTCGTTGGCCGAAGAGCTTTGCCTGCAGACTCGCATGGAGGCGGGCGACATCCAGCTGCTCAACAACCATGTCACCTACCATTCGCGCACCGCGATCGTCGATTTCGACGAGCTGGAAGAAAAGCGCCTCGTGTACCGCCTGTGGCTCTCGACACCCCAGAGCCGGGAGTTGCCGGCTAGCTATGACGTGCTATGGGGGCCGACTGGCGCCGGTGCGCTTCGGGGCGGTGTGACCCCGCAGAACGGTCTTCGCAACGTGGCCGACTGGCGCCGCGCTGCTGGCAAGGCCGCCTGAGCCCCGTCATGAGCGAGACCTTCAGCGTTTCGGTCGAAGGCCTCTCCAAGTCGTTCGACGGCACGCCAGCCGTGAACGACGTGTCGCTCGAGGTCAGGAAGGGGGAGTTCCTGACTTTGCTCGGGCCTTCAGGCTGCGGCAAGACCACGCTGTTGAACCTCATCGCAGGCTTCCTCGAGCCCGATCGAGGCGAGATCTTCATCGATGGGGACCTCGTCACGCGGGTGCCGCCGTATCTCCGATCCATCGGGATGGTGTTCCAGAGTTATGCGCTGTTCCCGCACATGACCGTTGCGCAGAACGTGGCGTTCGGGCTCAAGATGCGCAAGGTCCCTGCGGCGGAGATCGCGAAGCGCGTTGCCGAAGCCCTCGACATGGTGCGAATGCCGCAGATGGGCGGCCGCACCCCCCGGCAGTTGTCCGGGGGGCAACAGCAACGGGTGGCGCTGGCAAGGGCGCTGGTCATCAATCCCAAGGTGGTGCTGCTCGACGAGCCTTTCTCGGCAATCGACAAGAACCTGCGGGCCGAGATGCAGGTCGAGCTCAAGCAGATCCAGAAGCGGGTAGGGATCACCACGCTGTTCGTCACGCACGACCAGTCCGAGGCGCTGTCCCTCTCGGACCGGATCGCAGTCATGTCGCAGGGGAGGATCGAACAGCTTTCCGAGCCCGCGCACCTGTATCGCAGCCCGGCCACGAGCTTCGTGGCCTCGTTCATCGGCGACATCAATCGCCTGACCTGCAGGATCGGGCCGGCTTCGGGCGCGGATACGCTGCTCGAGATCGGCACCGTCCGCGTCCGGTTGCCGTCTTCGCGGGCCGATGGCCTTGGACCGGGGTCGGCGGCGGTCCTTTTCCTGCGCCCGGAAGAGCTTGCGCTCGTTCCTGAAGCCGACCCGGCGGCCAACCTGGGCACTGCCGTTGTCGAGACTCATGTGTATCAGGGCACGCACGTAGACATCTATGTACGGTGCGACGACGGCCGTCTCATGCGCGCCCGCCACGCGGGCTTCGGGGCGATCGAGCAGTTTCCCGCAGGCGGCCGCACCGGCGTGCGTGCCAACCTCGAGCAGGCATTTCTCTTCCCAGCAACGTGAGGCCCGCATGCCATATACCAAGCCGTTCCTTAAGCTCACTCACGAGGGCGCAATGCGCGCACTCGAGGCCGCCCTCGAGAAAGCCGAGTCGCTCGGCGTGCCGCAGAACATCACCATCGTGGACGACGGCGGCAACCTGCTCGCCTTCGTGCGCATGGACGGCGCCAAGACGATGTCGATCCGCACATCCCAGAAAAAGGCGATCTCGGCCGCATCGCATCGCCAGCCTTCGGGCCAGCTCAAGCCCGAGCTCGAGGTGAAAATGGCGATCGCCACCGATGGCGGCCTGACCAACCTCGAAGGCGGATTTCCCATAATGATCGAAGGCATTTGCGTAGGCGCGATCGGCGTGGGCTCGGGCACGGGCGCACAGGATTGCGAGGTTGCAAGGGCGGGGCTGGCCGCGCTCGGGGCGCAACCGCTGTAGGAGCCCGGCGGCCGTCCGACGGCTGTGCGGCCGCGAAGTACAATCGACGCGATTGCGCCACTGCCTGGCGCCCGGGAAATTCGCGATGTCCGTGTCGTTCGACGGCAAGCTGGTGGTGGCCATTTCATCGAGGGCCCTGTTCGACTTCGAGGAGGAGAACGAGGTCTTCGACAAGAATGGCGATCGCGCGTACATGGAGCTGCAGCTATCGCGCCTCGAGGATTGCGCGCGGCAGGGCGTCGCTTTCCCCCTCGTGCAGAAGCTGCTTGCGTTCAATACGCCCGATGAGCACCGGGTCGAGGTCGTCATCCTGTCGAAGAACGATCCGGTCTCGGGGCTGCGCGTATTCCGGTCGGCCAAGCAGGCGGGATTGAAGCTCGAGCGCGGCGTGTTCACGCGCGGCCGGAATGCCTACCACTACCTGGAGGCGCTCAAGGCCAACCTCTTCCTGTCCGCGAACGAGGATGACGTGCGCGGCGCGCTCGATGCGAGCTTTCCCGCAGCGCGAGTGATCCCCGAATCGGCGCAGGCCGCCGGCCGTCACGCCGGCGAGGTGCGCATCGCCTTCGACGGCGATGCGGTCCTGTTCTCAGACGAAGCCGAAGTGGTCTACCAGCGCGACGGGCTCGCGGCTTTCCAGCGCCATGAGACCGAGCACGCGCACAGGCCGCTGCCGCCGGGGCCGTTCAAGCCGCTGCTCGAGGCGCTGCACCGGCTGCAGACCGCGGGAGCGGAAGTGCCGATGCGCATCCGCACTGCGCTGGTGACCGCGCGAAGCGCGCCAGCCCACGAGCGCGCAGTGCGTACCCTGATGGACTGGAACATCGGCGTGGACGAGGCCATGTTCCTTGGCGGGCTGGACAAGAGCGAGTTCCTTTGCGCTTTCCAGCCGGACATCTACTTCGACGACCAGCGCGGGCATGTGGAAGCCGCGCAGAAACGGGTGGCCACCGGCCACGTGCCTTTCGGCGTGTCTAACCTGCGAAAGCGCTAGCGGCACCTTCCAGCAGTCTTCCTTCCTCCACCGCATGGCAGGCCACGCTCCGCCCGCCGCGCACTTCGAGCCGCAATGGCCGCTCCTGCCTGCATCGATCGTTCGCATGCGGGCAGCGCGGGTTGAAAGTGCAGCCGGGGGGCGGTGAAAGCGGGTTGGGGACTTCGCCGGCCACGGGTGTGCGCGCTTTGCCGCTCATCTCGAGATCCGGGATCGCATCGATCAGCATCCGGGTATAGGGATGGCGCGGACGCACGAACAGGTCGTTCGCGTCCGCCACTTCCACGAGCCTTCCGAGGTACATCACACCCACGCGCGTAGCGATGTGCCCGACCACCGCGAGGTTGTGCGAAATAAAGAGATAGGTCAGCCCGAGCCGTTGCTGCAGGTCCTTCATGAGGTTGAGGATCTGGGCCTGCACGGAGACGTCCAGCGCCGAGGTCGGCTCGTCGCAGACGAGGAATTCGGGATTGGACGAAAGCGCCCGCGCAATCGAAACGCGCTGGCGCTGCCCGCCTGAAAATTCGTGCGGGTACTTCTCGCCGTCTTCCGGCGCGAGCCCGACCTGGGTGAGGAGTTCTCCCACGCGCGCCGTGAGCTCGGCGCGGCTTTGCGCGAGCCCCTGCACGACAATGGGCTCGGCCACGATGTCGCGCACCCGCCAGCGCGGGTTGAGGCTTGCATACGGGTCCTGGAAGATCATCTGCATGCGGCGGCGAAGCGGTGCCGACGCGGGGTCGGCGAGGTCGTTGCCTTCGAACTCGATCTTTCCCTGCGAAGGGGCATACAGCCCGACGATCAGCCGCGCCACCGTGGACTTGCCGCAACCCGATTCGCCCACCAGCGCCAGCGTTTCGCCGCGCCGGATTGCAAAGGACACATCGTCGACCGCGCGCAGGCTCCTGCGTCCTTCGCCTTCAAGCACCCGGTTTAGCCACGGGCGCGAAACGTCGAAGCTGCGCCCGACACCCTTCAGCTCGAGCAGGATTTCAGCGGGCATAGAGCAGGATGTCAGCGGGCATACAACCAGCAGGCGGCCTGGTTGGTGCCCGCGTCCATAGGGGAGGGCCGCTCTGCCATGCAGCGCTCGAAGCGGCTCGGGCAGCGGGGATTGAATGCGCAGCCCCGCGGGATCGCCGTCAGCCTTGGCATCGCCCCGTCGATCTGCGCGAGAGACTTGCGCCTGTCGCCAAGCTTCGGGATGGAACTCATCAGCCCCGACGTGTAAGGGTGGCGCGGCGCGTGGATGATCTCCTTGACCGGCCCGATCTCCGCCAGCCGACCCGCATACAGGACCGCGACCCGGTCGGCCGTCTCGGCGATCACGCCCATGTCGTGCGTGATGAGCATGACCGCGGCGCCGTTTTCCCGGGCGAGTTTCTTGAGCAACTCGATGATCTGCGCCTGGATGGACACGTCGAGCGCCGTCGTCGGCTCGTCGGCGACGATGAGCCGCGGCCGTGCGCAAAGGGCGAGCGCGATCACGACGCGCTGGCGCATGCCTCCGGAGAAATGATGCGGGTAATTGTCGATGCGGGCGTCGGGGGCCGGGATGCCGACCTCGGCCAGCAACTCGATCGCGCGCACGCGCGCCTTGCGGTCGTCGAGGCCAAGGTGCGCCTGGACGGTTTCGATCAGCTGCTCGCCTATCGTGAACAGCGGATTGAGCGAGGTGAGCGGGTCCTGGAAGATCGCGCCGATGCGCTTGCCCCGGATGCGCCTCATCGATTCGGGCGGCAGGTTGTCGATCCTCTCGCCTTCGAGGAGGATCTCGCCGGCGGCGATGCGTCCGGGCGGCTCGAGCAACCCGATGATCGCCATCCCGGTGAGCGATTTTCCGGCGCCGGACTCGCCGACGACCCCCAGCACTTCCCCGGGCGCGATCTCGAATGACAGGTCGTCGACCGCCACCAGGCGTCCGCGCCGCGTGGGAAACTCGACCCGCAGATTGCGCACCTCGAGCAGCGCGGTCATGTCAGTAGGATTCCCCGGGGAACTGCTCCCAGACCAGGGGTCCGAGGCAAAAATGTCAGTAGCACCTCAGCGCAGCTTGGGATTGAGCGCATCGCGCAGCCAGTCGCCAAGGAGGTTCACCGAGAGCACGAGCACGATCAGCGCCATGCCCGGGAAAACCGTGATCCACCACTCCCCCGAAAGCAGGAAGTCGTTGCCGACGCGGATCAGGGTGCCGAGCGAAGGCTGGGTGGCCGGGACACCGACGCCGAGGAAGGAGAGGGTGGCTTCGGTGATGATGGCCGTCGCGATATGGATCGTGGCGATCACGAGCACGGGCCCGAGCACGTTCGGGAGCACGTGGCTCAGCATGATCGACGCCTGGCTGCGCCCGATCACACGCGCGGCCTGGACGTACTCCTTGCTGCGTTCCACGAGCGTCGACCCTCGCACGGTCCGGGCGTACTGCACCCAGCCGGAAACGCCGATGGCGAGGATGAGGACGTAGATCGCTATCTTGTCGTGGGCCTCGCGTGGAAGCGCGACGCGCGCGACGCCGTCGATCAGCAGGGCCACGAGGATCGGCGGAAAGGACAGCTGGATGTCGGCCACGCGCATGATGAACGCGTCCAGCCTGCCGCCGACATAACCGGCGATCAGGCCGAGGCCGACCCCGAGCATCATCGAAAAGATCACCGAGGCGACGCCCACCGCGAGCGAGATGCGCGCCCCGAACATGATCGTCGAGAGCATGTCGCGCCCCTGGTCGTCCGTGCCGAGGAGATACCGCGGCGTGCCTCCGGCCACCCAGGCGGGCGGCGTGAAGCCATCGGTCAGCACAAGGGTGCCGCTATCGAACGGGTTGTGTGGCGCGATCCAGGGAGCGAAGAGCGCGCCCCCGACGCAAGTGAGCGTCATGAGCGCGGCCAGCATGATCACCGGCGACTGGCGAAAGCTCCATGCGAGATCGTGGTCCCAGACTCCCCGCAATCTCCCCCCGGAGCTCAAGTGCAGTGCCGCTTCCCGGACGCTTCGGCGCGTAGCCGACTTACTCGATGCGCACGAAACGGGACTCGGGACGGTCGTCCGCCTTGTGGACGGTGCTCACGTTCCGCTTCATCGCCCAGGGGCGCAGCTGGTGGTGCAGCGGGATGTAGTAGAAGTTGTCGCGCGTGATCGTGAGGCCGTCGCGCAGGAGCACATCGCGCTTCTTCGCATCGGTTTCGACCTTGGCCGCGTCGATCAGCGCGTCGAGCTTGGCGTCGCTGATGCGGCCGAGGTTGAAGCTGCCGTCGGCGCCGGTCGTTTTGGTGCGCATGAGCGACTGCAGCGTGTAGTTTGCGTCGAACGTCGCAACGCCCCAGCCAAGCATGTAGGCGCTGTGGTCGAACTTCTGGATCTTGGAGATGAAGCTGGCCATCGGCTGCGCGTTCAGCTTCACCTTGAGGCCGATGCGCGCCCACATGCCCACGAGGGCCTGGCAGATCTCCTCGTCGTTCACGTAGCGGTTGTTCGGGCAGTCGAGGCCGAACTCGAAGCCGGCGGGGTAACCAGCCTCGGCCAGCAGCTTCTTCGCGCCTTCCATGTCGGGGGGCGAAACCTTGTCGAGGTCGTTGCTATGGCCGTGGACACCGGGGGCGACCATGATCGCGGCGGGAATCGACAGGCCCCGCATGGTCACGCGCTTGATTGCCTCGCGGTCGACCGAGATGTTCAGCGCCCTGCGTACGCGAATGTCCTTGAACGGGTTCTTGCCCTTGATGTTCGAATACAACAGTTCAGGGCTGTGCTGGTCCATGCCGATGAAGATCGTGCGCACCTCATGGCCGTCGAGCACCTTGAGTTTCTGGTCGTTGCGCAGGCGCGTCACGTCCTGGGTGGGGAGGTCGGTCACGAGGTCGACGTCGCCGGCGAGCAGGGCAGACACGCGCGTTGCATCGGACTTGATCGGGGTGTAGATCACCTCGGTGGCGTTGCCTTCTATCTTGTCCCACCACGCCGTATTGGCCTGCATGACGATGCGCTTGTCCGGTTCCCAGAGCTTGATCACATACGGGCCGGTGCCGTTGGCGTTGCGCGAAGCAAACGACTCTTCCTTGGCCACGTAGTTCTGCACGCTCTCGGATCTGTTCTTCGTCGACCATGCCTTGTTCATGATGCGGAAATCCACGAGCAGGCGCAGGAGCACGGGGTTCGGCCCGGACAGGTTCAACTCGACCGTGTAGTCGTCGATCTTCCTCACTTCCTTCACGCCGGAAACGTAGATCTGGTTGGTGCCCTGCGGCTGGATGATCCGGCCGTAGGAGAAGACCACGTCGTCGGCGGTGAACGGCGACCCGTCATGGAACTTGACGTTCTTGCGCAGGTTGAACCGCCACTGCGTCGGGGTAACCTGCTGCCAGCTCGTGGCAAGGCTCGGCTCCACCTGGAAATCCTTGGTGTAGCGCACCAGGCTCTCGTACGTATGCTGCAGCAGCCCGTGCGTCGTGGCGTGGTTCTGCGAATGCGGGTCGAGGGTGAGGATGTCGTTCTGTGCGCCCCATCTCAACGTGGCCGCGAAGGCGGGAACGCAGACGACGGCAGATGCGACGAGAGCGGCAGTTGCGGCGGCAAACAGGCGTGCAAGCTTCATTTGTGACCTCCCAGTCAGGCGATTATTTTATCGGCAGCGATTCCTCGACGAGCGCGGCCAGAAAGCCCGCGCCCATCGGGATCACGTCATCGTTGAAATCGTAGTTCGGGTTGTGAAGAAAGCAGCCCATGGGTCCGCCGCCCTGGCCGAGGAACACATAAGCCCCCGGACGCTCCTGCAGCATGTACGAAAAGTCCTCCCCGCCCATGGTCGGGTCGGCATCTGTAACCACGTTCTCCGCGCCGAAGATCCTGCCGCCCACTTTGGCGGCGAAGAGCGCCTCGCGTTCCGTGTTGACCGTAGCCGGGTAGTTGCGCTGGTAGTCGATCTGGGCACTGCCGCCCATTGCGGTTGCCACCCCGGTGACGATTTCCTTGACGCGCTTTTCGGCCATATCGCGGGTTTCCGCGCGGAAAGAGCGGATCGTGCCGCAAAGCTTCACCTCGTTTGGGATCACGTTGTACGCGCCCACCTGGCTGGTCTGCATCGAGCACAGGCTCACGACCACGGCATCGACCGGGCTGACGTTGCGGCTCGCGACCGTTTGCAGCGCCGTGATGATGTGGGCGGTGATCACCACCGGGTCGATCGACTGGTGCGGCATGGCGGCGTGGCCGCCCTTGCCGCGCACGGTGATCGTGAGCTCGTCGGTGGCCGCCATTACCGGGCCAGGTCGCACGGCCATCTTGCCCGGGGGCAGGCTCGGCCAGTTGTGAAGCGCGTAGATTTCGTTGGCCGGGAAACGCTCGAACAGGCCGTCGTCGATCATGACCTTTCCGCCGCCACCGCCTTCCTCGGCCGGCTGGAAGATCACGTACGCCGTGCCATCGAAATTGCGTGTTTCGGCGAGGTACCGGGCCGTGCCCAGCAGCATGGTGGTGTGACCGTCATGTCCGCACGCATGCATGCAGCCTGCATTGACCGATTTGTACGGCATGTTTCCGAGCTCGTGCATCGGGAGGCAGTCCATGTCTGCGCGCAATCCGATCGCGCGTCCGCTCGTCGATTTGCGGCCCGGGATGACGCCGACGAGCCCGGTCTTGGCGAGGCCGCGATGGACTTCGATTCCCCAGCCCTCGAGCTTCGCCGCGACGAGGTCGGAGGTGCGCTGCTCGGTAAACCCGAGTTCCGGATGGGCGTGGATGTCGTGGCGGATTGCGGTCAGTTCCGCGTGAAAGGCCCTGATCCTTTCCACGGGCGTATCGAGCTTGAGGGGTGCATTCATGATTGCTCCGTTCCTAGTGCGCTGCCACCGCGCGATCGAGGCGCAAGCGCGGGTCCACGGCATAGTAAAGCAGATCGACGACCAGGTTGATCACGACGAAAAAGAGCGCGATCAGGCATAGATAGGCCGCCATGACCGGGATATCGGCCACGGTCACGGCCTGGATAAACAGCAGGCCCATGCCCGGCCACTGGAAAACGGTCTCGGTGATGATGGCGAAAGCGATGATCGCGCCAAGCTGGAGGCCAGCGATCGTGATGACCGGCACCAGCGTGTTCTTCAGCGCATGGCGGAAATGCACCGCGCGGTCCGACAGGCCGCGCGCCCGCGCGAACTTGATGTAGTCGGTGCGCAGCACCTCGAGCATCTCGGAGCGCACCAGGCGCATGATCAGCGTGACCTGGAAGAGCCCCAGCGTGATTGCCGGCAGGATCAGCGACTTGATGCCCGAGGGCGTCAGCAGCCCGGTGGTCCACCACCCGATGGCGACGGTTTCGCCTCGCCCAAAGGACGGCAGCCAGCCGAGCACGACCGCGAAAACCAGGATCAGAAGGATGCCGATCAGGAAAGTCGGCAACGACACGCCGATCAGCGAAATCGCAAGGAAGACCTGCGCCAGCCACGTATTGCGGCGCAGTGCCGTGTAAACGCCCATCGGGATCCCTGCCGCGAGCGCGAGGAACGCGGCCACGAATGAAAGCTCGAGCGTCGCGGGCAGGCGTTCGACGAAGAGCCTCGACACCGGTTGCACCTGGCGCAGGCTCAGCCCGAAGTCTCCCTGCAGCGCACGGCCAACGAAATTCGCGTACTGGACGTAGAAAGGCTTGTCGAGGCCCAGCAGCTTGGTGACCCTTTCCCGGTTCTCGGGCGTGGCGTCCTGGCCGAGCATGAACAAGACCGGGTCGCCTACGAACGTGAACAGCGAGAAGGCGATGAATCCGACCGTCAGCATGACAAGCACGGCCTGGGCTACCCGGCGCAGAATGAAGGCGAGCATGGGTTGGATTCCGGTTGCGCCACGGGATGGGCGCCGCAATCATGGTGCCGAATTCACCCGACCCCGTCAAACCGCACCGTAGAATTCGCCGGTGAGTTCGCCCCCCCCTGATTCGCCCTTTTTTGCCGAAAGGCTCATCGCCTGGCAGCGCCGGCACGGCCGCCACGACCTGCCCTGGCAGGGCACCCGGGATCCTTACCGGATCTGGGTTTCGGAGATCATGCTGCAGCAGACCCAGGTAGGCGCGGTGGTCGGGTATTTCGCGCGGTTCATGGAGCGGTTCCCGGACGTGAATTCGCTTGCGTCGGCCAGCGAGGACGACGTGCTCCAGCTCTGGAGCGGCCTTGGTTACTACGCCCGCGCCCGCAATTTGCACAAGGCTGCCCGCGACATCATGGAAGCCCCTGGCGGACGGTTTCCCGGAACCGCCGCGGAGATCGCCCTCCTTCCCGGCATCGGCCGCTCGACCGCGGCCGCAATCGCGGCATTCGCGTTCGGCGAGCGTGGCCCCATCCTCGATGGCAACGTAAAGCGAGTGCTTGCGCGCCGTTTCGGCATCGAAGGGTTTCCGGGGACTGCCAAAGTCGAAGCCAGGCTCTGGGAGCTGGCGGAATCCCTGCTGCCCGGCGGCGGCGAGAAAGGCGCAATCGAGGCCTACACGCAGGGACTCATGGACCTGGGTGCGACGGTCTGCACGCGCAACAACCCAGCCTGCGGGGAGTGCCCCCTATCGGAGGAATGCGTCGCGCGGAGAACCGAAAGGACCGGCGAGCTGCCGGCGCCGCGGCCAAGGAAGAACTACCAGACGCGCGAAGCCCGCTGGCTGGTGTTGCGGTATCGCGGCCAGGTGCTTCTCGAGCGACGGCCCTCCGCTGGAATCTGGGGCGGACTTTGGACTTTTCCCGAGATCGAAAGCGAGGATCCCGCGCCGGACTGTCTTGCACGGTTCGGCTGCGAGCTCTCCGGCCACCGCGAGCTGCCTTCGTTTGCCCACGCCTTCACCCATTTCCGCCTTCGGATATCGCCGGTCATGTGCGACGTGGGCGCACTCCGGCCCGGCGTGGAAGCGCAAGGCAGGATCTGGCTCGACCCGCACGAAGCGATCGTAGCGGCCGTGCCTGCGCCTGTGCGGAAAGTCCTGCGGGAGCTCTAGCGGGCGAGGCCGTGCTGGAGCAGGAACTTGTTCAGGATCTCGATGCGTTGCATCGCATCGCCGAGCTCGAGGAGCTTTTGCTTGGCGCCAAGCGGCACCGGGAGGATCTCGGTCAGTCTCGATCCCACCCAGGACGCCGAATCCAGTTGCGCCGGCAATGCCACGATCCCGGCCCCATGCTCGTCGATGACCGCTTTCAGGAGCGCGGCGCAGGCCTCGAATTCGTCGGGCAGCTTCGCGTCTTCCTCGGGGGCCAGCATTTCCACCTCGGCCCTGGTGAGCCCGGCCTGCGTGACCCGGGACGACTTGATCCGAAACCGCTGCTCTCCGAGCGTCTTGATCGAAAGGACGCCCAGCTGCGCCATGTCGCACTCGACAATGCGCGCGGTACACCCGATCGGCTCCGGAGTTGCCGGGACGCCAACCTCGTTACCGCTGCGGATCAGGCAAATGCCAAAGGGGAGGTCGTGTTTCAGGCAACCCTTCGCCATGTCCATGTAGCGCTGCTCGAAGATGCGCAGGGGCAGCAGGCCACCCGGAAAGAGCACTGCGTTTAGCGGGAAGATCGGAAGATCCCCGGTGAGCTGCTCGCTCAATCCTCGGGATCCCTGTTGGCGAGGCCGCGGTGCCTGACAAGCACCGGCCATGCTTTGCCGAAATCGGCAGCCAGCTTTTCGGCGAGATAGACCGAGCGGTGCTGGCCGCCCGTGCAGCCGATCGCGACCGTAACGTGGTAGCGGTTGTCGCGCACCATGTCCGGCAGCCATCGGAGCAGGAAAGTACGGACATCCTCGAAGAGGCGTCCGACGGCTTCCTGGCTTTCGAGGAACTCGATCACGGGCGCGTCCCTGCCGGTGAGCAAGCTGAGTTCGGGCACGTAGTACGGGTTCGGAAGCATGCGCGCGTCGATCACCCAGTTCGCATCCAGCGGGATGCCATCCTTGAAGCCGAAGGATTCGAACAGCAGCATCATCGATGCGGAATTCAGCCCCAGCAGGTCCTTGATCCAGTGGCGCAGGGCCTTTGGAGCAAGGTCGCTCGTATCGATGCGGTGGCCGATCTCGCCAACGCCCGCGAGCATCTCCCGCTCTCGCTCGATCGCTTCGGCCACCGTGAGGCCCTGGCCCGCGAGAGGATGCCGGCGCCGCGTCTCGGAAAAACGCCGCAGCAGCGATTGCTGGCTGGCTTCGAGGTACAGCAGGCGCGAGTTGATTCCCCGGGCACGCAGGGCGGCGAGACTCTTCGGGAGGGCGGACAGGGCCACGCTGCGGGCATCCACGCTTACCGCCACATGCGCGTGGCCGGCCTCGGCGAGAAAGCGGACAACCTCGGCCAGCAGCGCCGCTGGAAGGTTGTCGACGCAGTAGTAACCCGCATCTTCGAGGACGGTCAGGGCAATACTCTTGCCGGACCCGGACATTCCGCTTACCAGGACGAGTTGCATGGACATGCGGAAAGCTTATAACGAAACCGGCCGCGATGCGGCGCGGCCGGCCGGCTACTCTTCGCTTTCGCCGTCGTACTCGATGGCCTGCTTCTGGCGCATGATGAATTCCGCAGTGCTGTCGATGCCTCGAAGGTGCAGGATGTAATTTCGCACCGCCGCTTCGAGAAGAACGGCCAGGTTGCGCCCGGCCGCGACCGGGATCACGACCTTGCGCACGGTGATGGCGAGGATTTCTTCGGACTGTTCGGCAAGAGGCAGGCGCTCGACTTCCGCGCCGCCCGGCGTCGGTTTCTCGAGGTGCACGATCAGCTTGAGCCGCATCTTCGGCCGCACCGCGGTTTCGCCGAAGATCGTGCGCACGTTCAGGAGCCCAAGTCCGCGCACCTCGATGAAGTCTTTCAGGACCGGCGGGCAACGGCCCTCGAGGATCTTGGGAGCGACACGCGAAATCTCGACGACGTCGTCCGCAACGAGCCCATGCCCGCGGCTGATGAGCTCGAGGCCAAGCTCGCTCTTGCCTACGCCCGATTCGCCGGTCACCAGCACCCCGAGGCCAAGCACGTCCATGAAGACGCCATGGCGCGTGGTTTTCTCGGCCAGCGCCTTGGCGAGGTAGCGGGCAAGCGCCTCGATCACGCGCGGCGCCGCCAGCGGCGTGGCGAACAGCGGGGTATGCGACTCGCGTGCGCCCACGAGGATCTCTGCCGGGGTGCTTATCGCGTCCGCGACGATGACCGCGGTAAGCGGGCCGGAGAATAGCTTGGCGACAAACTCGGCGCGGGCGCCCTCGGAAAACGCGCCGAACATCGAGGCCTCATAACTGCCGAGGACCTGGACGCTGTTCGGGTGCGTGAGGTTGAGGTGCCCGATCAGCGACGCGGAAGCCGCGGCTTCGCGCTTTACCGCGGTGCTGCCGTCCTGTCCCGCGATCCAGGACAGTTGCAGCGCCTCGCGGTTGTCTTCATGCAACTGCGTGACGTTGACCTGCAGCATCCGGTTGCCATGTGGCGATGAGTTGATGAAGGCTGGCGCAATCCGCCGCGGTGTTCATGGATTCGCGCAATTCGACATCGCTGAACATCTGCGCCAGCTCCGAGAGGATCTGGAGGTGCTTATCGGTGGCCTGCTCCGGCACAAGCAGCGCGAACACGAGGTTGACGGGCTGGGAGTCGGGCGCATCGAACGGCACAGGCATCGAAATCCGCACCAGCGCGCCCAGCGCATCCTTGAGCCCCTTGATGCGTCCATGCGGGATCGCAACGCCATGTCCGAGCCCGGTCGAACCCAGCCGCTCCCGCGCGAAAAGGCTGTCAAAAACGACGCTGCTGGCCACGCCGTGGTTGTTCTCGAAAAGCAGGCCCAGATGCTCGAAAAGGCGTTTCTTGCTCGAGACTGAAACATCGACCACGACGTTGGCCGGCGGAAGAAGCTTGGCGACTAGATTCATGGATCGGGGCGCTGAAAAGCCCGCCGGGATGCGGGTGGCCTGCGAAAGGGCGCGCATTATAGCCCGGGTGCGGCAGCCCGCGCCCGGGATCTCTTTTTGTACGTTACGGCCCCGGCAGGGGCGCTGCTCAGGGCTCGGCGCCCGGGTGATGCTTCAGCGCGTCGTGGGGCTTGGCCTGGGTCTTGTCCTTGTACTTGATGACCTGTCGGTCGAGCTTGTCGACCAGGAGGTCGATCGCGGCGTACAGGTCGGCGTCGCTGCATTCGGCATGGATGTCCTTGCCGGGAACATGCAATGTCACTTCGGCCTTCTGCAGGAGCTTTTCCACCGACAGGATGACGTGGGCGTCGATCACGTGGTCGAAATGCCGCGTGACCCGATCCATCTTGCCGCTCACGTAGGTGCGTATCGCCGGGGTTACATCGAGATGATGGCCGCTGACATTCAGGTTCATTGGCGCCTCCGGGCTTTGGGGTTGGGGATTACAGGGATTTTCTGAGGTTGACCGGCGGGATCTGCAACGATTCGCGGTACTTCGCAATCGTCCGCCTTGCCACCACGATACCCTGTTGGCCGAGAATTTGCGAGATACGGGAGTCTGACATCGGGGTCTTCGTGTCTTCGGCGGCCACCAGCTGCTTGATCAGGGCGCGGATCGCCGTTGCGGAACAAGCGCCGCCGGTCTCTGTCGACACATGGCTGCCGAAGAAGTACTTGAGCTCGTACGTGCCCCGGGGCGTGGCCATGTATTTCTGGGTGGTGACCCTCGAGATGGTGCTCTCGTGCAGCCCGAGCGTTTCGGCGATTTCGCGCAGCACCATCGGGCGCATCGCCACCTCGCCATGCTCGAAAAAATGACGCTGGCGGTCGATGATCGCTTGCGATACGCGCAGGATCGTGTCGAACCTCTGCTGCACGTTCTTGATCAGCCAGCGCGCTTCCTGGAGCTGACCTGACATCGCATTCGAGCCGTTCCGGTTTCCGGAAAGCAGGGACGCGTACAGCCGGTTGATGCACAATCGCGGCATTGCTTCACGATTCAGGCTTGCGCGCCATACGCCCTTGATCCTGCGCACGATCACATCGGGAATCACATAGCGCGTTTCGGTGTTCGAATAGGCCGCGCCGGGGTGCGGATTGAGCTTGAGGATCAGCCGCTGTGCCGCTCGCAGCTCGTCGTCATTCGCTCCGAGGAGCTGCCTTAGTCGCGAGTAGTCGCGCTGAGCAAGCGATTCGAGGTGCAGCTCCGCGATAGTCGCCGCGAGCTTGGCCACCTTGAGATCGGCCTCGGTCCGCGGACGCATTGCGCGGATCTGGAGCAGCAGGCATTCGCTCGGCGAGCGCGCCCCGACGCCCGCGGGTTCCATGTTCTGGAGGTGGCGCAGGGCGATTCCCAGGTCTTCGATGTCGACCCCGGCTTCGGCCGGGAGCAGCTCGGCGATCTCCTCCAGCGGCTGCGTGAGGTAGCCGTCGTCGTCGAGCGCGTCGATCAGCATCTCGATCAGTGCACGGTCCTTGCGCGGCAGATTCGTGAGCGAAAGCTGCTCGTTGAGGTGATGGCGAAGCGAAACCATTTCGGGCGCGACGAATGCCCGGTCACCATCTTCGTCGTCATCGGTCGCAGTGCGCGCGGGCGCGGAATAGTCGGGCTGCCAGTCGTCGCCTGCTGCTCCAGGAGCTTCTGCCGGAGCCTCTGCGGGCGCGTCTGTCGTGCGGCCGGCTTCCTGTGTGGCGTTGAAATTGGTTGGCGCAGTCAGGCCGTCGTCCGAGCCCTCGCGCTCGAGGATCGGGTTCTCCAGGAGCATGCGCTCGATTTCCTGGTTGAGCTCGACCGTCGACAGTTGCAGCAGGCGTATCGACTGCTGCAGTTGTGGCGTCAGCGTTAGATGCTGTGACAGCCGGAACTGTAATGTCGGCTTCATCGGGAGGCGGTGGCAGAGCGCAAGGATCGTTTCAGGGATTCTGCCCGAAGCCCCGTGGCGTGGAGGGCGCCCGGGGCGGGCCTACATGCGAAAATTCTCGCCCAGGTAGACCCGGCGTACGCTGTCATTATAGACAATTTCGTCCGGATGCCCGGAGGCCAGCACCGCGCCATCATTCATTATGTAGGCACGGTCGCAGATGCCGAGCGTTTCACGCACGTTGTGATCGGTGATCAGCACGCCGATGGAGCGCTCGCGCAGGAAACGGATGATCCTCTGGATGTCGAGCACCGCAATGGGGTCCACGCCCGCGAATGGTTCATCCAGCAGGATGAACGCCGGACGGGTGCCCAGGGCGCGCGCGATTTCGAGCCTGCGGCGCTCGCCTCCCGATAACGCCAATGCAGGGTGCTTGCGAAGGTGGGCGATGTTCAGGTCGGTGAGCAGCTCCACCAGCCGCGCCTCCATGTCCTCGCCCGACAGCCCCTGCAGCTCGAGCACGGCCTGGACGTTCTCCTCGACCGTCAGCTTGCGAAAAACCGAATTCTCCTGCGGGAGGTACGAGATGCCCATGCGTGCCCGGCGATGGATCGGGAGATGGGTCAGCTCGCGCCCGTCGAGGTGGATGCTGCCGGCGTCGGCCGTGATGAGGCCCACGATCATGTAGAAGCAGGTCGTCTTCCCCGCGCCATTGGGGCCGAGAAGGCCGACGACTTCGCCGCTCGAGACGGTGATTGAAACGTCCTGTACGACGGTGCGCGATTTGTAGCGCTTGCGAAGGCTCTCCGCCGAAAGGGCGCTCATTTAGCCGGGGGCTTGGCGGGTGCCGAAGGTGCCGTGGGGTTGCCGGGTGCCGCCGGGGCAACAGCGCCGGCGGCATCATCGGACCGGACCTTGGGCTGGATCACCGCGCGCACACGGCCGCCTTCGGGATTGCCCGCCGTGCCTGCGCTCTTCGAGCCGGTCACGGAGAAAAACTCCGAGCGCGTATCCACCGAGATGAGGTCGCCGCGCACTTCGTCCTTGTCGCGAACGATGCGCGCCTTGTCGCGAAGCTCGACCTTCTCTTTCTTGTCGTCGATCTCGATGAACAAGGCTTCACCGTCGATCCATTCCTCCTTGCCGTCGCGCTTTTGCCTGAAACGCGCCGGGTTCCCGGACGCGGTCGATATCTGGAAGCCCTCCGCATCCTGCCGGACGGTGATGCGATCGGCGCGCACAAGGATCGTGCCCTTGGTGAGCACGACGTTGCCTTCGAAGATGCTGATGCGCCGCGCATCGTCCGAGCTCATGCGGTTCGCGTCGATCTGGGTCGGTTTGTCTTTGTCGGCCTTTTCGGCGTGCAGGGCGGTTGCCGGCAGCAGTGCGCATGCCGCTGCGAACATCGCCCACTTACGGATCCCGTGCACTGCGGCCCCGCGCTGTTTCAACGAGTCTTCCTTTGTTCGAACCGGCCGCGCACGTTCTGGCGGATATTGAGCACGCGCGTCCCGTTGTTGTATTCCATCCCGCGACCCGTAAGGTATCGCCCTTCTTCCCGGATTGCGATCTCGCGATCGGTCCGCACGAGCGACCGGGTGCGCACAAGGTGCAGGAAGCTGGTCTCAATCCGCAATTCCGGCTGCTGCGGGATGGCGCCGCGCACCAGCAGCACATTGTCGTACAGGAAAGTGTCTTCGCCGTCCTGGCTCATCGCGCCGCGGTCGGCTGTAAGCGTCATCGGCGCCTCGCCGGGCTTGGTCTGCAATGAGCGCGGCGCCTGCAGCTCGGTCGAATCGTCGTCCGGATAATGTACCATTTTGGCCGCCGAAAGCATCGACTCGGCGGTGCCTGTCGGGCCATAGCCGACCATCTTGAAATTGTGAACGATGTAGTCCGGATCATGCCTTCGCATCGATGGGTGGCCCTGCTCGATGCGCGCGGTGCGCTCCAGCCAGAACGTAAGCAGCGCGAGCGAAAGCATCAGCAAAAGCGGAAACAGGCGCGTGAAAGAAGGGCCCACGCGCTGTCAGTCCAGGTAACGCGCGAGCGCTGCGTCCAGCGTGTCCTGGGCGCGCATCAGCATCTCGCACACTTCGCGCGCGGCCCCGGACCCTGCCGGCTGGGTCGCGACGAAATGGGCACGGCCGCGCACGATCTCGGGCGCCTCTCGCGTCGACGCGGCAAAGCCACATCGGATGAGCACGGGTAGATCCACCACGTCGTCGCCCATGTACCCGCAGTCCTCGTGGTCGAGGCCCATCGAAGCCGCGAGTTCGATGAAAGCAGAACGCTTGTCCTCGATGCCCTGCAGGACGTTGGAAATGCCAAGGTTGCGCGCGCGGTGGCTCACTACATCGGACCGGCGCCCGGTCAGGATTGCGACTCCCACCCCGCTTGCCATGAGCATGCGGATGCCGTGGCCATCCAGCGTGCTGAACGATTTCATCTCCTCGCCCGAGTCCGTGTAGTAGATCCTGCCGTCGGTGAGCACGCCATCGACATCGAAGATCATCAGCCGCACTCCGCGCGCACGATCCAACGCTGTCGCCATCAAACGACCTTTGCGCGGAAGAGGTCGTGCATGTTCAGGGCCCCGACCAGCACGCCCTGCGCGTCGACCACGAGAAGCTGGTTGATCTTGCGTCGTTCCATGATCTCCACCGCCTCGACCGCCAGTGACTCGGGCCGTATGGTCTGGGGTGCCGCGCTCATCACGTCCGCGATCTTCGCGGATTTGAGGTCTCCCACCTTCTCGACGGTGCGGCGCAAGTCGCCGTCGGTAAAAATCCCCGCCACTTTGCCGTCTTTCCCGAGGACCGCGGTCATCCCGAGGCGCTTGCGCGTAATCTCGAAGATCGCCTCGGTGAGGGTGGCCCCCAACGGAACCGAGGGGATCTCATCGCCCTTGCGCATGACGTCCGAAACGTGGGTGAGCAGCTTGCGCCCGAGGGACCCGCCCGGGTGGGAGCGGGCGAAATCCGCCTCGGAGAAGCCGCGCGCATCGAGCAGCGCAACCGCAAGCGCATCGCCCAGTGCCAGGGCGGCGGTCGTGCTCGCCGTAGGCGCGAGGTTCAGGGGGCAGGCCTCCTGCTCGACGCCGGCGTCGAGGTGGACGTCCGATTCACGCGCGAGCGTCGAATCCGGCTGGCCGGTCATGGCGATCAGCTTCGCGCCCTGGCGCTTCACCATTGGAACGATCGAGAGCAGTTCGGGCGACTCCCCGGAATTCGAGATACAGATGAACACGTCTTCGGGACGGATCATGCCCAGATCGCCGTGTGACGCCTCCGCGGCATGCACGAAGAACGCGGGGGTGCCGGTGCTGGCAAGCGTGGATGCGATCTTGCGCGCGATATGCCCGGACTTGCCTATCCCGCTTACGACAACCCGGCCGGAAGACGCGAGGATCAGTTCCAGAGCCTCGACAAAGCTCTCGCCGATCCGGTCCCTGAGCGACCGGATCGCATGGGCTTCGATTTCCAGCACCTTGCGGGCGAGTTCGAGCGAGCCTTGGCCGGCCATGGAGGAGGGCTTGGGTGCGGCGCGATTCATGGGCGCCCAGTTTAGCCCAGCGTGACCCCCCCGGCATGCCGGTAGAGCCGATTCCTGTGACCTCCCGATTCGCCCTTACTTCGAGATTTTCTCGAGCGATGGCAGCAACGTCTCGCGCGCGCGAACCGGCGCGGACTCGATCATCGTCGTGAACATGCTTCGATGGGCGGGGAATGTCCTGACCGCTTGGTTGAGCAGATCCACCGCCTCTGCATCCTTTCGCGCAAGGGCGAGGAAAATCGCCTGGCGGCCGACGACTTCGCGCGATGGCCAGACGCGCATCACGCGAGAGCCGACCTGGATCTTCTCCGACAAGCCTTCTTCGTCCAGCGGATAGGAGAGAAAGAGCCAGGTCTCGGCCCGGGGTGCAAGCAGGCTGGTGCCGAGCCCGAAGAGTGTGTTGCGATCCCGGGCGATCTCTGAATCGGTGGCTAGCGAGCGCCCTGCGGCAACCGGGCTGGCGAGATCGAACTTGAAATAGGTACCGAGGGTGACGGCGAGGAGGATTGCGGCGGCAATCGCGGTGAAGCCGGCGACTACGCGGCTAACCAACGGTCGGATCGGAACGCCACTGCCCGAGCTGACGCCCATCAACAAGCCGGTGAGGGCCAGGAAATGCGCGTACCACATCGGGTACTCGAGAAGTGCGTGCAGCAACTCGACACCGACGCATGCGAGCAGCCACCACATGGCTGCATCCCGGGTTCGCAAGAACTCGCCAAAGGCTCGGCGAAACCAGACGATCACCGCAGCGACCACGAGCGCCAGCGCGATTACGCCGCTCTCGGAAGCCAGGTGCAGGAGCATGTTGTGAGGCGAAGTCCACAGCTGCCCGCGTGCGAGTTCCAATGGCAGGCCGAGCTCGAACGCGGCGCCAGGAAACTCGTCCGGTCCGACGCCGAACCATGGCGCCTCCGTGAACATCCGCCAGGCAAGCGCCCATGCGCCGATCCGCAGGTTCGATGCCTCGTCCGATGACGGGCCCTCCCCGCTCGGGAGGGCGTGCCTGAGGATCCCGCCTTCGCTCCGGTATCCAAGCATGTCCAGCCCGTACGGAACGAGCCACTGTGCGGCAAACACGCACAGCCCCATCGCAAGCGCGGCGATTCCCAGTCGACGTGCCTGTGCGTCATCAGGCCGTGCGCGCATCAGCAGGTATCCCAGCAAAGCGAAGCCCGCCGCATACAGGAACGACGCCCTGGAGGCTGCCAGCGCCGCTGCCAGGACGAGCACTGAACCGCAGGCGAGTGTCGTCAGCCTCCCCAGGCTGCCGCGCGCGTAAAGATAGAGGAGCGAAGCCTCGCCAAGGGCGAGGTAGTTCGCGTACAGGTTGGCCTGGCCGACGTTGCCGGTGGCCCGGTTGCCGTTCAGGTGGGCAATGAACTCGCGCAGGGCGCGCGGAATCCCAGCAATCTGAAAGGTCGCGCACGCCGCGTTCAGGAGTGCGCCTGCCAGGAGGAAAGCAGCGAGGACAGCGCAGACCTTTTCGCGCCCCAGGTCTTTCGCGAGGCCGCTGCCAAGGACGATCATGAGGCTGGCAAAGCCAGCGTAGAGCGCCCATACGAGCGCGGACTGGAAATACGCCGGCTGACCCAGGACCGCGCGGCCCGCCAGCAGGAGGGCAAACGCTGCCAGACACAGCGCGGCCGGTGGCACATGGGCCTGGCTTCGCCGCGACAGTCCGTAGATCGCCAGCGACGCCGAACCAAGCGCGAACGCGAGCCACTCATCGTAGAACGCGGCCAACGGTGGCCTATGCCGGGGCTGCAGGAAGGGCAGGAGGCACATCGCCCCGGCGAGGAGCAGGGCCGTGCCAGGGGCCTCGAAGCGCGGCTTGCTCATTGAGTGGCTGATTGAGTGGCTGATTGTTTCAGGCAAAAAAAAGCCAGCCCGAAGGCTGGCCCTTTATGCGATGCCGTCCCGATTAGAACTGCCGGCAGAGCGTGTACGTATTCGTGCCCGATTCCAGGTAGGACGTTGCAGTCGCCGCCGCAAGGGTGGCTGTGTTCTCCACACCGCGAACGAAGCCGGCGTTCACCAGCCCGTCGTCCATCTGCACGTCCAGGGCAATCGCCACTTTGTCCGGCAGGTTGGACGAGCACATGATCAGGGCCGTAAAGCCGCCCAGGGTCGCCAGAGCGGCCGTGGGAGTGGCGCCGACCGTGGCTGTTCCGTCGCCGGTTTGCACGCCGAGGATCCCGTTGAACGCGTTGTTCGGCTGCGCAAATCCCGAACCAGATACGAATCCCGAGCGGCGCAGGTGATCCCACCAGAGGCGTGACTCGTGCGTATCAGTGGTCGAGCCATACAAACCGGTGAGGAGGCGGTTGCCATCTCCGGCAGTGGAGCCGGACCAGCGGGTCGCCTGGTTGTCGTCGCCGGGGGTCGAGCGATAGCGGTCCTGATACCCGAAGTAGGCAGCGGAAACGCCGGAGAAGTCGGTAATGGCGTTCTTGATCTTGGCCTGGATGATCATCTCCTGGCCTTTAAGGATGCCGCCGAGCAGCAACCCGATAATGACCAGAACGATCGCTATCTCGACCAACGTAAAGCCTTTCTGATTGTTCTTCATAACCTTACTCCTTCAGACAGAATGGATGACGGTGTCTACGCAACTACCGTGCCCGGCCAAAATCGGGAAAATTTCGTTAAATTGATCAGGAAATGTCAAAAAAGCGACGATTTCCCGACACCCTAGTCGAGTCTTCAACTACTTAGGGTGTATCCCTACCTGCGTCTTTCTGCCTTTCCTCCATGGCCTTGAGCCTGCGCTCCAGGTACTGGCGTTCGGCAGCATCCCTGACCTGACCTTTTGCCAGCAGGCCGCCGAGCATGATCTTCGCGGCTTCCAGTTCTTTCATGTCTTCGAGGATGAACACTTCCATTTGTCGCGCCCACAGGGGTACGTCGGCGCCGGCTGTCGTCCGGTCGATCGCGCGGGCGTATTTGAGGGCCAAAGGCAGGTCCCGCAGTCGGTGTTTGGCAAGGAGCGTCGCATGCGCCAAGGCGGTCCAGCGGCGATCCGGGTCCTCCAGAAAGGCCGAGTAAATGAACTCGAGCATCTTCCGCAGCCGGTCTGGATCACCGACCTCGGCATACACACTGGCGGCTGCGAAGAGCGGGTACTTACTTAGTGGATCCAGTGACTGGATGGCCTTCAGCCAATCGACGAGCCGGTCGTAATCCAGCCGGCGATACGGGAGCGAATTGGTCCCGTGGTAGTCGAACGACTGGAGATAGAGCATGGCCAGGCGCGCCAGGGCGGCGGGTTCCCCCAAAGCTGCAACGCGCAAAACGGCTGCCCGGGGCGGCCGCGGCAGATCTGCAGCCTCTTTGGGCGAGAGCGCCACTCGCGATGCAAGCAGGACTTGCAAGGTCAGACACCCTGCGAGGAGGATTGCGACCCATCGTGGCACCGACCCGAGGGGTCTCTGCAGCCCGGTCACAGGTTGCGGCGATGAAAATCAAAAAGTCCGGCGGCAGTGACCAGTGCGGCGTAGGCAGCGAGGCCCCCTGCAATCTGGGCAAACTCGGCGGGCTGGGGCGGCGAATAGAGGAGCCAGTTCGTCTGCGTCGCGTGTTCCAAAGGCGGCAGGATAAGCGCGATGGCGTCGATCCCCCATGCCGCGACTTTGCTCAACAGGTCATCCTGGATAGCGATGGGGCTCGATGAGATCGACTGCAGCGAGCCGATCGTGCGCCCCAGCAGGTAGAGCCCAGCGGCCGCAGAAAGTGCCGCGACGACGTCGCCGAGGGTCACGACGAAAAACAAGCTGATCGAAGCGACCAGCCATGCCTCGAGCGACATCGAAACAAACCACGCGGCGACCGCCGAGGGTGGGCTCCAGATCAAGAGGACCAGCGAAAAAACCGCGGCCACCACGACTCCGAAGGTGCCGAACCCCGCCAGCTTGCCCAGGTAGTAGGCGGCGCGGGAGATCGGCAACGAAAGAAGGAGGTCGGTCCCCTTGTCGTTCGCTTCGCGGACCATGCTGGTCACTACGAATGCCGCGGACAGGAAAACGGTGACGACTCGGAAGAAAGCGGCAAGCACCGCTGCCTGCAGGGACGTGCTTTCCGTCAGCGCCAGCTGCGAAAGAAAGCCGGCGAGCGCAAAACCCGCGATGACCGCCGCGAACACGAGAACCGGAAGCCGCGTCCGGCGCGCTTCGAGAAGCACGAATTTCGCGAGGGTGAGTCCGGCATGCATCGAGGTCGGGGCTGTGGGGGCTAACATCCAGCGATTGGCCTCAAAAGTGCGCCCGGAGCAAGTGGCTGTATCGTTACGGAATGCGACAGTAACCTAAACGCGACCCCAGATTACATGCAAGCAGACACGTTTTCCACTCCGCTCTTCGCTCGCCTGGCGAATTCGGCGCAGGGATTTTCGCAGCGTTACGGACGCTTCGTCGTAATCGCGATGCTCCTGCTCCTGCATGTCGCGGCGCTTCGCGGCGTGGCCGACAACTGGGCGCGGGCGCTGTTGCTGGCGCATCTGGGGCTGATCCTCTTATGGCAGCCCTTCCTGCGCGGGCAACACCAGGTCTCGGCGATGCAACTGGCCTTTATCGCGTTCGGCGCGACGGCGGTGATGCTCTGGCTAAACGCGTGGCTCCTTGTCTTCTGGGTATGCGTTTTGGCGGGCCTGATCGGCGGCAAGGTCTTCCTGTACCAGGCCCGCTGGCAGCGTCGCTACTACCTCGTCGTCCTCCTGTACCTGCTCGCGCTTCTCGCAATCGTGATCCTTCCCGAGATCGCGCCGCGCAAGGTGTTTTCGCCGGAGATCCGGACAATCGCCGAATACGTCCTGCCGCTCCTGTTCGTGATCATGGCGCTGATCCCGACCGAGCCTGAATCACCCGAGGCGCCGCAGGTCATCGATTTCTTCTACAGCATCTTCCTGATGCTCGTCCTCGGCGTCGTGATCCTCGGCAGCTTCACCTTCATGACGCTTGGCCGGACCGATTACATGGAGGCGCTGACCTACACCGTCTTCCTGATCGCGGGCACCGTGTTCATCATCGGCCTCGCGTGGAACCCGCACACGGGCTTCGCCGGCCTGAACGTTTTTTTCTCGCGCTACCTGTTCTCGATCGGGCTGCCCGTCGAGAAGTGGCTGTATTTCCTTGCCGAGCTGTCCAGGCTGGAGTCGCGCCCGGATCGGTTCCTTGCCGAAAGCATCGCCAGCCTGGCGCGCCTGCCGTGGGTCTCCGGGGCCGAGTGGCGCACGGCCAACGACCGGGGAGAGCATGGGCAGAAGACGGCGTTTCCAGTGAGCTTCGAGAACGACGAACTCTCGCTGGTGATCTTTTCGCGCCACCGGACCAGTCCCGCGTTGCAGTGGCATCTACATCTCCTCGGCCAGCTGCTTGGGGAGTTCTACATGGCCAAGCAGCGGGAGCAGAAACTCCAGCAGCAGAGCTACCTGCAGGCTGTCCACGAAACCGGCGCGCGCGTGACCCATGACGTGAAAAACCTCCTGCAGTCGCTGAACGTGCTGGTTTCGGTCGCGGGCCGGACAAGCGGGTCCGACCACTCTCCGGAACTGCTTTCGCTGATCCGCCGGCAGCTGCCTGTGATCGCGCAGAGGCTCAGCTCGACACTCGAGAAACTCCAGCGTCCTCAGACCGAGACCGACCAGTTCGTCTCCGTCGAGGCATGGTGGGAAAACCTCAGGCAACAGTATCAACAGAATGGGATCGAGTTCGAATCGAAGACCATTCGGCCGAACGCAATGCTGCCCCGCGCGCTGGCCGAGAGCGTGGCCGACAATCTCATCCAGAACGCGCTGACAAAGAGGCTGCTGGACGCGGAGGTCAAGATCCGCGTTGCGGTGGAGTGCGGCGATGCGGTTAACTTCCGCGTATGCGACTCAGGGCGAGCGGTTGGCGGCGGGCTCGAAAAGCTCCTGTTTCACGCGCCAGTCGGCTCGCATGCGGGACTGGGTATCGGCCTCTATCAGGCGGCTCGGCACGCTGAAGCCAACGGTTTCGAGCTTTCGCTGGCGTCGAACCGCGACGGCGAGGTGTGTTTTTCGCTCAAAGGCACCCCGAGGTTTCCCCAGCCGGAGTAGGCTCGGCGCATCGAAGGGGGCCTATCCGCGCCGAAGGCCAATGCTGCCATTTCCTGGCCGGAGTCGTTATCCCGCGCGGCTAAGCAGGCGAAATGCTGCCATGTATACCGCAGGATCGCGGCCTATGCGACTCGCACTGCGTGTTCGTCTTCGCAGTCACCGATGCGCCCCCGAAGCTCATACACGGTTGTGTAGCCCTTGCCCTTCAGGTTGAGCGTGCGAGGAGCCTCGAACTCGTAGCCGGAAGCAAGAACCTGGAAGCTTCGCTCATCCACCTGGATGCCTCCGGGCTCGCTTTCGGACGTGAGGCGGCTGGCAACGTTCACCGTGTCGCCCCAGAGGTCATAGATGAATTTTTTCGTGCCGACCACCCCTGCCACAACCGGTCCTGACGCAAACCCGATCCGAAGCTGGAGCGGCTGGCCGTTGACTTCGTAATCGCGTTCGGTGAGATCGCGCATTGAAAGCGCGAGTTCGGCGATCGCTTCACAATGCCGCGTTTGCCCGGCGCTCAGCCCTCCCGCGACCATGTAGGCATCCCCGATGGTCTTGATCTTCTCGAGGCCGTGCTTCCCGGCAAGCGCGTCGAAATCGGAAAACAGCCGGTTCAGGAGCGAGAAAATCTGCGCGGGCTCGAGCATCCCGGCCATGCGCGTGAAATTCACGATGTCCGCGAACATCACCGTTACTTCGGAGAACCGGTCGGCAATGGGCGACTCGAGCCGCTTGAGCCGCTCCGCCACGGGGGCTGGCAAGACGTTCAGCAGCAGTGTTTCGGAACGTTCCTGCTCGTCGCGAAGCCCGGCATGCGCCTCCTCCAGCCGCACCCTGGACTTCTCTCGCTCCGAGAATGCAAACCTGAGAAGCGAATAGACGAGCGTGGACATGGCCGCGAAATTCAGGGCGAAGAACACCACGCTGGTCGACAACGGCACCTTAGGACCCTTCGGGGGCAGCCAAGCCAGCTCGTAGTCGACATATCCCGTTGCGAGGATCAGGACGATGTAGGCGACAAACCAGGGAATCGATTCGCGGGCCGAATACAGGACGATGGCCCCAACCGGCGCAAGCAGGCCCCAGAGGACCATCCCGCTGGCCGAGACGAAGTTGCCGATGGACCACTGGACTACGAAGGGCACAAACAGGAAAAGGCAGAGTTGCGCGGCCCGGAACACGTCGAAATTTAACGTGACGAAGTAGTACGCCAGGGTGGCGAGCGATGCGAGCTGGAATCCCACGGGCAGCGACGCTGACACCGGCAGCCCTAGCGCCTGGTAAAGCGCCAGCCAAAGCGCTGCTGCGGCGATCATCAGGCCGCAGGCGAACAGCAGGACGACCTTTTTGAGCCTTAGTTCTTCCGAGTCTCCCGGCAATATGCCGGCCGAGCGAAGGCGCGAATAGAGGGCGCCGAGTCCTTTCGCCATGGTCAAGGCAGCACCCCGGCGCTTACCAACTTGCCGTACAGCTGCCCTGCGGAAATCCAGACCATCTGATCGTCGAATTCGCCCCCCGTCGCGCCGGATGACGCCGGAGTGTGATACACGAATGTTGCGTTCCCGTCGGTGTTGGCGACCTCGTCATAGCGCGTGGCAACGGTCGTCGCCGAATTCTTGCCCATCGAAAACACGATGGCGACGATGGTTTGCGCGTTGACCACGCTGTTGTTCGTCCCGCACGAAGTTGCGCTGAATCCCGCAGCCTGCGAGCTGTTGCAGACGAGCAGATCGTTCGGCTTGCATTGCAATCCGTTCGACTTCAGGTTCGTGGATGACGAAAATGCAGGCGTGTTCGTGCATCCGGTTCCCGTGAGCGTCTGGGCGAGTACGTACCGGATCCGACCGTTGAAGGCGTCAATTGCATACCCGGAGGAATCGACCTGCTGCATCCCGAGCGCCTTCGCTGGCAAGTATCCATTGAAATAATTGGTGCAGGCCGTGACGCCGTCATTTGGCGATTCGTCACCGGCGCTCGACGACGACGCGGGGCAAGGAAGTCTTCCATTGACGATCGCAAAGCCAAGGAGCGCTTCGCGCGCGTATTCGAGCTGCTTCTGGGTGTCGGCGAAATTGCGCGCTTCGATTTGCGAGGCAAGTGGGGCGAGGAGCCCCCCGATAAGGAGACCGACAATGACAAGCACCACGGCCATTTCGGCGAGCGAAAAGCCGAGCGCGCGACCCCGGGTCAGTCGCACAGCACATTCGCCGACGCAGTCGTCTGCTTCTGGATCGGGCAGACTGTGGGTCGATCATTGAAGGTTGTCGAGATCGTGCCGCGTTGGAAGTTTCGATCGCCCAATGTGCTTGTCTGATCGTTCTGGGCCTCGAAATAGGCGTTTCGATTCGACGAAGGCTGCGTCATTCCGGTCAGCGGCCGGCCGGAGAGAACTAACGCAATCCGTTTGTCGTTCGTGTTGCCGCTGCCTGCTTCTGCATTCGTCAAGGTCAGGCAGTTCGTAACATTCACTGAGATGCAAGTCGCCCCGAGAATTTTTGGACAGCACGTTCCCGAAGGATTTGCGGTGACTGCGGGCGAGATGGCGTAATAGGTATATCGCTGCCACTGGTTGTTGATGAACCAGGCCAGGTCCGGATTGGAGCCGGTATTGGTGTTTACCAAGATTGAATCCTCCGGGTGCGGAATATCGATCGCACCGGTGCCCCCGAAGCCAGTTTTGTTGGCCATGGTCGCCTGCACGACCACTTGCCCGGCTCCGCTCGCCGTTACTATCGAAGGCGTCAGCGACGTGACCGTGCTGCCCGCGGCGCTATTAAAGGTGATTTCGCCGGTCGTGGGCCGCGTCCTGAATCCCATTGCGATATTCGACGCGGTGGTTGTCACCCGCACAACCGGAGTGCCCGAGTAGAAGATCGAGCAGCGCATGCGCACAGCGTCGGCAGAACAACCGAGATTGAAGAAAGTCCCGCTTCCGGAAAGCCTGCTGATGGTGCCGGTGGTCCAGCGTGCACTACACCCGGTCCCGACGGCCACCTCGCCGCTCGCCAACGGCAGAAGTCCCTCTGTTACGCCGTAGTTGCCGCAGGAGTCGTTGGACGTCGGGTCCGTCCATGTGGAGGCGTATGGAAAAAATCGGACACCCCATTCGCTAAGGGACTTGTTCTGGTACCAGTCTAAGGCCGAAGTCGGAACGCCGTTGAGAATAGGCGCGACGAACCGCTGGATACGGTCGGCCACCGCCCCCTCGATGGCGCTCAGCACCTCCGCCGCCGTGATCGAGATCACGCGGTCATTGCCCCACGTATCGCTGCGCGAAGATGCGAAAACGATCGGCGTTGCGTTCCAGCACTCGATGAAATCGCTCGGATTCAACGGCGACGAGCTGCGGCCGGTGGATTGGTCGCGTTTTACGCAAGGCGAAGGTGCGGAGGCCGATGCAGATGCGGTATTCAGGGCGACTCCAGGTGCAATGATTACTGCGACTGCGGCGTTTGCTGTGCCGTCCAGCGTCAGCGACCCGGTCAAGGCATAGTTGATGGGGATGGCCCTGACGCTCGAGCCAACCACGTACCACAATGCTTCGCCGGCCCCGTCCAATGGTTTGTCGATTCCCAAAGTCTTCCATGGGAAGCGTCCGATCTTCGTGAGCGTGGAACAGCCGACGGTGGAATCTGGATTACCTTCCGCACTCGAACCGACGCTGCCTAGCGCCTCTGGGCATGGCAATCTCCCCGGAATATCGTTCGTAAGCGCTTCCTGCGCCACGTAGCCAAGCAGCGCGTTCTTTGCCAGTCGAAGCGCCTCGCCAGTCTTTGCCTGCTCCCTCACGGTGTTCCTTGAAGCCTCGTTCACGGCGCCGACCAGCGCCCATGAAGTACCCAACACCATGATCAGCATCATGATCAGGAGTGCGGCGCCCTTCTGATGCACGTAGCGTGCGCACTTTTGCCTGAAAGATGGGACGCGCCGATCCATCTTCATTCGATCCTCAGCGCGCGGGACGGGGCACCGGCCGGCGGTTGACCTTGACCTCGCCGCCGTCGAGTGAATCGCGGACTTCCCCGGTGGCACGGTCGAACGACTGGCCGATCTTGAGGTCGACCTGACTTTCGGTTTCCCCGATATCGACGGTCACGCGTCCGGACTCTGACCGACGGGGCCGCACGCGCAACCCCTCCGGTTGAGTGCCTTCGGGTACGGGCTCACCATTGACCCATACCGTCGACTTGCCGCGACCCCTGGAGACCAGGCCATCCAGGCGCGTAACAGGCGACTCGACTACTGCGGCTGCCGGCTTGTCCGGAATGCGAGCTTTCCTCCTGGCGTCTAGAGCGCTGCGCTGGTCGGGCGTGAAAAACAGCCTGCCGAGCTCCTGCGCGCTCGCCATTGAGGAATTCGCCAGAAGTCCGCCGGCGATCAACAGAAGGCACAATCCGAAGCCAGGTTTCATCCCTTGGCCCCCGCGTCCATTATCGTAATGAGATCGATCTGGCACTCTGCCCGCAGCCGCGGAGTGAGAACCGAAGCGCCGGTCGGGGGGGCGGCTGTGCCCGACCTGGTAATTGCGCAGTTGCGAACAGAGACGTAGGCATTCCCCGCGTTCCTCATGTCATCGAGGAACCCGAGCAGGTCGCCTTCGTGAAGCAGGGCAAGCTCGAGCTTCATCGAGCTCACGTTGAAATCGACTTTGCCCGGCTTGGCCGGAATCGAAGTGAGCACTTTCTGCGGCTCGATCCGGTACCTTACGTCCAGCATTTCGCGCCCCAGCCGGATCCGCTGGATGGAGTCAGCCCAGTCGAGCCGGCGTTCCTTGCCGATGATATGCAGGTCGCGAAGCTGGCGGTAGACCTCGATTCTCTCTTTGACCTCGCGCTCCTCTTCGCTGATCCGGGCGAGTTTTTCCCGTGCCTGGACTCGCTCGTTCTTCACCGCGGTAAATCTGGCCTTGCTGATGACGAGCTGCTGGTTTACGTACCAGATAAGCGCGCCGCCCGAAGCGGCCAGGATCAGTGCCAGGGAAAGGGGCACGATCAAGCCTTTGAAGTCGGCGGCAGTGAAGTTCATTTTCCGGACCTGCGCGACAAGGTGATCGTGAATCTCGGCGTATCGCCCGCCTCGGAAGCGCCGATGTCGCCCGACAACGTCCCCGCCGAGGTCGTGTCGAAAGGCAATTGCGTGCGCACGACCTCGTAGGATTTGTCTACTTGCAGGGCATCCGCAAAACTCTGTACTTGCGCCGTGATCGATCGGTAATCCGAGCGTTGGGTCGCGTTAACGTGGCCCGAAATTTCCATGAACAGGGCCGCATCGGTCGGTGCACCAGGTTCCGCGCCACCTGAGGGGGCAGAGGGTGAGGCTTTGGCCGTAGCCGGAATCGGCGTGGCCGGATCCACCTTCGCTTTCTCCGGGACCCCTGGACGATCGGTTCGCCAAACAAGCTGACTCAGTTCGATCTGGGGAAATTGTTCCAGCGCCTTTGAGACGTATGCAAGTGCGGGGCCAGGCACGGCCGTGCGGGAGGCGATCGCGCGAAACTCGTTTACCGTGGCCTTGAGGTTCTCCGTGCTGGTCAGCGTGACCGGGAAGGTCGCGGTCACGCGCTGATATTCCTGGTCCGCGCCCCGGGTCTCCCCCTGCTGCATCGCCATCTGCTCGCGGATCGACATGACTTCGATCCACTTGTAACCGGCGACCAGCATGCAGGCTGCGAGTCCCAGCGCGCCCGCCGCGACCACGCCGCGCTGCAACTGCCAGATGAGGAAGCCCTTGCGGTCCTCACTGCGCGCAAACTGTTCCTTCGGCGGCCGCTTCGCGGCGAAATGCAGGTAAAGCTGCTCGGCGCCTATATTTTCCGCGCCCTTGATGCCTGAAATACGCGCCGCCTCGGGCAGGTCGATCGTGCGGAACGTCAGCCGGCCATCCGAAGGCAGTGATTGCTCGAAAATCTCCCGCTGCCCCGGCGGCGTTATCACCAGCGCGGTGATCGGCGGGCCCTCGCGCGGCAAGACCCTGAGACTTGAAAGGTACTGGACCAGGCGCAGCGTCTCGGAACGAACGAAGGCTGCGAGGGATTCAGCACCGATTTCGCCCGTGCGCTCTAGGCGGGCGAACCGCAGCTTGCCGTCCTCTAGGAAACTCTGCCGCAGCCCCGCGCTATTCATCGATACAACGAACATCCGGGTGTTGCGCGCGCCGATCTTCGCCCCGAGCCGGGCGGCGACGGCGGAGGCAAGCAACGGCACCGAATAGACGCCTGCGAGTTTGGCCCCCGCTTCGGAAAGTGCGTCAAGCCACGGCGAAAACTGCTGCGTATTGGTAAACGAAGCAAGCACAAGACGTTCGTTTCGACGCTCTCCTGCGACGGCTATCGAGCCCAGCGAAATTGCCGCCGCAAGCCGGGTGTCCCTGTAGCGCTGCGCAAGGCGCCTCTCGATGACCGCTTGCCGGTCACCGCCGCGCAACGAAGGGATCATCTCGTCGTGGAAGTCCTCCCCCGCGAGGTCCGCAACGATGTAATAGAGCGACTTCGAGTGCTGCCTGGCAAGGACGCGGAACTCGCCGACTCCTTCATCCGTGTCGGAAAACTCGGCTTCCAGGGTGAGCTTCCCGCCATTCCACAAGTAGAGCTGGTGGCCACTGGTCGTGAAATAGATTAGGCGGCGTTCTGACATGTTCGACGCCGCGTCAGAATTTCATCTTGCTGATGCTGTCGTACACCGGGCCGAGCACGGACACCATCACCCACCCAAGCAGGATGCCCAGGACGACTGTCAGCACAGGCTCGATCATCGCCTGCATCTTGCCGATCGACTCCTTCACTTCGCGGTTGTAGAAGTAGCTGACGTTGAGCAGGGCCCGGTCGAGCGCGCCCGTGGTCTCGCCGATCTTGAGCATTCGGATCACCAGCGGCGGGAACAATCCGACATCCTGAAACGCGCTCGTCATGCCCTTGCCGTCCGCGATCTGGCGTCCGGCGCTGCGCATGGCTTCCTCCAGCGGCCGGTTGCCGAGGATTTCTTCGGAGCTGCGAATGGCGTCGAGCACCGTGATGCCGGCGGCGTACATCATTGCGAAGCTGGAGGTGAACCGTGAAAGGATGATCTTGCGCAGCACGGGACCGATGATCGGCAGTTTCAGCTTGTAGTGGTCCAGCGCGAACTCAACGGCGGGGTTGGTGCGCGAGGCATAGCGGACCCCGAAGTAAATCGCGGGCGGCAACGCAAGGACGAGCCACCAGTAGTTCACGCAAAAATTCGAGACATGGATGAGGATGACCGTCTGCAGCGGCAACTCCGTGCCCATGCCCTTGATGAACCCGGTCATTTGCGGGACCAGGAAGACCATCAGGAAAAAGGTGACGAGTAAGACAGTGCCGCCCACGAACGCCGGGTACATCAGCATCTTCTTGGTCTGTGAGGACAGCTCGTCTTCCCATTTCAGGGTTTCGGTGAGGCTCAGCAGGACTTCGGGAAGCTTGCCGGTCTGCTCGCCCGAGCGCACGAGCGACGTGAACACCCGCCCGAAGACCTCGGGGAAATCCGCGAGCGCCTGGGAAAGTGTCCGCCCGCCCTGGATGGACTCGACCAACCCGCCGACGACCTCCTTGAAGCGTGGATTCTCGATGCTGTCGCGCAAGTCCACGAGGCCTTCGACAATCGGCACGCCCGCGCCGGACAGCTGTTCCAGGTGGAAACAGAAGTTGATCAGGTCCTGGCGGGTGATCTTGCCGCCGCCGATCAGCCGGCTGGTCTGCCGGGTGGGTGCGCCGGTGACGAGGTCGAGGCCCATGCGCGAGAGCCGCTGCTCGAGATCGAACAGGTTCGCGGCGTCGACCCGGCCAAGGACCGCTTTGCCGATCGAATCGATCGCCTTATAGGTGTACAAGGGCATGCGTGTTCAGTTTCCCTGTGCGGTCGCCGGCGCGATCACGCCATGCGGTCGGTAAGGTCCACAACCCGCGCAATCTCGTCGGTGCTGGTCACTCCCGCGCGCACCAGCCTCAGGCCATCCTCAGCCAGTGTCCGGAAACCTTTGGCAAGAGCCGCCGCCAGGATCTCCCGCGTCGTTGCCCTTTGCGCAATCAACTCGTCGATGCCGCCGTCGAGTTTCAGGATTTCAAGGATGCCCTGCCGGCCGCGGTAGCCTTGGTAGTCGCATTGCTCGCACCCCACAGCCCTGTACAACGTGGCGGGTTCGGCGGCCCCGATTCCGAGCAACCGGCACTCGCGGTCATCCGGCTCGTATGACTGCCGGCACGTGCGGCAAAGCTTGCGCACCAGCCGTTGCGCAATGATGCCGATGATGTTTCCGGCCATGATGTCCGGCACGATGCCGATATCCAGCAGGCGCGGAATCGCACCGACCGCGGAGTTGGTGTGAAGCGTCGAATAGACCTGGTGCCCGGTCATCGAGGCCCTGAACGCCATCTCCGCCGTGTCTGAATCACGGATCTCGCCCACGAGGATGGCGTCGGGGTCCTGGCGCATCAGCGCGCGGATGCCGTTCGCGAAATCGAGCTTGGCCGCCTCAGCCACCGATGTCTGGCGGATGAGGGTCATCGGATACTCGACCGGGTCCTCCAGCGTCATGATGTTGATGCCGTCGGAGTTGATGTGGTTGAGGATCGAGTACAGCGTGGTGGTCTTTCCGCTGCCGGTCGGGCCGGTGACCAGGATGATGCCTTCGGGCCGCGCAATCATGCGCTTGAGAAGGTCGAGCTGGACCTCGTCCAGGCCGAGCTTGTCCAGCGGAACGATGCCTTTCTGGCGATCGAGGATGCGCAGCACGACGTTTTCGCCATGCGTCGTCGGAAGGCTCGACACGCGAAAATCCACGACGCGCCCGGACATCGTGGCCGAGATTCGGCCGTCCTGCGGCGCGCGCGTTTCGGCAATGTTCATTTTCGACATGACCTTCAGCCGCACCGCCATCGCCGGCCAGTAGGTCTTGTGCAGCGAACGAATCTGCCGCAGGACCCCGTCGATGCGGTACCGGATGCGCAGGAAATTCTGTTCCGGTTCGAAGTGGATGTCCGAGGCGCCGCGCTCGACCGCGTCTGCAAGCAGGGCGGAAATCAGGCGGACGACGGGCTGGCTGTACTCGTCGCCTTCGGTGATCGTTGCGTAGTCGACCTCACCGGTCTCGATCTCGCGCAGGATCCCGTCGATCGAGAACTCGTGGCCGTAATACTGTTCGATCGCGCGGTCGACTTCGGAGTCGCCCGCCAACCGCAGCTCGACCTCGTACTCCCCCTTGAGGTGCGCCCGAAGCTGGTCGATCGCCACGATATTGTTCGTATCGGCAAGCGCGACGATGAACTTCTTCGCCTGTCGGTCGAGCGCCACCGGAAACACCCGGTACCGCCTCGCCATGTCGCGCGGCACCATTTTCAAGGCGGCCGGGTCGACGATGATGTGCGCAAGGTCAACCGGCTGCAGCCCGAGTTTTTCGGACAGCGCGTCGCGCAGCGTCGCTTCGGACACGAAACCAAGTTGCACGAGCAGGCGACCGACCGGCAAGTGCGATTTCATCTGCTCCAGCAGCGCAATGCGCAACTGGTCCTCGGTCAGGATTCCCTGGTCGATGAGGATCTGCCCGATGTGGCGCTTGGCTTGGGGATTCGTGGGCGAATTCATACAGCTAGCATGATACCCCGGCCTCCGGCGGGCACCGGGGTCAGAGTGTGTAAGGGGCCGGAGCGGAACCGCCGGCAGGCTACTTCGAGAGCTCCTGCACCCGGTTGCGGGCGAGCGTCTGGTCGAAACTGCTTGCGCGCTGCTGCGACAGCGAAAGCGCCTTTCGGTAGTACTCGAGCGCCAGTTTGGGCTGGCGGACCTGGTCGAGGCTCACGGCGAGGTTGTATGCGAAATCCGGATTCTCGGGCTCGGAGGTGTAGGCCTTGAAGTACGCTTGCTGCGCTTCTGGCCAGCGTCCCTGCTGCGCGTACTGGTTGCCTAGCGTGAAGTACAGGATCTGCGCGTCGGGATCGCTTGCCAGCAGGCTCTTTACGCGTGATTCGGTCTGCACGGAATCGCCCATCTGGGATCTCAACGCAAGAAGCCCGGCTTGTGCGTGGGTATCGCGCGGATTCGCATGCAGCAGCGATTGATAGTACGCGGTGGCCTGTTCCGGGCGATTGGTGCGAATTTCAACCGCGGCCATGCCAAGCAAGGCATCGCGATTCAGGGGGTCGTCGCGAAGCATCGCCTGATAGTTCGAGCGAGCGGACTGGAGATCGCCTTTGTTATAGGCCTGCCATGCCGCATCGATCTTCGGGTCGACAGCGGGTGCAGCCCGGTTGACGCTCAACCGGGAAGGGTCTGCCGGCGCGCGCGGCGCGGCAGACGGCGGCGCGCTTTGCCTGGGGGCCGCCGCGGCCCCGCGCGCTGGGGCCTTGGACGCTTCCTGCGAAGACGATGCCGCGGGTTTTTGGGTCGTAGTGGCTTGCCTTGTTGCGGCTGGCGCTGCGGGTGCTGCTGCGGGAGGCGATGGGATCGCCGGCGTTATTGCAGTGCCTGCCGCAGTGCCTGCCGGGCCTGCCGCGGCCACCGGCGGCGGCGTAGCAGGCGCAGAAGCCTGGTTCTGGGGCAAGCCCAGGATAGGCGAAGCCGCACCCGGTTGGGGAGCAGGGGCCAGTTGAGGCGCGGCCGGGGGTTGCTCGGTCTTCTTCTCATTCGACGGCGGCTGGGGCTTCGTATTTATGAGCGGCGGAGGCGGACGCAGCTGGTACCAGAAATAGATCACGGTGCCGAGTGAAAACAGCCCCAGGACCGCCATGGTGATGTAGAAGGGCAGCTTCGGATTGGGCTCGCGGAATTTCGCCTCGAAGACCTTTTTCGCCGCCGCCTTTTGCGCTGGCGCGTTTGACGAGGACTCAGCGGCCGGCGGGGCTTGGCGCGGTCTTGGCGGCGGCTCCACAGGCTGATCACGCGACGCAGGCTTCGGCGGATCCATTGCCGGGCGAGCGGCGGGAGCGGTGGAAAACGCATCCGGCACCGGGCTGGCCGAACCCATGGCGACAGTGCGATCCATGTCGTCCGCATGGATGTCGAGCGGCTTCGAGATATCAGGAAGCTCGTTCCGGGTGCGGATCTGCGGCGAAGCCTCCTCGGAATCGGCCGCGCCGCCCGCCTCGGCACGGCGCCTGGCGTCTTCCTTGGCCTTCTCGGCCTTTTTCAGCGCATCGAGCAGCAGGCTCATGGATTACTGTGCCGGCCTTTCGCCATACGCCTCCGCTTTCCCGGGATTCGGGCGCCGGAGATAGTCGGCATCTGGCACAAGGTTGCGGTAACGCCGGAAGTCGCCATCCATGCTCGCATCGTGGATGACCACGGGCCGCAGGAAGATGACCAGTTCCGTCTTGGTCACTGTGTCTTTTCGCTGGCGGAACAGGTTGCCGATGCTGGGCACACGGCTGACCCCGGGAATTCCGTCTTCAGTGTTGCTCACCTGGTCCTGGATCAGGCCACCCATGATCGCGACCTGGCCGCTCTGCACGCGCAGAATCGAGTCCATTTCGCGCGTCTGTATGACCGGCACAAGGCTTGAGACGCCTGCCGCGGACAACGTCGGGTTTGGATCCGCGACGTCGCCGATCTTGCGTGAAATCGTTGGCCTTAAATTGAGAACCACGGAATCGGAATCGCTGATCTGGGGGATCACCGTCATTACGAACCCGACCGGCACCGAATTCAGCGTCGAGGTGAATGTGGTCAGCGAAGTCGTCTGGTTGATCGTTGTATCGGCCTTGATCGTGAAAAAAACCAGGTTGTCGACGACCTTGAGGATCGCCGTCTGGTTGTTAAGCACGCTGATCTTCGGGCTGGACAGGACTTTCACGTCCCCGAAAGACTCGAGGAGCTTCAACGCGGCGGTGAAATTCTGGTTGCCGGCGGCATAGCCCAGGATAAATGCGCTCGTGTTGATTCCAGCGGGCGTCGCCCCGCTGCTTTGCTGAAACTGAAAACCGGCCGAGCCCGTGCGCAGCTTCGACCAGTCGATGCCGCGCTGGTACTGGTTGTTGAGCTGCACTTCGGCGATCGTGGCCTCGATGAGGACCTGACGCTTGACGCTCGACATCACCTGGTCGAGGAACTCCTGGATCTTCTCGTGTTGTCGCGAAGTCGCCCTGATCGAAAGGATGCCCGCTTCGGGGTTCGAGATCACCGACGCGGCCTCTCGGAACTCCATGATTTGTGCGGCTGGTTGCTGCGATCCGGTAGGGGGCAACCCTGAAACAGGCGGAGCGACGGGAGGCGCGAAAGGCGAGCTTGGAGCCCCCGGTTGCGACCCGGACTGTGTCGCCGCGCCGGGAGGTGGCGCCGCAGCGGAGGGTTGTGCGCCCGGCACTAGCTTGTCGCTCTCACGCAAGAGGTCCCGAACGTTTGCAACGAGCGTATCCCAGAAGCGGTTGTTCGAGACGTTGTTGACCGTCGAGGTCGAGTTGTTGCTGATCGTACCCACCCCGCCCGACCCCCCGGAAGCCTGGCTGGTGGCGACCTGGCTGGACACGCCGAGCTGGCTTGTCGACACCCTCGACATGTTCAGATAGTCGATGCGATAGTTCCGCAGGAAAGGCGTGTCGCGCATGACGATCAGGTTCGGGCCGTCCACCTCATAGCGCATGTCGACCTGCCGCCCGATGCGCGTCAGAAGCTGGGGCAGGGTCTGGTCGATTGCATTCAGGGTCACGCTGCCAGTGACCCCGGGATGAATATCGACGTTCAGCTTTGCGTCTCGCGCCAGCGCGAAAAGCAGCTCCTGGACGCGGACGTTGTTGACTACGACGCTATACGTTTCGGCGCGTACGGTCGCCCTTGGCTTGGGGAGCACCGGCGCGATCAGTACCGGCGGAGGAATGGAGCCCTGGACGGAAGGCGCGACCTCTTCGGCATGGAGGTGGGCGTCCTGGACTTTCACTGGCGGCAGGCCGCCACACGCGGCGAGCGCCACGACGGTGACCAAGCATGCGGCCGCATTTGTTCTTAATACCATCTCGCCGAGTCCTTGAGCCTAGCCTCTAGCATACCACAACCATAACTTTAGGAAGTGCGTCTAACCATTTGTCAACAGTGTGCTTTTTTGTGATTCCGATGCTCGATTTCATAGCGAGGCGCGCAACTCGGCAAACGTGCGCAATTCCGGCTGGAACGCCTGCCGGTACTTTGCAGGCAGGCGTTCTGCGGCCTGCGCGGCCGTGTCGCGATCCGGGTACCCGCCAAAAGTCACCCGGATGCGGGCCTTGCCTGCATTGCTCTGCGGCAGGACATACACGTCCTCGAGTGGCACGAGCGCCTTCGCGCGCAGCAGGAAACGCTCTACGCGGCCCGGATCCGTATTGTCCGTCGAGAAGAGCTCGATGCTGTAGCTCGCGTCGGGCTCCCGATCGAGGAGCGCGCGAGTCGCTTCGATGCGCTCCTTGAGGAGCTTGTTGCCGCCGGACCTGTAGGCCGCAATGCGTGAAGCGGCTTCAGGGTCGAGACGTGAGAGGAACTTTGCGTCAGCCGCTTTGGTGCTGGCGGCCGCGGCATCGAGCGCGGGCGCGGGAGCGACGGCAGGTTGTTGCGTGACGGCCGAAGGAGGGCTCAGTGTAGGGGGCTGAGGGGGCGCAGGGGCCGCTTCGCGAGGAGGCGGAGAAGGTTGGGGCTTGGCCAGCTTTACGAGCTCCACAATGCCCGGCCCGGGCAGCCAGAGAAATCCCAGCCCCAACGCGAGACCCACGAACAGGGCAACTGCGGCAATCAAGAAGGGTGTTCCCGGTCGCTCATTCAGCAGGCGTCCGAATTCGGAATCCCGGATCGCCGCCCGCGCCTCCCGCGCCGTAATCGAGTGCTTGTTATCGGCATACGCGGCAAGGAGGGATTTGTCGGCGAGAATATTTACGCGACGGGTCAGCCCGCTCGCGGCCTTGGCGATCATGGCCACAGCCCGGGCGCTGAATATTTCGGGTCCGCGGTAACCGGCCGCGCGCATCCGGAACGAGATGTACTTGCCGATTTCGGCTTCGGACAGGGGGCGCATCCTGAAGCTGTGCGTGATGCGGTCCTTGAGCTGCCGCATCGACGACTTGTTGAGCATCGCGTCGAGCTCGGGTTGCCCGAACAGCACGATCTGAAGAAGCTTGTGGCGACTCGATTCCAGGTTCGACAACAGACGCACCTGCTCGAGAGTCTCCTCGGGCATCGCGTGCGCTTCGTCGATCAGGATCACCACGCGGCGCCCGTCGGCGTAGATGTCGATCAGGTGCTCTTCGAGCTCCCTCAGCGCCACGGTGATGCGATCGTGGGTAAAGCCCAGGTTCAGGTCATCGGCGATCGCATGCAGAATTTCGTCGCGGGACAGAGATGGGTTGGCCATGTAGACGATTTCGACCTGCTCCGGAAGGCGTTCCATGAGAACCCTGCAGAGCATCGTCTTGCCGCTTCCGACCTCGCCGGACACCTTGACGATTCCCTCGTCGTGGACAATCGCATACAGGAGCGCCTCAAGCGTGGCGCCCCGATCCGCGCCATCGAAGAAAAAATCGGTGTGCGGCGTGATGCGGAACGGGGCCTCGTCGAGACCGAAGTGATCTAGGTAGAGCAAGGCAGGCTCCCGGGCGGGCACGCAGGCTTCATTTTTCGCCTGTCCCCATGCGACTGTAGAGCGTCGTGCGGTTGATACCGAGGATCTTCGCGGCCTGGCTTACGTTTCCCTTGGCCAGGCGCAGGGCAGCCTCGATGTAGCCTCGCTCCCAGGTGGTCAGCATCGTGTCGAGGTTGAACTGCTTGTCACGCTCCAGGTGCCTGGTTGCCTGCTCGACCACGCTCTGACCCTCCAGCGAGAGCCCGTACTGCACCGACGGCGCAGTGTTGTCGTCCTGGTTCGAATCGAGTTCCGGTACCAGCTCCTCGAGCGACAGGCGTTGCCCTGCGTGCTTTGTCGTGAGCCGGATGACAATGTTGCGCAATTCGCGAACGTTTCCCGGGAACGAATAGGAAAGCCATCTGGCCAGGGCCTTTTCATCGAGCTCGAATCGCTGCGTGCCTGCCTGCGCTGCATAGAACGAGCGATAGTGGTCGAGAAGCAGGAGCTTGTCGGACGCCATCTCGCTCAGTGACGGAACGCTAAGCGTAAAAACCGAAAGCCGGTGATAGAGATCGGCGCGAAACGCACCCTTGCGCACCTCCTGCCTCAGGTCGCGGTTGGTTGCCGTAACAACGCGCGCCCGCGAGTGCCGCAGTTGCGTTTCACCAACGCGCTGGTACTCACCGTTCTCGAGAACCCTGAGCAATTTCGCCTGGAGCTCCACCGGAAGCTCGCCGATCTCGTCGAGAAACAGGGTGCCGTCCTGCGCATCCTCGAAGTATCCGGCCTTGTTCGCCGCGGCCCCGGTGAACGCCCCTTTGACGTAGCCAAACAAGGTCGGCTCCACCAGGGTGGGGGCGATCGCAGCGCAGTTCAGCGCGAAATAAGGGCGCGCCCTACGCGAAGACATCCGGTGCAGGCTGCGGGCGACCAGCTCCTTTCCGCTTCCGGACTCTCCTTCGATCAACACCGGGAAGGGCGAATCCGCATATTGCGAAATCTGGCTCTTCAGGTGCTGGATCGGGGGGCTCGAGCCGACCAACGGCTCGGCCTCTGGCGCTGTCCCCGCAAGTTCCGCCGCGCGGAATGCAAGCGCTTTCTCGAGCAGGCGCTTCAACGTAACCGCGTCGCAAGGCTTGGCAATAAACTCGGCGGCCCCGAGCGTGCGCGCGTGGCGCGCGTTCGTCGCGTCGTTCTGGCCAGAAAGCACGAAGATTTTCATGCTGGGGGAATGCGCCAGCAAGTCCGCAATGAGCGCAAAGCCCTCGTCCGGCGCATGTGGACGTGGCGGGAGTCCGAGGTCGACCAAGGCAAGTTGCGGCGCCTCGGGTAGCTGTCGCATGAGATCGACCGCGTGCCGGCGCGACTCGCACGCATGGATCTCGAAATCGGTGCCCAGTGCGAAAGCCAGCGTGTCCGTGATGAGCTGGTCGTCGTCTACGATCAGCAGGACCGGCTTGTGGTCAGGCGATGGCTGGGCGGTGGGCGTCATTGATGCAACTCAAGAAGGCTCGTTCAAGTTGTGGTTCGCCAAAGCGCTCGCACAGTTCCCTCGGGGATCCCGCAAAGCGGATTCGGCCGCTATCCAGGACCGCGATGGACGAGCACAACTCCTCGACGTCCGCGAGGACATGCGAAGTAAAGAACAGCGTTCGCTTTTCGCGTGTCAGCCTTGCAATCACGGATTTCACCGCCACCCTGCTGGCAGGGTCGAGACCGCTCATCGGTTCGTCCAGCAGATACAGATCACGGTCAACGACAAAGCACCCCGCAAGCCCGAGCTTCTGGGTCATGCCTTTCGAGAGCTGGCGCACCGGTCGCGGCAGTGCCGTGCGCTCCAGGCCCAACTCGTCGAACAACAGGCTGACCCGGTCGTCATTGTAGGGCCTCCCCGCCAGTGAGAAGGCCAGCTTCATGAATTCGAGGCTGGTGAGATAGTGCGGCGGGACGAATCTCTCGGGCACGAAGCTCAGCCTGGCGCGCGCCGCGGGTACGGTATGGGAAACCCCGAAAATGTGAATCGAGCCGCTGTCGACCGAGCAGAAATCGAGCATGCATTTGATCAGCGTCGTCTTGCCGGCGCCGTTCAGGCCGACCAAGCCGAATGCGGCTCCTGCTGTCACCGCCAAGTCGATCCCCTCGAGCACTGGGGTCGACCCGTAGCTCTTTGCCAATCCGGTGGCCGACAGGGCCGCACCGTGCGAAGGGGGGGACGATGCCATAGTCACTAATATATAGGTGAAAGCCCCCCCGGTTCGCAGCGAGCCACGACGATTCCTTGCAAGGCCGGCTACTGCGTCGCCCCTCCCGTCGAGTAAAATTATCCCTTTGACGTCCCGGGACGCCCGCGTTGGCCGAAGAGAACATCGTCGAGATCGAATCCCTGACATTTGCTTACGATACGCGGCCGATCTTGAAGGGCGTGGATCTCGTGATCCGACGTGGGCAGTTGGTAGCGATCATGGGTGGATCGGGCTGCGGGAAAACCACGCTCCTCAGGATCATCGGCGGCGCGCTGCGCCCGACCGGTGGCTCAGCGCGCGTGCTCGGAAGCGAGATGAGTTCCTTGACCAAGGACAGGCTGTACGAGCAGCGCCGCCGGATGGGAATGCTTTTCCAGTTCGGCGCCTTGTTCACCGATATGTCCGTGTTCGAAAACGTCGCTTTTCAAATGCGGGAGCACACTGACTTGCCCGGGGAGCAGATACGCGACCTGGTATTGATGAAACTGGACGCGGTCGGCCTGCGAGGCGCGGCGGAACTGATGCCAGCCGAGCTTTCCGGCGGGATGGCGAGGCGGGTGGCGCTTGCCCGGGCGGTGGCTCTCGACCCGACCCTGATCATGTATGACGAGCCTTTCGCGGGGCTGGACCCTATTTCGCTTGGCGTAATCGCGCGTCTCATTCGCCGGTTGAACGACTCGCTTGGGGCCACGTCGATAATTGTGACGCACGACGTCCAGGAAACGCTGCAGATCGTCGACTACGTCTATTTCGTTTCCGAGGGCCGAGTGGTCGCCAGCGGTACTCCGGAAGAGGTTCGCAAGTCTGAAGAGCCGTTCGTGCGCCAGTTCGTTAACGGCGAGTTGGACGGGCCAGTCGCTTTCCACTATCCCGCGAACGACTACTCGTCGGATCTGGACGGGTTGCGGGCTGCCTGATGGACGCTGTAAGCGCGTTTTTACGAAAACTTGGCCGAACCGTAACGGACAAGCTTTGGCGACTCGGATTTGCGAGCCGTTTTTTCGTGTACATGCTGATGCATTCAGGCACGGCATTCAGGCGCTTTCGACTGACCGTGCGCGAGATCTATTTCACCGGCGTGCTGTCGCTCATCATCATTCTCGTATCGGGCCTGTTCGTCGGAATGGTGCTCGGGCTGCAGGGCTACGACACTCTGCAACGATATGGATCCTCGGAGGCGCTGGGCGTACTCGTGGCGCTCTCACTCGTGCGGGAACTCGGACCCGTCGTAGCGGGACTGCTTTTCGCCAGCCGGGCCGGCAGCGCAATTACCGCCGAGATCGGCCTGATGAAGGCGACCGAGCAGATTTCGGCAATGGAGATGATGGCCGTTGACCCCATTGCCCGGGTGGTTGCGCCCCGATTCTGGGCGGGCGTCATCTCGATGCCCTTGCTGGCGGCACTATTTTCGGCAGCGGGAATTTTTGGCGGTTACCTGGTTGGCGTCCATCTGATCGGGGTGGACCAGGGGGCGTTCTGGTCCCAGATGCAGGCCGCCGTAGACGTCAGGCAGGACATCCTCAATGGCGTCATAAAAAGTGTTGTGTTCGGGGTCGCTGTCACCTGGATCGCAGTGTTCGAGGGATATGATGCCCCCCCGACGGCAGAAGGCGTTTCACGGGCGACAACCCGTACCGTGGTGACTTCCTCGCTTGCCATCCTCGCGCTCGACTTCGTACTGACCGCCCTAATGTTTACTGGAGGAAATGGAAAATGAACCGCTCCGCGATCGATCTCTGGGTTGGGGTCCTAGTCGCAATGGGGCTGGCCGCATTGCTGTTCTTGGCACTCAAGGTGGGGAACCTGGCTTCCATCTCGACTTCCGAGGTATATCAGGTGCAGGCCAAGTTTGCTAACATCGGGGGATTAAAGGTGCGCGCGCCGATAAAAAGTGCGGGAGTGGTTGTCGGCCGGGTGGCGGAAGTGCGCTTCGACAACGAGAGCTATGAGGCGGTGGTGATGCTCAATATCGATGGCCGTTTCAAGTTTCCGCGCGATACGGCGGCCAAGATCCTGACCTCCGGACTGCTGGGCGAACAATATTTAGGCCTCGAGGCTGGTGGAGATACCGCGATGCTCAAGGGGGGCGACCGGGTGAAGCTGACGCAATCGGCAGTCGTGCTCGAGAATCTCATCAGCCAGTTCATGTTCAGCAAGGCGCAGGAAAGCGGCAAAGACAGCAAGGATTCCAAGTGACCCAGACTCCAACTCATTCGTTCAAGCGGCTGACCGGTTCCGCGCTGGTCGCTGTCATCCTCATCGTCACATCCGGTTGCGCGACAACGAGCGGGGATTCGCGCGACCCGTTCGAGGGTTTCAACCGGTCGATGTATGGCTTCAACCAGGCGGTCGACGAAGCAGTGGTGCGGCCGGTGGCGCAAGCGTACAAGAGCGCCGTACCTGACATTGTCCAGACGGGCGTCCGCAATTTTTTCTCCAACCTCGGCGATATTTTCATTTCGGTAAACAACCTTCTGCAGGGCAAGGTCATCGAGGCCGCTAATGACGGTCTGCGGTTCGCCATCAATACGACAATCGGCGGATTCGGCGTGCTCGACTGGGCCTCGGAGATGGGACTCGAGAAGCACAACGAGGATTTCGGTCAGACCTTCGGCCGTTGGGGGGTCGGTGACGGCCCCTACTTCGTCTGGCCAATATTGGGTTCGAGCACGGCTCGTGACTCGGTCGGAACGGTTGTCAACATCTACGTCGACCCGGTGAGCAACCACCGGCCGATCGCGGCGCGACAGGTCATGGTCCTGACGCGCGCGGTCTCGAGGCGCGCGGATCTGCTGGACGCGAGCCGGATCCTCGAGGAGGCCGCTCTCGACAAATACGTATTCGAACGTGATGCCTATCTGCAGCGCCGCCGCAACCTGATCTATGACGGCAGCCCGCCAAAAGATTCACGCTTTGGCCCCCCGGGCGATCCGGTGGCTTCCGCGTCGGTGCGATCGGACGGAGAAAAACTGAATGCTGAAGGCAGGTAGGGTCCTGCTCGCAGCAGGGATTGCATCGCTCTTTGTCGTTTTGCAGGTTGGAGCGCAGGAAACGGCGCCAGATGTCCTGGTCAAGGGCGTCACGCTCGAGGTGCTCGACCTCATCGGCAAGGACAAGGACATCCAGTCGGGCGACCAGCGAAAACTGATCGAGGTCGTAGAGGCGAAAGTATTGCCGCATTTCAATTTCACGGCGATGACGCGCCTGGCGGTGGCCACGAACTGGGAGAAATCCACTGCCGATCAGAAAAAGCAGCTCACGGACGAATTCAGGACCCTGCTCGTCAGAACGTATTCGAGCGCGCTGTCTGTCTATCGCGACCAGAAATTCGATTTCCGTCCTTTGCGGGCAAAGCCGACCGACACCGACGTAACGGTCCACGTCAGGATTTCCCAGGGCGGACGCGAACCCGTGACCCTCGAGTACGACATGGAGAAGACCGCCGCGGGGTGGAAGGTCTATGACGTCCGTGTGGTCGGAGTGAGCCTGGTTGCAAACTATCGCACCGAGTTTGCGAACGAGATCCGCTCGAGCGGAATCGATGGCCTGATCAAGGGCCTTGCGGCCAAGAACCGCCCGGCCCAGAGAGCGGAGCGCAAGTGATTCGTCGCGAAGGCGAGCGCATGTATGTGTCGGGGCCGGTTACGCTGCAAAACGTAACCGCCTTGTTGCACGAGGGCCTCGATTGCGTGCGCGACGGAGTTTCAGTGGTGGACCTCGCCGAAGTGTCCGGACTCGATTCATCCCTGCTCGCGGCGGTGCTCGCGTGGATTCGCGAAGCACGGGACAGGAATCATCCTCTCGCCGTGTCGAATCTTCCGAATGGCCTGAAGACGCTGGCGCAGCTCTACGGCGTTGAAGAGTTGCTGCCGGTCGCAAGCCTGCACTGATCGCTTGCGCGCGTGCCGCGGCACGTGCGTGTCCGCAATGAATCCCGCGATCGAAATCAAGGATGTCCGGAAGCGCTATGGCCCGCTTCAAGCGCTCGATGGGGTGAGTCTCGCAATCGAGCAGGGGGAGATATTCGGCCTTCTCGGACCGAACGGAGCCGGCAAGACCACACTCATCAGCATCGTCGCCGGGCTCGCTCGCGCCGATTCCGGATCGGTGCGCGTGATGGGTGAGGACGTGGTCACGGGTTACCGGAGTGCGAGACGCATGCTCGGAGTGGTGCCGCAGGAGCTGGTTTTCGATCCGTTTTTCTCGGTACGCGAAACATTGCGAATCCAGGCCGGTTACTACGGCATTCGCAAGAGCGGACCGTGGATCGACGAGATCCTGCACAACCTGGACCTGACCTCGAAGGCGGATGCCAACATGAGGTCGTTGTCGGGTGGCATGAAGCGCCGGGTTCTCGTCGCACAAGCGCTGGTGCACAAGCCACCTGTGATCGTCCTCGACGAGCCCACCGCAGGCGTTGATGTCGAGTTGCGCCAGGGCCTGTGGAAGTTCATGCGGACCCTCAACCGGGAGGGGCACACCATTGTGCTCACCACGCACTACCTGGAAGAGGCCGAGCTGCTTTGCAGCCGCATCGGCATGCTCAAGGCGGGGCGCATCGTGGCGCTCGATTCGACACGGAACCTGCTGGAGACCTTTTCGGGGCTCTACCTGAAGCTGCGGGTCGACAGTCAGGAGCTTCCCGCGAGCGGATCATTCAAGGTCACCGAGAGCGATGGCGACCTTTTCACCTTGAGATTGGAGGACTTCACCGAACTCGAGGGCGTCCTCGCGCAGTTGCGCAAGGCCGGGGTCACGATCAGGGAGTTCGAAGTGCAGCCTCCCGATCTCGAAGAGGTATTCGTCCGGATCATGAATCGCCACTGATGACGCCCTTCCTCACCCTCCTGCAAAAGGAGTTGCTGCGGTTCTGGAAGGTTGCGTTTCAGACGGTCGCGGCGCCGATCCTCACGTCCATCCTGTACCTGGTAATTTTTTCGAATGCGCTTGGCGGCCATGTGAAGGTGTACGAAACCGTCAGCTACAGCGCTTTTCTGGTGCCGGGGCTCGTCATGATGAGCATCCTCCAGAATGCCTTTGCGAACAGCTCATCGAGCCTCATCCAGTCAAAAGTCACTGGCAACATCGTCTTCATGTTGCTGCCGCCCATATCCTATGGGGAGTTCTTCTGCGCGTATGTGCTGGCTTCCGTCGCGAGGGGCCTGTCAGTCGGCGCCGGGGTGCTTGTCGCCACTGTGTGGTTCGTCGATTTGTCGATCTCCGGGCCAGTCTGGGTGGTTACGTTTGCGATCCTCTGCAGCGCGATCCTGGGTTCGCTGGGAATGGTCGCGGGCATCTGGGCCGAGAAGTTCGACCAGCTTGCCGCGTTCCAGAATTTCGTCATCCTCCCGCTCACTTTCCTGTCTGGCGTGTTCTATTCGATCAAGTCGCTGCCGCCGATGTGGCAGGAGTTGTCCCGTTTCAACCCCTTTTTCTACATGATCGACGGGTTCCGCTACGGATTCTTCGGCGTTTCCGACGCCCCGCCGGCGGTGAGCCTGATAGTGGTCGGGACGAGCTTCGCCGCTTTATCGGGCGCGACCCTTCTCCTGCTCAGGAGCGGGTATAGACTCCGGCACTAATTTCGCCGACCGCGGTCAAATCGACTCCCGACAGAAGGATCCTCATGGTTACACCCGATAGCGTGAAACTCGGCATCAGCGCAGGGCTGGCTTGTGAGCACCTGGAAGTCACTGGCGATGGCCAGCATTTCGAGGCTGTGGTGGTCAGCAATGCTTTCGAAGGCTGCAACCGGGTGCAACGCCACCAGCTGGTGTACACCGCCCTTGGCGACCGCATGCGCCAGGAGATCCACGCCTTGTCGATGCGCACATTGACGCCGCAGGAATGGGGGGAGGGCAAATCATGAACAAGCTCCTTCTCAGCGGTGGGCGCCCCCTGGAGGGCACAGTCCATGTCTCCGGCGCCAAGAATGCCGCCTTGCCGATCATGTGCGCCACGTTGCTTTCGGCCGAGCCGCTTGTCCTCTCGAACATGCCCAGGCTCGTGGATGTGGCCACCATGACAAACCTGCTCGCCCAGATGGGTGTCGAAGTAACGCCGGGCGCCAACGGGGCAACCTCTCTCAAGTCGGGCAATGTCAGCGACCCGACTGCACCGTATGAGCTGGTCCGAACGATGCGTGCAGCCATTCTGGTGCTGGGGCCTCTTGTCGCGCGGTGTGGTCATGCGAAGGTTTCGCTCCCCGGGGGGTGCGCAATCGGGCAACGTCCGGTCGACCAGCACCTGAAAGGCCTGACCGCGATGGGCGTGAAGATTTCGGTGGAGCATGGCTACATCCTTGCCGAAACCGATCGCCTCAAAGGCGCCCGCATTGTCATGGACCTCGTGACGGTAACGGGCACCGAGAACCTCATGATGGCCGCAACCCTTGCCGAGGGCACCACGGTGCTCGAGAACGCAGCCCGGGAACCCGAAGTCGTCGATCTGGCGAACTGCCTGATTGCAATGGGCGCCAAAATCGAGGGTGCGGGAACCGACCGGATCCGGATCGAAGGTGTCGCGAAACTTCATGGGGCAAACCACTCGGTGATGCCGGACCGGATCGAGACTGGAACCTACCTGGCGGCAGCGGCGGCGACTCGCGGCCGGATCAAGCTGACCGGCGCGGCGCCGGATTCCCTCGACTCGACGCTTGGCAAGCTGCGCGAAGCAGGTGCAAAAATCGAATGCAGCGGCGACACGATTACGCTGGAAATGTCCAACCGGCCCGCATCCGTAGGCCTGCGCACCGCGCCCTACCCCGGGTTTGCTACCGACATGCAAGCGCAGTTCATGGCGCTGGACACAGTGGCACGCGGCACCTCGGTGATCACCGAGAACATTTTCGAGAATCGCTTCATGCACGCTCTCGAACTGCAGCGGCTAGGCGCGGATATCGCGATACAGGGCAATACGGCGGTAGTCCGCGGCGTCGACAGGCTGCAGGGCGCAACCGTCATGGCTACGGATTTGCGCGCTTCGGCGAGCCTCGTGATCGCCGGCCTGGTCGCAGAAGGCGAAACCGTGATCGACCGCATCTATCACCTCGACCGCGGTTACGAGTCCCTCGAACAGAAACTTTCCGCCTTGGGCGCGCGAGTCCGGCGACTCGCATAGCGGCGGCAACAGGTCCTGCCCGAAGCGTCCGGGCAGGCGGCATAGGTTAGAATTACGGCCCTTTGCAAGAGCCAAACGGGCCAAGAATCAAGCCCATGCGACGTTTTTTCAAATGAGCAACTCGATTTCGATTGCCCTGTCCAAGGGGCGCATTTTCGACGAAACGGCGCCGTTGCTCGTTCGTGCCGGAGTGCGCCCTGAAGCCAACCCTGAATCGCGCAAGCTTGTCATCGGCACGAACAGGAAAGATGTCCGGCTGATTATCGTCCGGGCATCGGATACGCCTACGTATGTCCAGCACGGGGCGGCCGACATCGGAATTGCCGGTCATGACGTCCTGCACGAGCATGGCGGCGCGGGCTTGTACCAGCCATTGGACCTCGGGATCGCCAGGTGCCGCATGATCGTCGCGGTCCGCAAGGGTTTCGACTACGAAAACGCGGTGCGCATGGGCGCACGCCTGCGGGTCGCAACCAAGTATGTCCGAACTGCTCGGGAACACTTTGCCCAGAAAGGCGTGCACGTCGACCTGATCAGGCTTTACGGCTCGATGGAACTCGCGCCGCTCACCGGCCTGGCGGACGCGATTGTCGACCTGGTGAGCTCGGGGAACACGCTCAGGGCGAACGATCTTGTGGCAGTCGAGGAGGTCATGCCGGTTTCGGCAAGGCTTATCGTCAATCAGGCCGCGCTCAAGACGCGCCGCTCTTTGCTGCAGCCCATGATCGACGCGTTCTCCCGGGCAGCGGTAGCTCGGGCATGAGCGCCGTGTCCGTGAAGCGTTTCAAATCCTCCGACGCGCAGTTCGAGGCGCGGCTTGCAGTATTGGCGTCGTCCGAAGTTTCGCTGGATGAGCAAGTCGAAGCCACGGTTCGCGCAATCATTGCGGACGTCAGGCAACGAGGCGATACCGCCCTCCTCGAATACACGCGAAAGTTCGATCGGGTCGAGGCGAAGTCGGTCGCCGAGCTGGTCATCGGCAAGCCGGAGCTCGACCGCGCGCTCGCGTCCCTTTCGACGGATGATAACGATGCCCTTGCGCAAGCTGCGCAAAGGGTACGGCGGTTTCACGAGAGGCAGCTTGGGCAGTCCTGGGACTATGTCGAGGCCGATGGGACCCGGCTCGGACAGCAAGTCACTCCGATAGACAAGGTGGGACTTTATGTTCCGGGCGGGAAGGCCGCTTATCCCTCCTCAGTGCTGATGAACGTGATTCCCGCGAAGGTGGCAGGAGTAGCGGACCTCGTAATGGTCAGTCCGACCCCTGGAGGAGAACGCAATCCGCTGGTGCTCGCCGCAGCTTCGCTTGCCGGCGTCGATCGCGTGATCACCGTGGGCGGGGCCCAGGCGATCGCTGCCCTCGCGTACGGAACGCAAAGCGTCCCGAGAGTCGACAAGATCTGCGGCCCCGGAAATGCCTACGTTGCCTCCGCGAAGAGGCAGGTATTCGGCACCGTTGGCATCGACATGATCGCCGGGCCCTCGGAGATCCTGATCATCTGCGACGGCAACACGCCGGCCGACTGGATCGCGATGGATCTGTTTTCGCAGGCCGAGCACGATGAGGATGCGCGCGCGATCCTGCTGTCGCCGGATCCCGGATTCCTGACCCAGGTCCAGGCGAGCATTGAAAGGCTGTTGCCGACGATGGAGCGGCGCGCGGTCATTGAGGCCTCTCTTCAGAGGCAGGGAGCTCTGATCCTGACTCGCGACCTGGATGAGGCATGCGAAATTTCAAACCGGATCGCGCCCGAGCACCTGGAACTTTCGGTCGAGAATCCCGAAGCGTTGCTGACGAAACTGCGCCACGCAGGTGCAATATTCCTCGGGCGTCATACGTCGGAAGCGCTCGGGGACTACTGCGCAGGCCCGAATCACGTTCTGCCCACCTCAGGCACTGCACGATTCTCGTCGCCGTTGGGGGTTTATGATTTCCAGAAGAGATCGAGCCTGATCGGCGTGTCGCGCGAAGGGGCGGCCTCGCTGGGACGCATCGCGCAGCGACTTGCGATCGGCGAGGGATTGCAGGCTCACGCCCGGTCGGCGGCATACAGATTCGAGTAAGGGCAATGGCAAAAAGTCCTCAAGACCTCGTCCGCCAGGAGATCCTCGGGATCCAGGCTTATCACGTGTCCGATTCAGGGGGCATGGTGAAGCTCGATGCGATGGAGAACCCATACCGGCTGCCGCCAGAGATGCAATCCGAGCTGGGTGCGCTGCTCGCCAGAGTCGAGATCAACCGGTATCCGGACCCGACCGGCCGCGAACTCCGCGAACAGCTTCGCCAGAAGATGCGCGTGCCCGATGGCATGGAGGTCCTGCTGGGAAACGGATCGGATGATCTGATCCAGATGATCACCCTTGCGCTTGCAAAGCCCGCGGCCGTGGTGATGTATCCGGATCCGACCTTCGTGATGTACAAGCTGAATGCAATCCTCTGCGGAATGAAGCCGGTGGGCGTGCAGTCGAATCCCGACTTCACCCTCGATACCAAGGCTTTCCTGGCGGCAATTCGGGAGCACAATCCCGCCCTGGTGTTCATCGCCTATCCGAACAATCCGACCGGCGCCTTGTTCGAGGAACGGGACATCGAAGAGATCATTCGCGCCGCCAACGGCCTGGTCGTGCTCGACGAGGCTTACCATGCGTTCGCGCAGAAGAGCTTCATGTCGAGGCTGGCGGAGTTTCCGAACCTGGTGGTGATGCGGACCGTGTCCAAGCTAGGGCTGGCAGGGATCCGCCTTGGCTACCTGGCGGGCGCGCCCGCATGGCTCCAGGAGTTCAACAAGGTGCGGCAGGCCTATAACGTGAACGTGCTGACCCAAGCCGCGGCGAGTTATGTGCTTGGCAAGCTCGATGTGCTTGAAGCGCAGGCCGCGCGCATCCGCGGTGAGCGCAAATCGCTCGGCGACGGACTGTCGGCGTTGCCCGGGGTGACCGTCTACCCGACAGCCGCCAATTTCTTTCTGGCACGCGTTCCGGACGGGCCGCGCTCCTTTGCGTCCCTGAAATCCCAAGGCGTGCTCGTCCGCAGTTTCCACGGCGCGCATCCAATGCTTTCGAACTGCCTTCGAATAACGGTTGGAACGCCCGACGAGAACCGGGTACTTCTTTCCGCGATGCGTGAAGCGCTCTGAGGATCCCCAATGCGCAAGACTGAAATTACCCGGAACACCAAGGAGACGCAGATCCGTGTCCGTCTCGATCTCGATGGTACCGGCTCAACCCGGCTGGATACTGGATTGCCGTTCCTGGAGCACATGCTCGAACAGGTGGGCCGTCATGGCTTGATCGACCTGGAGGTTGATGCAAAGGGCGACCTGCACATCGATGCTCACCACACCGTCGAGGACATCGGGATCACGCTGGGCCAGGCCTTTGCAAAGGCGATCGGCGACAAGTCCGGCGTGCGAAGGTACGGGCATGCCTATGTCCCGCTGGATGAGGCGCTCTCCAGGGTGGTTATCGACCTTTCCGGCCGTCCCGGTCTGGAGTACCAGGTCAAGTTCACGCGTGCGCTGATCGGCGAATTCGATGTCGACCTCATGCACGAGTTTTTCCAGGGCTTTGCCAACCATGCGCAGGTGACGATGCACATCGACAACCTGCGCGGCGACAACGCGCATCACCAATGCGAAACGATCTTCAAGGCTTTCGGGCGCGCCCTGCGCATGGCCTGCGAACCGGACGAGCGCATCGCGGGCGTGGTGCCGTCGACAAAGGGCTCCTTGTAGGGCGGAACTGCTGATGAATATCGCGGTGGTCGACTACGGCATGGGAAACCTGCGCTCGGTGTCCAAGGCGCTCGAGCATGTAGTCCCCGATGCCAGGGTGCGCATTACCTCGCGGCCCGAAGACCTTCGAGTTGCGGACCGGATCGTCGTGCCTGGCCAGGGCGCCATGCCCGATTGCATGCGCCAGCTTCGCGAGCGCGGCCTTGCCGACGCCGTGGTCGAGGCGACGCGCACCAAACCATTCCTCGGGATTTGCATCGGCCTGCAGATGCTTTTCGAGCGCAGCGAGGAGGGCGGTGTCGAAGGCCTGGGAGTGCTCGCCGGCACCGTGCGTCGGTTTCCTGCCGGACTGGCCGATGCCGCAGGAAACCAGCTGAAGATCCCGCATATGGGATGGAACGAAGTCATGCAGTCCGCGAGTCATCCGCTTTGGCGGCAGATTGCCGAAGGAAGCCGCTTCTATTTTGTCCACAGCTACTATGCCGACGCATCGGACACGGGTACCCAGAGCGGGCAATGCACTTATGGCCTGCCCTTTACCGCCGCGGTTGCGCGGGATAACATGTTTGCCGTTCAGTTCCACCCGGAAAAAAGCCAGGCTGCAGGCCTGCAACTGTTGCGAAACTTCGTACACTGGCAACCCTGACCGCGGCTTCGAACGTCCTTCTCATCCAATCCCTGCATCCTCCGGGCGCCCGCCACTAGCGTGAACGCACTGCCGTGCTGATCATTCCTGCCATAGACCTCAAGGACGGGCGCTGCGTGCGGCTGCAGCAGGGGGATATGGATACCGCCACCGTCTTCTCGGAAGACCCGGTTGCCATGGCCAGGCACTGGGCCGAGCAGGGCGCCCGGCGGCTGCATATCGTCGACCTGAATGGCGCGGTTGCCGGCAAGCCCAGGAACGAGAAGGTGATCCGCGAAATGATCGCGGCGGTCGGCGAGACGCTGCCGATCCAGCTTGGCGGAGGCATCCGTGACCTCGATACGCTCGAAAGCTACATCGACGCGGGAGTTGCTTTTGTCATCATCGGCACGGCGGCGGTCAAGAATCCCGGATTCCTGCACGATGCCTGCTATGCGTTTCCCGGCCATATCATCGTCGGGCTCGATGCCAAGGACGGAAAGGTTGCCGTCGAAGGATGGTCGAAGATGACGGGTCACGATGTCCTCGATCTCGCCAAGAAGTTCGAGGACTACGGAGTAGAGGCACTTATCTATACCGATATCGGTCGCGACGGCATGTTGACCGGAGTCAATATCGAAGCCACGCTGAAACTTGCCCAGGCGATCAAGATCCCGATTATCGCGTCAGGGGGGCTCAGCAGCGTCAAGGACGTCCAGTCCGTCTGCAAGCTCGTGCCCGAAGGAATTGTCGGCGCTATCGCCGGCCGCGCGCTCTACGAAGGCAAGCTGGACTTCAAGAAGGCGCAGGCCGCGGCAGACAAAGCTGTCGGCAAGGCCTGAGCGCGGCCGGGAAGGAACTTCGTTGAGCCTCGCCAAGCGGGTCATCCCGTGCCTCGATGTCACTGCGGGTCGAGTGGTCAAGGGTGTCAATTTCGTCGAGCTCAGGGACGCGGGCGACCCTGTCGAGATCGCGTCCCGCTATGACGAGCAAGGCGCGGACGAGCTTGCCTTCCTGGATATCACCGCGAGTTCGGATGCGCGCGACATCATGCTGCATGTCATCGAAGCAGTGGCTTCGAGGGTGTTCATACCGCTGACTGTCGGCGGCGGCGTGCGCAAAGCCGATGACGTTCGCAGGCTCCTCAATGCCGGTGCGGACAAGGTGTCGATCAACACGGCGGCGGTCGAGAACCCGGATCTCGTGTCCGAAGCTTCGAGCAAGGTCGGCAACCAATGCATCGTGGTGGCGATCGATGCGAAGCGACGGGCCGGCGGTTGGGAGGTCTATACACACGGCGGGCGCCGGCCGACCGGGCTGGACGTGGTGCAGTGGGCACGCCGCATGGAGTCCGCAGGGACCGGGGAAATACTGCTCACCAGCATGGACCGCGACGGCACGCGCAATGGGTTCGACTTGGACCTCACTCGCGCGGTGTCCGACGCCGTAGGTGTCCCGGTGATTGCCTCAGGCGGCGTCGGAACGCTGGAGCATTTGGCCGAAGGCGTGCTTTCGGGCCACGCAGACGCCGTACTTGCAGCCTCCATCTTCCATTTCGGTGAACACACGATCCGGCAGGCAAAGGAGCACATGCGAG
>Ga0163153_10000373_pt1 | contig 79001 bp, 66 predicted proteins | sample OliLakLV19MP6IB1_FD_148629 | JGI IMG/M metagenome (GOLD analysis project Ga0163153, IMG submission 148629) | Freshwater microbial mat bacterial communities from Lake Vanda, McMurdo Dry Valleys, Antarctica - Oligotrophic Lake LV.19.MP6.IB-1 | ecosystem: Environmental > Aquatic > Freshwater >... | reverse complement strand
ACCGGCACCCCGTATATCGAGGATCTTGAGGCCCTCGATCTGCTCCAGCGGTTTGACGCTTTCGCGGATGATTGCTTCGAGCTTCTCGATGAGCTCGAGCTTGACGCGCATCGCCTGCACATTCGGCTCCAGCAGATTGTCGGCCTCGTTCCGAGCACGGATGCCGGCCGCCTCGACCTGCAGCCGGAGTTCCATCCCCGCGGACCGCAATTGTTCGACATTTGCTTCGGCCTCGGCGACGACCTTCATCATCTCCGCCTGCTGACGCGAGGAAATGCTCTGCACGGAATATCCGGCCTCGGCCCGCGCGATTTCTCGCGCCCCGATGACCGCCTCTTCGGCGCGCGCCAGCTCTTCCTTGACCCGTTCCGTCGCGACTCGAACCTCGGTAACGACCCGCGACCGCTCGGCCAGCTCCGCCTGCAACGTCTGCTCAGCCAGTTCGACCTGCTTGCGGCGCTCGACATCGCTGACTTCGAGCATCTGCGCGGTTTCTATCTCGATCTGTCGCAGGCGCTTCTCGGCCGACGCTCGCTCGGTCTGCACCGAGAGATCGGTTTCGATGCGAACCTTGTCGCGAAGCTCCTGGGCATGGGCTCGGCGCTCCTCGATTTCGTTCTCGATCGCGATCCGCGCTTCTTCGACGTTGCGCTGCGCTTCGAGCTGGGTCTTTTCGGTTTCCAGATTGATTTCGGCATGAAGACGGGCGGCCGACGATTCTTCACGGCTGCGCTGCACGGAAAGTTCGCGCTCCTGCTCCATCTGGGCGAACTCCTGATCGCGCTTCAGCGTCAGCCGCTGGCGGGCCGACGCAAGCGCCTTCCCCTCGATCGCGATCTGGGCGTCCTGCTCGACTTCGTGGCGACGGCGGCGCAGATCTTCGATCCGCTCGGTCAGATAGGTGAGGCCGGCGGCGTCGAAAGCATTTTCCGGATTGAAGTACTCGCGTTCTGTCTGGTCGAGCTTGGTGATCGAAAGGCTCTGCAGTTCCATGCCGGCGCGGGTCAGGCCGGGGCCTACAATCTCCGCCGCGCGGCTGCCGATGTCGCTGCGCCGCAGATGCAACTCTTCCATCGTCATCTCCGATGCGACCGTCCGCAGCGCGTCGATGAAGCTGTTTTCCAGAAGATGCCGGAGCACATCGGGCTGCAGCGTCTTCTTGCCGAAAGTCTGGGCCGCCGCCGACACGTCGTCGGCATTGCGTCCGACCCGGACGTTGAAACTCGCGACGACATCGACGCGCAGCCGGTCTTTCGTGATCAGAGCCGATCGGCCGGTCCGGTCGATATCGAGGCGCACCGAGTTCATGTTGACGCCGGTAACCTCGTGCAGGACCGGAAACACGAACGCGCCGCCCGATATCACCACCTTGCGACCGAGGAACCCGGTTCTGACGAAGGCCACGTCGCTGCGCGAGCGCTGATAGAGTCGCGACAGCAGCCACCAGGCCACGGCAATCGCAAAGATGCCGATAATGATCCAGAGAAAAATGGTGCCAGCGTTCATGTCCGTCGACCTTCTCGATTGACCGGCGCCCTGTTGCGACGCCCAGTTGCTAACAGGTTGTTCGCCATCGCCGCATCGTACTGCCTAGCACGCCATGCGACGACGTTCCCGATTGGTTGTCTCGTTTCGCTCAATATCCCGTCATCCCGCCATCGACCAGGAGGTTGGTGCCGGTAATGTACGATGCCTTGTCCGACAGCAGAAAAGCCACGACTTCCGCCACTTCTTCGGCCGTTCCCAGACGTTTCAAGGCGAGCCGCCGCGTCGGCGATTGCGGATCCTCGTAGAGCCGCCGCATATCGTCCGACATATCGACATCGATGAAGCCGGGCGCGATCGAGTTCACGCGCACGCCGCGTACGCCGAGATCCTTCGCCGTGTTGCGCGTATAGCTTTCGATCGCCGCCTTGCTGGCGCCGTAGAGCGACATATAGCCGATCTCGGGAATCCGGCAGCTCACGGACGAGATGTTCACGATCGCAGCCCCATCGTCGAGATGCGGCGCTGCGGCACTCGTCACCCGTGCCGTGCCGAACAAATTGATGTCGACCATCAGTTTGGTTTCGGTTTCTCGGATATTGTCGATCGGCGACGCGCGCAGAATACCGGCGCAGTTTACGACGGCGCGCAGCGCACCAAGATTGACGGCGAAATCGATCGCCCTGGCGACGCTGTCGGCCGCCGTCACGTCCATGCGCTTCATATAGACCTCGCCGGGCTGGCTCTTGTCGAGCTGCCCGTCCTGCGCGGCATCCACGACGACATCGGCAGAGACGACGACGAAACCGTCCGCGACCAGGCATTTATTGATCGCACGCCCGATGCCGCCCTGACCGCCGGTCACGAAGGCGATTCTCGGCTTTCCCGATTTCGCGTTCATCGTGTGAACCCCTGCAACAAACTCATTATTTGATCCCCTGCGTTTCGAAATAGCCCATCCACCCCGCCATGATGCCGCGCGCGAAGGCGGCGGCACGCGGCATGACCTCGTCGAGTTCCCGCCGGACCCGGGCAATGCGCTCGGCCCCGTTATCGCCCAGCCAGGGCAGCAACTCACGCTCCATCATCAATGTCCATTTCAGGACCAGCTCGCGCGTTACCTCGAAATGACATTGAAAGCCGTAGCCCATCGGCCCGTCGCGGAATGCCTGGTTGGGTTCGTCGGTTCCGATCATCATCGGCACGGCGCCGTCCGGAATCTCAAATCGGTCGCGATGCGCTTCGAAAATGCGATGCTCGCCGGTAACGGCGGCAAACACTGGATCCTTCGCGGCTTCCGGCGTGGTACGCATCGGCTCGAATCCGAACTCGGTGTGATCCATCCGCTCGACCCGGCCGCCGAGCGCGCGAACCATGATCTGCCCGCCGAGGCACAGCCCGAGCACCGGCTTGCCCGCCGCGCGAAACGAGAGGTAGACGTCGCAGAGCCGGTCGACCAGGTCAGCATGCTTGGGATCGAACACGCTGAGCTCACCGCCGGGCAGAACCAGCCCGTCATGGCCGGACGCACCGGACGGCAACGCGCCGCCTTTCTGCGCATCGACCCAGTCGATATGACCGCCGCCCGCCTCGATCGCTTCCGCAACGAAGCCGGTCGCCGCAGGACCGGTCATCCGTCCTTCGCAATTGGCGAACAGGATGCGCGGGCCCTTCATCGGCCGTTTCTCGTCTTGCATGTCGAGCCTGTCTGCATTGTCAGACCAGTTTTGCCATCAGTCCGCCATCCACCATCAGGTCGGTGCCCGTGATGAAAGCGGCGCGGTCGGACAACAGAAAAAGGCAGGCATCGGCGATATGCTGCGGCGTTCCGACCATCGGCAGCGGGGTGCGCTGTTCCATCGCAGTTACGCGCGCGGGATCCGCGTAAATCGCCGCCGTCATCGGCGTCCAGACGGCACCGGGGCAAACCGTGTTCGACCGGATACCCTTCTTTCCATAGGTCAGCGCGAGGCCACGCGAAAGCGAGATCAGCGCTGCTTTGGAGATCTGATAGGCATCGAGCGGACCATGCTCAAGTACGTTATCCATCGAGCGCGCACCGGCCACGCTGGCGATATGAACGAAGGCGCCGCCCTTGCCGCGCAGCATATGCGGCACGGCACGGCGCGCGATGTGAACGGCGGCCAAGAGATTGACCTGCATGGTTCGTTCCCAGGCATCGAGTTCGATATCGACGATCGATCCGTCCTGTTTCAGCAACGCGACGCCGGCAGCGTTCACGACGAAGTCGAGTCCATCTTCTGCCGCACGATCGACCGCGCGGTCGATCGCCTCGCGCTCGCAGAGGTCCCCCTGGATATAGGAGAGGCGCCCCGCTCCGCCGGGGAAGCCGCCGGGATCGGGCTTGAGATCGAACGCGGTCACGGCACAGCCGGCCGCGATCAGATCGTGCGCGATCTGGAAGCCCATGCCGCCGCCGGCACCGGTCACGAACGCCCTCTTCCCCGAAAACTCCATCCCCATATCCTGCGATGTCCTATCAGGCGGACTCAAAATACCGGTCATACTCCCAGGTCGAGACGCGCGGATCGGTCTGCTTGTTCCAGCCCGCGAGCTCCGCCCGGCTCTTGAGCACCATCAACCGCGCGAAATCCTCGCCCAGCCATTCGCGCGCGAACCGCGATTGCTCGAAATCCCTGATCGAACCTTCGAGCGTGGTCGAAAGCTTTTGCCAGCGGCTGTCGCCGACGGGATTCCCGACGGCCGGTTGAGGCGGCTGCAGCCGCTGCTGAATGCCGTGTAGCCCGCCCGCCAGCATTGCCGCGATCGATAGATACGGATTGACGTCCGACCCCGGGCAGCGGTTTTCGAAACGATACGCCGATGGCTCGAACCCCTGGATGAACCGAAGCGCCGCGGTGCGATTATCGTAGCCCCAGGCATTGTTCTCCGGATTCCACGACTTCACGTCGACGCGACGGTAGGTGTTCGCGGTCGCGCGCATCAGCAGATGCACATCCGGCAAAGTCTGCGACATGCCGGCCACGAAATGCCGACCGACTTCGGACAGATCGTTGTTCGCCGGATCGTGCAGGGCAGGCTTGCCGCCGCGCCACAAACTGAGATGGTGATGGCCGCCGCAGGCGACTTCTTCCTCATGCCATTTTGTCATGAAGGTCGCGATCAGTCCGTGCTCCGCCGCAAGCTGCTTGAGATAGAGCTTGGTGCGCATCGCCGCATCGGCAGCCTGCAGGGCCGGCAGCGGCGCCAGCGCATATTCGAGTGCACCGGCACCGAGCTCGGTATGCACACCCTCGACATGGATCCCGATCTGCTCCATCCGCTCCATGAACGTTTCGGCCAGATGGTCGAAGTTCGGAAAGCGATGCAGTGCATAGGCATGTGGGATCCGGCCGAACGGCTTCAGATCGCGATAACGCTTCTCGCGAATGGCGTCATCGTCGGCGTAGAAAAGATGAAATTCGTATTCGAGCGAGAAGCGGCCCTCATAGCCCATCGCATCGGCGCGCCGCACGACCGAGCGCAGGATCTGCCGCGGGTCCAGCATGCAGACATCGCCGTTCGACAAATACATGTCGGTCAGCACCGACGACATGTCCTTGCGCCAGGGCCACTGGATGAACGTGTCGAGGTCCGGCACCGCATACGCGTTCGGGAACCCGTCGCCGTAGTTGCCGAAAGGCGCTTCAAAGAATTCCTCGCCGTAGGTCAGAGCATAAATGGCCGCGGCAAAGGAAATGCCTGTCTCTTTGACCTTGCCGACGGGCGAGTATTTGCCACGCAACATGGAGTTGAGGTCGACAACCTCGAACTGGACGTTCTTGACGCCCCTCTCCTGCATCCGTTTGACGGCTTCCTTGTAGGTGCGCTCGCGTTCGCTGCGCCGGCGCGGATCGAAGGGACTGCTCGCGCCGCCGACCGAAGACCGGTCGATCGATGACGGCGAAGCCGGCCACCTGTTCCCTATTGATTGCTGCGTTGCCACCCGGACTCTCCGTTGATCAATTCTTCGAGGTCTTGCCGTCGCGCGCACCGGCACGCGGCGGTCCTTCACTGTCGAGCACCATGCTGCGCGGCCGCAACCAGCGCCCGAGCTTCCCGTACTGGCCCAGTACTTCGTCCAGCTCGAGATTCGCCATCAGTCCGTTCGGTCGCCAGATCATGCAGCCGACGATGATGACGCCGAGCGCCAGGCCGGAAAGACCGAGCATTTCGGGAAACTGGATCCCGACGATCAGCGGTCCGCCCTCGACATAGCGGATCATTTCCATGCCGACCGAGAGCACGATTACGCCGAGTACGGCCCCCGTCACCGTGCGCATCCCGCCAAGAATGAGCATGGCGAGTGTCAGGAAAACCTGGTGAAAATGGAAGGACCGCGCGTTGATCGTGCCCATGTAGTACGAAAACAGAATCCCGCCGACGCCGCAGATCGTGCCGCCGAGCACCCATGCGACAAGCCGCATCCGCCAGACATTGACGCCCATCGCACGGGCCGCAAGCTCGTTGTCGGCACAGGCGCGAAGTTGGACGCCGGCACGGGAATCCTTGAATAGTCGCGCAACTATGATCGCCAGGGCGCCAGCCACGATGCCCCATTCCAGATTGGCTTCCTTTGGAATTCCGAAGAAGGCCTGGTTCCCGCGAAACAACTCGGACCAGTGCTCGAAAACCGAATGAATGATAATCAGCAGGGCCAGTGTCACAATCGTTGCAGCGATCCCGTTCAGGCGCGCAACGATCATGCCGGTGATAAGGGCGACGACTGCAACGACGACGAGTGAAATAAAGACCGTGGGCACCACGCTGTACTCGGTCGTCGCAAGGCCGAACGGCGCGTCGGGAATCTGCATCGCCTTCATTGCCAGCGGTGTCGAAAGAACCGCCGTCATATAGGCGCCAATACCCATGAAACCGGCATGGCTGAGATTGGCGACGTTTGAATTTCCCATGAAAATCTGCAGGCCAACGACAACGACGATGTTGACGTACGCGGCAAAAGCAAGGCGTTGCTGGTATGGCTCGCCGAATGACAACATGATCAGGCCGATGACGATCGTCACCAGCGCGAGAACCATCGCGCCGCGCAATGACCGCGTGCTGCTGACCTTGCGCCCTTCGGTGGTGCGCAGCCAGTCTTCGGCGGATTGCTGTGCGAAGAGACGGTCGCTCACGCTTCCTTGTCTCCCAGCTCGACGGTTTTCCCGAGAAGCCCCTGAGGTCGCCAGACCAGAAGCGCGCCGACCAGACCGAACACCGCGGCATCGCGCAATCCGCCCCAGTGCTGCGGCATGATCACGAGAATCAACACCTCGATCGCCCCCAATGCAAACCCGCCGACAACAGCTCCGGGTAACGAGCCGAAACCACCCAGCACACAGGCCACGAACGCCTTCAGAACCGGGTTGAACCCGAGCAACGGATCGACCGCACCACGGCGTGCAATGATGAAGATTGCGGCAATGCCGGCGAGAAATCCGGAGACCGCAAACGCTGCCGCGATCACGCGGTTCGCACGCACACCCATCAAACGGACGGTGGCAAAGTCGAACGCAGCCGCGCGCATCGCAACCCCGATCGGCGTACGCTTGAAGAAGAGGAGCAGCAGAGCGATCGCCACGCCGGTGGCGAGCATCTCCATCACCTGCAGCGACGAAATCGTAAAGGGACCAACCGACCAGGTCTGATTGAGCGGTCCGAGAACCGGTACCGCCCTGGGCCGCGCCGATACCGTCAGCAGGAAGATGTTTTGCAGGATCAGCCCGACACCGAAAGCCGTCAGCAATCCGGTTGTTGCCGGAGCGCGGCGGACGGGACGGAACGCTACCCGCTCGAGAAGCACGGCCGCGATCACTGTAAACAGGACCGCCAACGGCAATATCCACCATAGGCTTTGAATCGCGATGGCGGCCATCGCGTACATCATGTATCCGCCGATCGCCACCAGCTCGCCATGCGCAAAGTTCACGAGACCCATGATGCTGAAGACGATCGCCAGGCCCAACGCGAGGAGGGAATATTCGGCACCGAAGCTCAGTGCGTTAAGAATTTGCTGGACGACATATTCCATCTACCGGTCCCTTAAACCACGTCCACGGCGAGATAGGCCTGCATGAGATCCTTGGACTCGCGAAGTTCCTGTGCGGGCCCGGAGAACTCGATGCGCCCCGTGCTGATGATATAGGCCCGATCGGCAAATTTGAGCGCTTCATGCGCGTTCTGCTCGACCAGGAGGATGGTCAGGCCGAATCCGCGCAAGTTGGTGATCAGCTGAAAGATCTGGTCAACGATGCGGGGCGCCAGACCAAGCGAGGGCTCGTCGAGCATCAGCAGCTTGGGCCGGCACATAAGCGATCGTGCAATGGCGAGCATCTGCTGCTCGCCGCCGCTCAGCGTGCCGCCGAGCTGCCGATAGCGTTCCCGCAGAACCGGAAACATATCCAGCATCTTCTCGCGATCCTCGTTTGTCTCGCCGGCTTTCTTGCGCGTCGCCGCTCCCAGCATCAGATTCTCGGCAACCGTGAGATTGCTGAAGATATGGCGTCCTTCCGGTGTCAGCGTCATGCCCGCACGAACCCGATCTTCGACGTCGAGACGGGCTACATCCTTCCCTTCGAACCTGACCGTGCCGGTGGCGGGCGGTACGAGGCCCATGATGGCGGAAATCAGTGATGTCTTGCCGGCCCCGTTCGGGCCGAGCAATGCCACGATCTCGCCCTTCTGGACCGCCAGCGAAATGCCGCGCACCGCCTCGATGCGGCCATAGCGGACAAACAGATCGCTAACTTCGAGCATGACCGATTTTCGCCGTCAGATGAATGGAAACCGAATGTTACGGGCCGACGCCCATGCCGTCGGCCCGTAACGCAATCCGGTAGAAAACCCGAATGTACTAGAAGTATGGCACCCAGGTCGGAACTTCGAACCACTCGAGGATCCGCTCACCGTCCTTGAAGCCGATAACGGCGACCTTCTTCACCGGGAATCCGGGGCCGCCCTTGTACACAAAGGATTCTGACGTAAGGCCTTCGAGCGAGTCGGCGGCGTAGAGCGCTTCGCGCACCGCTGTCGGATCGGTCGATTCGGCGAGTTCGATACCCTGCTTCAGAAGCAGCATGACATCACCACCGAGCCCGAAGAAAACGCTCGCGACCTCATAACCACGTTCGGTGCAGTCCTTGTAGAACTGATCGAGCTTGCTGCCTTCGACCGGAAAGCCATGCGTGGCAAAGAAGACCGTGCCATCGACATTGGCGGCACCGCCAGCGACGTCGGCCAGCGTGATGTCGTCGAAGCCGTCCGAACCGAACACCATCGAGTTGATGCCGGCAGCGCGCAGCTGGCGTATCAGGATACCGACGTCCGGATTGACCGACGAAATGTGAATTACGTCCGGCAAGGGATCCATCGCCTTGATCTCGGTGATCTGCGGCGACCAGTCGGTCGTTCCGACCGAATGATTGAGACGACCGATGACCGTGCCGCCAAGACGCTCGAACGCTTCTCCGAACCATTCCGGCAGCATTTCTGTCCAGGTTGCGTAGTCCTTCGAAACCAGCAGCAGTGCAGTACGACCGCCCTTCGCATAGGCCACTTCGGCGGCAGCCGCCGCGTTGTACGGATCGGGCACCGAGGCGGTCATGAAGGTCGATTCATCGCCGATCTGGAACATTTCGACCTGCGTGTTGACCGCCGAGAACACCGTCACGCCATAACCCATGGCAAGCTGCGTCAGCGGAATCAGAGAGTCCGACGCCGGTGTCCCTGTCAGGGCGATAACGCCCTCGTCCAGATACTCCTGTCCGAGCGTGACCGCGAGCTGCGGATCGCTGCGAGAATCTCGAATGATCACTTCGAGCGGTTGGCCGAGAATGCCGCCCCCCTCGTTGATGATTTCGGCCATGCACTGCATGCCGCCGCCGGGCGTCACGGGCGCCCAGTCGCCCGTAAGACTAAGGCCAGCGCCATAGCGAATGGCTTCCTGCGCCGCGGCTCCTCCAACAGACGCCAGCAACGCGACTGCTGCGATGGATACGATCCTGATACGTTTCGACATGATTCCCTGTTCCTCCTTGATTGAAACAATCCGGGACGTTCGGCCACGACCGGTCCGGTCAGTTGGCCACGCCCTCTCTTCTGTCACCGATATAGACTTCGATCACCGCCGGATTGGACTGAATCTCTTCCGGCGTTCCTTCTGCAATGACTTCTCCGAGATGAAGGACTGAAATCCGCTCACAGACCTTCATGATGAAACGCATATCGTGATCGATGATGATCACGCCGCAGCCATACTTGTCGCGTATGCCGCGCACCGACAGGATGAGCGCGTCGGATTCCTTATGGTTCATACCGGCTGCCGGCTCGTCGAGCAGCAGGATGTCCGGCGCCAGCGCCAGTGCGCGCGCGATCTCGAGGCGGCGCTGATATCCATATGCCAGTTCGTTGGCGAATCGGTCGGCCAGATCGGCGAGACCGAGCTCTTCCATGATGTTTTCGATGCTGATCATTTCGATCCGCGCCGCGCGATGCGTTGCGCAGGTCGTATGCGCCACTTCGATGTTCTGGCGGACGGTCAATTGGCCGAACAGGCGAATGTTCTGGAAGGTGCGGCCGACGCCGGCGATCGCGCAGCGCGCCGCCGTTGCGCCGGTCAGGGATTGTCCAAAAAGAGTGATGGTTCCGCTGCTGGGCACGACGACGCCGCTGATTACATTCATCAACGTCGTTTTGCCGGCGCCGTTCGGGCCGATCAGCCCGACGATCTCGCCCGGGCGGCATTGCAGCGTCACATTCCGGAGCGCGTAAACGCCGCCGAAATGTTTGCTGACGGAATTGACGGCCAGAATGCCGGACGGCTCGTCCGCATCGTCACGGGCAGCCGACGGAAGCGATAAACTACCGAACATCTGCCAGCCCTCCCCCCTATTTTTATGACCGAATTGGCAGGCAGCGTATTGTCATGCTTGCCCGGGCAACGCACAATGGGCTTATCATTAGACCATGATCCTAATCGGCTACGATAAGGTGTCAAGATAATGATTCCAGATTCGCCACCGGCAACGGCCGGCACCATGTCTTCCTCCGGCGGAAGCATTGCTTCGCCGGGGCGCGCGGCGGGAAACGGAACGACCCTCATGCGCGCCGTTACCGCGGAAGAGCGCGAAACCTTTCGGCGCGATGGCGCAACAGTGTTGCGCAGCATCGTATCGCCGGAATGGATTGCGCATTTGCGGAAGGGGTTCGACAAACTCGAAAGCAATTTCGGCCCCGATGCGCTGATCGAACGGCCGGCCGGCGGCAACGGTCGCTATGTCAACGAGCAGGATCGCTGGCGGGCGATCCCTGAGTTCTACGATTTCGCGATGAGTTCACCAATTAGTGAAATCGCTGCGACGATTCTCGAATCCGAGACCGTCAACTTCTTTCTGGACCAGTATTTCATCAAGGATGAAGGCGTCGTATTGCCGACACCGTGGCACCAGGATCTGCCGTATCTCAGCGTATCCGGTCATCAGATCGTGCGTATCTGGGTCCCGACCGATCCGATGCCGCGCGAGATGTCGCTGGAGATCGCGCTCGGCTCGCATCTCGGCGACGTGCTCTATCGCCCGGTTCAGGCGACACCGTCGGCCAATTACCAGTACGACGAACGATTGCCGCTGCTGCCGGGGGAAAGTGAAATCCGCAAGCGCTGGCAGATCGGGTCGTGGGATGTAATGCCGGGCGATTGCCTGGTGTTTCATGCAGCGCTTCTGCATGGCTCGCCAGGCGGGACCGTGACCGGCGGCGGCCGTCGTCGTGTGGCGGCTTACATGTGGGCAGGGGACGATGCGCGTTACACGATCCGGCCGGGACGCAACATGCCGCCGCTGCCTGTAGCGGGCGTGACCGATGGCGGGCGCCTCGATTCGGCGGTGTTCCCGCGGGTGTGGCCGCGTCCGGTGCCGCCCGAACTCGCGTCCATGCGGCCGCCTCGTCCGACGCTCGTCAGCCACTAGTCCAGTCGAACCGATCGCCTGCATGACCGACCAAGGCTGGTACCAGCGCGCACCCGATGCGATCGTTCCGGTCGGCGTCGCCGGACATCGCGTGATGACGTACAGCTACGGCACGTCGCCGCATGTATTGCTGCTGCTGAACGGTGGACCCGGCATTTCCTGCGATTATCTGCGCGAACCGATGATCCGCATGGTCGATGCGGGTTACCGCGTCGTCACGTTCGACCAGCTCGGCACCGGCAAATCCGACCGACCCGACGATACCTCTCTGTGGACGATCGAACGCTATGCCGAAGAGGTCGAGATCATCCGGCAGACGCTCGGCCTCGGCCGCATCAACCTGCTCGGAAACTCGTGGGGCGGCATGCTCGCGGTCGAGTATGCGCTGGGTCATCAGGACATGCTGAACACCCTCATCCTCGACAATAGTTTTGCCGACACGCAGTTCCAGGTTTCGGAATCGCGCCGGTTGCGCGCCGCGCTTGGCGCCGAAACAGTCGCGATGATGCAGAGCCATGAGGCCGAAGGCACCTTCGATCATCCGGAGTATCAGGCCGCCTTGACCCTGCTCGAGTACCGCCATAGCTGCCGGCTGCAGCAATGGCCGGAGCCGCTGCTGCGATCCTTCGGCGACTGGAATCGTCAGGTAAAACTGACCTTGCTGGGGCCGCGGACATTCGTGTTCGACGGCAATCTGCAATATTGGAGCCGGCTGCAGGATCTGCACCGGCTGAAAATTCCGGCACTGGTCAATGCGGGCTTCCATGACGAGGTGACGCCGGCGAGTGCCATGCGCACGGCGCGCGCACTGCCGAATGCCGAGTGCCACGTCTACCGCAACGCCTCGCACATGCCCTATTACGAATGCCCCGACGAATATTTCTCGGTGCTGACGAACTTTCTGGACCGGCACCGGCGCTGAACGATCGTCTGGCGGATCAGGCCTTCGCGAGCGCGGCATAGGCCGGCAGCGCAAGCATACCGCCGTCCGCGACGATCTCCGTGCCGGTGATGTAGGACGACAGGTCCGAGAACAAGAACAGGCACAGATTGGCGATGTCCTGAGCGTCGCCGATCCGCCGCAGCGGCACCAGGTCCTCGACCCGATGGCGCATCTCGGCATTGTTGTCGAGCCGCGCCTGCATCGGCGTCACGACCACGCCCGGCAGGATCGCGTTCGATCGGATGCCCTTCTCCGCAAACTGAATGGCGATCGACCGCGACAAGGCGAGCACGCCGGCCTTGGAAACCTGATAGGCGTCCTGCGGCATCGGATCGCCGCGCACGCATTGGATGCTCGATACCTGCACCGCCGACCCGCCGCCGCTGCGGATCATCAGCGGGATCGCGTGGCGCAGCGTATGGCGCATGGCCGTCACGTTCACGTCGATGGTCCGATCCCAGGCCTCGCGGTGGCCGTCGACGACTGATCCGTCGAGGTCCCACATATTGAGCCCGGCGATGTTGCCGAGATAGTCGAGCCGCCCGGTCCTCGCGAAGAATCCGTTGATCGCCGATGCGACAGCGGCCTCGTCTGTGATATCGGCCGGCACATAAATCGCTTTGCCGGGTCCGTCATCGATCCCCTCGGGCCGCGCCTTCACGTCGAGCATCAGCACGTCGGCGCCGAGGCGCAGCAGATCGCGCGAAATCTGCAAGCCCATACCGCCGCCGGCGCCGGTGATGACCGCGGCGCGTTTGGTGAAATCGACGCCTTTGACGAAGCTCGCGCCCATCGTGCCGATGCGATCGGCTTAAGCGGCGAGACCGCGCGCGACCGCACGGCCGCAGGCGGCGAGCGCCTCGTCGGCTTCGGGTAGCAGCGCGCGCAGCAGAAGGAATCCGTGAATCATGTCGTCGTAGCAGACCTGCTCGACCGCGACGCCGGCCTCCTTGAGGCGCGCCGCATAGGCCTGGCCTTCGTCGCGCAACGGATCGAACCCGCAGGTCAGCACATAGGCTGGCGGCACAACCGACAGATTTTTGGCGCGCAGCGGCGAACAGAGCGGATGTTCGATGTCTTTCGGTCCTTTCGTGTAGGACGCGATATAGAACGGCATCGAATTGAGAAAGTAGCCCTTGGAAAACAGCCGGATCGATTCGGTCTGCGCCCCGAGATCGACATTCGGATAGATCAGAAGCTGAAACTTGAGCGCCGGCCCGCCGCGTTCGGCGGTGAGCAACGTCACTCCCGCCGCGAAATTGCCGCCAGCGCTGTCGCCACCCACGGCAATGCGTTTGAGATCGATTCCGAATTCGCGCGCCCGCGATGCGATATCGACGGTCGCCGCATAGCAATCTTCCAGCGGTGCTGGGAACTTCGCTTCGGGCGAGAGCCGGTAATCGATCGAAAACACAACCGCCTGCGAATTGTTGGCAATGATCCGGCAGGACGAATCATGCGTGCCGAGCGAGCCGCGGATGTATCCGCCGCCATGAAAATAGATAAGCGCCGGCCGCGACGAGCCCGCCGCCGGTTCGTAGATCCGCACCGCCAGATCGCCGGCCGCACCGCGTACACGCCCGTCCGAGATCCGGAAAACATCCGGTTTGGGTCCGTCGACGCCCTTCAGGTCCTTGTCGAAGCTGGTCCGCGCATCCGCCGGCGCCATGATTTCGACCGGAATCTCGTTCGGATCGGGCGGCAGCGCGAGCACTTCTTGGAGCTTCGGGTGCAGCGTCATGTTGCGGTTCGGCGCGTCATCGACGTTTCCTGTCGATTCGATTTCAGGAGGCGAGCCGGATGCCGACCTCGAGGTCGCCGGCGAAGCGCGGCATGACCTCTTCCGAGAACCGCCTCATCCAGCGGCGCCGCGGTTCCTTGGGAACACCCGGCGTCGCAGTATGAATGAGGAATGTATCGAAACCCGCATCGATGAACAGCTGCAGCTTTTTTGCAACGGTATCGGGATCGCCGACGAGTTGCCACTGACACCAGGGCGGAATCGATTCGGGATTGCAGCGATCTTTCATGCCGGCAAAGATTCCGCTCCAGGCCTTGTAGGTCTGGAGATTCTTCCAGTTATCCTTGTCGGCTTCGTAATGATCGACCTGTGCCTTCATGAAGCGCGGAATGTAGATCTTGGCCTCTTCGACCGCCGCCTCCGTGGTATCGCCGATGATGCAGTTGATCATGATCGGGAAGCGGAAATCGGTTCCGAGACCGTTCGCAACGGCCCGCGCGCGCCAGAGCCGCAGCGTTTCGCATTGCGCCTCGTAATTGCCGATCGACGTGCACATGGGCGGCAGGCCCATATCGGCCATCCGCTCGGCCGTGCCGGGGCTGCCGATGGCGCCATAGAAATGGATCGATTTCCGGCGCGCGGCCGAGATGACCGGGCGGATAACAACCTCTTTCGGAACCTTGATGTGCTGGCCGTGATAATCGAACTTGGCACCGGAAAGGCCGAGCTGGATGACATCCCAGATTTCCTTGAACCGCTGCTGCGCTTCGTCCATCTCGATCGAAAGGGCATCGTATTCAGCCTTCGCGACGCCACGGCCCATGCCGAGATGCAGGGGGGCATCGGTGAGCGACGCAAGCTGCGCGATATCTTCGGTCAGCCTTAGCGCGTCGTACCAGGGCGTCACCAGGACGCAGCTGCCGAGCGCGAGTTCGGGGAAATGCGCGGTGATGTTCGACATCAGCGCAAGCGGGTTCGGCGTCGGAAAGTAGTCCGAGAAATGATGCTCGATCAGCCACGCGGTGGTCAGACCGAGACCCAGATTATGCTCGCAATCGCCCAAGAGGCCCTTGTACATCTCGGCATCGCTTGTGCCGGGCTCGTCCACTGCGGTTGCGACGAAGCCGAAATTGATGGATTTCCTGTGCATCATCCCACTCCCTGTCACGCCGTCCTGCCGTCGACGGTCGACGAAGCGATCGGAGATCGCGGGAAGGATGCCGCCATCTCGTTTCGCCACTCTGGCTGGCAATGCCGTGCAAATTTTTGCGTCGGTAACCAGCGGCTTTGTGTTTTGGACCAATGGTCGATATTGTAGACCAATGATACACGCCGGCTTTGGCCAGTCAACCGGCGAGATGATTGTGAGTGATGTATCTGGCCGATGTATCTGTCGTACCGGATGCGATGACCAGCATCCGCGTTTATGGTGTCGGCCCGGCTCAGCGCCGGGCTGCCGCGTTCATGCCACTGTCTTGTGAGGTCTGATGATGTCCGTTGATCGTACGCGCGCCAATAAGGAAGCCTTCGACCGTCTGTGTGCTGCCGAACCCGTCGTCGTCGATGTGCGTCCCGCCATCGATGTCGCACCGGGCCTCACGCCCGACACGGTGCTCACCTCCGGCCCGCCGATGCCGTGGCCGGATTATATCGGTGGACAGCGCGACGCGATTATCGGCGGCGCCTTGTTCGAAGGCCTCGCCTCCGATCGCGAGGACGCGATCCGCAAGCTCGATGCCGGCAAAATCAAGGTCGGTGGCTGCCACGATTTCGGCTGCGTGGGCTCGCTGGCCGGCATCTACACCGCCTCGATGCCGGTATTCGTCGTGGAGAACCGGGCCTTCGGCAATACCGGTTACTGCAATTTCTACGAGGGTACGAACCCGCGACGCCTGAACTACGGCGTCTACGACCAGGGCGTCCACGACCGGCTGCTGTTCATCCAGAACGAGGTAGCGCCGGTGATCGCCGAAGCGATTCGCGCGGCCGGCGGGGTGTCGTTGAAGCCGTTGATGGCGCGGGCGCTGCATATGGGCGATGAGTTGCACAGCCGGAACACGGCATCCGCTATGCTGTTCGCCAAAGAGCTCTTGCCGCATTTCATCGACATGGCGGCGACGAACCGCGATTCGGTCAAGCGTGCCGTGCAGGCGATGACCGAGGATCATTACTTCTTTCTCCGCTTATCGATGGCGGCCGCAAAGGCGACTGCCGATGCCGCGCACAAGATCGACGGCGCCAGCATGGTGACCGCGATGGTGATCAGCTGCCGCGGTTTCGCCATTCGGGTGAGCGGGCTCGGCGATGAGTGGATCACCGGGCCTTTCCCGCAGATTCAGGCGAAATTGTTCGACGGCCATACCGAAGACGAGATCACCTGGATGGGTGGCGAGAGCATCATCTGCGAGACGATCGGGCTCGGTGGCTTCGCTCAGGCCTGCGCGCCGGCCTTGCAGAAATATCAGGGCGGCTCGGCCAAGGCGATGATCGATCGCAACGAAGAGCTCTACCGGATCACGATCGGCGAAAACCCGCATTACCATATTCCGGTGATGAATTATCGCGGCACACCGACCGGCATCGACATTTTCCGCGTGGTCGAAACGGGCGTGCTGCCGGCGATGGATATCGGCGTCGCGGGCCGCGACGGTGGGCAGATCGGCGCCGGCATCGTGCGCGCACCGATCGAATGTTTCACTGGCGCCATCAAGAAGTACGAGGCGCGCTATGGCGGCGGCGGGGCGCGATGACATCCGTTCTAGCGCTGGTGCCAGATTGCTGGGATCCGCCCGATCTCGTCGGCGAAAGTCTCGCCGCGCGCGGCATCGACATCCATATCGTCTATCCGCATGAAGGCGGACGCCCCACCGCGCGCGAACTCGATGCCGACGGGCTGGTTATCATGGGCGGGCCGCAGAGCGTGACCGATCCGGCGCATTCGGCGCTGTTCGCCGACATGACTGATCTGGTCCATCAATTCCACGACACTGGCCGGCCGGTTCTCGGCGTGTGTCTCGGCGGACAGGTCGTCGCGCATGCTTTCGGCGCCGAGGTTCGGCGGGTCGGCGAATTGCAGTTCGGATTTGTCGACGTCCGGACGCGCCCGGATGCCGCGTCCGATTCACTGTTCGGCCCGCAACCCGGCGCGAGCAAGATTTTCTGCTGGCACGAAGACTGCTTTGCGTTGCCCGACGACGCGGTCTGGCTTGCGGAGGCGGATCGGGTACCCCATTACGCGTTCCGGATGGGCCCCCGGACATACGGGTTTCAATGCCATTTCGAGTTCACGCGGCCGACGCTCGACAAACTGATGGAGCGCGGCTCGTATCTCGTGCCGAAGAATCTTGGCGCGCGCGGCCAGGCGCTGATCGACAATCTGCCGGCCGAGCTCGACCGTCATCTGGCGGCGGCAAACCGGTTCGGCAGCGGTGTTTCGGATCGCTGGGCAGAGCTGGTTCTGGAGGCGAGTGCCGGGCGGCAGCATATGAAGACCGTGGCGGGCGTCCGCTAACGGCCTCACGCCGTCTCTTCAGGAAAATCGCCCGATTTCGGGGCCTTGGCAGGGTCGCGGTGAATGGGCTAATTTATGGACCTCTCGACGGAGGCAACATGCCGGACCAGCAGCACCAGCCAGATTTCCCAGATTCCAGGGCAACAATAACGTTCGACGCGGTCATCGTCGGCGCGGGCTTTGCCGGTCTCTATATGCTCCATCGGCTCCGCAACCTGGGGCTCTCCGTGCGCGTTTTCGAAACCGCTAGCGACATCGGCGGCACTTGGTTCTGGAACGCCTATCCGGGCGCGCGCTGCGACGTCGAGAGCATGGAGTATTCGTACCAGTTCTCCGACGAGCTGCAGCGCGAATGGGAATGGACCGAACGCTATGCGGCCCAGCCGGAGATCCTTCGCTACATCCATCACGTCGCCGACCGGTTCGACCTGCGCCGCGATGTCCAGCTCAACACCCGCGTCACCGCAGCGACCTATGACGAGACAACCGGACGCTGGCTGATCGAAACCGACGATGGCGGCCGGGTGAGTGCGCAATACTGCGTGATGGCGACCGGCTGCCTCTCGGCGCGCAATGTCCCGAACATTCCCGGCCTCGAGCGTTTTGCGCGCGATCAGTATCACACGGGCGCATGGCCGCATCGCGAGATCGATTTCACCGGCCGGCGCGTCGGCGTCATCGGCACCGGATCCTCAGCGATCCAGAGCATTCCGATGATCGCGAAGCAGGCAGAGCATCTCTACGTTTTCCAGCGCACTCCCGCTTACAGCGTTCCCGCGCACAATCATCTACTCGATCCGAAGATTCAGGCCAGAATCAAGGCTAATTACAAGGCTTTTCGTGACCGTGCCCGGAAAGGCCGCGCAGCCATTCTTTTTACCGTCGGCGTCAAATCTGTATTCGAGGTGACCGACGAAGAGCGCGAGCGCGAATTCCAAACGCGCTGGGCAAACGGCGGCATACAGTTCCTGGCCGCCTATGCCGATCTGTTCGACACGGTCGAAGCCAACGACGTGGCCGCCGAGTTCATCCGCCGGAAGATCCGCGAGACCGTCAAGGATCCGAACGTGGCGGCGCTGCTCTGTCCGAATACGATCGCCGGCTGCAAGCGGCTCTGCGTCGATACGGACTACTTCGCGACCTATAACCGCTCGAATGTCACGCTGGTCGACGTCAACTCGTCACCGATCGACGAGATCGTACCGAACGGCCTGAAGACGGGCGGGCGCCTCTACGAGCTCGACGCGCTCGTTCTGGCGACTGGCTTCGACGCCATGACCGGTGCGCTTCGGCGGATCGACATGCGCGGTAAGGGCGGCTATCCGCTGGCCGAGAAATGGGCGGACGGTCCGCGCAGCTATCTCGGTGTCGCGCTCGCCGGCTTTCCCAATTTGTTCACGATCACAGGCCCGGGCAGTCCGTCGGTTCTTGCCAACATGGTTCCGGCGATCGAACAACATGTCGAATGGATTTCCGATTGCATCAAGTACATGCGCGATCATGGGCATGAACGGATCGAAGCGACGCGCGAGGCCGAGGATGACTGGGTCAGCCATGTGCAGGACATCGCCAATGCGTCGGTCTATCCGTCCTGCGATAGTTGGTATCTCGGCGCCAACATCCCGGGAAAGCCGCGGGTGTTCGCGCCCTATATCGGCTTTCCGGACTATGTCGAGAAGGTCGACGCAATCGCACACGACGGCTATCGGGGCTTTGAGCTCTCGCGTCACCGCGAGACGCAACTCGCCGGATAACCCGGATCGACAGGTCCGGCGTCGGACCGGCCGCCTGCCATTACACTTCGCCCGCCGCTACACCTCGCTTGCCGCTACAAGGCGAGAACGTCGGCGTCGGCCTTGCCGGTTCTGATCTGCACGGTCTTGGCCAGCTCAAGCACGTAGATCCGCCCGTCGCCGGTGCTGCCCGTGGTCGCCGCATCGCGCAAGGACTTCACCGCGCGATCGGCGAGCTCGTCGGAAACGGCGAACTCGATCTTGGTCTTGGGCAGGAAACCGACGCTGTATTCGGCCGCACGATAGAACTCGGTATGCTCCTCGCTGCCGCCAAAGCGCCGCACCTCGATCGCCGTAAACGTGGTGATGTCGAGGGCGACCAGCGCGTCCTTGACGTCTTCCAGCATGTGCGACTGGATGATCGCGATAACGTATTTCATGTTCCGTCCTCTGCTCACATCTCGTACGCACGTTCGCCATGCAGCGAAATGTCGAGGCCGATCGTCTCGGCTTTCTCATCGACACGCAGGCCGATCGTCTTGCCGATCAGAAACAGCATTCCCCAGGTGACGACGGCGCAGTAGGCCATCGTAATGGCCACACCCCAGATTTGCTGCCAGACCTGCCCGACATTTCCTTCAATCAGGCCCGGAACGCCGCCGATCGCTTCGCTTGCAAAGACGCCGGTCAGCACAGCGCCGACGATGCCGCCAATGCCGTGAATGCCGAACGCGTCGAGCGAGTCGTCGTATTTCATCCGACGCTTCAGCGCATTGGCACCCCAATAGCAGGCAGCGCCGGCGATCACGCCGATCGCGAGCCCGCCGACGGGGCTGACGAAACCGGCCGCCGGTGTGATCGCGACCAGCCCCCCGACCGCGCCCGAAATGAGGCCAAGACCGCTCGGTTTGCCGCGCAGGGCCCACTCCACGACCATCCATGACAGCGCGGCGCCAGCGGCTGCGATCTGTGTGACCGCCATCGCCATACCCGCGCGCCCGTCGGCGGCCAGCGCCGAGCCTGCATTGAAGCCGAACCAGCCGACCCAGAGCAGCGCCGCGCCGACGATCGAAAGCGCGAGGCTGTGCGGCGGAAAATGCTCGCTGCCGTAGCGCAACCGCTTGCCGATGACGAGTGCTGCGACGAGGCCGGCAACGCCGGCATTGATATGGACGACAGTGCCGCCCGCGTAGTCGAGCACGCCATCGCCGGCAAGGAAGCCTCCGCCCCACACCCAGTGACAGACCGGGGCGTATACCAGCAGCACCCAGAGCGCGTTGAAGACGAGCATGGCGGAGAATTTCATACGGTCGGCATAAGCGCCGGTGATCAATGCCGGCGCGATCACGGCGAAAGCCATCTGGAAGGTCATGAAGACCGATTCCGGAATCGTGCCTACCATCGAATCGACTTCCATGCCGTTAAGGAACAGCGCCCCGAAGCCGCCGATGAAGGCGTTGCCTTCGCTGAAGGCAAGGCTGTAACCGGCAACCATCCAGATCACGGAAGTCAGCGCGCAGGTTGCAAAACATTGCACGAACGTGGCGAGCACGTTCTTCTTGCGCACCAGGCCGCCGTAGAAAAGTATGAGGCCCGGAACCGTCATCAGGATAACGAGCGCCGTCGATGTCAGCATCCAGGCCGTGTTGCCGGTATCGATCGCACTATCCTGCGCGCCGGCCGGCGGCACAAAAAGAACGATTGCACACAATGCCAGAGAAACAGTTCCGATGCTCCTTCTGCATACCGCACCCATCCCCGCGAACCAGGCCATCACCATTCCCTCTTGCGAAAATTGATCGTTCCCACCCGGACGAACAGCCGTCGCCCCACATCGCGACGCATAAAATAATATAGCGCGCCAGCCGTCGTCTCCGCGAGATGGAATCACTAGGCTTTGCCTCAGAAGCAGCTTTTAAGATGACGACGAACGGTCATGCGGCGGCGACCGGGCGCACGCAAGCGACGGTGCACCGTCGGACGAGCTGATCGCTCCATCGAAATCGTGTTAATCGTACGATGAAATTCGGCGCGAACGGCGGTCAACCGCGGGACATGGCTCTGGGTCGGTCGACAAAGCAGACGGCCGTCGCCCCCGCTTCTGCTTGCGGCGCAGGAGGTCGATATCCATGACCCAGCCGTTTCGCGCGCCTCGGTACGGGCCTGCGCAATCCGTTCCGACCAGGCAGCCGGCGAGCAGGATTTCCTGTTCGAGATCGAGATACGCGCCCCGACATATGTCGAAATCATCGAGCGGTGGCAGCGTGCGGAATGACATCTCGCCGTCCAGCATGACGACGATCGTGTCGATGTCATCCGGCACGTCTTTGCTGACACGCGGGATCGTAAAAGCGCGCGCTCGCGTCATCGCGAGAAGCAGCTCGTTCAATAGCCGATCAGGATCGACTGATCAGGATCGAACGGCGGCGGCGATAAGAATCCGGCTCGTGCACCGCAGGAACGCCGGTGACGGCGCTGCATTTCGTCCCCGGCCGCGCCTTATCCAAAATCGGCGGTCGATCGATTTGGCACACGAGATCGCCACGGAGACCGCAAACCAAATTCACTGAAAGGGGCAGAATTTTTCAATTGTCTGTCAATCGATTTTGAATGACCGTGATCTGCCGCTGCATTGATTGCCGCGAGCAGGAGGTCACGTGGCTGTTTCCGTTTCGAACGACGCCCCCGTCAGAACGCCCCGCATTCTCGCCATCGATGCCGGCGGCACCATGACCGACACAATCATTATCGATCGCAATGGCGACTTCGTGATTGGCAAAGCGCAAACAACGCCGGACGACGAATCGATTGCGATTGCGAACTCCGCCGAGGACGCGTTCGACTACTGGAACCTCTCCTTGCAAAAGGGCATGAAGTCGCTGGTTGCTGGCGTCTATTCCGGGACAGCGATGCTCAATCGCCTGCTCGAACGGCGCGGCCAGAAAGTCGGCGTGATCGTGACCCGCGGGATGGAAGACTATTTCCGGCTAGAGCGCGGCGTACAGACGCATCTCGGCCTCAGTTACGCGGATCGGCTCCATGTCGTCACGCACCGGCACAATGTGCCGCTGGTGCCGCGCGAGCGCATCCACGGCGTGGGCGGCCGGGTCGACATGTTTGGTACCGAGTGCATCCCGCTTTACGAAGACGACGCGCGTCGCGCCGTCGAGGCGCTGCTGGATGAAGGCGTCGATGCGATCTGCGTCAATTTCATCTTCTCCTACCGAAATCCCGGACATGAACGCGCCGTGAAACGCATTGCCGACGAAGTCATGGCGGCCCGAGGCCACCAGGTTCCGGTGCTGCTCTCCGTCGACATTTGCCCAACGCGACTCGATTTTCCCCGGCTCAACACCGTGGTGATCGAGGCCTACGCGGCGGAACCCAGTCGTCGGCAGCTCTATCGGGTGCGCGAAAAATTTCACAGCCTTGGCGCCTCATTCGAGCCACGAATCATGGCCGGCCATGGCGGAACGATCTCGATGGAGGCCGGGCAGCTTTCCAAGACACTGGTATCCGGCCCGATCGGCGGCGTCGTTGGGGCCAAATACCTCGCGAATCGGATCGGCATAGATAATGTCGTTTGCTCCGACATTGGCGGCACCAGTTTCGATCTCGCATTGATTACCGGCGGCGAATACAGCCTGAAGGGCGATCCCAGCATCGATCATTTCAAGCTGAACCTGTCGCTGCTCGAGATCGATTCGGTGGGCGCGGGCACGGGAAGTTTCGTGCGCGTCAATCCGCTCTCGCGCCGTATCGAAATCGGACCGGACAGCGCAGGCTCGCGGATCGGCGTCTGCTATCCCGACAATGGTACCGAGACCGTGTCGATCACCGACTGCAACATCGTGCTCGGTACGCTCAATCCGGACTATTTCCTCGGCGGCGAACTGAAAATTGAACGTGCGCTGGCCGTCGATGCGGTCCGCACCCAGGTCGCCGAGCCGCTCGGTCTTTCCGTGGAGAAAGCCGCCAGCGGCGTCATCGAACTGTTCGAGGAATCCCTGCGGCAGGCGGTTCTGACCAAGGTTCTGGGTCGTGGCTTCGAGCCGGTTAATTACTCGCTGTTCAGCTATGGCGGCGGCGGGCCGGTTCATGTTGGCGGCTACACCAGTGGCCTCTCTTTCCGCGATGTCATGGTGCCGGCCTGGGCCGCAGGCTTCTCGGCCTTCGGCTGCGCCTGCGCCGACTACGAGTACCGATTTGAACGACAAATGGATCTGGGTATTCCACCCGAATCCTCGCCCACGGAACGGGAAGTGCTCGGCCGGTCGATCAACGAAGCCTGGGACCGGTTACGCTCGGAGGTCTTCGGTGAATTCGCAAAAAACGGCATCGCCGAAACAGATGTCCGCATCAAACCCTATGTACGCCTGCAATATATGGGTCAGCTCAACGACATCGAGGTCTTGAGCCCGGTCGCGCGCATCGGCAGCGCCGGCGACTTCGATCGGATAATCGATGCGTTCGAGGAAACCTATGATCGCGTCTACGCCCGCTCCGCGCGTTCGCCCGAGCTCGGCTATTTCGTGACGCGCGTCGTCATGACCGGCAGTGTCGATTGCGAGAAGCCGGCTTTGCCGAACCACGACCTCGAGGGCGCAACGCCTGCCGCGTCCGCCGAGAAGGGCACGCGGCCGGTTTACTGGCGCGATCGCTGGATCGAAGCACGGATCTATCAAATGGAAGAACTGCGTTCCGGCAATGTCGTCGAAGGACTCGCCGTTATCGAGTCACCGGCAACGACGTTCGTCGTACCGCCCCGACGCGCCGCGCGGCTCGACGAGTATCGCATCTTCCATCTTTCCGCTTCCGGGAGCGCCAAAGCATGAACTACACACCGACCGCACACAGGACGACTTCGGGACCGCGCGGCTGGGATGGAAAGTCGCTCCGCGAGATGCTGCTGGATGCCGAGCGGCTCGTGAAGGAAACCGGTCATTGCTTCGGTCTCGAACGGATCGCGATGAAGGAAGAAGAGCCGATCCGTTTCGAGAAAATCTTCTCGCGTTTGCGCGGTTCGCTCGTCAACGCGCGCGAAACGGCGCTCAACATTTCCGCCAGCCCAATCGTGAAGGAGCTCGGCGAACTCTGCTTCGCGCTTTACGGCCCCGAAGGCGATTCGATCACGCTCTCGACCGGCATCCTTGTGCATGTGCACACGATGAGCGAAGCCATCAAGCACATGATCCGGACCAATTACGAAGAAAACCCCGGGATTAACGACGGCGACATCTTCATCAACAACGACCCGCATATCGGCAATGTCCATACCGCGGACGTTCAGACTTTCGTTCCGATCTTCTGGGAAGGCGAACTAATTGGCTGGGCCGGCTGCGTGACTCACGTGATGGATATCGGATCCAGCACGCCGGGCAGCAATGCCGTCGGACCGACGACGCGCTACGAGGACGGCCTTACTTTACCCTGCGTCAAATGCGGTGCCGACGACCGGCTGTTCCGCGACCATGTGTATCGCTGCGAACGGGCGGTACGGACACCGATGTACTGGTCGCTCGACGAGAAAACGCGGTTGGCCGGCTGCCACATGATTCGGGAATCGGTCCGATCGCTGATCCGCGAAGAGGGTATCGGCACCTACAAGCAATTCATTCGCGACGTACTCGAGGATAGTCGCCGCTCGTTCATCGAACGACTCCGGCAGTTGCTGATCCCTGGTGTCTACGAGGCACCGGCGTTCATGGATTCGCAGTTTGCCGCCGAAACGCGCCTTCCCGACGAATCGCGGAAGGATACGATGATGCATGCGCCGATGCGCCTGACGATCGATCCGAAAGGTCGGCTGGGTGTCGATTTCGAGGGTGCCGGGAAATGGGGCCTGCATTCGTTCAACTGCACGCCGAGTGCCATGGCGGGCGCGCTCTGGGTGCTGCTGACGCAGACCGTCATGCCGAACGACAAGGTGAACGACGGCGCGCACTATGCGACCGACATCCATTGCCCGCGCGGATCATGGGTGAATCCGGATGTTTCCACCACGGCGCATGGCAACGCCTGGTACTACCTCGTTCCATCTTTCGGCGGCGTGATCCGATCGCTTTCGCGGGCATTCTATGCGCGCGGCTATGTCGAAGAAGTCCTCTCCGGATACGGCCATGATGGCAACATCCTGCAGGGCGGCGGTATCGACCATCACGGCAACGAATCCGCGGTTTCCAATTTCGAGATGTCCTGCGTCGGCGGCGGTGCCGGCATCGGCAAGGACGGGCTCGATCATGCGGCAGTCGTCTGGAATCCCGAAGGCGACATGGGCGATATCGAAGCCTGGGAGATGGTCGAACCGCTGCTCTATATCGGCCGCGGCGTGAAAATGGACAGCGGCGGCGTCGGGCGTCGGCGCGGTGGCGCCGGATACGAATGCATGCGAATGCTCTGGAACACCGAGACCTATGAGCTGCAGTTCGTGGGCGATGGCGCCGTCTTCTCGCAGCCGGGCATTTTCGGCGGCTATCCGCCGGGGTCGGGTTATCGCCTCGCGGTCAAGAACAACGATCTGCTCGACGTGTTCGAGCAGCGTAAACCCTACCCGACCGGCGACAAATATTCCGACGGGAAGGGCGTGACAGATCTCGTCAAAGGCAATGTCATTCTCGACAAGCGCGCTGTCGACCTGCCGCAGTCCTATCGCGAACATGATCTCTATCTCTCGGTCATGCGCGGCGGACCAGGGCTCGGCGATCCGCTACGGCGAACGGTGGATTCGATCGAGACCGATCTGCTTAGCGGCGTCATGTCGCCTGCCATCGCCGAACGCGCCTATGGCGTGGTGTTCGCGACTGCCCAAGACAAGCAGGAGATCGACCGGGAAAAAACCGAGGCACGCCGTCGCGAGATGCGCGAGGCCCGTGCCGCCAAGGCCGTGCCGGCGCGCGCGTGGGTTGCCAAAGAGCGGGAGTCGCGTGTCGTGCCGAAGCGGTTCGCCGAACCGGTCACCGACATGTACCGGTCGTCAATGACGGTGTCGCCGCAATGGGCGCGGCATTTTCGAACCTTCTGGAAGCTCGATGACAGTTTCCACTTCTGAGTTTTGCCGAATGGCCCTTTACGATTTGCTATCGCTCGAAAGGATCGCACGATGATTCCCTCCTATGATCGCTCGACCCTCGAGGAGCTGCTCGACGGCAATCTGCCCTGGGCCCAGACACACAGCATCATGTCCTCGTTCAAGGATCCCGACCGGTTCGACAAGATGGTCGCGATCCATCAGTCGCGCGTCGCGTGGAAGGAGCCGATCCTGCTGCCTTATGGCGAGAATCTGTACATCGTCCAGAAAAACGACGGCGCGCGCGTCGTCAAATGCGCCTGCGGCAAGGAATTCGGCGACTACCGGCAGAACTGGAAGCTGGAAGCGCTCGTCCGCGTGCGCGAGACCCAGGACGAGATCGAGGAACTGTATCCAAAAATGATGGCAGCGAACGCTGCGTGGATGCAGCTCCGCGAGTTCATCTGCCCCGGCTGCAAGACGCTGCTCGAGGTCGAGGCCGTCCCGCCGGGTTATCCGATTCTGTTCGATTTCCAGCCCGATCTGGAAGCGTTCTACACGCAATGGCTTGGACGCGAATTGCCGAAGGCGGGCGCAACATGAGCGAGATTTTGGATCCGGCGGAAAATACGGCGTTTCAAAAGTACCTACCGCGGAAGAGGACGGCCCTGTAGAACTTGTAACGAACCTCAAATTCAGGTGTCGTCGTAACATCGGTATCGGTCGCCCTGCGCGGACGACCGGTGCCGTTCATCATTGGGAGGAAACCATGACGAACAAGAAAGTACACCCGACGGCGGCCGCACCCGCTCATCGGGACAGCGGTCTCGTCCAGTTCCGGATCGCCGCGCCAGTAACCCGCCGGCAGTTCAATGCCGGCCTGCTCGGCGCCAGTGCCGTGGCGGCGGCGCTGAGTTTCCGTCCGGGTGCCGCCCGGGCTGCGACCGACGTCCGCTACAACGGGTGGCAGGGGCTCGATACCGGTATCGACGCCGGCGGCTGGCTTGAAAAGAACGACATCGCCTTCCAGTCGACCTATATCAGCTCGAACGAAGAGATCATCGCGGCGGCGATGGCTGGTGGCATCGGTCAGATGGATATCGTGACGCCTGACGGTTATTTTCTGCCGGCATATCACGCGGGCAATCTGCTGCAGCCGCTCGACCTGAGCCGGATCCCCAACTTCGAGCACATCTTCGGGCAGTTCAAGAATTCACCCGGCATCAGCCAGGACGGCACCTACTACGCGCTGCCAAACTATTGGGGATCCTGCCCGCTGATGTGGAATGCGGATCTGGTCGCCGAGACGCCGACCTCGTGGAACGATCTGTTCAAACCGGAATATCAGGGCAAGACCGCCATTGTCGAAGACACCATCGCGGCGGTGATGTCGTTCGCGATGGCCGTCACCGGTCGCTCGGACACCTACAACCTCACCCAGGAAGAGCTCGATGCCACCATCGATCTGCTCATCAAGTACAAGACCGAGCAGGCGTTGACCATCGCACCGAGCTGGGGCGATCTTGCCGGTATGTTCGCCAACGAAGAGATTGTCATCGCGATTGGCTGGGAACCGGCGAGCGTCTGGAGCGGCGCGTCGGCGAAGAACATCCAGTGGGCGGTTCCGGAAGAGGGTGCAATCAATTTCGTCGGTTGCTTCGCCATGGTTCGCGATGCGCCAAACGAGGATCTCGACTATGCGATCCTCAACCAGTCGCTCTCGCCGGAAACGCAGGCGGCCAATGCGGTCGAGGCGTTCGGCGTCGTGACCGCGAATGCCGTTCCGGGTTTGACCCCGGAGCAGCAGGCGCTGTACCCGTATGAGAACATCGAAAGCTATTTCGAGGAATGCGGCGGTGCGACACTCCTCTTCCCGATCGAGTCGGATGGAACCTACGTGACGTATGATCAGGTTCTGGATGGCTGGGAGCGTTTCCAGCGCGCTTGAGGTGTGAAAGCGTCAATGTATCGCGATCGATGAACGGCCTGCGATCCGGCAGGCGCAATGACAATACCGCCCGCGTTTTGTTTTGCGCGGGCGGGCGTTGTGTTTCGGGGCGCCCGATGAACTGGCGCGGACAGCCCCGATGATCCTGCGCCGGCACGGGCCCTGGGCGCTTGCCGCCCCGTCGGCGCTGTTCTTCCTGGTCTTCTTCGTGGCTCCGGCGACCCATCTGTTTTTGACCGGGTTCTGGCGGATGCGCTCCTATGCGCTGAGCCATGAATTCAATCTGGAAAACTACGCCGAGGTGTTCGAGGGCTACTGGGACTCGCTTCTCTTCACATTCGCAATGGCTTTTCTCATCGCCTGCTGCACGACCCTCGTTGCCTTTGTTTTTGCCTATGGCACGCGCTTCGTGTTTCCGCGCTGGAGCGCGGCGCTGCTCGGATTGATATTGCTGACCTTGTTCGGCGGTTATCTCACCAAGGTCTATGCCTGGAAGACGATTCTCGGATCGACCGGCGTGATCAATTCGGCGCTTGCCATGCTCGGCCTGACCGACCAGCCAATCGATATGTTTCTGTATAATCCGGTTGCGGTTGTGATTGCCCTCACGCATTACCTCCTGCCGCTGGCGATCCTGCCGCTTTACGGATCGCTGCGCGCCATCGACGACGAGACGCTGGAGGCTGCTTCCGATCTCGGCGCCGGGCGCTGGCGCGGTTTTCGCGATGTCGTGCTGCCGCAATGTCGAACCGGCCTGATTGTCAGTTTTACGCTCACATTCCTGTTTACAGCCGGCGACTATGTGACGGCGCGGCTGGTCGGCGGCCCCGTCACATCGATGATGGGTGTTTTCATCCAGAACCAGTTCGGCTCGCGCTTTAATCCGCCGCTGGGCGCCGCCATGTCGTTCACCGTCATTATCTTCTCCGCTTTGGTCATCATCGTTGTTGCATTTACCCTCAATCGAACGCTGAGGGTGCGATGAAGCGGGTCGAGAAGGCGATCTTCGGTATTCTGATCGGCGCGATCCTGATCTTTGTCATCTCGCCGTTTGCGATCCTGCTCTTGTTCTCGTTCAGTGCCGGCGAGAATCTGTCCTTTCCGATACCCGGCTGGACCCTCGACTGGTTCCGCAAACTCTATGCCCAGCGCGAGTTCTGGTCGGCGTTTCAGAACAGTCTGATCGTCACCGCCTGCGTGGGCGTAATCTCGACCATTCTCGGCACCATGGCAGCGGTCGGCCTCGTCCGGATCAGACGGCGGGCCGGCGTGATTTTCCGCAGCACGCTGACCTTGCCTTTGATGCTGCCGCCGCTGGTTCTCGGCATCAGTTTCCTCACTTATTTCGTGACGCTGGGCGTGCCGCTCGACCTCTCGACGGTGGTCGTGTCGCACGTGGTGTTTACCCAGCCGATCGTCATTCTGATCGTCTATGCCGGGCTCGAGAATTTTGACGAGTCCGTCGTGCATAGTGCCCGGGACCTTGGCGCATCTTCGCTTCAGGCATTCTTTCACATCACCTTGCCGATCATCGGACCGACAGTGGTCGGTGCCGCGCTCATATCCATGGCGCTGTCGGTCGACGACTTCATCATCACCTTTTTCACGATTGGCGGCGGCAACACGCTGCCGACCTTTATGTGGGGCATGTTGCGCAAGGGGATGAATCCGTCGATCAATGTTGTTGCGCTGACGCTAATGGCGATTACGATCGGCGTCAGCATCGCCAGCATGCGGCTCATCCGTTATCGCGGTTGACCCCCGCCTCAGTTTCTCCCGCACAAGGAACCGCCATGACACCCGCCTTGCCGTTTCTCACCGATACCGTCCTCATCTGCCTGGTCTGCACCGATATCGATAAGACCGTGCGTCGATGCCAGGACGTGCTCGGCATCGGCCCGTGGGAGATCTACGACTTTGTTCCACCGCTGCAGCACGATACGAAGCTTCGCGGCAAGGACGAGCCCTATACGATGCGGGTCGCCTTTGGTGCCGTCGGCGATGTCGGCTGGTCGTTCCTCGAACCGAAAGCGGGCGCCTCGATTTATCGCGAGTTCCTGACCGGCCGCGGCGCCGGCATGCATCACGCTGCCTTCCTGCATTCGGGCCTCTCTTATCCCGAGGCCATCGCGGAATTCGACAAACGCGGATTCCCGTTGGTGCAGCAGGGAAGTTATTGCGGGCGATACTGCTATTTCGACACCCGCGACCGGGCCCATATGATCTTCGAACTCGTCGAGGATCCGGATGCGATCATGCAGGGGCTGGTCTATCGATATCCGGACCGGGTCGACGCAAATGCGCCGGCGCCCATTTTCGACGCAACCCGCGCCATCGGCCTTGTCACCCCTGACCTGGATGAGACGCTGTCTACCTATGCCGCGCTGGGGATCGGCCCCTGGGCGATCGACAAGGGGGCAGACGGCTTGCGGCGCGCGCATACGCAAGTCGACCGCTCGGTTTCTGCATGCGTCACAATGTGAACATCATGCGGCGCCGGCACACGCTGATTGAACAACGAAACCAGGGAGCCGTCCTCGAGCCCGAACTTCGCTGTCAGCTGATCGCCCATCGCGATGCCATGCCCCGAGCGCGCATATTCGAGCGCAATATGTGTATCCCGTAGCATCAACTTGCGCGCAGGCTTGACCGGATCGAGTCCGACCCGCTCGAACCACCATTCCCAATCCTGGTTCGACTCGCCGTAGAGCAGATCGTAGTTGAGCAGATCTGCCGGCCGGCGAGGACGCGATAGTGCAATCAGCTTCGGGCTGCAGACCGGAAAGAACTCGACCTTGCTCAACAGCACCGTGCGCCGGCCTGGGCAATAGGTCTCACCGTAGTTGATGGTGATGTCGGCCTCAGGAATGCCTTCCATTGGCACAGCCGTATCGGGAATGCCGGTCGGCACCAGGTGGATGTCGATCTCGGGGTGGCGATTGAGAAAGCGATGCAGATGCGGTGCCAGCCAGCAGGCACAGAGCGTCGTCGTCGACGCGACCGTGATCTGCCCCGTCATCGAAGTCGGATCCATGAAATTGAGCGCTTTTTCCATGCGGTCGAAACCGCCGGTCAGGATTGGCAGAAGCCGGCTCCCCTCAGGAGTCAATTGCAGCCCGCCCTTGCGGGTGAACAAAGCGACGCCGGTGATCTCCTCGAGGACGCGAAGCTGGTGGCTGACCGCGGCATGGGTGACGCCGAGTTCCTCGGCGGCGCGCTGCATATGCCCGTGGCGGCCCAGCACTTCAAAGGCACGCAGCGCGTTCAGCGGTAGGTTCTGCCGGCGGATGGGCATGCTGTTCCCGACCGAATGGTGAAAGCAGGCCGGAGCCCGCAAAGCTTTTTTACAAGATCTGGCAGTATTTTTCAATTGTCATGCAAGTAAATTTGACTGACCGTCACCAGGGTCGGCAAGCCAAGTTTGTGGGCTGACGCCATTTCGGCCGTCTTTTGGCGGCACCCGCGTGGCTCGTCGTATAGAGGGTCGGTACATCGACTTCCGCGGCAAAAGAGTTCTGGTGACTGGCGCCGCCCGCGGGATCGGGTATGCAACCGCGCGCCTTTTTCTCGAGCACGGCGCACGGGTGGCTATCAACGATCTTTCTCCTGAAGCGGTCGATGCGGCAGTCACTTCCCTCGGAAAAGCCAATCTGGTAGCAGCCCCGGGCTCGGTCGCGCTTGCCACCGATTGCGAATGCATCGTGGAGCGCGCAATCTGGGATCTCGAAGGTCTCGATGTGCTGATCAACAACGCCGGCATCTATGTCGAGGCGTCCGTCGAACAGACCGACGAAGTGCTGTGGAACGAGACCCTCGACACCAATCTCAAGGGCACTTTCTTTATGAGCCGCGCCGCAACGCCTCATCTGCGCGAAAGCCGAGGCGCGATCGTCAACCTGGCGTCCGAAGCAGGAGTTGTCGGCAGCCCGAACATCTCCGCCTACGCCGCCTCGAAGGCGGGCATCATCGGGCTGACGCGCGCGATGGCGATGGAACTCGTTCCCGACGTTCGCGTGACTTGCGTCTGTCCCTCGCCGACCGACACGCAGATCTTCGAGCGCACCGCAGAGACCTTGGACGACCCCGATTCCTATCGCGCGTCCCTCGTCCGATACTCGCCGATGCGACGTATGGCCCGGGCCGACGAGGTCGCCAAGGCCATTCTGTTTCTGGCATCGTCGGATGCCTCTTTCATTACCGGCACGGCCCTGATGGTCGATGGCGGTGTAACAGCAGGTTCTGCGGCATTATAGTCGGGCATGGCATTGCCGCGACATTCGATCGCGCAAGGCCGAAACAGTTCGACGTCACATCCTGTGTGTCGTCAGCGAAGAAAAAGAAGCGCGGCCACGGACCGTGCCATTGCGAAACGCGGTCGCTCCGCAAGGGAGCGTCTTTGTAAAGGGAGGATGACGATGAAACGACTTCTTGCTTCCTGCGCCGCCATTGGCGCGTTCATGTTGACGCTGGGTCAGGCCACACCGGCGGCGGCTCTCGAAACCGACAAACTGGTTTGCGCCTTCACCTTCTGGCCTGGACAGGGCATCTACATTCTCGCGCAGGAACTCGGCTATCTCGAGGAAGAGGGCGTCGAGATGGAGTTCGTTCGCGAGGACGACATCCAGATCCAGACCGAGGCAATGGAATCCGGTCACATCAACTGCAACGCACGGACGATCGGCGAGTACCAGAGCAGCCCGCGGACGCACGACACGGAAGGCGTCGTCGTGGCATTGATGGACTTCTCGCGCGGTGGCGACGGCGTGATCGCGAGCGGCGACATCAAGAGCGTCTGCGACATGAAGGGCAAGACCTTCGCGATGGAGCCGACGCTCCCGGCAAACCTTCTGCTACAGATCAAGCTCAAGGAAGAATGCGACCTCACGCTCAATGACCTCAACATTCTGCATATCGCGACGGCTGATGGCATGGCCGTGTTCGCCGATCCCTCGATCGACGCCATCGAATCATACGAGCCGCTCCTAAGCCAGATCCTGGCGGCGGAGGCCCGCCCGGGTGCCTACATGCTGGTCGATTCGAACGACTATCCCGAGTTGATCGTGGACGTCATCTTCCTGCACAGTGAATTGCTGGAACAGAATCCGGAAATGGTTCGCGGTTTCCTGCGGGCCATCTATCGGGCGGCCGATTACTATTTCGAGAACCCCGACAAATCGCACGAGCTGATGGCGCCGTCGTTCGAACTGACGACGGAAGAAATGGCTGAGGCATTCGGGGGCCTGAAATTCGCCACGTACGAAGAAGCCGTCGATCTGTTCGGCACCAACGACAGCCCGGGGCGGTTTAAGGAAATTTTCGATACCGTCATGCAGCTCAACATCGAGCAGGGTGTCGCAACCGACACGCTGGTCTACGAGAACCAGGTCGACGCAGCATTTCTGGTCGATCTCTACGAAGGCCACGAGCGCTAACTGCGAAACGGGATTTTCGGGGTGCCGATTGGCGTCGGCGCCCCGATCCCGGTCGCATTAAACCTCTACCCCGAGACCCGAGGACCATGGCCAGATTAGGATCGCCAGCACCGAGCACATGGGCGCGGCTTTTCGTGTTGCGTGGCCGACTGAGCCGCTCGACGACGCTCGCACTCGGCGCCCTTGCCTTTACACTCCTTCTTGGCGCGTGGAGCCTCGCTGCGGCGCTTCAGATTCTGCCGCCGCAGTATCTCCCCTCACCCAGGGCAATCGTCGAAGCGCTGGTTCGCCTGTTTGTCGACTTCGATTTCGCCAACGACATCTATATAAGTGTCGTTCGCGTCGCGATTGCGTTCGCCCTGGCCGCGTTCATGGCGATCCCGATCGGCATCCTGATGAGCTCGTACAACGTGATCGGCGCGATGAGCGAGCCGGTCGTCGATCTCATCCGTTATCTGCCCGTGCCGGCTTTGGTGCCGCTGACCGTGATCTGGCTCGGAGTCGGCGAAGAATCCAAAATCGCCCTGCTCTGGATGGGAACATTCTTTCAGCTTGTTCTGCTGGTCGCGGACGACACGAAGCGGGTGCCGCAGGAGTATGTCGAAACGGCCTACACCGTCGGCGCCAAGCAGCGCCATGTTCTCAGCCACATAATCTTCCCGGGAATCCTTCCCAGCCTGGTCGACAATCTGCGCATCACGCTGGGATGGTGCTGGAGCTACGTGATTCTGGCCGAGATCGTCGCCGCGAACGAGGGGATCGGTCACATCATCTGGGCGTCACGGCGCTTCGGAAAAACGCCCGAGGTCATGGCTGGCGTGCTGACGATCGGATTGATCGGATTGCTGAGCGATCAGCTCATCCGTCTGTTGCACCGCCGGGCCTTCCGTTACCTGACGAAGTAGCGGTCGTCAGGCGGCGGTGTTACCGCCGTCGAGCGGTAGTGCGACACCGTTGATGTAGCTCGACGCGTCCGACGCCAGGAAGTAGATCGCCTCGGCGACTTCCTCGGGTTGCGCAACGCGGCCGATCGGCGTCGCGGTCGCGCTGTCGGCAAAACCCTCCTCGGGCGTCATGCCTTTCGCGGCATATTCACCTATCAGCATGGGTGTGTTGGTTTCGCCCGGACAGACCGCGTTGACACGAATGCCCTGCCCGACGTGATCGAGCGCCATGCACCGCGTCATCTGCACGACCGCGCCTTTGCTGGCGCAGTAGGCAAGCGCCCGCGTGCCGCCGACGAGACCCCAATCCGACGCGACATTCACAATGGTGCCGCCGCCGCCTTTGATCATCAGCGGGACGACGATGCGGCTCATATGGAACACGCCGTCGACATTGGTCGACATGGTATCGCGCCATTCCTGGTCCGTCGCTTGGGTCACCGTCCCGTAAAAGAAGACCCCGGCACCGTTCACGAGCACATCGATCTTGCCGAGGCGCGCGACGACCGCGTCGATCGCTGCCTTGCAGGAGGCCTGATCGGTCACGTCGCACCGAAAGAAAGCAGCCTTGCCTGCGCCCAGTTCCGCTTCAAGCGCCTTGCCGCGCGCTTCGCCGCGCCCGAGCAGCGCCACCTGCGCGCCGGCTGCTGCCAGGCGGCGTGCCGTCGCCGCACCAATGCCGGATGTCGCGCCCGTGATCACCGCCACCTTGCCCTTAAGCATCTCGCTCTCCCTCGTTGACTTGGCTCGCGCCCGACGCGATGGCTCAGAGATACAGAACGCCAAACCCTCATGTCCATATGCCCGATATCGGGTTCGGTGTAATAATATTCGTCGTGGCGTTGAATTATATTTGGTTCATTTCACGGCATCGGGTTGTTCTACTTGTCCTGCGGCGGACAGCGATGCCCTGGCCGCGCGAACCACGGGGGAGACATTCGATGCAGCTCAACCGCGACGTGCTGACCGAGTCCTACCGAAAGATGCGCACGATCCGCGCCTTCGAAGAGAAAGTTCATGATCTCTTCGAGACCGGGGCGCTTCCGGGATTCGTCCATCTCTATGCCGGCGAGGAAGCATCGGCTGTCGGTGTTTGCGCGCATCTCGACGACGAAGATCGCATTGTCTCAACGCATCGCGGCCACGGGCACTGCATTGCCAAGGGCTGCGATGTCGAGGGCATGATGCTCGAACTGTTCGGCCGCCGCTCCGGCGTTTGCGGTGGCAAAGGCGGCTCGATGCATATCGCGGATCTGTCAAAAGGCATGATGGGTGCTAACGCGATCGTGGGCGGTGGTCCGCCGCTCGCCTGCGGCGCGGCTCTCGCCGCCAAAACGCTCAAGACCGGTAAAGTGGCCGTCACCTTCACCGGCGACGGCGGTTCGAACCAGGGGACGACGCTCGAGAGCCTCAATCTCGCGTCAGTCTGGAAGCTACCGATGCTGTTCGTATTTGAGAACAACGGCTATGCCGAATCGACCGGTTCGGGATGGTCGGTGGCCGGCGGCGATATTCTGCGCCGCGCCCACGCCTTTGATATGCCCGGCTTTCAGGTCGACGGGTTCGATTTCTTTGCGGTGCATGAAATCGCCGGCGAGGCCGTCGAACGGGCGCGTCGCGGCGAGGGTCCCACGCTCATCGAGGTCAAGTTCGGTCGTTTCTACGGTCACCACGAGGGCGACGCGCAGACCTACCGTGCCAAGGGGGAGGTCGAGCGCCTGCGCGCCGACCATGACTGCCTCAAGAATTTTCGCCAGCGCGTCACCGAGGCGGCCCTGCTGACCGGAAGCGAGCTCGATGCGATCGATGCCGAAGTCGATCGTGCGATCGAGTCAGCCGTTGCGGTCTCACGGAAGGCCGCCGACCCCGATCCCGCGGTCGATCTGCTGACCGACGTCTATATCCGCTACTAACCGGAGGCCAAAGCCATGGCGCGCATACTGACCTACCGCGACGCCTTGCGCGAGGCGTTGCGGCAGGCGATGGAAGAAGATCCAACCGTCATTCTGATGGGTGAAGATATCGCCGGCGGTAAGGGCGCACCCGGCGAACAGGATGCTTGGGGCGGCGATATGGGGGTCACAAAGGGTCTCTGGGGCCAGTTCGGCGACGCACGCGTTATCGATACGCCGATCAGCGAAGCATCCTATATCGGTGCGGCCGTCGGTGCGGCCACCTGCGGACTGCGCCCGGTCGCGGAGCTGATGTTCGTCGATTTCATGGGCGTGTGTTTCGACCAGCTCCTCAACCAGGCGGCAAAGTTTCGCTACATGTTCGGCGGCAAGGCAAAGACCCCGGTCGTCATCCGCACGCAGTATGGCGCTGGCTATCGCACTGCCGCTCAGCATTCGCAGACACTCTATTCGATGTTCGCGCATGTACCGGGCCTCAAGGTCGTGGTGCCGTCAACCGCCTACGATGCGAAGGGCCTGCTCATCAGCGCGATCCGCGACGACGACCCCGTGATCTTCTTCGAGCACAAAGTGCTCTACGACGAGGCGCGCGACGACGTCCCCGAAGCGCCTTATGCCATTCCCTTCGGCGAGGCGAACTTCGTTCGCGAGGGCGACGATGTGACGATCGTCGCGCTCGGGCGCATGGTGCATTTCGCCGCGAAGGCCGCGGATGTGCTCGCCAAGAACGGAGTTTCCTGTGAATTGATCGACCCGCGGACGATTTCGCCGCTCGACGAGGACTCGATCCTGGAAAGCGTCGAAAAGACCGGCAGGCTTGTGGTCGTCGACGAATCCTATCCGCGCTGCAGCATGGCCGCCGACATCGCGGGCCTGGTCGTCGACAAGGCTTTTCACGCGCTCAAGGCACCGATCCGGCAGGTCACGGCACCGCATACGCCAGTTCCTTTCGCACCCGTACTCGAAGATGCATTCATCCCGAGCCCGGCCAAGATCGAAGCGGCGGTTCGAAGCGTGATGAAGGGGGCGTAATGTCGGAACGGATCACCGCCATAACCATGCCAAAATGGGGCATGGCGATGGACGAAGGCACGGTCGTCGTCTGGCATGTCGCGGAGGGAGCGTCGGTCGCGGAAAGTCAAGAGGTGGTCGACGTTGAATCGCCGAAGATCGCCAATGCCATCGAAGCGAAGCGCGCCGGCGTACTGCGCCGCCAGGTGGCGCCGCTGGGCAGCGTGCTGCCGGTCGGCGGTCTGATCGGCGTGATTGCCGACGCCGATGTTACCGACCCGGAGATCGACGCCTTCGTCGCGGGCTATGAGCCGCCGGAGGCAGCGTTGTCTGACAGCGGTCCGTCGATTGCCACGGTCGAGGCAAATGGCCGCACCATTGCCTATCTCGATATCGGCGCGGGCGATCCGCCCATCGTGATGGTGCATGGATTCGGCGGCAGTCTCGCCAGCTTCATGTTCAATCAGTCTTCATTGGCCGAGGATCGCCGCGTCATCGCGATCGATCTGCCCGGTCATGGCGCTTCGTCAAAGGACGTCGGTGACGGATCGGCGCTATCGCTGGCTGACGCCATCGCCGCCGCGATCGACGTGATTGGCCTCACCCGTTTCCATCTGGTCGGCCATTCCCTTGGCGGTGCGGTCTGTCTTCATCTCGCAGAACTTCGACCTGCGCAGGTGGCATCGGTCACGCTGATCGCCAGCGCCGGGCTCGGACCGGAGATCGACGGCGCGTTCATCGATGCGTTTGTCGCCGCTGAGCGCCGCAAGGAAATGACCGATGTCGCAACCAAGCTCTACGCCGACGAAAGCATTGTCACCCGCCGGGTGGTCGAAGACATGCTGCGGATGAAGCGGATCGACGGAGCGTCGAAGGCCATGGCGACGATCGCGACGCAGCAGTTTCCCGGCGGCCGACAGTCTGCCGCGGCGCCGACCGACAGCGGCGTGCCGCTTTTGGTGATCTGGGGCGAGGCCGACCGGGTTATTCCGGTCGCCCATGCCGCCCTTGCATCCGGGGCTCAGCGTCATATCGTCGCCGGTGCGGGCCATATGGTCCACGCCGAGGCGCATGCCGAGGTCAGCCGCGCGATCGCGGAGTTCTGCAATGCCCATCCCTGACGGCATGATCGAGCCATGACGAATTCCGGCGTACCGAACCGATGGCGTCGTTTCGACGTTTGGGACGAACGGCCGCTGCGCCTCGACAAATTTGCGATCGAAGATCCGTCAAACGGCTTTTGCGCGATGCAGTCGCCGAACGATCCCAATCCCTCGTTGAGCATCCGGAATGGTCTCGTCGCCGAGATGGATGGCGTTCCGGAAGCCGCGTTCGATATGGTCGACCGGTTCATCGCCAACCATCACCTCGACCTTTCGGTGGCCGATGAAGCGATGGCGGTCGATTCGCTGGCCTTCGCCCGCGACATGGTGGACATCCACGTGCCCCGTGACAAACTGGTGCGGCTCGCACGCGGCATGACCCCCGCCAAGCTGGCAGAAATCATTTCCACCTTGTCGACGATGGAGCTGGCCTTCGCTCAGGCGAAACTGCGCGCGCGCCGCCAGCCGGGCAACCAAGCGCACGTGACCAACGCGAAGGACTGTCCGCTGCAACTTGCGGCCGATTCCGCCATTGCAGTACTGCTCGGTTTCAACGAGATCGAAACCACGCTCCGCGTTGCCCGAAATTGCTGGGCGGCCGCTCTTGCCTGCGCGGTCGGCGCCGCGGTCGGCAAGGGCGATGCCCTCTTCCAATGTTCGATCGAGGAAGCGGAAGAGCTGCGCATCGGCATGGCCGGGTTTACGTCCTACGCCGAAACTGTGTCGGTCTACGGCACCGAACAGGCGTTCGTCGATGGTGACGATACCCCCTGGTCCAAAACGTTTCTCACCGCCGCCTATGCCTCCCGCGGCATGAAGATGCGATCGACGTCGGGCGCCGCCTCCGAATTGCTGATGGGATTCCACGACGCCCGGTCGATGCTCTATCTCGAAGCCCGCTGCCTTTGCATGCAGCGAGGCATGGGTGTCCAGGGCACGCAGAATGGCGGGATCGATGGCGCGCCGCTGGCAAACTCGGTTCCCGGCGGCGGCCGCGAGCTTCTGGGCGAGAATGTTCTCGCCGCCCTGCTCGATCTCGAATGCGCATCCGGCAACGATGCCAGCACCACCGAATCCGAGATCCGCGTCGGCGCCAAGATCATGCCGATCCTGATGTCGGGGTCCGATCTGATTACGTCAGGTTTCGGAGCGATCCATCGCTACGACAATTCGTTCGGTGCCTCCCTCTTCAACGCCGAAGAGCTCGAGGATTTTCTGGCGGTCCAGCGCGATTATTTGTTGGAAGGCGGCCTGCGTTCGATCGAGCCCGGCGAGGCCTGGGCAACGCGCGAACGCGCGGTTGCTGCGATTGCTGCGGTGCTTGAAGAGCTGGGGCTGGCAACAGTTGAACCACGGATGTCGGCCAGCGTCGTCGCCGCCAGCGGTTCGAACGAAACCGAGACGCTATCGCTGGGCCAGGTCGGCGCGATCAGCGACGCGATCAAGGCGCGCGCCCTTACCGGCGCGGATGTGGTTCGCGCGCTCGCCAAACGGGGTTTCATGGATGAGGCGCATAACATGCATGCCATGCTGCTCCGCCGTGTGCCGGGCGACTATTTACAGACGGCATCGATCATTCGCGAGGGGCGCGTCGTCAGCGCGATCAACGATCCCAATCGATATAGCGGCCCGGGTACCGGTTACATCATGTCGGCAGAGCGCCGTGCGGAGATCGCTCGCTTTCGTGACGCCGTCGACCGTGCCGCCGTACTGGAACAGGAAGGCTCGATCCAGCGCGACGAGCAACGCCGATACACACTGATCGAGCGGGGAGATGCTGTACCGGGCAACGATCCGATGGAGATCGTGATCGGGCTCAGCCCGGCCTGGAATGTCTCTCTCTTCAAGACGACTGCGGAACATCCTTTATCGGCCGTTCTCAGGGCGCTGATCGACGGTATCAAAGAAGGCGGCGGTCGCGCCCGTGTCGTTCGGATCCGCCATACCGCCGACACGTCGTTCGTCGGGCTGAGTGCCGCGCGGCTCGCCGGCTCGGGATACGGAATCGGAATCCAGTCCAAGGGGACGGCGGTGCTCCACCAGCGCGACCGACTGCCACACATGAATCTGGAACTGTTCTCGATGGCACCCATGGTGGCGCTGGAGCATTATCGCGCGCTCGGCTGGAATGCCGCCCGCCACGCCAGTGGCCAACAGCCCGAGCCGATCCGCATCCCTTATGCCGGGGAATCGCTCGGCGGCCGATTCTATGTCCGTACCGCGTTGCTCTATGCCATTGAAACGGCGGCGGCCGATTCGACGGCAGCCGCGATCGATCTTGAGGCAAGATTCACATGAACGACGGACTGCCCTTGAGTGAGATCTATCCGGTCGGCGAGAAGCAGCCGGATCGGGTCGAGACGCAAGGCGGAAGGCGGCTTGCGGATCTCACCTTGAACGCGCTGGTCGCCGGCGAGATCAGGCAGGAAGAGTTCGCGATCACGCCCGCAGCGCTGCGCCTGCAAGCCGATATCGCCCGGCAGGCGGGGCGCGAAACGCTCGCGCGCAATTTCGAGCGCGCCGCCGAACTCACCGCCGTGCCGACCGACATTGTGATGGATGTCTACGAGGCGCTCCGGCCCGGGCGCTGCAAGAGCAAGGCCGAACTTCTCGAAAAGGCCGCCATGATGCGCGAGCGGTTCGGCGCGAGCCTGACAGCGCAACTTATCGAGGAAGCGGCTGACGTATACGAGGCGCGCGGGATTTTCCGATTCCGGTTCTAAATAAGGAGGCGATATCATGGAAAATGAAACGAGCGTAGCCGAAGCGCCACTGCGCGTGGCCTGCATCCAGATGGAACCTCACATCGGGGACAAGGCCGGCAATCTGCAGAAATCGGAACGAATGATCCGGGATGCCGCAAAAGCGGGCGCGCGGCTGATCGTCCTCCCGGAACTGTCGAACTCCGGATACATGTTCCAGACGCGCGACGAGGCCTTCGGTCTGGCCGAGTCCATTCCGGATGGAGAGACCTGTCGTCTCTGGGCCCGGCTGGCCAGCGAAACCGGCGCCACGCTCGTTGCCGGCATCTGCGAACGCGACGGGGCCGCGCTCTACAATTCCGCCGTCGTGATCGGACCGGCCGGTTGTATCGGCACCTATCGCAAGGTGCATCTCTGGGATCGCGAAGCTCTGTTCTTCGAGCCGGGCAATCTCGGGTTTCCGGTGTTCACAACCGATGTCGGACGGATCGCCGCCTTCATCTGCTACGATTGCTGGTTTCCCGAAGCGCATCGGAGCTGTGCGCTGCAGGGCGCGGATATTCTTTGCGTGCCTACCAACTGGGTGCCGGTGCCGGGCCAGCGCGAGGATCGCGAGGCGATGGCCAATATCCTGGTGATGGCGGCGGCCCATTCGAACTCGGTGTTCATCGCCGCAGCCGATCGCATCGGCACCGAACGCGGCCAGCCTTTTATCGGGCAGAGCCTCATCGTCAGCCAGGCGGGTTGGCCGATCGGCGGGCCCGCTTCATACGACCGCGAAGAGATCATCTACGCCGATGTGAATCTTTCCGATGCGAGAAAGAAGCGCACCTGGACCGCGTTCAATCACATCCTTCGCGACCGCCGGCCCGAGAGCTATGCGTCCAATCTGAAAACGGCCTAGCAGCGGGATCGGGGAGAACGTCTCCCCGACCCGACTTCGCTATGCACGCGTCGTTCCGCGGATAAAGCAGCGATCTACCACCAGATCATCGGGGCCGTTGTCAGCAGCTCGGCACCCTTCGCCGTGACAATCAGGTTCTGTTCGAATCCGGCAGCACCCACGCCCTCGCGCCCGAGGAACGCTTCGACGCCGAACACCATGTCGACCGCGACGACATCGCTCTCCTTGCACATCTGCGTGCTGATATACGGGTCTTCCCAGAAGAGACCGAGATTGTGCCCGTAGAGCGGCCATTGTGCGGAGGTCTGATCGGTGCCGCCGCCGGCTTCGCGCGTCAGCTTCTCGCCGAGCAACGCCAGATCGCGAATTTTCACGCCCGGTTTGATCGCCGCAACGACGCTCTCGACGATATGGGCCGTCGCCTCGATCAGGTCCTTCTGATCCGCCTTGGGCCGGCCGCCGCATACGGCGGTGCGGCCCGGATCGAGATAATAGCCCTGGTGAATCGGGCCGAGCAGCCAGCCGCGCACAATGTCGCCCTTGTCGGGTGCATCGGTGCTGTAGCCGGTCAGCGGCTGGCGCAACCAGTATTGCGTTGTGCTGCCGTGATTGCAGGGCAACATCAGATAGGTGCCGCCGCTTCGGATGATCTCACCCGCCGCATCGGCCGCCGCATCGGACTCGCGCTTGCCGCCGATCAGACCTTCCATGTAACGCGTGATCGCGCGAGTGGCGATCTCGCCGCCTTCGCGATAGCAGGCGAGTTCGCGCGGGCTCTTGTAGCGTCGAACGACTGCGACGAGATCCTCTTCGGAAACCCATTCAATGCCCGGCGTCATATCCATGAGCTGTTTGGCATACTTGTACGGCAGGATGTCAGCGCCCACGAGGGCGACCTTGCCACCGATCTTGCGGCGCTTGAGGGCCTCGGCGACGCCTTTCACCGGATCGAAATGATCTTCGATGCGATCGATCGCATAGAGGTCCGGTCGCCGTCCGGGCATGTCGATATGCAGCTCATGTTCCTTGCCGGCCTCCATGATGAGTGCGCAGAACGACCGCGCATTCAGGAGCTGGTTGTCCGGTTCCTGGCCCGATGCCCCCGAGTAATAGTTCGTGAGATAAAGCGTATCCTGACCGCGCTCGTGAAAGCCGCCACCGCGGCCCCAAATGACGCAGGCGGCGTATCCGCGGCGCACCATCTCTTTTTCGACCTTGGCACGGCGCATCTCGTATTCGTCGATTGGAAAGTAACGCGTTACCACAATTTGTCTCCTCGGAGTTCAGTGGGCAGGGAAAAGGGTCGTTCGTCAGCCGCGATAGCGGGTGACCGCCATCGCAACCAGCGACAGCCCGACGGTCAGGCCGACAAGCAACGTCGCAATCGCGTTGATCGTCGGATCGGTCTGGGTACGGATCATGCCCCAGATGAATGTCGGCAGCGTGTTTCCGCCGGCAATCGTGAAAAAGGTGATGATGAAGTCGTCGAGCGACAGCGCCATCGTGATAAGCGCCGCGCCGATGATGGTCGGACGGATGATCGGCAGCGTGACCGTGAAGAATGCCTTGAGCGGCGATGCGCCGAGATCGCGCGCGCTTTCGACCGCCGCATAGTTGAAGCCGATCATCCGCGCATGGACAATCAGGATGACGAAAGGCTGGGTGAACACGAGATGGCTCAGAACGACGGTGAATAGACTGAGCTTTATGCCGACGCTCACATAGAGCACCATCAGGGCAATGCCGACCATAAGCGGCGGCACCATGACAGGCGTTGCCATCGCCAGCATGCTGGGGCCGGCGATCTTCGGTCGCATGCGCGCCAACGCCATGGCCGCCATGGTTCCGATTATCGTCGAAATCACGCCGACCGATCCGGCAACGATCAGACTGTTCCGAAGGGCGTCCCAAAAGTAGATGTTATCGAACAGCAGATCGTACCAGCGGAGCGACACGCCGTTCATCGGAAACGTCGTCACCACGTTATTGGCAAAGGAGAACAGGATCACGATCGCCAGCGGCGACAGAAGAAAGAGCCACACCAGGATCGCGAAGCCGCGCCAGAACCAGGTCGACACCCGCTGTCCGGAGAACGCGCTCACCGTCGTTGCGCCTTGATCAGGAGATAGCTCGTCACCGCAAGAATTCCCACGCAACAGAACAACGTGGAGAACGACATGGCAGAGCCGAGCGGCCAGTCGAAGCGGAATCCGAACAGGCTTTCGATGTAATTGCCGATCATCGTCGTGCTGGGACCGCCGACCAGCCGCGGCGTCACATAATCGCCAGCGGCGATCAGGAAGGTGAACGAAAAGGAGGCGATCAGCCCGGACCCGCATTGCGGCAGGATGATGTTGAAGAATGTCGCAATCGGCGTCGAACCCAGATCGCGCGCCGCCTCGATCGTCAGGTCGGAAACGCCGCGCAACGATCCATAGATCGGCAGGATGGCGAGCGGCAGGAGGTAATGCGTCAACGTGACCACCACGGCGCCGGGATTGAAGATGAAGGCGGTGATCGGCTCATCGATGACGCCCAGATTGAGGAGCGCGGTGTTAAGGATGCCGTTGGTGCCGAGAATCGTCTTCCAAGCATAGACTTTAGCCAGGTAACCGCCGAACAGCGAGATGAGCGCGCCGAACAAAAGGATCGTGCCAAATCGACCGACCTTGAAGCGCACCGCATAGGCGAAGCCGAGTGCAATCAGCGTCGTCAGGAGAGCAATGATCCCGGCGATAAGGAACGTGAACCCCGCGACACCGAGATACTCCTGATAGGTGCGGATGTAGTTCTTGACCGTAAAGGTCCGGTCGAGATCGAACAGGCTCACCTGCCAGAAACTGACGAGGAAGAAATAGAGCATCGGCAGGACGAACAGGCCAATGAAGACCAGTGCGGAGGGTGCGAGCAGAATGCTCCGGCTGCGGCCGATCTCGCCGATCGTGGCGTTCATGGCTCGTCGATGACGCGGTGCTGGGCGGCGGACCAGCCGAGATACACCGGACCGCCCGGCTGGATGCGCTCGCGCAGCGAGAGGTCGGTATCGTGCACCGTCACCTCCTGGCCGCCCGGCAACGCCACCTTCAACTTCAGATGCGAACCCAGATAGACCATGTCGACCAATGTGGCCGGTAGCGATATCGGAAACTCGTCCGCTCGCGTCGACGGCTTTAGCGCTTCCGGCCGGACGATCACGAAGACCACGCCATCGCCCCCGGCGTCCGGAAACCGCGCCCCGCCGGCGAGCGTAACGTGCCCACTCTGCCGCTGTCCCGTGAACAGGTTGGCATCGCCAATGAAATTCGCGACGAAGCGTGTCGCCGGTCGGGCATAGATGTCTTCGGGGCTGCCCGCCTGGACGACGCGGCCCTCGTTCATCACGGCGATGCGATTCGCGAGCCCCAGCGCCTCGCCCTGGTCGTGCGTCACGATGACGAACGTGCCGCCGATCGAGGCGTGGATGCGCCGGAGTTCATCCTGCATGACCTTGCGCAATTGCAGGTCGAGCGCGGCCAGAGGCTCGTCGAGCAGCAGGACCTTGGGCTCCATCACCAGTGCGCGGGCAAGCGCCACGCGCTGTTGCTGGCCCCCCGAGAGCGCTTCCGGCGCACGCCGCGCGAGTTCGCCGAGGCGCACGAGGTCGATAACCTTTTGCACGCGCCGTTCGCTTTCGGCCTTTGGCACCTTGGCCATGCGCAGGCCGTAGGCGATATTCTGTTCGACATTCATGTGAGGGAACAGACCGTAGCCCTGAAAGACCATGTTGGTCGGGCGTCGCTCGGGCCCGAGCGTAGTCACATCCTGCCCGTCGATCTCGATGCGGCCGGTATCGGGCATCAGGAATCCGCCGATCATCCGCAGCAGAGTCGTCTTGCCGCAGCCGGAGGGACCTAGAATGGCAAGAAAATCGCCGCGACGAATGTCGAGGTCCAGTGGCTCGACCGCGACGATCCTGGCGAAAGACTTGGAGACGTTGCGCAGCCGGACGAGAGCCTCATTCGGCCCGTCCGGCTGCGTCACCGCGACGTCGATCATGCTTTCAGGAACCGTTCGTATCCTTCAAGCCACTGATTGTAGGTTGCGTGCTGTCCGTCGTCCTCGAACGGCGGCAGCGGCACGAGCGGCGCCTGTTTGTTGAACGCCGCCATGTCGTTGTAGGGGTACATGGCGGCGGATTCCGGCGCCATCATCGACACTGCGGTCGGATTGACCGCACCGCAGAAGATGACATCGCCGACCACCACCTGAGCTTCGGTACCGATCGCGTGGTTCAACAGTCCATAGGTTTCGTCCAGATACGGCGCATCCTGCGGGATGCAGAGCGTATCCATCCAGCCATACGAACCTTCGCTCGGGTAGATCCAGTCGAGCTCGGTGCCCGATTCCTTCGCCCAGGATGCCATCGGCTCCCAGCCCTGCGCGGCGATCTGCACTTCGCCACGGATCAGCGCGTCGAGCCCTTCGCCATAGCTCATGGCGAGCATCCGGGCATGCTCCGTCTTGATCTTGATCATGTAGTCGATCGTGTCGTTGAGCTGCTTCGGCGTGATCATGGTGGCGACCTCGACTCCGGTCACCGTGTAGACCCAGTGGAACATCGTCGAGGTGGTGTCGTGAATCATGCAGAACTGATTCTTGTACTCGGGCTTTTCCAGATCCGCCCAGTTCGCCGGCACCGGCAGCGTCATATCCTTGCGATAGACCAGCGGCAGCCCGCCCCACAGATAGGGGATGAGGTAGCGGTTGCCCTTGTAGAGATTGCCTTCGAAATTCTGCCACATCGGGTCGAGATTGGCGAAGTTAGGCAGCCTGTCTTTGTCGACTTCCTGCAGAACGCCCGACTCCTGAAACAGCGAGACATAGTTCCAGGTCGGCATCACGAGCCCCATCGAGCCGAGACCGCCACCGCGCAGCTTGGTGAGGATCGATTCGATACTCGAAGCGAACGTTCCTTCGAGCTGGATCTCGTTGTCCGTCAGATAGGTTCCCGCGTGCAGCGGATAACCGTATTCCTCCCAACCCATCCAGCCGATTGTTGCAGCCGCACGCGCCTTGCGCGGCGACAATCCCGTCGCCGCGATGCCGGCCGCCGCGCCGGCTGCCGCCTGCAAAAACTTGCGCCGCGGCATTTGGGTTTGGGTCGACTTCTTCAGTGACCGCAGAAGCCGTGCCGATTCGCTCAAGTGAATCATCTTGCACTCCTCCCAGTGATTGCCCGTTTCGGGTCGTATTTATTGCTTGGTCGTCAAGCCGTTTGCCGACCTTTGTCGTGTCAAACGCAACGCTACTGCCACGAAAAAAGTATGTCCCATTTCGGGTAGTCCCGCAATCTGCTTTGACCCGCCCGGGCGCGCTCGACCCGGATACGAAAAAAACTCGTCCCACAATTCTTCGATGAGAGTTCGCGAAGCTCTGCACCCGGATTGGCGCCGCGGCACTGAAGCAGGCGGTCGCATGCACGCCGTGACGCCAACCGTCGCCGCCGCGCAAATCAATTTAGCGAGTTACGATATTTTTGTTTGCAGTTGCGCTTGCGACGCCCGCCATCTCACGCCAGGAACTCGCCGTGATCCACATTGATCGCCTGGCCGGTGATGCTTGCTGCGTGATCGGATGCCAGAAACACGTAGATCCCCGCAAGATCGTCCGGCTGCAGCAGTTTCTTGATGGACTGCCCTGCGAGTTGCTGGCGAAGAAGATCATCGGGGTCCCTCCCTTCGAGCTCTGCCATGCGCCGAAGATTCATCATCGCCATTTCTGTCTCGGTCCAGCCGGGACACACGACGTTCACCGTAATGCCGCTGTCGCCGAGTTCCCGCGACAGGCTCCGCATCATGCCGATGATCCCATGCTTGGTGCCACAATAGGCAACATGACTCGCAACCGCTGTTCGGCCCCAGACCGACGACGTGAAGATGATCCGCCCACCACGACCCATGAGTCGCACCGCTTCTCGCGTCACGAAAAAATTACCCACCATGTTGATGGCAACGGTACGGAGAAAATCCTCTTCGACTTTTGGATCCTGATCGAGGATCGGAACGAAGCGCTCGATCGCCGCGTTGTTGATGAGAACATCGATTCTCTCGAGGCTGCCGACCGTACGTCTGACCGCCTCGCGATCGCTGATATCGCAGATCACCGCCTGCGCGGCGCGGCCGCTCTTTTCCCGAATCTGCCGGGCAGCATCTTCGATCGCGTTATCTTCCGACAGCACGATCAGGTCGGCGCCGGCTTCGGCAAATCTATGGGCAACCGCCAGGCCAATTCCCCGGCTGGCGCCGGTCACAAGCACGCGACGGTTCGTAAGATCGATGCGCATGGCGATTCTCTTTCCAGTGTTCTGTTGCGTTGGTCTCTGCGGTCGCGCGCGACCCCGTCTCAGATCTACCAGAAGATCATCGGCGTCTTGGTCAGGATCTCGACGCCGGTTTTTGTGATGATCACGTTCTGCTCGAAACCGGCCAGACCCACGCTCTCGTGGATGAGAAACGCCTCCGAACTGCAGGCGGTGCCCTCCTCGAACACGTCGTCTGCGTCGGTGATCTCGTCGCCGATCCAGCTATCCCAGAACATGCCCTGGCGATGGCCGAAAAGCGGCCATTGCTCGGCGGCACCTTCGATCTGGCCGCCATGCTTCTTCTGCAGCTCGCGCCCGATGCGGGCGAGCTCGCGCACCTTCACGCCCGGCTTCATCGCCGCCATGACACCCTCGACGATGGCGACACAGCCCTCGACGAGGTCGCGCTGCGCATTGCTCGGCTTTGCGCCGCAGACGGTGGTGCGGCCGGGATCGAGGAAGTAACCGGCCTTCATCGGCCCCATGAACCAGGCGCGCACGAGATCGCCCTGCTTAACCGGGTCGGTGCTGTATCCGGTCAGCGGATCGCGCGTCCAGTACTGCGCGCGGTCGCCATGCGAGCAGCGGATATAGGCGATCGAACCGCCATATTTCATCGCCTCCGCCGTGGCGAGGCCGACAGATTCCGCCTCGGTCTTTCCCATGACGAGGTTCTTCATCAGGATGTCCATCGCGCGGGTCACGATCTCGCCGCCCTCGCGCAGGCAATCGAGCTCGCGCGGGCTCTGCTTCCTTCGTGCATCGAGCACGAGTTTGTCGGCATCGACCCACTCGATCTCCGGCGTCGCCTTCTCGAGCTGGCGCCAGTATTTGGCCGGCAGTGTGTCGGCCCCGACCATGGCGACCCTGCCTTTGACCTTGCGTTCCTTCAATGCGTCGATCACGCCCTTGATGGGGTCCATGTGCCAGCGGTGGCGGCGCGTTGCGAGCAGATCTTCGGGATATCCCGCCTCGTCGGTGTGCAGTTCGGGGTCCTGCCCCTGCTGCAGGATCACCGCTGCGTAGGAACGCGCCTGCCAGATCGGCGTGTCGTACTCATGCGCCGAATGGCCCGAATAGAAGTTGGTGAGATAGAGAACGTCGCCGCAGCGGTCGAAGGAGCCGGCCGAGCGGCCCCAGACCACGGCAGTGTCGAACCCCTGCTTCTTCATGTTGGCGAGTACCTTCGCCCAACGCTGCTCGTATTCTTCTTTCGGGAAATACATGTCGACCATGATGCGTGCCCCCGTTCGATGGACGAATGTTGGACCGGGGGGAAGCTAGCCACCGGTTGATCGCAGGGTCAATTGCCGAACTGCGTGGCGCGCGCTTGCGGATTCCGCAACCGTGACGCGATGAGCATGTGTCGCCGTCATCTTGAATTCGAGCTATCGTTCGCCCCTGCAGGGCCGATAAATCCGGCGTCGGGCATCGAACTCGGCTAGTGAAAGGTGAATCATGCCAAAGGGAGTTGCGACGGAAACCGACCGCGTCATGATGAAGGCGGCGCTTCGCGAAGCACGCGAGGGTTACGAGGAAGGCGGCGTGCCGGTCGGTTCCGTCATCGCCGAGGGCGACACGCTGCTTGCGTCGGGGCGCAACAGGCGTGTCCAGGACAGCAACCCCGTCGCACACGCCGAAACCGACTGCCTGCGGCAGGCGGGCCGACGCAGGAACTATAAAGGGCTAACCCTCTATACGACCGTGAGCCCCTGTACGATGTGTGCTGCCACCATCGTTCAGTTCAAGATATCGCGCGTCGTCGTCGGCGAGGCGCGCAGCTTCGAAGGAAACATGGGATACCTCGAGCGTGCCGGCGTCGATGTGGTGCTGCTTGACGACCCGGATTGCGTCACCCTGACCGAGTTGTTTGCCCGGGAAAATCCGGACCTCTGGATCGAGGACGGCACGCAGGATTAGTTCGGTGTGCAGCTTTTTCTGCTGCAAGACCAGGGGCCGGTCGACAGGACCGGCCCCGTTGCAACAGGTCTCTTTGATCTTTCGTACGAAAGCCGAGCCGATCCAGCAACGCGAACCGACAAATCACCGCAGCCGTTACTGAACTTCCTTCGAATACAAATAGTCGTACCAGATTGGGATATGAACCGGCGATACGAAGTAAACATCCTCGCCACCAATCCGATCCGAATGAATCAATACGCCCTTGTCGTTGAAGATCGGCACCCAGGGCAATTCATTCATGACTTCGAGATAGATCTCGCTCCATTTCTCGATGCGCTCGGCCGACCGCGAAGGATCAACGATCGCATCGGCCTCGACACCGCGGGCATCGAGCGCTTCGTTGCAATATTTGGCCCAGTTCCAACCACCCGGCGCGGCGCTTCCGCAACTAAGAATTGGCCAATAGAAACCCGAAGGATCAGGAAAGTCCGATATCCAGGCCATGCCGCCCGACCACAACATCGGCGCGCTGCCCTGCCCGCCCGTCTCGATAACCACGCCCTGCGACAACGACTGCAATTCGGCCTTGATACCGATCACAGCCAGGTCCTGCTGCATGGCCTGGGCAATGCGTGGGTTCGGGTCGACGTTCATGGCGTAAAGCTCGGTTTCAAAACCGTCGGGATAACCAGCCTCGACTAGCAGTGCTTTCGCTTTCTCTGGATCATAAGCATAGCCTACATAATCCGGATCATGGCCGGGCATGAGCGGCGGCAACGGCTGATTAGCCGGCAAAGCACGATTATTGACGATCTGTACGATCCGATCTTTGTTGATCGCCATATTCACGGCCTGACGGACAAGAATATTGTCGAATGGCGGCTGGGTTACGTTGAGTGTCAAATAGCCGGTCTGCAACTGGTCGCTTAGAACAACAAGATCCTTGGTTTCAGCACCGGTCGTTACTTCGACATACTGTGCTGGCGGAATACCGTCGCCGGCGATGTCGACCTCTCCGCTCAACAAACGCAACAGTGCGATGTTCGGTTCCTGCCCTATTTCAAAGACAATCTCATCCAGATACGGAACGCCGGGTTTGAAGTAGTCAGTGTTTCTCTCGAACACAATGCGCTGACCGGGCGTCCATTCTGTCAGCTTGAATGCACCGGTCCCGACAGGATGATGGCCAAAATCATCGCCCCATTTCTCGACTTCTTCCCGTGGGACGATTGAACCAAAATGCATGGCGAGGACGTTAAGAAAGTAGGCCGTCGGCTGTGACATCTCGATTACGACCGTGTGCTGGTCCGGCGTCTTGACGCCGCTAAGCTCCGCGCTGTTGCCAGCGACGAAATCATCGAATCCAACAATCTGGCTGAAATAACTTTGCCCAGGGCTCTGGGTCAGCGGATTGGCAAGACGCTCAAGCGTGTACTTCACATCGGCGCTCGTCAGTTCGCGCCCGTTGTGGAAAATAACGCCCTTGCGAAGATCGAATGTGTAAGACAGCCCGTCGGGTGAAACGGTGAACTTCTCTGCCAAGTCGGGGGTTAACGTCGTAGTCCCGGGTTCGTAGTCCATCAAACCATCGAACAGGGCCTGCATCATCGAAGGATTCTGCCAATCGTAACCGATTGCCGGGTCGAGGGTGGTGATGTCTTCCTTGTAGCTGACGACCATCGAGCCGCCCTGCTTTGGCCCGTCCGCAGACGCTGTATCGCTCAGCGCACATGTGATCAGCGCCGCACCGGCACTGATAATCGCTATCCATTTCATGATGTCCCCCCGTCAGGTTCGTTTATCTGAACTTAGGGACATGACTGTGTCGTCCCAGGACGAACAAGCGGCATGCCCACATTTCACAGATATGCTATCCAGCCCCCGGCACGCGATCCTGTCAATGGGTGGTCGGTTCAGAACAAACGACGTCAAATCAATAAGGCACAGCCAACTCCGGTGTGAGCCGATGTGACCATGCCGATCTCGCGATCGCCGTCGTAGAGCAGTGAACCGTCGGCCAGCTTGTTGCCGGCGACATCGAGGCCGACCGTGCGCCAGCGCGGATGTCGTTGGCTATCGCTCGCGCGCACGACGGGATGCGGCGTTGTCACGGTGTCAGTCGCGATTTCCAGAAAATGAACGGCAGAGCGGAGAAGACTGGGCGCGAACCGTCTCCATCGACGAAAGACGGACCTGTCGGCCGACCGGAGTCTCGGCACTATTTTCGGCAAACCGCCGTCTACATGATGCGGCAGGCCCATTGCAAAGAGAAGACCTCAGATGGTGAGCAGCGAACCGGATCCCGGCAGCGACGATCGGGGATCGTCCGGCGATGCGTCAGGTTTCTCGCTCTTCGAAGGCGGACCGCTCTTTAGACTTCTTCGCTGGGCACATGCGCTCGAGAATGGGCGGCTCTATCTGCGTTGGGGTATCGCCATCGCCCTCTTTGCGTGGCTTCCCCTCCTAATTCTTTCTGCCATCGAAGGTCATGCTTTCGGCCGGAGCACGGTTATTTCGTTTCTGCTGGATCTTGAAGCCCATGTTCGCTTTCTGGTGGCCTTGCCGTTACTCGTTGTGGCTGAAGTCGTGACTCACCAGAGAAGTCGCCACCTGTTCCAGCAGTTTAAATTGCGAAATCTCATCCCCGATAGCGAAGCCCATAGGTACGAGTTGGCGATCGCATCGGCCGTGCGGCTGCGAAACTCGCCGATCGCCGAAGGTCTCATTGTCGTATTCGTCTACGCGGTCGGGATTCAGATCATATGGCGCCACTATGTCATGGTCGGCGCCGAGACATGGTACTCGACGGCACCTGCCGGCGGCTCCGAGCTCACTTTCGCTGGGATATGGTATGGCTATGTAAGTCTGCCGATTTTCCAGTTTCTCCTGTGCCGCTGGTATTTCCGGATCTTCGTTTGGGCGCGGTATCTATGGATGGTATCGCGGATAAGGCTGACGCTCATCCCGACCCATCCCGATCGTATCGGCGGGCTGGGTTTCCTCTCCGCCATGGCCAGCGCATTCATGGTGCTTGCAGTTGCGCACGGCGCACTTCTCGCCGGCTGGCTGTCGTTGCGCATCGTCTATCTCGACGCCGAACTTGCACAGTTCAAGTTCGAGATCGGCGCAACGGTCGCTTTCATGCTATGCATCACGCTCGGGCCGCTTCTGTTGTTTTCGGCCCAGCTTGCGTCGGCAAAGCGGAGGGGTCTGCGTGAGTACGGTGCGCTAGCCTCGCAATACGTCAAGGATTTCGATGCGAAGTGGTTGCAGGGAAAGGCTCGTCCCGGCGAGCTCTTCATCGGCAGCAGCGACATCCAGTCTTTGGCCGATCTCGACAACAGCTATAGCATCGTTCGCTCCATGCGTATTATCCCTATCATACGGGACGATATCCTGCGTATCGTGATCGCGACGCTGCTCCCGATCGCACCGCTCCTGCTTACGATCATGCCTGTTGGCGAGTTGCTCGAGAGACTGATGTCCATATTTTTCTCGGCGGGACTATGAGACCGGGTTCGATCGCCACCTGATTCGGGCTATCAAGGGATCTTGCTGATCGACGCCGGCTGGAGCGCTATGGCAAGCGCTCAGACGAAAGCCCCCGGAAGCCAGGAATTTCGCGCAGAAACTGGCGGAGCGGAGAAAACCGGGAGCGAACCGTCTCTGGCCGCCGGGCCGAATGCTTTGAGTGTTTCTCTGATTATTGCCTCGTTCAGAGAAAATACCGCAAATTCTTTAAACTAATCGGAATACTGCTGGCTCTTGCCCTCGGCCAGCGCGGCGTACTTCGTCTTGCCGGCGGCAAGATGCAGGTTCCAGGTCATACGCGTTCGTCTTCCACGCCGGCGTTGCCCCATCCGCCGCCGGAGGCGGTGACCATTTCGATGCGGTCGCCCTTCGCCAGCCGATGCGGTCCGCTCTTGGCGCCCAGCTCGACCGGCGCTTCGCCCGCGCGATAGCGGATGAAGCGCGCCAGCTCGCCTGCCTTTCCGCCCGCCACACCAAGCGCAGGCGTTCGGGTGCGCTCGCCAAGAATGGAAGCTTCAATGCCGTCGACCAGAATGTCGAAGCTTTTCCGCACACCGTCGCCGCCCCGCCAGCGCCCGGCACCGCCGCTGCCGCGCCGTAATTCATAAGCGTGGAATCGGATCGGAACTGCCGCCTCGATTGCTTCGATCGGCAGATTCATGGTGTTGCCCATATGAACACGAATGCCGCCGACGCCGTGGTTGCTCGCGCTGGCGCCCATGCCGCCGCCGACTGTCTCGTAGTGGACAAACGGACGGTTGCGTCGCGGATCGAAGCCGCCGAGCGTATATACGCAAGCCGATCCGTAGCTGCCGCCCGGTACGTGCTTGGGATAGGCCTTGGCGAGCGCGGTCAACAGGATATCGACGACCCGGTTCGAGGTTTCGGTGTTCGCCGCCACGACCGGAGCAGGGAAATTCGCGTTCACGATGCTACCGACGGGCGCCTCGATCTCTGCGATATCGTAGATTCCGCCATTCGGCGGAATGCCGCCGCCGACCAGAGAGAGAAGCGTGTAGTAAACCGCCGATGCGGTGACCGCTATCGGCGCGTTGATCGGTCCGCGCACGCACGGGGCGCTGCCCGCAAAATCGACGATGAACCGGGCCCCCGATTTCACGATCTTGACCCGCACCAGCGGCGCCACGTCCGGATCGATCCCGTCGCCGTCGAGCGTTTCCTCATGGCTGATCTCCGCATCGGGAAGTGCGGCGAGTCGCCGCTCGACCAAACGTCTCGAATATTCCTGTGAGTCCGCCATCACCTCCGCCAGCGTACCGGCGCCGTAACGGCTCGCGAGATCCGCCAACCGAACGCCGGCGCGGATGGCACCCGCGATCTGCGCGTTGAAATCGCCCTCGCGATCAGCCGGCACCCGGACGTTGGCGAGGATCACAGTCAGCAGGTCGCGTTGCGGCTGCCCGGCTTGCAAGATTTTCACCGGCGGGATGCGCAGCCCCTCCTTGAGAATCTCATCGGAAACGCTCGAACTGCCGGCCGCGATACCGCCGATATCCGGCCAATGCACGCGGCTCAGAGCAAAGCCGACCAGGCGATCGTTGTGAAAGATCGACGTCATCAGCGACATGTCGGGCAAATGCGTACCGCCCGCATAAGGATCGTTCAGGAGAACGCCGTCGCCGGCTGCCCAGGTCTCGATCGGGAACGCCTGCAACGCAGCTTGGACGGTAAAAGGAACCGCGCCGAGATGGACCGGGATGTCGTTGCCTTGTGCGGCGACGCGACCTCGCGCATCGAGCAGCGCGCAGGACAGGTCAGCGGAAAGGCTGAGCAGCGGCGAGAAGGAGGCGCGCATGATAACGCTCTTCATCTCGGCGCAGATCGCATAGAGCGCGCTGCGCAATACTTCGAACAGGACGGGGTCCCGGTCGATGATGTGAACGGTATCGGCTTTCATGATCGGGCGCCCGCGAGCGCGATAAGGACATGACCATTGGCGCCGATGGTAGCCGTCTGACCCGCATGGACCCAGACCGTCGAACCGAAATGTTCGATGACCGCAGGGCCGGGAACGATCGTCCCGGATGCGTCGGCGCGATAGACCGGAATTTCAATCGCCTCTCCGCTGCGCGCGAGAAAGCTCGAGCGGCGGATGGGATCGGAACTGCGCAGCGTGGACCCGCCGCTCTCCGGTAAAGTTTCGTTCTGCCTGCCGATATCCGATGTCGCGACCAGTCTGAGATTGACGATCTCGATCCGCGCTTCCGGAAGATCGAAACCGAACTCCCTTCTATAAGCCGTCCGAAACAGCCCTTCGATGGCCTCCGCAGAAGAAAGTTCAGCCGCCTCTTCTCCGAACGGCAGCTTGAGCTCGAAGAGCTGGCCGATGAAGCGGGCCTCGAAATAGCGTTCGAAATTTGGCGTTGCGATGCTGTCTGGCTCCGTCGCGAGCAACGCCTCGGCCCGGCGGATCAGTTCGTCGAAACCTTCGCGAATTCGTTCGATGGGCAGTCCTTCAATGGGCTGCAGGAGAGTACGAACGACTTCGTGGCGGACAAAGCCCTGCGTTGCTCCGAGCGCGCTGAACATTCCGGGGTAAGGTGGCACCACGATTTCGAGCGCGCCGATCTCGGCACCGACCGCTGCCGCATGCAAAGGACCAGCACCGCCCGTTGCCAACAAGGCGAAGTCGCGCGGGTCGAGACCGCGCTGCACCGTCACCAGCCGCGCCATCTCGGCCATGTTGGCGACCGCGATATCGATGATCGCATAGGCCGCGCGAGCAAGCGGCCAGCCGAGAGGATCGGCGATATGACGCTGGATGGCGTCCACCGCCGCGTCGCGTTCGAACACGATGCCGGTTCCAATGAAGCTGCAGGCGGTGATCGTGCCGATCACTGCATGGGCATCGGTGACGGTCGGGCCCTGGCCGCCGCGGCCATAGCAGGCCGGACCGGGATCTGCGCCGGCACTTTGCGGGCCGACTTTGAGGACGCCCGCCTCGTCGATCCAGGCAAGCGACCCACCGCCGGCACCGATCTCGACCAAATCGAGCACGGCGCTTCTGATCGCGTAGCCGCCGACCTCTCGGCCTTCTACGAGCCGGTCGGCATAAAATTCGTTGGAGGTCGCAGGTTCGCCGTCCCGAATCAGGCCGGCTTTCGCGGTTGTGCCGCCCATATCCAGGGCCAGCAGATTGCGCCGGCCGCTGGCGCGCGCATATGCGGCAGCAGCAACGAGCCCCGCCGCCGGACCGGATTCGATCAGATGCACGGGATACGCGGCTGCATTCGTCGGTGCGGTAAGCCCCCCGTTCGACTTTACGACCATGAGGCGCTCTATGCCGCGCAACCGCACCGCGTCATCGAGGCGCAACAAATAGTTGCTGACCGAAGGCCCGATATAAGCGTTCACCACGGTCGTGCTGGTTCGCTCATATTCCCTGAACTCGGGACAGACATCGCTCGAACGCGTGATGAAGGCGTTCGGCATTGCCTTTCGTAGCGCCTCGCCGATGCGGGTTTCGTGCCGGTCGCTCGCGTAGGCATGGAGCAGGCAGATTGCGACCGAATCGACCCCTGCCGCGGCCAGCTCTTCGGCTAGCGCATCGATCCCCGTTAGCGGCGTGACGACCGCGCCTTCCGCATCGAGGCGTTCCGCCGCTTCGAAGCGCAGCGTTGACGGCACCAAAGGGGCGGAAATCTCAACCGCAAACCCATATAGGTTGGGGCGCGCCTGACGTCGAAGTTCGATGACGTCGGCGAAGCCGCGCGTCGCGACCAGCGCGGTGCGGGCGCCCTTGCGCTGGATGAGCGTGTTGGTGCCGATCGTGGTGCCGTGACAGAGCACCGATCCCCGAACATCCGTGGTCTCGGCGATCTTTTCGATAGCCTGTATGACGGCCCGGTCGGGATCGTCGGGCGTGGACGGCAGTTTGAATGCGGCGAGGAGCCGGCCATCGGTGCCGTCGAGCACCACGGCGTCGGTGAAAGTTCCACCGACATCGATGCCGATCAGAGGGGGCCGCTTCATGTGGCGTTATCCGCCCTGGGATCCGGCTTCGATATCCTTTATCGCCCAGATCAGCCGGTCCATGTGCTTCTTTAGGCTCACATCGATCCGCAGGTAACGATCGCCGAGGCCGCGGAAGGAAACCGAGCCATCCTTCACGATGACGCCGCGTTGCAGCAACTCATCGAAGACTTTCGTGGAGTCGAGCGCGGGGTCGAGTATTTCGAGTAGGAAGAAATTGCTGCGCGACCCCGGAACCATGCGAAACCGGTTGAGACCGGCAAGGCGCTCGCTCACGTAGTTCCGCATTTCGACGATGAGCTTTACGGTTTTCTCGACATGCGCATCGTCTTCGATTGCGGCCGCCCCGCCCAACACTTGCGCGTGGCCCATGTTCCAGGTCGGCTTGATGTTCAGGAGTGGACGGATCAGCTCTGCGTTGTCGGCGATGCCAAAGCCGATCCGGAGTCCGGCGAGACCGAACGCTTTTGAAAAGGTACGGAGAACGATAAGATTCGAAAACTCCCTGGTCAGTTCAATGCCGCCCGGAGTTTCCGTGAAATGGATGTAGGCTTCGTCCAGCACCACCAAAGTCCCGCTTCCGGCGGCTTCGCAGATGCGTCTTATGTCCGTGACGGACATAAGACGGCCGCTCGGGCTATGGGGATTGGTGATGAAGGCGATCTTCGGCCGATGCTCCCGCAGCGTCGCGATGTATCGATCCACCACCAGATCGAAATCCGGACCCATCGGAACGTAGACGGGCACCCGGTTCTCGTTCTCCGAAAAAATGTGATAGATCGGGAAACACGGCTCGTACATCAGGATGCCATCGCCCGGTGACGAGAAGGCGCGCAGCACGAACGAGATCACTTCGGTCTCGCCCGCACCGCAGACGACCGAACTCGGATCGAAACCGTACTTCTGTGCAATCGCTGTACGCAGCACGCTCGACGACCACTCGGGATAAAGGTCGAGCTTGAGCGGAACCTGCTCGATGGCGGCGCGCGCCTTCGGCGATGCACCGAGGGGATTCTCCGCCGAGCCCAGCTTCGCGACATCGTCCAGCGCAATTCCGAATTTCTCGGCGACAAACTCGCGCGGCAAACCCGGCGTATAGGCTTCTTGGTCGGACAAGATCCGCGATATCGCGTGCGGCATGCACATCCCCTGTTTCTCAGTAATACTAGTTCATAACCGAAATGTAATACTATTGATGTTCTCGTGCTACGCGGGTTAATTTTGGCTCGGCTGGGTCCGTCACCATCTCCCTTTCAACCGCCCGCAGATTTGCACTAGGATCTCTTGCGATGAGGTCGGCGCAGCATGAAGGCGCAGGCCGACAACTGGTAGCGGGCACCGCAATGAGCAGCATTGGCGACAATTCGATTGTTGAGGACCGTGTTGTACCCGCAGCCGGGGGTTGGTCGCGCGTTCTGACAAAGGGCCAAATCCTTCGAATCACCGATCTCGAAGGCTTCCAGGCTGTCGACTTCCTCTGTTACAACGCCAAGGACCCGTCGGAGCGATACAACGCTGCCGATACGATGAAGATCAACGGGTCGATCTTTATCGGCAAGGGCTCGAAGATTTACTCCGATATGGGTAACGCGCTCTTTACGGTCATCGAGGACACATGCGGTCGGCACGACACGATCGGCGGCTGCTGTTCCAACGAAGCGAATCGGGTGCGCTACGGTGCCAAGGACGGCCCGAACTGTCGGGACAATTTTGTTCGTGCATTAACGCGTCACGGCCTCGGCAAAAAAGACGTCGTCGCCAACATCAATTTCTTCATGTTTGTGCCGGTCCACGCCAATGGCTCTATGGCTACTGGCCTCGATGCCGGGCACTCCAATCCGGGGGATCGGGTCGAGCTCCAGGCCGAGATGGACGTTCTTGCCGTGCTATCCAATTGCCCGCAGATCAACAACGCAGTGAATAACTTTAACCCCACACCGGTCCGCGTTACGGTCTTTGATCATTCCTGAGATGCACTCTACCCACTGCCCACACAAGGCCGCTGCTTCGTTGCGCGTGCGCCAATGCGCGGGATCATGGCGCGCGCCCCTGGTCGAATTTTCCAATCGAAAGCTCTGGACTCATTCAGATTTGAATGGGGCTCGCCCCAGCGAGGGAGGCAGACGATGAAGCGATCGCGGTTCACGAAAGAACGGATCACCTGAATTCATCCGCGATCGCCACTAACTCCTTTGATGGTGTCCTGTAGCTCACGAACCTCACGTCGAGATCATAGGCCGCCACCAATTCTAACGCCCGGCGGATGGCGGCATGTATCCAACTCCAGTGATTGCCGAAGGCGCCTCCGCCAAGAAGTGTCAGGAAAATGATATTCGATACGCCGCGTTGCCGGGCGCTCGGCCGGCCAACCAACCGATGACAACAATGACTGGTCTTGACCCTCGAAACTGATCCGATTGCAGTGCGAAAATTCGGGCACGAATCCTTGAAGAGAGGAGTGCTCAAATGCCGAAGAAACGCTTTGCTGACGAACAGATCGCCTTTGCCGTGAGGCAGGCTGCGGCAACTGGCGCCGGAAGCGGGATCGTGTTACCATTTTGACGGAACTGGATCGTGGCGACCCCTTCGCCATACAGCGACGAAGCAGACGTTCGGAGAAACCGGCGATGGTCAGATTGGTGGACGTCGACCCGCTGCTGCACGATTTCCTGCGGGACTACGATTGCCCGAAACTCGAGAGCCAGCCCTGGACGCCGCCGCCGGCTCTCAAGGACATGCGCGTCGCCATCATCTCGACGGCGGGCCTGAAGCTCAAGACCGATCGACCCTTTGCGTCCGACTCGTGCGACTATCGTGTCATTCCCGCCGACAAGGCGAACGATGTCGTGCAGGATCATGTCTCGGCCGGGCACGATCGCATCGGTTTCATGGACGACGTCAACATCGTCTTCCCCCTGCAACGTCTGAAGGAACTGGCGGAAGCCGGCGAAATCGGGTCGGTCGCCGATTTTCACTACTCTTTCATGGGTGCGGTCGATGCCCGCAAAATGGAACCCGCCGCGCGGCAGCTGGCGGGGATCATGAAAGAAGAAGCCGTCAACGCCGTCATCCTCACCCCCGTCTGACCCCTCTGCACGTGCGCCGTGAGCGCACTGGGCCACTATCTCGAGGACGAGGGGCTGTCGACCGTCAGCATCAGCTTGCTGCGCGAGCATGCCGAAACCATGCACCCGCCGCGCACGCTCTGGGTGCCATTCCCCTTCGGCCGTCCGCTCGGTGCTGCAAACGACCCCGCCTTTCAAATGCGTGTGCTGCGGGCCGCGCTCGACCTGTTCCATCGCCCGTCCGGGCCGGTGCTCGAGGATTTTCCGGAAGACGCGCCGGCTCAGGCGGTCGACGACATGGACGGCCAGTTCTGTCCCGTCAGTTTTCCGAAGCCGCCGGCACCCGAGGACCGGACGGGATTCCGCGAGGCCATCCTGTCGGAAATCGACCAGCTCGCGCCGTGGTACGACGTGAGTTGCGAACGTCGCGGCCGGACAATGGTCGGTCTCGGCGGGCTCGCCATACCCGATGCCGCGCGCTTTCTCGATGCGTGGCTGGCCGATGAGACGCGCGAAAGCCCCGTCACCGACATGAGCAAGGTCGATGCGCTGCGCTGGTGCGGCGCGGATCTCAAGGCGTTCTACTTCGAAGCGGTGACGGCCCGCCCTGGACGGATGGATGCGAAACAGATTTCGGACTGGTTCTGGCTCGGTACGTCGGCCGGAGCGATGCTCAGGGCGTTAAGAAAGGTGCTGCTGGCGGATGCCGAATCAGGCATTCGCGATGTCGGCAATTTCATGCTGGTAGCCGAAGAATATTGTCACGATTGACGCGGTAGCAGCTGCATCTCCTCTCTGGTTCTCGCGTCGGTGATTCGTTCGTATCCCTGAAAATTCTTGTTCGGGATGCCGGCGGCGGCCGCGCGTGCGCCCATTCGGGCGTCGGAGTCAAGTCGCCCAAGCGGGAAAATTGCTAACGCCCGCGAGCGATTCGATCATCGCATTGGAAATCCGTAATGCCCGTTGGACCGGGCATTTCCCCCGAGCGGGAGGTCCTTATGGCACATGAACTCAATCCGCTGGCCGGAAAGCCGGATCGTCGAACGCTGCTGCGAACCCTTGGACTTGCAGGCCTGGCGCCGGCCTTGTCGTCGATATTGCCCAGGAGCGGCGGCGCCGACGAGGGGCAGCCTGTCTATTTTGGATGGGCCGGGTACGACGACCCCGGACTGATCGTGGTCTATGTCGAGGCCGAAGGCACAAGCCCGGAGTTCAGTTTCTGGGGCGACGAGGAAGAGGGGTTGTTGAAGGTCCGCGGCGGTTTCCGCCCGGATGTCGTATTCCCCTGCAACTACAAGATTGAGCGATGGATCGACTCCGGCGTGCTGCAACCGATCGACGTGTCGAAACTCAAGAACTGGCCGGACATCCTGCCGGCGCTTCTCGATGCGCCCGGAACCGTCGTTAATGGCGAGCATTATTGGGTTCCGGTTGACTGGGGTCGGACGTCGGTTGCGTATCGAACCGACCTTGCGCCCGAGTATGTTGACAATGAAACTTGGGAAATTCTCTGGGATCCGAAATACAAGAGCCGTGTAGCGGTCTTCGATAGCCTGATCGATGGTGCCGTCGTCGCCGGCATTGTGGCCGGCCTGACGGGCCCGTTCGACTATTCGAGCGAAGCCGCACTGGAAACCGTCGCCGGCAAGCTGAAGTCGCTCGCCGAGAACGTCCGGTTTTTTTCGAACGATGCCACCGCGATGGAGCAGGCACTGGCCAGCGGCGAACTGGTCGCGGCCACGGCATGGAATTACTCGGCTATCCGGCTGATCATCGAAGGCCTGCCGGTCAAACTCATGAGCCCGAGAGAAGGGGCCATGACATGGGTTTGCGGGCTGTCGCTCGCGAAGGATGCCGAACACCCGGAGAAGGGTCTGGCGCTGATCGATGCCTATCTCGATCCGCGCAGCCGTGCGTGGGAGATCCAGAAATTCGGTTTCGGCGGCTCGACCAAGGGCGGCTTCGAACTGGTCGACGAGGCGACGCTGGCAAGCGTCGGCCTCTCGAAGAATCCGGACGAAATCCTCTCGGCCGGTATCTACCAGCGGCCGATCAAGGGCGAACAGAAGCTGCAGGAACTGTTCGAAGAGATCGAAGCAGGAATTTGATCGGGGTTGCCTTGTAAGCCGTTCGTCCGGCAAAGTTCGACAGGGACCAATTGCCATCCGGTCAACATCATGCCGAATACAATGATTGCCGGCGACGATGGAACGGCATCGAAGCCGGTGCGGCTGACGAGCCTGTCGCATGGCGGCGGATGCGGCTGCAAGATCGCACCGGACGTGCTGCAGAAGATTCTGGTCGGGGTACCTGCGTCATCGCCGTTCCAAAATCTGCTGGTCGGTACCGAGAGTTCCGACGATGCCGCCGTCTGGCAGATCGACGATGCGACATGCATCGTTGCGACAACCGATTTCTTCATGCCCATGGTGGACGATCCGCACGATTTCGGTCGGATCGCGGCCACCAACGCCATTTCGGACGTGTATGCCATGGGCGGCCGACCGATCATGGCTCTCGCCATTCTCGGCATTCCCGTCGGCAAGATCGACCTGGAGGATGTCCGCGCCATCGTCGCCGGCGGCGCAGCGGTCTGCGAGTCCGCCGGCATGCCCGTGGCCGGTGGTCATTCGATCGACTCGCCCGAACTCGTTTATGGTCTTGCGGTCATCGGTACATGCGCACCGCAGAATGTCCGGCGAAACCGCGACGCACAGATCGGCGATGTGCTCATCCTTACGAAACCGCTCGGCGTGGGCATCTACTCGGCCGCGATCAAGAAAGGGGCACTCGGGCCTGGCGCCTATGCCGAGTTGATCGAAACGACCACGCAGCTCAATCGAATCGGCACCGATCTGGGCAGCGATCCTTCGGTACACGCGATGACCGACGTCACCGGCTTCGGTCTGCTCGGCCATGCGCTCGAAATGGCGCGCGGCGCCGGTCTCAGAATCGTGATCGACGCGGACGAACTGCCCCTGATGACGCTGGCGATGGATCTGGCCCAGTACGGCATGGTGACGGGCGCGTCGCACCGGAACTGGTCTGCTTACGAACACGCCGTTGCGCTTCCCCGCGGATTTTCGGACGTCCGACGACATTTGCTGACGGACCCTCAGACCTCCGGCGGGCTGCTGATCGCATGCGCCAGCGACCGGGCGCCTGCGCTGCTGGCGAGCGTAAGGGCGGCGGGTTTCAACGCAGCGACCATCATCGGAAGGGTCGTCTCTGGTGCCCCTTGCGTTGAAATTCGGGCATGATCGCCGGCAAATTGGCCACGGGCCGCGACAGGCGCCGGTGCCCCTGAGCCGCGGACAGGTCGAAAATTGAAACTGGAATTCCTGCCATCGGTCGATTCCGTGCTCCGCCGCCCCGCGGTGATGGCCGCCAGCGAACGGCATGGCCGATCCGTTCTCGCCGCCGCTGTGCGAGAAGTCCTTGAAAGCCATCGTCGTTCAATCGATGGAGCTGGGGAGAAGCAACCGGGCGACCGCGCCGAAATCGCGCGCCGGATCGAGGTCGACGTGCTGGAGCATGTTGCCCGTGCAGTCGAGCCGAGCATCCGGCGCGTCTTCAACCTCAGTGGAACCGTGATCCATACGAACCTGGGTCGTGCGCCGCTCGCTGTCGAAGCGATCGATGCGGTCGTCGCTTCTGCGGGCGAGGCAAGCAATCTCGAGTACGACCTGATTGCCGGTACACGGGGCGAGCGGGACGACCATGTAACCGACAGTCTGCGGCGTCTCAGCAAAGCGGAAGCCGCGCTGGTGGTGAACAATAACGCGGCCGCCGTTCTGCTGGCACTGAACAGTCTTGCGAACCGACGCGAAGTGATCATATCGCGCGGCGAACAGATCGAAATCGGCGGGGCATTCCGCATGCCCGATGTCATGACCCGGGCCGGTTGCCGATTGCGCGAAGTCGGTACCACGAACCGCACCCATCTTTCGGACTACGCGGACGCGATTGGCCCCCGCACGGCGGCGATCCTGAAAGTGCATCCCAGCAACTACGCCGTTTCCGGCTTCACCGCGACGGTTGACGAAAGCGAGCTCGCGCGTCTGGCGCACGAGCGCGGTCTCCCGCTGATCGTCGACCTCGGCAGCGGCAGCCTGATCGACCTTGAGGCGTTCGGTCTTCCGCGCGAACCGACGGTCGCGTCAATCGTCGAGCGGGGTGCCGATCTGGTCACATTCAGCGGCGACAAACTCCTGGGCGGTCCGCAGGCGGGCCTGATCGTCGGGCGGGCAAAGCTGGTCGAGAAGTTGTGGCGGAACCCGCTGCGGCGCGCGCTCCGCGTCGACAAGATGACGCTTGCGGCGCTTGCCGCAACGTTGCGCCTCTATTTCGACGAAGGACTTTTGGCAGCCAGGCTGCCCGCGCTGCGCCAGTTGACCCGGCCAACGGATAAGATTCGAGTCATGGCGGAGACTTTGGCGCCGCTCGTGACGGCGCAAATCGGAGACAGAGCGAGTGTCTCGATCGAACCGTGCCTTAGTCAGATCGGAAGCGGGTCGCTGCCGATCGACCGGCTGGCGAGCTGGGCCCTTATCGTTCGCCCGCGCGGATCTTCCCGCAAGATCAGATTGCAGCTCGGCGCATGGGCGCTCGCGTTCCGGATGCTGCCCGTGCCAGTCATCGGTCGCATCACAAAAGGGGCACTGGTTCTCGATTTGCGCTGCCTGGAGGATGCCGAAACCTTTGTCGGCCAGCTCCATCAACTGGTGCCGCCGGTGGATCCATGATCGTTGCGACCGCGGGCCATGTCGATCATGGGAAGACGACGCTGCTGAAGGCTCTTACCGGCATCGACACGACGCATTTACCGGAAGAACGGCGTCGCAACATGACGATCGACCTCGGATTCGCTGCGATGGCCGACAATGACGGCGGGTTTGTCTACTTCATCGACGTTCCGGGGCATGAGCGATTCATTCGGAACATGCTGGCTGGTCTTTCGGGAATCGACCTTGCGATGCTGGTTGTTGCTGCCGACGATGGCATCATGCCGCAAACGCGCGAGCATGCCGAAATCATCGACCTGCTCGGTGTGCCCGCCGGAATCGTCGTGATTACCAAGATCGATCGCGTTCCGGGCAAGCGCATTGCGGCGGTGATCCGATCCATTGCCGATGAGACGAAGGGTACCTACTTCGCCGGTGCGCCCGTTTTCCCGGTGGATGCCGTCAGGGGATCCGGAATCGATGCACTGCGCGACGAGCTGGTACTGAGATCGACGCGACCTGCGCGCCTGCGACCGGGAACATATTTCCGTCTGCCCATCGATCGGAGCTTCGTCGTCGATGGCGTCGGTCATGTCGTCGCGGGCACGGTTGCTGCGGGTCGCGCGGCGGTCGGCGATCGCCTGTTTTTGTTACCCGCAAACCTGCCGGTCCGCGTGCGGGGACTTCACACGCATCATCGCGAAGTGAAGGCGTGCGGCGCCGGGCATCGCTTGGCGCTGAACATCACGGCCCCCGGTCTGGATCGCGATTGCGTACGACGCGGCGCGTGGCTCGTCGAGCGCGACATCGCGACGACAACGGATCGTTTCGACCTGCACTATACCGTCGCAGCCGGTGTTCGGCTCCGGCGAGAGGGCCGGGTTCACCTGTATCACGGGGCCATCAATGTCGGCGGGTGCCTGCATTTGCTGCAGGGTGGCGACGATATCGCGGGTGACCGAGGCTTCGCTCAGCTGGTGTTGGACGCGCCGACGCACCTCCTCGTTGGCGACCGGTTGGTGCTGCGCGATGCGGCCGACCGACGAAACTTGGCGGGCGGCATCGTGCTCGACCCGTCGCCGCCATTGCGCGGCCGTCGGCATCCCGATCGGCTGCGCCTGCTCGGTTCGTATCTCCGGCAGGATGCAGGGGTGGCACTTCTGGCGACCTTGGCAGCCTCGGCGGATGGTGTCGATCTCCGGCAATTTGCGCAAAGCTGGAACATGCCGCTGTCCGAGATCGAGGCCATCGGCAGAGCGGGCGGGATGATGCTGTCGATGGTCGCGGCGCAGGTGCGCGGTTTCGATGGACCGTCCTGGCGTAAGTGCGAAACGGAAATTCTGGTGACAGTCGACAAAGGTGAAGCAACCGAAGCGGCCGGATCGACGCCCGCCGCGGCGAGACGGCGGCCGGTTTCCGATGCCCGGCGCAATGAATTGAAGTCGGCGGTGTGGAATCACCTGCTGCAGTCCGGCGTGCTGGTGCGACGCGGCCAACGGATGGTTCGATCCGGCACATCGGCCGAACCGAGTGCCGAGGAGCGCAGGCTGTGGTCGGCAGCGGCACGGTTTCTATGCTTGGACGACGGACCGCTCAAGGTAGCGGAGATCGCCACGCGACTCTGCCTTCGACAGAGTGACGTCAAGTTGCTTCTGAAGAATGCCGCCCGGTTGGGCAAAGCGGTCCAGGTGGCGCCGGACCGCTATCTGTTGACCGCGGATGTCGTCCATCTTGCGGCAACGATGGAGACAATGGCCGATCGGAACGGAACCTTCGGTCTGACGGAATTTCGGTCACAATCGACGGTCGGCCGAAACCTGTCGATCGTGCTGCTCGAGTATTTCGACCGGGTTGGCTTCACCAGGCGCGTCGGCGACCGGCGACGGATCGTTCGGTCGGCCGACTCCTTGTTCAATTCGGACGGCGGCTTGAAGTCGTCGACAGCCAGGCGATAGACTTGTCGCGGGAGAGAATCGTACCCCGGTGGGACGCTCGGACTTCAAATCCGGAGGGAGACGCGAGGCGTCTCCGGTGGGTTCGACTCCCGCCTCTCCCGCCAATCTGCTTGTTCGCACGAAGCGTGCATACCGTCAGCCGTTTTCGGACTGTGCGCTGGAGCGAAGGAAACCGGCCGCGAACCGTCTCCAATTCGCAAGGATCTTCAACCCTGACATTAAATGCTCAAATACATGAGTGGAGATCACGCGGAGAAACTTCCGACCTGAGCCCGAACTTTCATCCAGTCTGAAGCAGAGTCCGTTCCTCATTTGAGCCCGTGTGGCTCGGTGGTGCAACGGGACGGGGCGCGGAGCCCCAAGCGAGCGCAGCGTCCCGTCCCGTTGCATCGCGGGAACGCTGAGCCTGGCATAGATTGCCGGCGACATGTTGCCGAGTGCACTGTGCGGTCTGACGGTGTTGTAGTCCTCTTGCCATGCAGCCAGCACGGCGCGCGCCTGGACGAGCGAGACGAACAGCGTCTCGTTCAGCAACTTGTCCCGCAGGCGTCCGTTGAAACTCTCCACGAAGGCGTTCTGGTTGGGCTTGCCGGGTGCGATGTAGTGCCAGGCGACCCGGGCTTCCTGCGCCCAGCGCAGGATCGCCATGCTGGTGAACTCGGTGCCGTTGTCGCTGACGATCGTCGCCGGTCGGCTGCGCCGTGCAATCACGGCATCGAGCTCGCGGGCCACGCGCTGCCCGGAGAGCGAAGTGTCGACGACCAGGGCCAGACATTCCCGGCTGTAGTCGTCGACCACGGTGAGGATGCGCAGGCGTTGGTCGACAAACCCGCTTCGCTTCAGCCAAACGGTCTTGCTCTATCCAGATTGAAACTCCTGTTGCGCGGTTTCACGAAGCCATTGCTGAAGATGCTCGGCCTCGGCACGGATCGCTCCCAGCGGATGCACGAGGTAGTAGGAATTTGATGTCGGTAGCGATGGCAACGGAAGGCGCACGAGCAGGCCGCGGCTTATATCATCGATGGCCAAGACGCTTCGGGCCAACGCGATCCCCTGCCCCTCGATTGCAGCCTGCAGGACACTTCCGGCATCGGTGAATCGCGGTCCCCTTGTCGGGTCGACCTGCACCGCTTCAACGGTTTCCAACCACGTCGACCAGTCTTCTTCGATCTCGCCGTGCAACAGGCTGAAATGGCGGAGGTCGTCCGGCCGCCGGATCGATTTCCGGCCCTGCAGCAATTTCGGACTGCAGACCGGCACCAGCTTTTCCGACATGAGAAGTTCCGAGTAGACGCGGGGCCATCCACCCACGCCGTAGCGGATCGCCAGATCGACGCCTTCGTGCGAGAAGTCGACCGGGTGATACGACGCGCTGATACGCAGATCGATCTCAGGGTGCTTTCTTAGAAACGTCTCGAGTCGGGGTACCAGCCATTTCGATGCGAACGACGGGAGCACGCTTACTGTCAGGATGCACTGACCGCGCAGCACGCGCATCCGGTTCGTACCTTGCTCGATGCGCTTGAACGCATCGTCCAGTACCCGCGCAAACTCCTGTCCCGCCGGTGCAAGCACCACGCGCCGGCCAATCCGGACGAAGAGCGGAATGCCAAGTTCCTTTTCGACCGAGATGACATGCCGGCTGATGGCGCTCTGGGTAACCCGTAGTTCACGCGCGGCAAGCGTAAAGCTGCCCAGCTGCGCCGCCACATGAAAGGCCTTGAGCGATTTGAGCGATGGAACCATCCATGAATTATACTCATAAGCAAGGTGAGTAAAAAGGCGGCTTTCTATGAGGTCTCCCTTTGTTACTATTCGATCAATCAATGCGTTACCCTAAAGGCATGGTGACGTAGAAGCCGCAACCGGCCCGGCGACAGGTTCACCGGTGGATTGCGGCGCAAGGGAGGAACGAAATGAAACGCCAAACAAACAAAGGGCTGACGGAAGCGATCCGCAGCATCGGCAGGTTCGTTGCCGCCGCGCTGCTGATATTGGGGATTTCGATCGGGAGCGACGCGCAGGCGGAATCGACGCTCTACGCGGCGCATCCCTGGACGCCGGACACGCTCGATCCGGCCCTGATGAAACTGGGGGGCAGCGAGTACAACTTCGCCTATCTCGTCTACAACTCGCTCACCTCGTTCAACAACGACCTCACCGTTCGGCCAGACCTCGCCGAAAGTTGGGAGGCGAACGAGGACCTGACCGTTTGGACGTTCCATCTCCGGACAGGCGTGATGTTTCATCACGGGCGCGAGATGGACACCGAGGATGTTATCGCCTCCTACGAACGCATCATCGCCCCAGATTCCGGCTCGGTGCTCGCCGCCGATCTCGGCATGATCGAGACGATGGAAGCGATCGACAGCCACACGCTCCGTATCACACTAAAACAGCCATACGCTGCCTTCCCGGCCATCGTGGCCGCCAATCAGGCGAAGATTCTGCCGCGCGACCGGCTCGAAACGATCGCGACCGAGCCTGTGGGAACAGGGCCGTTCCGTTTCGTCGAGTACCTTCCCGGCGACCGGATCGTCATGGCACGCAACGAAGAGTATTTCGAAGAAGGTATGCCGAAGCTCGACCAGGTGATTTTTACGATCATCCCCGAGTACGCGTCCGCAGTGGCCGCCCTCGAAGCCGGCAGCGTTCATATCGTCTGGCAGATCCCACCGGAGGAATCGGAGCGCCTCAAGGCCAGCAGCACGGCCCACGCCGACGTCATTCCGTCCGGAAGCTGGTACGCCGTCGCGCTGAACGCCGGTATGCCGCCGTTCGACAATGCCGAATTGCGCAAGGTGTTCATGGGTCTGTTCGACAAGCCGGCGTTCACCGACATCGCGACGTTCGGCTACGGCACGCCGACCCACACCGCCCTGCCGCCCTATCATCCGTTCTACGACAACGAACTGCCCATGACAGCGGCGGACCCGGCAGTGGTAGCGGAAGCGATCGCAGCACTCGGGCTTGAGGCGCCGCTGGAGCTGACATACTGGTATCCGAAGGACACGGCCTATCTCGAGCGGCTCGGCATTGCGCTGCGCGACGTTGCACAGCGGGCAGGGATCACCATCAATCTGAGCCCCGCGCCGGACGACAAATTCTATGCGGAGATCGAGGGACAACAGCCGCTTTACGGCACATCGTTCTCGGGCCGCACGACACCCGATACGATGCTCTATGCTTGGTACCACAGCTCAGGCTCGTGGAACAAAAACCTTTGGAAGTACAGCAATCCCGAAGTCGACGAGATTCTCGACAAGGCGCGGCAATCGACGTCTGAAGAAGAGCAGAACGCACTCTACCGCCGCTTCCAGGAGATCATCGTCGAAGACGGGCCCGGCGCTGCGATCTTCGTTGCAAACCATGCCAACGGCGTCCACAACAGCGTTGTCGGATTTGAGCCATCACCACTGCTCTGGCTCGATCTGCGCGGAGTGACGCTGAACGAGTAGCCGGGCCCACGGCCCGGCCGAGTTAATGCTGGTATACGTTCTACAGCGCCTGGCGTCCGTCACGGTAATACTGATCGCTATGTCGATTCTCGTGTTCGCCGTGGTGAACCTGCTGCCGGGCAACACAGCCATCATCATGCTCGGCAGCTACAGTACGCCGGAGGCGCTGGCGGCTCTGGAAGCCAAGCTCGGCCTCAACGATCCGCTGGCGGTGCAGTACTGGCGCTGGGCCACGGATGCGTTGACGGGCGATCTCGGGAACTCGCTCGTGATGGAGCGTCCGATCGCGCCAATCCTGTGGGACGCGCTGCAGCGCTCGGCGATCTTGGCGATTGCGGCCATCGTGTGCGTAGCCATCATCGGCATTCTGCTTGGCGTTGTTGCCGCTCTCTACGAGGGCCGTTTGACCGATCACGCGGTGTCGCTCTTCGGTTATCTGGGCATGGCGATCCCGGAGTTCTTCTGGGCCATCGTCCTGATCATCCTGTTTTCGAGTTATCTCGGTTGGTTTCCGACTGTCGGCTATGAGCCGTTGTCGGCTGGTCTATGGCCGTTTCTCTCGCATCTCGTCCTGCCGGTCGTAACGCTCACGCTGACGCTGATTGCTCACATCTCGCGCCTGACGCGATCAAGCATGCTCGATGTGTTGCAGAGTTCCTATATTCGTGCGGCCCGGGCGCGCGGACTGCCGGAGCGCGTCGTCGTTATGAACCATGCGTTGCGCAATGGGTTGCTTCCGACTATCACGGTTCTGGCACAGGATTTCGGCTGGCTGATCGGCGGCATCGTCGTCATCGAATCGGTTTTCGCCTATCCCGGTCTCGGCCGCCTGCTGATCTTCTCCATCGAGCGCCACGATCTCCCGTTCGTGCAGGCCATCGTCCTCGTGGTCACCGCGACATTCTGTCTGGCAAACCTGGGCGCCGATCTGCTTTACGCGGCCCTCAATCCGAAGATCCGGTATGGCGCTTCCTCTCGGTAACACTGTCGCGCAGCCTGCCTGGCGGCGGCCGGCGCTTCGCGGCAAGCTCCTGGTGGGCGGCGCGCTGCTCGGAATTATCGTGCTGCTCGCGCTCTTCGCGCCGATCGTCGCGCCGTTTCCGCCCGAAGAACTGCACGTCGCCGATCGCTTTCAGGCACCCAACGCGATCTACCTCGCAGGCACAGACGAACTCGGCCGCGACGTGCTCAGCCGCACGCTTTACGGTTCGCGGCTCTCGTTGTTTCTGGGACTGGCGGCGACTTTCATCGCCATGCTCATCGGGATTCCGCTGGGGCTTCTCGCCGGCTATTCGCGCGGCTGGCTCGACGAACTCATTATGCGGCTGCTCGACGTGATGATGTCGTTTCCGCCCATCATCCTGATTCTTCTTGTGCTCGCCGTCATGACACCCAACCTCGCCAAAACCGCGCTGGTCGTTGGGCTGCTCTACGTTCCGGCCGTTGCACGCCTCGCCCGCAGCGTGACGCTATCCATCGCCGCGGAAGACTTCATCCAGGCGGCGCGGGCGCGCGGCGAGAGCCGGCTCTACATATTGTTCCGCGAGATCATGCCGAATGCCTGGCCGCCGCTGGTCGTCGACGCCAGCTTGCGCGTGAGTTTTGCCATCCTGCTGGCGGCAGTGCTGTCGTTCCTGGGATTTGGCGTGCAGCCGCCGCAAGCCGACTGGGGTCTGATGATCAGCCAGTCGCGATCCTTCCTACAGATCTCGCCGTGGATCGCGCTCACACCCGGCATCGTGATGTGCCTGACCGTCGTGTCCCTCAGCCTGCTCGGCGACGGGTTGCGCGAACATCTCGACCCCCGCCTCCGGCATGGTCCCGGACTGTGATGGGGGCCGACAACATCGTCGAAATCGAAAATCTGACCGTCGAGTTTGCCGGCGACGGTGCGGCGGTTCGTGCCGTCGACACGATATCGCTGTCGATTCCGCGTGGCAGTGCCGTCGGCCTGGTCGGCGAGTCCGGCTCCGGCAAGAGCACCGTCGTAGGGGCACTCCTTGGATTGCTGGCGCCACAAGCCCTTGTCGTGGCCGGCACCATCCGGTTCGACGGCATCAATATCGCGCGTCTGCCGAAGGCCCAGCGGCGCAGCCTGCTGGGGAGCCGGATCGGAACCGTCTTCCAAGACCCGTTTGCCTCGCTCAATCCGGCCATCAGGGTCGGTCGGCAGATCACGGAACCGTTGATACGCCATCGCCGGGTCTCTCGGATGGAAGCAGCCAAGCAAGTTCGCGCGCTGCTTCACGATGTCGGTTTTGCCGATCCGGCGGCGGTCATGCACGCTTACCCGCACCAGCTCAGTGGCGGCATGCAGCAGCGCGCGCTCATCGCAACAGCCATCGTGTGCGGCCCGTCGCTTCTCGTTCTCGACGAACCGACGACAGCACTCGACGTCACCATCGAGGCGCAGATCCTCGATCTCCTCAAGGCGCTGCGACGGTCGCACGGTCTGAGCATGCTGTTCGTCAGCCACAATCTCGGCGCCGTGAAGACGCTGTGCGACCGCGTCGACGTGATGTATGCGGGACAGATTGTCGAGCGCTCCGATGCGCGTACGATCTTCTCGGCGGCGCTCCACCCGTACACCAAGGGGCTGATTGCTTCAATCCCACGGCTCGACCGCGCAGGCCGTCGCTCACGGCTCGCTGCGATCCCGGGCAAGGTCGGCGGATCAGCAGCCCGGTTGCTGGGTTGCCGCTTCGAGCCGCGCTGCCCCTTCGCGGCGGATCGTTGCCGCACCGAGCCGCAACGTCTGATCCCGCATGTATCGGGCGGAGAAGCCGCCTGCTGGCGCCTCGACGAACTGCGAGAGACGGCATGGCCCGTTGCGACGAATCAAAGGGCCAACCGTCGCGAAGCGGGTACCGAAGTCCTTATCGATGCCGAGCATCTGGGCAAGATTTTCTCGTCAGCCCGGCTTCGCTTGAACCTCGACCGGCGCATTGGCGCGGTTCCTCTGCGGTGGCACCGCTCACCATTTCGTGCGGTCGACGATGTCTCGCTGACGATCGGGCGCGGGGAAGTCCTAGGCCTGGTCGGAGAAAGCGGATCGGGCAAGACGACGCTCGGCCGCTTGCTGCTGCATCTGATCCCAGCGACCGTCGGCTCGACCCGGTTCGACGGCGAACCGGTCGATGCGTTTGATCGGCGAGCGCCCCGTGCCTTCCGCCGCAATGCGCAGATTGTCTTTCAGAACCCGGATTCGTCGCTTAACCCGCGTCACCGCGTCGAAGAAATCGTGCGGCGCCCAATCGTGCGACTTACCGATGCTTCTATGTCTACGGCGGATAGACGCGTCGATGAGCTGCTCGAGTTGGTCCAGCTTCCGCACGCGTATCGGCGCCGCTATCCGCATGAACTGAGCGGCGGCGAGAAGCAACGGGTCGGCATCGCGCGAGCGCTTGCAACGAACCCGCGCTTCATCGTCTGCGACGAACCGGTGTCGGCACTCGACGTCTCGGTCCAGGCAACGATCGTCAATCTCCTCGACGATCTGCGCGCCGAGTTCGAACTCGCCTACCTTTTCATATCACACAATCTGGCGGTCGTGGCCCATATCGCCGACCGTATCGCCATCATGTATCGCGGCCGCATCTGTGAGATGGGTACGCGTGACGAAATCCTTGACCGACCTTCGCATCCCTATACCCGCACGCTTTTATCCTCGCTGGTTGACGTCGCCGGCAACCCATCGAGCGCGCTCGACAGGTCGCTGCCGCGCACGCCGCCTTGCGGTTCGAACTTCACCGCTGCGGCAGAACAAACCGAGACTACCCTGACATGGCTGTCCGATACGCACTGGATGCGTTCTGAATCTGTGCCGGATGCCGGGAACGATGGCGCCATCGCCCCCATCCGACACAAGAGTTGATATCGTCAGCATGAAATTGCGAAAAGGAGAACCCATGGAGATATCCGCAGCATTCGAATCCGGAAGCATCGACGTGATCGATGCTTCCGATCCGGCCCAGGTCCGTCTTGCGCTCGCCAAGGACAAGGGCGGCTTCGTGATGTGGTTCCATTTCCGCGCGATCGGCCCGCGCGACAACGATCGGGCGTTTCGTATCGAGAATGCCGGGGATGCGACCTTTCCGGACGGATGGCGCGGTTACCGGGCCTGCGCCTCCTATGATGGCCGGACTTGGATTCGCGTCGCCACGGAGTATGACGGGCGGGTCCTGACCATCCATGACCGTCCACCTGTCGAATCCGTCCACTACGCGCTTGCGGTGCCCTATTCGATGGAACGGCATCGTCGGTTCATCGCTGGTCTGCAGCGGTCACCTTTCGTGCGCGTCGGTGTTGCCAGCCGTTCGGTTGCCGGACGCGACATCGACTTGGTCACGGTCGGCGAGCCGGCCGAGGGCAAAGCAGTCTGCTGGGTTCTGGGTCGACAGCACGCCGGGGAAACCCAGGCCTCATGGTTCATGGAAGGCTTCATCAACCGGCTGATCGATCCCGCCGATGCGATCGCACGCGAGGCACTCAAGGGCACGGTCTTTCACATCGTGCCGAACGTCAATCCCGATGGCTCCGTCGATGGCTTCATCCGTAGCAACCTTGCCGGTGCCAACCTCAATCGCGAATGGCATGATCCGAGCGAGGTGCGAAGCCCGGAAGTATTCGGTGTCCGCCGCCTGATGGACGAAACCGGTGTCGACTTCTGCCTCGATATCCATGCTGACGCGAGTGTGCCATTCGTCTACATCGAGGGTGGGGATGCCGCGCCGTCCACCAGCGATCGAAACATCGAACTGCGTGAACGATTCGAGCGCAGGCTGCGGGACGTCAACCCCGACTATGAGATCGATCGGCGCTACCCGCATCTTCCCGTGAGGGGCGAAGGCGATCTGACCATGTGTCTCTATCAGGTTGCTGAACGGTACGGCGCTCTGACTGTCATGCTCGAGATGCCGTTCAACGATTATGATCTGGCACCGGACACACGACTGGGCTGGTCGACGGACCGCAGCCGGCGGATGGGGCAATCGACGCTGGATGCTTTCTACGCCGTGCTGCCCGATCTGGTACCTTAAGGTGCAAAGTAAAAAGCGAAGCGAGCTGCGTGTCACTTCCTTGCCATGGCAGTCCCTCCTTCATTGTTAAAACCATACTTCAGGGAGGACCACTTCAAGGGGGGCATGTATGGACGGCCTCCGCCTGGCAAGGGGCATATTGGCATTTCTGACGAGTTGGTCGGGTGCAGGCATGTATACGGCCTATTGATTGCGGCGTGTTCATGCCGCTGGCCCTGATGAAGTCCGCAGATCGGCTCCCAGACAGGTCATCGCGCTTAGAAAGCAGCCCCCACTGAGCGGGTTTGTCCGATCCCGGTTCGACCGTTCGTCATCACACCATCAGCACCTCACCAACCTCTGTCAGGATCCGCCGCCGTTTCCCTTATGTGCTGGCGGAAGCTTCGAAGCGTTTACCAGTAATCATTAGTGCCCACGCTATCCTGGCCATCTTGTTCGCGAGAGCGACGGCAACGACGTTGTATGGCTTCTTCTCCAGCAGCTTGGCCGCCCATCGTGTCGGCGGCGCTTTGCCTTTCCGGCTGAAGCGGAGGACAGCATGTGCGCCGACGACGAGAAGCCGGCGGATATAGGGGTCACCCTGTTTGCTGATACGACCTAGCCGCTCTTTGCCACCCGACGAGTTCTGTCGCGGCACGAGACCGAGCCAAGCCGCCAGCTGCCGGCCGGATTTGAACAAAGATGCGTCCGGCACCGTCGCCGCGATCGCGCTCGCGGTTATCGGTCCGACCCCCGGAATCGTCTCCAGGCGCCGGCTCAACTCACTCGAGCGGTGCCAGGCATGAATCTGCAGATCCAATTCGTCAACCTTCTCCTGAACTTTCCGGAGCTGATCGATCATGGGAAGAAGAGCACCGCGCGCCAGAAAAGGAATTACGTTCTGGCTGTCTTCTTCGACAAGGGCGATCAGCATACCGACACCGGCAATGCCTTGACGTGACACAATCCCAAACTCGGCGAGATGGCCACGCAAGGCATTTACCAGCATGGTCCGCTGACGGATCAGAAGCTCACGGACCCGATGCAGCATCAACACGCTCTGCTGTTCCTCGCTCTTTACCGCAACAAAACGCATTGTGGGGCGCGTCACCGCCTCGCAGATCGCCTCCGCATCTGTTGCGTCGTTCTTCTGCCGCTTAACATATGGCTTTACGTAGGATGCCGGCATCAGCCGAACCTTATGGCCCAACGCTATCAGCATCCGCGCCCAATGATGTCCGGACGCACAGGCCTCGATGCCAATCAGGCATGGCGGCACTGCTTCAAAGAAGTCGATGACGCCGTCGCGCCGCAGCTTCCGCCGCACAACAACTGTACCGGCCGCGTCGATGCTGTGAACCTGAAAGACGTGCTTGGCGATATCCAGACCGATTGTGATAATCTTTTCCATGGACGGCTCTCCCTCATGTGACTGGCGACAGCCACACTATGGCACCTCGATGCCAGGAGCGGAGGCCGTCCACCCCATCAGGTCAGGTCACCATCACAAACCGAACGCAGAAGATAAAATGCCCGAAAAACCCTCCTACACACCGCCGAAAGTCTGGCAATGGAATTCTGAGAGCGGCGGTACGTGGGCCAAGATCAATCGCCCAATTGGCGGGGCCACGCACGACAGGAAACTGCTGGTTGGGCAGCACCCGCTGCAACTCTACTCGCTGGCGACGCCCAATGGCGTCAAGGTGACGATCATGTTGGAGGAGCTGCTTGCGCTTGGGAAACGCGAGGCCGAATACGACGCATTCCTGATCGAGATCGAAAATGGCGATCAGTTCGGAAGTGGGTTCGTGGCGCTGAATCCGAACTCGAAGATTCCGGCCTTGCTTGACCAGAGCACGTCACCACCTACGCGGGTGTTCGAATCGGGAGCAATCCTGTTGTATTTGGCTGAGAAGTTTGGCGCATTTGTCCCCCACGGACCCTCAGATCGAGCGGAATGCCTGTCGTGGCTTTTTTGGCAGATGGGCAGCGCGCCTTATCTTGGTGGCGGCTTCGGGCATTTCTACGCCTATGCGCCAGCGAAGTTCGAGTATGCGATCAACCGCTATGCGATGGAAGTGAAGCGCCAGCTCGATATACTGGACAAGCATCTGTCCAGCCGCCGATACATTTGTGGCGACGATTATAACATCGCCGATATCGCCGCCTTTCCGTGGTACGGAGATTTTGTACTGAACAACGCTTATGAGGCGGCGCAATTCCTTGATGTCGCGTCCTACAAGCACGTTGTGAGATGGGCATCGGAGATAAACGAACGTCCGGCAGTTCAGCGCGGTCAGCGAGTTAACAAGACTTGGGGGCCGGAAGACGAACGGACTCCCGAGCGCCACGATGCCGCCGATCTTGATTGAGAAGAAAATATTTTTCTACCACCGGGTGGGTCCGCCGATTTCCCGTACGCCGGACTGACCTGCCCCCATTGAAGTGGTCCTCCGTGAAGTATGGTTTTGGCCATGATTGGTCTTGACCCCGTCTTTGGTCCGGCCTTCATGCGACCTTTCGGGCTGGTGGTCTTGACCCCGTCTTTGGTCCGGCCTTCATGCGACCTTTCGGGCTGGGTTTAGTTGGTCAGCGAACTCGGCAGGCGTCAAGCCGCTGAGGCTCGAATGGGGTCGGTTGTGGTTGTAATCGGTTC
>Ga0163153_10000372_pt1 | contig 79093 bp, 86 predicted proteins | sample OliLakLV19MP6IB1_FD_148629 | JGI IMG/M metagenome (GOLD analysis project Ga0163153, IMG submission 148629) | Freshwater microbial mat bacterial communities from Lake Vanda, McMurdo Dry Valleys, Antarctica - Oligotrophic Lake LV.19.MP6.IB-1 | ecosystem: Environmental > Aquatic > Freshwater >... | reverse complement strand
TGTTTTCCCCAGCCCTGTTGGCGCACCTTCCATTCTCCCTCCCCATATACTTTTAATCCGGTGCTGTCTATGACGATGTACAACTTCATGCCCTTTTTCTCTATTTGCTCGGATCCCTCTATTTTCAATTTCTTCTTCCGTCTGTTGATCACTGTATAATCGGGAACTTTTACCGACCAGTTCAACATCCCCACCAACGAGGTTAAAAATCCTTCCAACTGCCGGTAACCCTACTGGTAAACCACCCGAAGTGTCATCGCCATCTCTATGCACATTTCTGAATACTAATTATTGTGCGCCCCGTTGAGCGCTTCCTTGATAATACCATTGTTGCTCTGCATCATTCTGTATCCATACCTCTCAAGAACCTCGCTGCTTTAGCCCTTGATTATATTCTTTCCAATTGCTAATCTTGTACCGTTGGCGGTTCGCTGACTTAGGACGGTGTTTGTTTGTTTTTTGCATAAATCAAACTTCCTGCCGTCCTTCTTATTTTTAACGCTTCCTGTCAACCAGTCTTTTTTCTTTTGTACTTTTCATGCAACAAAGCCGTTTGAAGTTGTGATTAAAAAAACTTCAAACTGTAAATTCCAAACTTCAAACTGTAAACTTCAAACTCTTTGACTCAATCCCATCTCATTTACGGCAGGCATCCGGTGCTTGAGGCGCTGAAGGCTGATGGCATGTTTGAAAAAATATTGCTGATGCCTGATGCGCATTCACCCGAAATCAGCGCGATTAGGGAACTTGCGCGTGAACGCAAAATTCCTGTGCAGCATGTGCCGGTGCAGAAGCTCAACAGTATCACACGCAAAAATCATCAGGGCGTGGTTGCGTTTCTTTCGCTTATTCCTTACTACTCCGTTGAAGATGTGCTGATGAAGGCGTATGATGAAGGGCGCGTTCCGTTTTTTTTGTTGCTTGATAATATCACCGATGTTAGAAACTTTGGTGCCATTGCCCGCTCAGCAGAGTTGTGCGGGGTAGATGCCATTATCGTGCCGCAACGGGGCGGGGCGCTTATCAGCCCCGATGCGATGAAGGCATCGGCAGGCGCGCTCAACCTCATTCAGGTGTGCAAGGTGCGCGAACTCACCGATGCCGTAAGCTACCTTATTCTCAACGGCATTAAAATATTCTCTGCCGAAGAAAGCCGTGAAAAGAAACTCTATGATGTGGACTTCACCATTCCTTGCGCTGTTATTCTCGGAGCAGAAGGCGAAGGCATCAGCGAAGAACTGCTGCGCAAGGCGGATGAAAATTTCAGCATCCCGATGACAGGCAAAATCGGTTCGTTTAATGTTTCCGTTGCGGCTGGAATTGTGCTGTATGAAATGATGCGACAGCGGGTAGTATAGTTTTTAGGGGTGAATATTTTATACCCCTGAGATTCTATTACAAACTACCACGTTTTCTGTTTCACGAAGCGCTTATAGCGGCTCTTATTCTTCTTCTTGGTTGGATGCTTTCTTCCGTTATTGCCGCGCTTCTTAGAATAGGAGAAGTCAGAAAATCCGTTTGCAAATTTATAGGAAAGCGATACCGTGCTGAATAGGTATCCGTCTTTCTGACCCGGATTGCCGCGCACCTCACCGGGTTTTGTAATGTTGCCGTAAGTTTCTTCGGAATCAATTTCATCTGACCTGCGGGAGATGTCATAAATCATCGCGCCTTTATCTGCGCCATATTGGTTGACGAATTCCTGTTTTGAAACATAGTTGAGGCTCACGTCATCCAAATAATCGGTGAATGTGAAGCGGTGAGCAAATTCAAGTCCAACGGTGAGGAATTTATTTACATTTACTTTCACTCCAATGCCAATCGGGATAACAGGTTGGAATAAAGAATAAGGCTGCCTGTCAGGATATTGACTCATGCCTTGTCCCTCCGTGCCAAGCGGCTGCAATGCTACCCACTCGCCATTATATAAAGCCTTCGGATTAAAATGGACAAAACCAACTCCGGTAATAAAATAAGGCGCTATCCAGTGTTTCATACTTCCGGGCAGGAAGCGCATCATGTTTACTTCAGCGGTAATGGAAAACTCCGTTACATGTGATTTGAAATGCAGGTTGCGGTAGTTTCTGAACCACGCGTCATCCATGAAGCGCTCAGTATTTGCAAGTTTGTCATCGCCAGCCCAAACACCATAGGTAAGGCTGCCTTTCATCGAAAAAAAGTAGTTGAAATTATTTCTGAAGAAAACGCTCATCGCAGGACGAAAGAGCGATGCTTGCAAATCTGCATAATAGGTGCGTCCGACAGGTTCTTTCTTTCCGAGGTCGCCAAGAAAATTGGATACGCCAATGCCGACTCCAATTTCCATTGTTTGCGCGAATGCTCCTGCCGATAAAAAGCAGAACATGCTCAGAATGCTGATAATCCGTTTCATGGTCACATAGTTTAGGGTTGCCTCAATAGTCATACGCTCACACGCCTGACGGATTTTTTATACGACTGCGCTCCGCGAATTGTTACAGGAAGAAAAATGAAGGAAAGACCTTTTAATTACGTTGGTCAGCGCCCCATCCTAATTTCGTGCGGATGGTGTTCAGATAGTTGCTGTCTTCGCTGATGCGCAGCAGACTAATGGTGAATTCTTCCTTTCTTACGGCAATCTGAAAAGAAGCGTCAACCGACTCATAGCGCGAATCGAGCGTGCAAAGGAAGTTTTCATTTCTGCCTTCCACCTCAAATGACAACACAGAATCATTGGCAATGATAATCGGGCGCACATTCAGATTATGCGGGGCAACGGGCGTAATCACAAAATTTTCCGAAGTCGGAAAAATAATAGGACCACCGCAACTCAAAGAATAGCCCGTGGAACCTGTTGGCGTGGCTACAATCAATCCATCCGCCCAATAAGAGTTTAGCAACTCGCCATTAATATAAGTATGAATGGTAATCATGGAGGAGGTGTCCTTCTTATGAATGGAAAATTCATTCAGCGCATAATTCACTCCACCGAAAAGCGGCTTGTTGGAATCAAGATGCAGCAACGTGCGCTTATCCACCTTGTAGGTTTTATTTTTCAGCGCGTCTATTGCAACGGCAATATCTTCTTTGCCGGTGCTTGCAAGAAATCCAAGCCTGCCGGTGTTGATGCCAAGAATGGGAATATCTGAGTTGCGCACCAGCGTGAGCGTGTCGAGAATCGTGCCGTCACCGCCAAGGCTGATTACATAGTCCGCAATACCGAGCAATTCTTTATGCTCGCTGAAAATGGTCACCTTTCCGCCAAGCGGGATTTTATTTTCGAGCAGCGTATAGTAGTGGATATGCACCAGCACTTTTGCATCGCAGGCAAAGAGCAAATTGAATAGTTCCTGAATCAACGGGATGTCCGCCTGATTCAGCAGGCGTCCATAGATGGCAACGCGCATGAAAATAAATTGATGGGATAAAGATAACTAAACTCTAAACAGAGGTGAACAGGAGTTATTCAGCAGGCTATAATTTTTTCTTTCTCTGCCGCCACATATACAGATACAACTGCGGGAAGAAAGGTAAATACGTAAGTAAGAGGATACCGATGAAAATGTTCATTGGTGTAAATGCCCAACCATTCATTTTCAAAATAGAAAGCAGGATCAGCCATTCGCCTGTAACACCCAGCGGATACAGCACGATGAACAATGTATAGCGCAGATACGTGAGCCAGCGGATTTCTTTTTGCAGCAGTGTGAAGAAATAGAGGCTGTAGCGGATAATCTCTGTGATGCTCCAGGCAACAGTCACAAGCATCACGCCATTCATGCCGTATATTTTTATCAACGCATCAGGAGGAAGCAGATTTATCCATACCAAAACAAAAATGCGGGAAAACACCTGAATGAAGGTGGTGAACACAGGCGAGCTTACCCATTTCAACGCGGCATGTAAAATTTCCAACGCAGCCGCGCCCTGACAAATATTGAGGAGCAGCAGCGAAGTTGCATCCATTTGAAAACCACCGAAAATTTCTCTTCCAAAAAAAAGAGACCAACCGATAGCAAGCAGAAGATTATAAGCGAGGAGATATTTCTGTTTCATCCGTGCAAAACTGCGGCTAAAGATACAGCAAGAGGAAGACGTTGTAAAACAGAAAGACCAGGTAAAAGAGAAGGGCGAGAAATTTACTTTGCGCTATTCCACGCGTCAATGCCGCCTTTCAGGTTGTAAGTTTTAAATCCTTTCTTAGCAAGATAATCGCAGGTTTTTCCGCTGCGACCGCCTACTTTGCAATAGATAAAATACTCCTTGTTTTTATCAAGCGCGTCAAGTTTGGGGTAAAAATCAGAGCTATTGAAATCAAGAGCCGTTGAGCCTTCTATTTTACTTTCGGCAATTTCTTCAGGGGTACGCACGTCAAGCAGCACAGCGTTATTGCTTGCTTCATATTTTTCTTTGAAAGTTTTTACATCCAAATTTTCAACCTTCCCACCCGTTGTTTGGGACATATCCGTGCTTGCCGAATTGCAGGCAACTGTAAAAAGCAGAATTACAAATGAAATCATCGTTGAAATTTTTAGCGTATTGTTTTTCATAAAAAAAGAAATCGTTTAATGCGGTAAATAATCTTTCATTAAGCCATAAAAAAAAGTGCCGAAAAGAGCGCTGATAATTACTACTGACATCACTCCAACACCATAGCCAAGACTTACAAACATCGGTCCGGGACACGCGCCTGTCATCGCCCAGCCAAGTCCAAAGATAGTTCCCCCAATGAGGTAACGCGCAACAGATTTTTCTTTCGGAATTATAACGATGGGAATACCGCTGATGTCACGCAGTTGCAATTTTTTAATCAAAAAAATGGAAATCGCGCCTAAAACCACAGTTGTGCCGATGATGCCATACATGTGAAATGACTGAAAGCGAAACATCTCCTGAATGCGATACCATGAAAGCGCTTCCGACTTGGTCATTACAATGCCGAATACAATTCCTACCAGAATAAATTTCAATACTTTCATGGCTTATATTTTAAAAATCAGGGGATAAAGAAGATGCGTCATCACGAGTCCGCCAATGAAAAAGCCAATAACTGAAATCAGCGAAGGCAGTTGCAGATTGGATAATCCGCTGATGGCATGTCCTGATGTGCAACCATCTGCGTAGCGCGTGCCAAAGCCCACTAAAAAACCTCCGCCCGCCAGCAGAAGTATCCCTTGCGCTGAAAAAAGAAAGCTGAAGTTGAAAATTTCAGCGGGTTGAATTCCCGTTGGCACGCCTAACCCTAATGTGGCCAGATCTTTTATGGTGGACTCCGCAATTTGCACAGGCTCACCGTTTGACAAAAAATTAGCGGTAAGCCAACCTCCAATCATACTGCCGACAAGAAACCACAGGTTCCACTTTTGCGCTTTCCAATCGTAATCAAAAAAACTGCTCGCCTTGCCTGCTCCACATGCCGCGCATAGCGCTTTGAAGTTGGAGGAAAAGCCAAAGTGCTTTCCGAAGAAAATCAGCGTAAGCATAATGGCGGCTATCGCCATTCCTGAGATATACCAAGGCCAGGGTTGCCTTACGAACTCAATTGCAGTTTGCATAGGTTAAAATTATTCCGGTTATTCTTTATGCAGACAAAATTCGCACAGATGAAAGTTTGCCGGAATTAAATTTCACAGAAAATTGCCGCGCGTTTTTTTGATGCTCAACGCCACGCGCCAATTCCACTTGCAAGATTATACGTTTTAAACCCTTTAGAAGACATCAGTTCGCAAGCCTTGCCGCTGCGGTTGCCGCTTCTGCAAAACAAAAAATATTCTTTGCTCTTGTCCAACTGCTCAATCTTTTTTGCAAAATCGGCAGCCATGAAGTCAATGTTTTTTGCGCCTTTGATGGTGCCTGATGAAAATTCACCGGCAGTGCGCACATCAAGCAGCGCGGCATTTTTAGTTGCTTCGAATTTCTTTTTAAAGTCTGTGCCGCCTAAATCTTCATACGATTTCGAGAACGTGCTTTTTAAAAAATCAAACATGGTAATTCGTGTTTTTTGTTAGAAAAATATATTGCTCTTTTATTTTTTCAGCGTTGATGGACACACATAATCTGTTTTCGGAACGTCTGTGCCCTCTGCAATTGCCTTAAATCCACCTTCAATGTTCACGATGTTTTCATATCCGCGTGATTTCAAAATGGAAGCCGCAATCATCGAGCGGTAGCCGCCCGCGCAATGCAGGTAAAGCGTTTTATCCTTTTTGAATTCAGCCATGTGTTCATTGATATAATCCAGCGGGAGATTTACGGCATTCGTAACGTGCTCTGCTTCAAACTCACCGGGATTCCGCACATCAACCACATCCAGCTTTTCCGTTTTGTATTTCTTCGCAAAATCAGTCGCGCTGATGGATGCCACTGTGTCAATGTCCTTTCCTGCCTTTTTCCATACATCAAACCCGCCTTTGAGATAGCCAATCGCGTGGTCATAGCCAACGCGCGCGAGGCGTATTACAATTTCTTCTTCGCGTCCGTGTGCTGCAACAATCAGAATCGGTTGCTTGATGTCTGTAATCAATGCACCCACCCATGGAGCAAAGTTGCCGTCAATGCCGATGTTAATTGAATTGGGAAAGAAGCCCGCTGCAAATGCGTCAGGTATGCGTGTGTCCAATACCAATGCGCTTGTTTCATTCGCTGCCGCTTCAAACGCAGCGGGCGATAATGCCTGCAATCCTCTGTGCAATACTCCCTCAATGCTTTCATAACCCTCTTTGTTCATCATCACATTTTTTGGGAAGTAAACGGGTGGGGGCAATAAGCCTTCAGTTACTTCTTTGATGAATTGTTCCTTTGTCATATCCGCGCGCAAGGCGTAATTGAATTTCTTTTGGTTGCCTATGGTGGAAACTGTTTCCTTGCTCATTTTTTTTCCGCACGCTGATCCAGCGCCATGTCCCGGATACACAATCACATCGTCTGCAAGCGTCAGGATTTTAGTGCGCAGTGATTCGTATAAGTGAGCAGCGAGGTCTTCTTTTGTGAGATTTGTTTTTACGGCAAGGTCAGGTCTTCCTACATCACCGATAAATAAAGTATCTCCGGTGAAAATCGCATAGTCTTTTCCGCTTTCATCTTTCAATAGATAAGTGGTTGACTCCATTGTATGTCCGGGCGTGTGCAGCGCTTTAATTGTTGCGTTGCCTACTTTTAACTCTTCACCATCTTGAGCGATGTGTGCGTCAAACTTTGGCTGCGCGTTGGGACCGAACACGATTTTAGCGCCTGTTTCTTTGGCAAGGTCAAGGTGACCAGAAACAAAGTCAGCGTGGAAGTGTGTCTCCAACACGTACTTGATTTTTGCGCCATCTTTTTCGGCTTTCTCAACATAAGGCATAATCTCACGCAACGGGTCAATAATTACCGCTTCGCCATTGCTTTCAATATAATATGCGCCTTGCGCGAGACATCCGGTATAGATTTGTTCAACTTTCATGGCTACTATTTTTTGGTCTTAAAGAATTTGTTTTACAAAGTTGATATTGATTTCAGGCATCGTCTGTGACTTCAGTTACACAAGCGCAGTTCTAAAATTATTTTTTCTATCGCCCCACCCTGTCCCTCTCCAGGAGGAGAGAGTATCAGCGGTAGAATTTTAGAACGGATCTTCATAGCATGAATAATTCCTTTCCCAATATAAAAATTCCCATCGCCAGCACAAACCAACCAAAAGCCTTTTTCAGCTTTTGCGCTTCCACTTTTGTTGCAAGGAAACTTCCGATAAATATTCCGGCTACTGATAATGCGGAAAAGATGAACAGAAACTTCCAATCAATTTCGAGATGACCTAAATCTCCCAAGAAGCCGATGAGTGATTTAGCTGCGATGATAAATAACGAAGTTCCTACTGCAAGTTTCATATCAAGTTTGCCTAAAAGCACCAACGCAGGAATAATCAGAAATCCGCCTCCTGCGCCCACAAGCCCAGTAAGAGAGCCTACAATGATGCCCTCCAGCAATATCAAGGAATAATTGAATTTTACATTGGATGCCTCTTTCGGGCAATCAACACACTCTTTGCTTTTTATCATGGAAATTGACGCTGCTATCATCAACACGGCAAATAACACCATGACGGAAATATTTTTCGTCATCACAAAATTGCCAATTGTGAAAATATTATCAGGAATTGCAGGCACAACAAACTTGCGTACCGAATAAACAGCCGCGATTGAAGGAACGCCAAAAATCACCGCCATTTTAAGACTCACAAAATTTTTGCGATAATAATTTATGCCACCAATCAAACTCGTTAAACCCACGATAAAGAGCGAATAGGCGGTTGCAACAACAGGTTGAATCCCCGTCAGGTAAACCAATACGGGAACAGTCAGGATAGAACCTCCGCCACCGATAAGACCCAACGAGATGCCGATAAATAAACTTGCGATGTACCCGATAATTTCCATAGCTGTAAATCGGATACAAAGTTGGGGAAGCGGTTACGCTCCGTCTGTGACTTGAATCACAAAGAGATTAAGCAGTTGCAATGGGTGGTGGCTTCTCCCCTTTTAGGGGAGACCCAGAGGGGTAATGCCACTTAATATGATACCCCTTTGTATTTCCCCTAAAAGGGGGAAAGCCAAACGCGCGTAAGCCGGTGTTAGTACGCGAGCGAAAGTTTCTGCGGATTCAGGATTTCTACCGAGTTGCGGTTGAGTTTTACGACACCTTGCATCTCTAATTTTTTGAGCAGCCGCGAGATTACTTCTCGGGAACTGTTTAATTCCTGCGCAATTTGCTGATGATTGATATTGAGCAACGCGCCTGCTGTTTCGTAATGTCGTTTAAGATAGAAAAGCAGGCGTTCATCTAAACCTTTGAACGCGATGTTATCCAGCGTTTGCAGCAACTCATCGAAACGCTCGCGATAGGTAGCGACAACAAACTGATACCAGCTTTTGTATTTGTTCACCCACGTATCGGCAAGATGAATCGGAATCAGCGCAATCTCTGAATCCGTCACCGCTTTCATTTTAATCTGGCTCTTTTCATTGCGCGCAGCGCAAAGCATGGATAAAGCGCATGCTGTTCCCGGCTCGATGTGATACATGAAAAATTCGTTGCCCTCCGCATCTTCGCGATATACCTTCAGTAATCCGCTCAACAATAAAACACTGGATTTAATGTATTGCCCCGTTTGCATCAGCACCTCTCCTTCCTTCACTTCTTTGAAGGCGCTGCTGCCATTAATTTCCGCGCGTAATTCCGTTTCTAATTGAGGGAACAGTCTGTCAATCGAAGTTTCCTGTGTACTCACTCGTGCGGTGATTTGAAACCTCTAAGTTATTCTGTAATGAGAAGAGGTTGCGACAACACCTGTTTTCCCTCTGCATTTGAAATGTGGATGTTGTAAATGCCTGTCGGCAAATCGCGGATGTTCAACTGAAGTGTTTCGCGCTCCATTGCATTTTGCAACACAAGTTTTCCGATGCTGTTGTAAAGCGAAACAGTATGCGCGCCCTGCAATTCTTTCAGTTCAATCACGACTTTATCTGTTGCAGGGTTGGGATAAATTTTAATTGCATTGCTTTCAAATCCTGCAACGCCAACATCCGTAAGGTCAACCACTTTGCATGTGTCATCTGAGCCGAAAGCATTGTAAGCAGTCAAACAGACAGTATAGGAGCCTCTTGCGTAAGTATGCACAACCGTATTTGTCGTAGCAGAAGTGCCATCGCCTAAATCCCACGAAACGCTATCGAATCCGAATGAAATATTTTCAAACGTCACATTAAAGTCCGAAGTGGAATAGGTGAAATTCGCAGCAGGCAAGCCATCCACGCGAATCACTACAGTTCCTGTGTCAGATTTAATCGGTGAACCATCATCAGAAATTTTGTAGAAGAAACTGTCAATGCCGCGAAAGTTTGAATTCGCTTCGTATTCAATCACGCCATTTCCAAGATGCGTTACCGTTCCGTTCAATGGCGGGAAGAAAATATTATAGACGATGTTGTCGCCATTTGGGTCAATATCATTCGTGAGCAAATCAAGGGTTGCTTTTGCAGGATATACAATTTGCGCGGAATCTCTGTTTGCAATTGGTGCATCATTAAAAGGCGTGATGCCCGTTACTTGCACAGAATCGCAAAACGTGTCGCTGCCGCTTGCATTAGTAACTGTGAGGCAAACGTAATAAGTGCCGTTTGCAGCATATACGTGCGAAGGAGTTTGTTGTGTAGAAGATCCGCTATCGCCAAAATCCCATGCATAGGAAGTCGGACTATTTTGCGAAGTGTTCGTGAAAATCACTAAGCCTCCTGAGGGATTTGTCCAAGTAAATCCGGCTGTGGGCGGAGGCGGAGTGCCTGAGTAAGTCACCGAAATGACATTACGTAGCGAGTCATAGCCAAGCGAAACGAGCGGAATTTCTGTAACATCCGAAAGCCACATGTATTCAACTGTTGTAGAGGGCACATTTGCAATTTCCTGCCAGAAAGCCGGAGGGAAAAGAATTTGGATTTGTGCTTCAATAATCGTTGTGCTGTTTTCTACTCTTTTTCGTCTCAGCGCATTATAGGTTCCCAAAGGAGTTGTCACTGTTCCCCACGCATCAATCGTGTCGGTGTAAGTTGATGTGAATGTAACCCGCACCTGGTTTACAGTGGCGCCCGGAAATGATGCAAGCGCATTATCAATTTGGTCCTTGATATTTTGCGGCAACTGGTTGTAGGGTTTTGCGGCTACAAACCCGCTGTTGCCGCTGAATGCGCCCAAGTAAGTTGTCGGGAAACGATATTGGTCAGGCTTTGGCGAAAAAGGAACTGCAATCACTCCGAGATTCGCGTCATTACTTGCCAAGCCATCTACCCTTAATGCAGACGCGCTGTTGGTGTAATATAAATAAGCATTGAAATCAGTTGTAAGCGCAAAGCTGGAAGCTGAAAATGTGGAGTTGTAAGGCGTGGATGAAGGAGCCACTGCATACGTAGTCACCGTTTCATCCGGTTGCAGGTTGCTGAAATCCCATGTGCGGTTGGCTCCCTTTTGCCCGATGCTAAATCCGGGAACCTGCGTGTCGCGATACGCGGGAAAGGTATCGCCCACCGAAGGCATATCGGATGTGGTAAGGGTGATTTGCGCATGTAAGGACAGACAAAACAAGAAGGTGAAAGCAGAAAAAATAAATCGCATGATTTTCATTTTTAGCATGAATAGAAAAATCCTGTTCGGGTATTTACAGAAACAAAGAAGCAGTTATCGGGCTTGGGGTTGCACTTACGCATTCAGCATCACCGGCATCACCAGCATCAGAATTTCCTCCGCATCATCTTTTTCTGCGGGAAGCAGAATGCCTGCGCGGTTAGGACCGGAAAGCTCAAACACCACCTCATCGCTTTCAAGCGTATTGAGCATTTCGATTAAAAACTTGGCGTTGAAGCCGATTTCCATGTCAGCGCCTTCGTAGTTGCAATTCAATTTTTCGCTTGCTTCGTTGGAGAAGTCAAGGTCTTGCGCGGAAATAGAAAGCGCGCTGCCTGCAATTTTCATCACCACCTGATTAGTGGTTTTGTTCGAGAAGATGGCGATTCTGCGCAGCGAATTCAACAAGCTGTTTCTGCTGATGCTGAGTTTGCTGCTGCTGTCTTTTGGAATCACCGCATTGTAATCAGGATATTTTGCATCAATCAGGCGGCATATCAGGCTTACCTCGTCAAACTTGAAAAACGCATTTGAGTTGTTAAATGAAACCGAAACCTGCGTATCATCAAGCGTGAGCGCGGCTTTCAACAAATTCAGCGCTTTGCGCGGCACGATGAACGAAGCAGTTTTGCTGCTCTTCGTGTCGCTGCGCTTGTAGCGCACGAGTTTGTGCGCGTCTGTGGCAACGAATGTCGTGCCCTCGCTGTCCAACTGAAAAAATACGCCCGTCATTGCGGGGCGCAATTCATCATTGCTTGAGGCAAATAATGTTTTTCCGATTGCCCTTGCTAACACGCTGGAAGGAATGGCAGCCTGCGTCACATTTTCAGGCACAGGAATTTTCGGAAAATCATCCGCATTCTCTCCGGCTAATTTGAATTTACCATTGTCAGAAGTGATTTCAACGCCATGCGTTTTCTCGTCAATATTAAAGGTGAGCGGCTGCTCGGCAAAGGTCTTCAGCGTATCGAGCAAAATCTTGGCAGGAACCGCCACTTTTCCGTTTGTTTTCGCATCCACCTCTACGCTGGTTGACATTGAAGTTTCCAAATCAGTGGCTGACACAGTGAGTTTGCCGCTTTTAATTTCAAAGAGAAAATCTTCCAAAATGGGCAGCACCGAACTCGCTCCAATCACTCCGCTAATCGTTTGCAACTGCTTGAGCAGCGCGCTGGTAGATACGACAAATTTCATTTGGTTTCAGGTTTGCGGGCAAAGATACAGATTTGGACATGTTTTTAGGATAATTGAACAGGCGGAAAACAACAAAGGCTCTGCTGGATAAGCAGAGCCTTTGCGAAAAATTTGTAAAGAACCGATTAGAAAATCAGGTTAAAGCCAATTTGCGTATCTCCGAAAAAAAGCTCGCTCAGGTCGCCACCCACGTCAAAGTAGCCGCTCTTGAACTTATCCTCTGAGCCTTCCGCTTTGTAGGTGTCATTGAAATACCACAAGCCAAAGCCGTTGAATGAAACTTCAAAGAAAAAGCATTTTGCCGGAGCATAATACATGCCGGGAACTACATAGAGAAACACGCGATTAGTGCGCCCTTCACTGTCAATGGTAATCTCGTCATTAAAAAAATCATACTCCTCATCTACGGATTTGTAGGTTGAGAAACCAAGACCGGCTTCCGCAAACAATCCGAATTTTTTCTTTTCACCGATTTGCCACCAGTAGCGCGCAGCCGGTCCCAAGCCAAAGCCGGTTGACTTGTCGCTGATTTTTCTCTCTTCATCGGGGTTTCCCTGAAAGTATTCAAATTCCGAATTTGACATCATGTCAAAAAACACCGTGCCACCTACGCTGATGTGCTCTGTGAGCATAAAATGCACTTTAGGACCGATGTTGAACTGGAAATCCTTGTAATCTTTGAAGACATCTCCATCCTCATTTTTTGTTTTATCTCCATCCGTTTGGATGCGGAACGAGCCACCGAGAATAATATCACCGTCAGCGGGCTGCGCGAACGCAGAAGCGAAACATACAGTTGCAAATGCAAGAACAAATAACTTTTTCATGGTTTCAAATTTTGGGTTAGAAAATAATGCCGCAAGATAGAGCGGAAAAAAAAATACCGGATTGAGGTTTGTCAAAAAGAAGCTATATGTGTTTGCGAATTGATTTTTGGCAATTGAATCATTTTTTAACTTATTCATCTTAAATAATTCCTCATTTGTCCGGGTAAAATACCCCGATTCTATTTTTTTCTTTTATCTCGCCTTTCAATTCAGGCTTCAACGGATGTTTTATCTTATACAGCACTATTGAGTCAAAGTCTGCATAATCTTCTGAGATTACAAAAATCTGGCGAATGCCTGATTGTACTGCCGCGCTGTCAGCGCCAGTGTGATTTTCAATGAGAATTTCTTCTACCCTGCCTAAGTTGTAAGCGGGTCTGTGTTTAAATATTCGCTCTTTTATCTGGTTGCTGCCGAGCAGAAGCTCGCCTGTTTTATATCCTTCATAATACACATGCTCCGTTTCATGCGGCACCATCGCATCAAATGGAGGATAGCAGGCAAACGGGTAACTAATCAGTTTAGCCATTCCTAACACCAGATTGCCGCAAAGCAGGATTACTGTTATAACTAACACGCCTCTTATTTCCTTCCAAGGTACGGCAGCGGTTTCTGCTGTTTCATGCGCAACTATTTTGTTTTTCCGCACGCGGGCGAAAATTTTTTCCCAATCTATCAGCACGGCATAATTTAACAGCAGGCTGAAAAAAGATATTTTCATAAAGAGGTAAATGCCGGTGTGCATGAGCGTTCCGGTCAGGGCAATCCAGATGCGATGAGCAGGCTTCATTGCCAGAAAAATAAATCCTAATTCAAAAGCGATTGCAAAAAGACTGCCCACTACAATCAGCGCTGGATAATTATCAATACGAAAAAAAGGCATCCAGTAATTTAAGGAAGCCCACTTGTAATACATTTGATATGTCAGGTTGCAGCGAAAAATCCAATCAAACCCGCCATTCCATAACTTCCAGAAACCCGGGAAAAAATAAATGATGCCCAACAAAAGAATGGATGCTTTGATGGGGAAGCCATACTTTACCGATGGGGTTTCGTCAACAGGTTTTTTGAAAATGTACTTTCGGATAAGAGCGTCTAAAGAAAGCATCCTTCCGCAATTGGAAAAAGCGAGAATGGCGGGAAACCAAATCAAATGATGTGAGCATCCAACTTTCCCAAACATTTGGTGAACGCTGAAAAGATAGTAAGCAGTTATTAAGTAAACAATGGAACTGACGCGCGTAAACAACCCGAAGAACATCATGAGCGCGGAGATATTGAAAACAGGAGCCAGCGCGTCAATAATTTCGGGAGTGATGGGAATATGCAGCGAATACCATTCTGCCCATGGGATAGCCACTCTGTTTTCAGATGGAAAATACTCGTAGCCCATCGTCATTTTTTTACCTACGTCCATTTGGAGAAATACAATCAACACAAAGTAGAGGGAGAAATGAATGACACGAAACATGGCGAGGTTCAGTGGCGACATCGGCTCAAATAAAAAGTTTTTTGCCGACTGAAGCCTGCTTGTTGTTTTTATTCCCCACAGTAAAAACAGAAAAAAAAGCAAAATCGCGACCCAACTGCGGGTGAGCCAGATTTGTACAAGGGGGCGTACGAGCAGGTATTCATTAAAAAATAACAGCAGAAAAAAATAAACAGCGGGCAGCAATACGAGCAGCAACACGCTGATGCGAAAAGGGAGTTTCGCTGTATTCATAGATCGAAAAGATACGTCAAGTTAGCCAAGGTGCCGGAAGGAAATTTCTATTGAGCAGCGTTTTCAAAACGCTTACCGACAATCGTTTTACCTCTGCAAATAGAAATCGCTGTGCTTCCTAAAGATTTTTCCGAACACGAAGTTCTGGATGATGACGAAATCTTTTTCGTCATTAATCACTGCGTAGAATTTATCAATATCATACGGAAGATGTTTCCCTTCTCTGTCGAATTGCGATTTGCTGCGCTTGTTCAGCGGCATGTAGAAAACGGTCATTTGCTTTGAATTGCCGTTGCGGTCGGTCGCCATTACGGTAGCGTAGGGCATCTCATTCGTGATGGAATCTTTTTTTGGATTGCCATTGTCATACATTTCTGCATTCAAAAAATCGAATGACGACAAATACTTCACTACGCCTTCTTTATAGATTTTGTCTGAAACCGCGCTTGTATAATTTGCGGGCTGCGTGATAATAAAGGAGTCGGCATTCACCGCAACAAGATTGAAGGAAAACTGCTGCTGCATGGGATATTGTACGGAAACCTGCGCAATGTCATCCATCTCATAATCGAAGATTCCCGTATCACGCCATTCTATTTCTTCAGTGAAGTAGCGCACATCGAGCAACCCGGTGAATCCGGGAATATGCATCACATAAATTTTTTCGGCAGGCGTACCATTCAATTCCATCCGCATGAAGGTGCCCTTGCTGTCTTGCGTTGCGCCTCCAACGTAGTAAACTTTAAATGGCTTGTCCTCATCCTTGTGATACAACTCCACACGCACTGATTTTGCTGCAAGCTCGTTTGCTGCGTTTTTGGTTGCCGCTTTTGACACAGGATATTCAACGCGAATCTTTTTCAGCGTTTCCAGCAACACATCCATCTTAGGCTGCATCACTTTATACTTCCCGTTGATTTTCCAATGGTCGGCTTCCCTGCGCAAATCGGCTTTCGCGTTTTTATTCGAAAGCACAATTCTTTCAACCACGGCAACATCTTCCACCGCAAATTCCTGGTCAGACGAAATTTTAATTTCTTCTTTCTTTTGATTCAGAATAAAAAACACAACGGCTGCCACAACAGCGAGCGCAAGCAAGTAGAGTAGATTTTTTTTCATCGTGAGTAGCGTCTTTTTCGAATCCAATTAAATATAATGCCGAAAAAAGCAATCACAAACAGCGGCACAGCCACATTGATTAATTGCCACTTTGCTGCTTCGGCTTTCACTTTCGTGTTATCGAGCAAGCGCAGCCGTACTTCTTTGTTCCTAGTTTCAATCAACTTAATATCGTCCACGAGATATTCGATGCAGTTCAACAGGAAATCCTTATTCGCAAATGTTTGTTCCGTGTAGGGATAAAAACCAAGCGGATAAACTGAACCGGTTTTGCTCACATCATTTTTAATTACATCGCCATCAGATAGCACAATCATCTTTGAAAAGATGCTTTGTTCCAGAAATGGTTGTTCGAGCGAATCAAGCGCTTGCGCAAACGAACTTGCCACGCGGTTTTTAAACACCGACTCAAACTTTCCTTCGAGCAACGCGCCCAGCAACAGATTTTTTTGCTGAAACGTATTTTGGTCAGGAGGTTCCTTTAACATAGAAAAATGCAACCGCACCGGTGAAAGCAATGCTTTACTATACTGCGAAGAATGCAGCAGCGGAGTTTTTGAAACGCTTGCTGAATCTTTTCCCACTAAATCAATCGTGCCTGCAAAACGAAATGCAACTGCATCAAGATTGCGCACGATTGCATGTTCATTGTTAGAAACAACGAGCGGATAATAATACCAAGGTCTCAGTTCCATTTGCGGTTGGTCACCTAACATTCCAACAACCAGTGGAATTTGATTACATTGTAGATCTTGCACTAGATCGTAATTCAATCTAACGCCATATTTAAAAAGCTGGTCTTCCAAATTGAGATTGCGCGGCTGTGAAAAGTAAACGGGCTTGCCCTGTAAGCTATCCATCTCAGCATCCATCGCATCAACAAGCCACAACACGCTGCCGCCATTCATGATGAATTGGTCAATCTTAAATTTCTCCTGCTCGCGAAACGGAAGTGTAGGTTTTGCAACAATCAGCACATTGGCAGTTTGCGGAATAAATTGCTGCGTGAGGTTGATGGTGTCAACTGAATATTGCAATCCCTGCAAAGTCTTTACAAAGTCGGTGATGTTTCTGTCGGGCAACTCGCCTTGCCCGCGCGTGAACAAAATGCGCGGGCGGTTGCGCTGCGTGAGTTTTTTGATGCTGTTGGCGAATTTATATTCAAGTAATTCCACCGAGTTGTTCAACACTTGCTGCGGACCAAAGCCGATTTGATTTTCGAGCAACTGCACCGGCAATTCTCTGCCCTGATAGGTGAAAATGGCTCCGGGGAAAATAATTTTCTGCGAATATGCTTCCTCGCCTTTCACCTGCAAATTGGTTGGCATCAGCCCTTTTGCGTTAAGTTCTTTGTAAAGCGCGTTGCGCTCTTCCGCAGTTCCAAGCGAAGGATTGATAAACACATACTCAATATTGTTGCCTGAATATGCTTTGAATTCATCCAGTGTTTCCTTTGCAGAATTTCTTAACCGCTTGAAGCCGGCAGGAAATTCGCCTTCGAGATAAATTTTCACATACACTTCATCATCGAGGCTGTTGAGCAACTGCTTCGTAGCGGTGGAAAGCGAGTAGCGTTTTTCTTTTGTGAGGTCAAAGCGCGCGTAATATTGATTGCCGATAAAATTCAACAGAAGCAGAATTGCAACTGCAACGATGAAGCGAAACAACGCCTGATATTTCAGCGACTTCCTTTTCATGCTACCATTTGCGGCTTTGTAGGGAAAGATGCGTGAGCAAGAGGAAAATCACATTGAACGAGCCGAAGTAAATCAAATCACGCGTGTCGAGCACACCTTTGCTCACGGATGCATAATGCGCGTTGATGCCGATAGACTCAACGAGGTCATCTGTTTTTGCATAAAACAAATCGAGCTTGCTCAAAAAATCGAATGCCATGTAAAAAAAGAAACACAGGAACACCGCAAGCACGAATGCCACAATCTGGTTGTTCGTAATCGAAGATGAAAAAATTCCAACGGAAACAAATGCAGAGCCGAGCAACAGCAAACCGATATAAGAGCCATACGTAGCGCCCGAGTCAATATTTCCAATGGGCGAACCGAGTTGATAGATGGAGATGTAATAAATGATTGTTGGCAAAAGCGAGAACAGTACCATCGTGAGCGCTGCAAAATATTTTCCAAGAATAATTCCTGATTCTTTGAGTGGGCGCGTGGAGAGCAATTCAAACGTACCGCTGCTCAACTCTTCAGAAAACATACGCATTGTGATTGCGGGAATCAAAAACAAAAACACCCATGGCGCTGTGGTGAACAGACCATCCAATGTAGCATATCCATATTCAAGCACACTCGTGTCGGGAAAAATCCAAACGAAAAGCCCAACTACAAGCAGGAATACAATCAAGGCAAGATAGCCGATGACGGAGCTGAAGAAAGCGTTGAGTTCTTTAAGGTAAATGGCAACCAAGGTAAGTTTGAAGTTTAAGGTTTAAAGTTTGAAGTTGTTAAGGACTTAAATACTTCCTCAAGGGATGACTCCTCCACTTTCAGTGTGAGCAGCGTCAGGTTATTTTCTTTCGCATAGCGTGAAATTTCTTCGCGTAAATCGGTTTTGCCTTCCGCAAAGAGCATCCATTCTTTTCTTTCCTGCTTCGCGCTTTTCACGCCTTTAATTTTTTGCAAACTCTCTGCTGATACATTTTCTTTAAACTCCACGCACACTGCAACGCTGCCTTTCGCGCGTTGCTGCAAATTATCAGTCGTATCATCTGCCACAAGTTTTCCTTTGCTGATGATAATCACACGGTCGCAAATTGCCTCCACTTCCTGCATGATGTGGGTGGAGAGGATCACCGTTTTTTCTTTTCCCAGCGATTGAATCAACGCTCTGATTTCCAAAAGCTGGTTGGGGTCAAGTCCTGCTGTCGGCTCATCAAGAATCAACACTTCCGGGTTGTGCAGCATCGCCTGCGCAATACCGACTCTTTGTTTATAGCCTTTTGAAAGCTGCCCGATTTTTTTTTTCGATTCGGGAGAAAGTCCCGTCACTTCGAGCATCTCACTGATTCTTGATTTTGACTCGTTACCCAACTTGTGTACACGCGCAACGAATTCCAAATACTCGCGCACATACATATCATAATAGAGCGGGTTGTTTTCCGGCAAATATCCAATGCGCTTTTTCACTTCCAGCGGCTGTTGCTGCATATCATGCCCGCATACGGTAACTGTTCCTTCACTCTGCGGAATGAAACCCGTAATGATTTTCATTGTGGTTGATTTCCCTGCGCCATTGGGTCCTAAAAAGCCAAGCACTTCACCCTTCTGCGCCTGAAACGAAATATCGTCAACCGCGCGTTGCGAGCCATAAAGTTTGGTGAGGTGGGAGATTTGGACGGACATTCAATTTAAAGCACGCCAAAAATAAGAAAGTGGAAAGCGATTAATCACCCAGCTTACTCTGCATTAAATTATAAAATCGGGCTTGAGCCGATTACTTTAACGAAAAACGATTTGCGGTATCACAGACCGGGCATATAACGATTATGACCGCCTTCAGCATTTGCTGACTGAGTTTCAACTTCGGCAACTGGTTTATAGGCATACGCAGACTCGTGCTGCACAATTCTATTTACTGATGTTGCCGCCTCAGACAAGATTTTATTCTTGCTTTGGTAAGCAACGCGCTTCGTCAGCTTCGGATGCGTAGATAATTTTTCCGCCAGCCACGACCAAAATCCTGCTTCTGTTTCATTTTGCTCGATGAATGCGCGCACATTTACTTTTTTATACAGCTTCTTTCCTGATGCGAGCAACACCAAGCCGTTTATCGTTCCTTTCGGACTTACTGCCGCACCGATATTATCGCACGTATATTCACAGGCGCGTGAATATGCCATGCCGAGGAATGGGATAAACATAGCGGGAAACAGCAGCAACCGCTTCGAGAGGTGTTTGCGTTTGATATGTCCCAACTCATGTGCTATCACAAATTCAACGCTATCACGATTGCTCTCGTAGGCTTCTTCCAAGATGTCGGAATAAATCACGATGTAATCCGTTCCGAGAAAACGGGTGGCGAAGGCATTCAGCAATCCGCCTTGCTGTAGCAAATACACATCAGGAATTGATTCCATTTCAAGTTGCTGCGCCTGCTTCACAACACTGTTAAAAATATCGGGAAATTGTTCTTCGGTTATTTTCACCGCGTTGCCTTTTAAATATCCAATCAAAATGCCCCAATGGAGCATAATGAAAGACACAATCAGTACAATATAAAAAACAATAGGTATCATCACCCACATGCTCATTTTACTGATGCTAATGATAATTGCGCCAAAGATAACGGCATACATGATTAAGCTGAAAATAAGCATGGTGCTGAAATAGAGTTTCTCTTTTGGATGAATTTGATAACTGACTCTGTTTGTCATAAAAAATTTGTTTGCAGGTTTTAAAACCTCCATGAAAGTATTAAAATATTCCAAAGATTCCTAACGATATACAAAAAAAGGAGGAGAGCAGCGGCTTAGAGAGCCATTTCCTTCACTGCCGGGAAATTCGGGTTTCGTCCCGCCATTCTGCGCGCGAATTCCTGGGGAGAGAATACTTTGAATTCGTAATCAAATGTTTTTACCCACTGTAGTCCGGCAGGCTCTTCGTGACAGTTGAAGCGGAAGAAGAACGTCTTATCGCAATGATACATGCGCACCTGCTTCTGCTCTGTCACAAAATCATAGAAAAAATACACCGGAGGAACTTCTTTCGGTACACAAATAACTTGCAGCGCGGTGCGCGTTTTGCCCGACAAGTTTGGAAACGACCAATGTACCATGCTGTCATCAAGTACAGCAACCTGCCCGGCTTTCATCACCAGCGGCTCAAAATATTGATGAATCAACTGGTCGTGCATGTCGGCAAACACATCGCCCATGTTTGGCGGGCGCACCCCATCAAACATATCCTGACTGCCGCGCAACACACCCACCGTTCCGTTATGTTTATCTACATCCATTAAGGGTATCCATACCGAAACCGATTTATGCTCCGGCTCTTGTGAAAAAGAAGGGTTTTGATGAATGGGAACCGAACCGCTGAATTCGGGGCTTTTCTCAAAAATATTGATGAGCAGGGGCGTGTAGTTATTCAGCAGCGTGTCCATTTTAACCCCGATAAACTTCTGCACCCTGTCGAAGATGCGGCTTTTGTAAGCGTAGCCATTATTGAAAGTGCTTAACAAATATGGCGTGTCAATATGCACATCCCGCAGGTTGTGATTATCGTTTTCGCTGCGCGCAATTGTTATTAATTCGGCTATTTCCCCGAGTAAAAGAAAAGTTCTGCTCACAGCTACGCCATCCTTCCGAAGGTCGCTGTTTAGCGCGGGGTCATTTAGTATAGCTCGCATTTCGTAATTTTTTTTATTCCATGAAATCAGCGCACGACAATGCTCCGCGCGCCTTGAAGGATAGTGAGCGCGGAACCAATGAAAACTACAATAGGCTGCTCAGGCAATATTTCCCGAAAAAAACTTCCTTTGAACATCTCACCGAAGAAGACTTGAAAGCGGTGCAAGACAAACTCAACCACCGAGAAAGAAAACGATTAGGCTATCTGTCGCCTATTCAATATCTTCATTCCCTTTTACTCACCAAAGTTGCATTTGCAACTTGAATGTTGCGATGAATTAGTAAGCATTCTCAGAGAATACGAAATCTCATGTTGTTCCATCTTTTCTGATAAATATGAATTTCAATTTTGCGGACAAAAATTCTGTATCCCTAACAAGCCATTTTTCTATGAAGATGATATTTGCAAATTGCCGGAAAAGTGCAATATTGGTCTTAATGACATTGAATATTTAATAGGAAGGAATCGAATGTATGGCTATGTTTGATTTTACTTATTCCTGCTTTTGTTCTCTATATTCCTAATAGCTGGCGCGCGAGTTGCCCAAATATAATTCCCAAACCTCCTAAGTCATGCGCTACTAAAGATACCGTTACGAAAACGAAGTCAGTACGCGCCCACCAATCCTAAATAAATTGCTGCCCCTCTTGCACCGATTTTTTATTTCAAACTTCCGTAGCTTTACCTAAACGATTCTTGTTATGCTTGCTGCGAACAAACTGACTCAAATGCAATTGGAACTGCTGAAAAGTTTCAGGCATGTCACTGACGAAAAACAGTTGCAGGAAGTGAAGTCGTTGCTCAATTTTTATTTCCGCAAAAAATTAGACGCTGCCATCGGCAAGGAAGAAGAAGCCCGCAACTACACCGCAGCCATTTATAAAGAATGGCTGAGTAAATCTTCCAAGTAACTCCCCGCTCAGTGACTGTCGTTTTAGACACCAATTACTTCATCAGTTGCATCGGGAAGAAATCGCCTTACAGAAATGTATTTGATGCCTTCCTTGAACAGCAATACACATTATGTGTTTCATCCGAAATGCTTTTAGAGTATGAAGAAAAGTTTTCAGAATTCTGGGGCACGGAAGTAACGCACAACCTGCTTGGAGTTCTGCTGACAGCAGAAAACACTTCATTCTATGCGATTTACTATAACTTCCATCTTGTAGAAGGCGACACTGACGACAACAAGTTTTCCGACACCTACCTTTCGGCAGCAGCAGACCTCCTCGTAACTAACGACCGGCAACTTTTAGCATTGCGTAACAATGATTTCCCACCCATCAGCGCTATAACCTTAGAACAGTTTCTGAACTAATCGAAAACGGACAACTATAAACCGTTCCCTACCCTTCACAATTTAAGATACTCTTTATCTTTGCCGCCATGAGCCAAACCGCTACACAAGAAGACGTTTTTAAAAGCATCATTTCACACTGCAAGGAGTATGGGTTTATTTTCCCCTCCAGCGAAATCTATGACGGGCTGAGTGCCGTGTATGATTACGGTCCGTATGGGTATGAGCTGAAAAAGAACATTCAGGAGTTTTGGTGGAAGAGCATGGTGCAACTGCATGAGAATATCGTGGGCATTGATGCCGCTATTTTCATGCACCCGAAAACGTGGAAGGCTTCGGGGCACGTGGATGCGTTTAACGACCCGCTGATTGATAACAAAGATTCAAAGAAGCGCTACCGTGCCGATGTGCTGATTGAAAACGCGATGGATAAGATGCAGGCGAAGATTGACAAGGAAGTGGAGAAGGCGGAGAAGAAATTCGGTGATGCGTTTGATAAGGAGAAGTTTCTTGAAACGAATCCTAACGTGCTGCGCAACAAGCAGAAGATTGATGAAACGCAGGCGCGTTTTAAAAAGGCATTGGAGGAAAGTGATTTGGAGGCGCTGAAGCAAATCATTATTGATTTGGAAGTAGCGTGTGAAGTGAGCGGCTCGCGCAACTGGACGGATGTGCGGCAGTTCAATTTGATGTTTGCGACAGAAGTTGGCGCTGTTGCGGAAGGCTCTACCACAATTTATCTGCGCCCGGAAACTGCGCAGGGCATCTTTGTGAACTTCCTCAACGTGCTGAATACTTCGCGCCAGAGAATTCCCTTTGGGATTGCGCAAGTAGGAAAAGCATTCAGAAATGAAATTGTGGCGCGTCAGTTTATTTTCCGCACACGCGAGTTTGAGCAGATGGAGATGCAATATTTTGTAAAACCGGGCGAGGAAATGCAGTGGTATAACCACTGGAAACAAATGCGCATGAAGTGGCATCGCTCTCTTGGTTTTCCGGAAGAGAAGTTGCGCTTCCTTGACCATTTGAAAACTGCGCACTACGCAAACGCGGCAGTGGATATTCAATTTGAATTTCCATTTGGGTTTAAAGAATTGGAAGGTATTCACTCACGCACTGATTTCGATTTAAAGAATCATCAAGAGTTGTCGGGCAAGAAGTTGCAATACTTTGATGCGGAAGAAAACAAAAGCTACATCCCTTATGTGGTGGAAACATCAGTCGGATTGAACCGCACGCTGCTTGCTGTGATTTCAAACGGTTACAAGGAAGAAACTTTAGAAGACGGCTCAACGCGCGTGGTGATGAAAATTGTTCCGTTCCTTGCGCCAATTAAAGTGGCGGTGTTTCCGCTGATTAAAAAAGACGGCTTGCCGGAGAAAGCGCGCGAAATCATGGACAAGCTGAAGTTTGATTTCCAGTGTTTTTACGAAGAGAAAGACACGATTGGAAAACGCTACCGCAGACAAGATGCTATCGGCACTCCTTATTGCATCACGATTGACCACCAGACATTAGAAGATAACCAAGTGACCATCCGCGAGCGCGACACGATGAAGCAAGAGCGGGTTGATATTTCACGCGTGAATGAAATAGTAGCGCAGAAAGTGGATTGGAAGAAGGCAATCCTTTAAAACTTCATAAGTGGGACTTGCGCCAAGAAATTTATTCTCTTGAAGAAAGGGCAAAAAAGCAATGAATTATATGCTTAACTCCGGAAGCGAGCAGCCCTTTAGCATGATGCCGGTAATTTCCATTGTAATGCCTGCTTACAACGCAGAAAAATTCATAGTTCAGGCTATTGAATCTATTCTGCGTCAAACATATTCCAATCTTGAATTGCTAATTGCAGATGATGGCTCTAAAGATGGCACACGAAAGATTATAGATGCTATCAATGACCCGAGAGTGAAGCGTTTTCATAACGCCCAAAATATGGGTTATCTGAAAACCTGCAACAAGCTGCTTGATTTATGTACAGGAAGTTTCATTGCTTTTCAGGATGCGGATGATTACTCTGATTTGACCCGTTTGGAAATGCAGATGAACGAGTTTATAAAGGATGCTGATTTAGCAGTTTGCGGAACAAATCTCACCGCAGTGCGCGAGAATGGCGAACCCATGTTTTGCTCAAACCATTTTTGCGACCATGCCACGATAAGAGATGAAATGCTGAACGGAGTTTATTCCATGATTCCCAATTCGTTTCTTTTTAAAAGAGAAATCCTTGACACGGTTGGAAAGTATCATGAATACTGGGACAGGATAGGCGCGGAGGATTTCTATTGGACATGGCTCATCATGGAAAAGCATAAGCTGATGAATATTCCCCAGCCTCTTTATTACTATCGTTTTAATCCGAACAGCATCTGCGCGGATTGGAGCGACAACCGGAGAAAAAAACATAACGCTAACCTCCTACACTATCTTTTCAAAACAAGGCTTGAGACAGGCTCTGACCCGATTGAAAAGAAAGACTGGGCGACATTGGATAAATTCATCGCGAAACTTGATGAGCCTTATACCAAAGAGCCTTCTTTATATTTTAATGAAATGGCAAAAAGGGATTTCTATTCCGGAAACAAAAAAAGAGCGCTGAAACTCATTTGGAGAGCAGTGAAAAGCGAGCCGCTCAAATCCGGAAATTACCGCGACTTATTTTACTACTTCAGGAATGTTCCTCCTGAATCCACCTACTGACATAAACCCTAATTTCGTTGAAATACACGCAGATGTATTTTGCATGTGAATTTTCAGAATGACAAAGTCGCTGAACGGATGATTATCTCTTTTATTAATGGCGGATTAGGAAACCAGATGTTTCAATACGCATTGGGCAGGAAGTTGTCGTTGAAGCGCCAAACGGTTTTTAAGTTGGACATTTTGTGGTTTCACCCCGATTTAGATGGCACCGCTTTTCGAAACTATGAGTTGCGACATTTTACAATACCCATTGCCTCTGCAACTGCATTGGAAATAGAAAAAGTAAAAGAGCCTTTTTCAAATTTTGCGTTCAAGCATATTTTCAGCCGCTTTAACGCAAGGCTGCCTTATTATAAACGCAGGTTAGTTGAGGAAAAACATTTTCATTTTGACCCGAATATGCTTAACGCTTCCGGCAACGCTTATCTCAGGGGCTATTGGCAAAGTGAAAAATATTTTGCAGACATTCGGGAAACGCTTTTGAAAGATTTTACTTTCAAGAATGGGTTGAAGGAAAAAAATCTGGAGATGTCCCAATTAATTAATCAGTCAGAATCCGTTTCGCTGCACATTCGCAGGGCGGATTATGTGCGGGACAAAGAAGTGAATCGCATCCTCGGGATTTGCCCGCCTGAATATTATGAGCGCGCAATTCAGCACATAGCAGGAAACACTAAGAATCCGGTGTTTTTTGTTTTTTCAGATGATATTGAATGGTGCAGAAAAAATTTAAAGCTGCAACAGGAAACGCACTTCGTTGACTATAACACAGGCGATGCAAGCTATCGTGATATGCAATTAATGAGTTTATGCAGGCATAATATCATTGCAAACAGCAGCTTTAGCTGGTGGGGTGCGTGGTTAAATAATAACCCTGAAAAAATTGTTATTGCTCCAGCGCGATGGTTTAATGATTCCACAAAAAACGATACAGACCTCAGTCCCGAAAAATGGCTGAGAATGTAAGACGTTAGTCCCGATGAACAACCCAATCGTTACCGTTTTATTACCCGTTTATAATGCAGAGCGTTATATCGCTCTTGCCGTTGAGAGTATTCTCAAACAAAGTTTTCGTGATTTCGAGCTGCTGATTATCAATGATGGCTCAACGGATAATTCACTTGAAATTATCCGTTCATTTAAGGACGAACGCATTAGGCTTGTGACAAATGAAAGCAATCAGAAACTCATCGCCACGCTCAACAAGGGGATTCAACTTGCAAGAGGCAAGTATATTGCGCGCATGGATGCGGATGACATTAGTTTGCCTGAAAGGCTGCAAAAGCAAGTGGACTTCATGGAATCGCATCCTGAAGTTGGCGTGTGTGGCGCATGGTTTGAACCTTTGGAACTGCCGGGAAAAGCTGTGAAATATCCTGAAAGGGATGAGAACATCCGAATTATGATGCTCTATCAAACTCCTTTCTGTCATCCCGTGGTGATGCTGCGCAAAGAAGTTTTGGCGCAACAGAATATTTTCTTTTCCCCCGATTTCATTCATGGTGAAGATTATGAAATGTGGGTGCGCTTATCTTCAGTAACGCAGTTTGCAAACATTCCCGAAGTGTTGCTTCGTTACAGGTCGCATGAAAGCAGCGTGTCCGCGTCTTATCCCTCCATTCAAAAAACGAAAACTTATGCTGTCGTTCGGATGGTATTTGAGAAAACCGGCTTGAATGTCAGTGATAGCGAGATTGAGCTTTTCAGGGATATTGTTCACGCTAAGTTTAAAGTGGATAAAGATTTTATTCAGCAGGGGGAAACTCTTTTGTTAAAGTTGCTTGAAGCAAATAAACGCACCCACTATCAGCCGGTTGCCGAGTTGCAACAATTTGTGTCTGAAAAATGGTTTCACTTATGTTACAACACGACTTCCTTAGGCGCATGGATGTACGCGCTATATTTCAACTCAGCGTTATCGAAGTATCAAAAAATGAATTTGGGCATTCGTCTTAAATTCATCATAAAGACAATGCTGCGAATAAAATGAATTTGAAATCGGGAGCAGTTATCTTTTTTCGCAAATCAGAAATATTTCATCCCCGCGAAGAAACTGGCGTGAACTGCTAAATCCCATTCTTTTTTTCAGAGAATCAAGTAGTTTAATAATTTGGGTGTAGCGGTGGTCGTTTCGCTGAGGCCAAACGCAAAGCGTGGATAGCTGAGTGATTGTAAAACCTCCTTCAGCCAAAAAGTTTGACAGTTCTTTCGGCTGAAATTCTCTGAAATGATTCCTCCACATCCACCCGGGTTCGTGATTGAATAAAAGATTCAGGTTGTTATAGCTGCCCGCATTTGGCGTGGTGACAAACATTTTTCCTCCCGGCTTCAACACGCGATGACACTCCCGTATAAATTGCTTCAATCCCGAAAAATCAACTTCGGTGAGAATAGATTCTTTTTGGTCTTTGATGTGTTCAATCACTTCCATGTTTAAAATCAGGTCGTATTGATTCGAGTCTTTGCTGATGAAATATCTTAAATCTTCATTTACATAATCAATTGAAATGCCCGAAAAGAAGTGTTCAACTAAATAGGTGAAAGGTCCCGGTTCTCCCAATTCGAGCGCTTTTGTAACCGAAGGAAGCAGCGGCTCAATATACTTCAGGCTTTCAGCATAGCGCTTTGCATGAAACTGAATGTAGTATTCCTGATCATAAGACGCGTTGTGTTCGCCCGCTTTTTTCTCTCTGCGATTATATTCTGCTAAGATTTCTGAAACTCTTTTTTCTGTAATCATTCCGACTTTATTAATACGGGAGGAGAGTAAAAATACTGTAATCCTGTTATTCGGGGTTCAGGCATATTCATGCGCTCTTCGCAGCGCTTAGGATGGCGGAATAACATATTATACAAGCAGTTATTCATTAGAGAACTACCAAGGTTTTAATTAAATTCACGCCCCAATATTATTCTATGAAGCTATTGATTACGGGAGGATGCGGTTTTGTCGGTTCCAGTTTAGCTCTTCAGTTCAAAGCAAATTATCCTGCCGCTGAAGTTATTGCGTTTGACAACTTGAAGCGCAGAGGGAGTGAATTGAATGTAAACAGATTAAAACTGAACGGAATAAAGTTCATCCACGGTGATATCAGGAACAAAGAAGATTTTGATGCGATAGGGGAAATTACTTGCCTGATTGAGGCTTCCGCTGAACCATCGGTTTTAGCGGGCGTCAATTCTTCTCCGGATTATCTGATTAACACAAACTTAGCGGGAACAATAAACTGTCTGAATTATGCCCGGAAGTTTAACGCCACTTTTGTTTTTCTTTCTACAAGCAGGGTATATCCGATTAAAACAATTGAACGGCTGAATTATGCTGAAACAGCAACCCGATTTATTTTAGAAAGTAAACAAACTGTTCCCGGAACTTCAGAACGCGGATTTTCAGAAGATTTTCCTTTAGCAGGCACAAGGTCGCTGTATGGCGCAACAAAATTGGCTTCGGAGCTTATCATTCAGGAATACAACGAACTCTACAACATTAAAGCAGTCATTATCAGATGTGGAGTAATTTCAGGACCGTGGCAGATGGGCAAAGTTGACCAGGGGGTTGTTGTATTGTGGGCGGCAAATCATTATTGGAAGGGCAAGTTGAGCTACATCGGCTATGGTGGGGAAGGAAAGCAGGTGCGTGATGTGTTGCATGTTGCAGATTTGTATGATTTGGTTGATTTGCAATTGAAAGACATAGACAAAGTGAATGGCGAAATTTTTAATGTCGGAGGAGGAATGGATTGCAGCGCCTCTTTAATGGAGTTGACTGCGCTATGTGAAGAGCGTAGCGGAAACAAGCTGAATATTGAAAAAATTTCTCAGAATCGTCCTTATGATCTAAGGCTGTATTTGACAGACAACTCAAAAGTTGAACGCATTACAGGTTGGAAACCAAAACGAAACCTCAAAACAATTGTTCAGGAAATTTTTGATTGGATTGAGCAGAATAATAAAGAACTAATACACATACTTCAATGAATGTAGCATTAATTACTGGCTCCAGCGGATTAATCGGAGGGGAAGCAGTTGAGTTTTTTTCGTCAAAATTTGACACTGTCATTGGCATTGACAATGACATGCGCGCTTACTTTTTTGGCGCGGAAGCTTCCACGCAATGGAACCTGAAACGTATCGAGGAAAAGATTTCTAACCTGAAGAATTACGCGGTGGATATTCGTGAGTACGCTCAATTAGAAAAAATTTTTCACGAATACGGAAGTGATATTAAGTTGATCGTTCACACTGCCGCGCAGCCGAGTCACGATTGGGCGGCTAAAGAGCCGCTCACCGATTTTGGCGTGAATGCAACAGGAACATTAAATCTCCTCGAATTAACCCGCCTTCATTGTGCTGATGCCGTTTTTATATTCACGTCAACAAATAAAGTATATGGAGATAACCCCAATTTTCTTCCACTTGTCGAAATGGAAAAACGTTGGGAAATAGATACGACTCATCCCTACTATAAAAATGGAATTGATGAACAGATGAGCATTGACCAGACGAAGCACTCCGTATTTGGCGCATCAAAAGCTGCCGCAGATATTATGACGCAGGAATACGGAAGATATTTCGGAATGAAAACCGGGACTTTCCGCGGAGGATGCCTTACTGGTCCGAATCATTCAGGTGCGCAGTTGCATGGGTTTCTTGCTTATCTCATGAAGTGTACTATTACAAAGACGCCTTACACGATTTTTGGCTATCAGGGAAAGCAAGTGCGGGATAATATCCATAGCCATGATTTAGTAAATATGTTTTGGCATTATTACCAAAATCCGCGACCGGGTGAAGTCTATAACGCGGGAGGAGGAAGATTTGCAAATTGCTCTATGCTCGAGGCGATAGAACTTTGTGAAAAAATAACAGGAAACAAGTTAAAGTACAGCTATAACGAAACCAATAGGATTGGCGACCATATCTGGTATGTAAGCGATTTAAGCAAATTTAAAGAGCACTATCCTGATTGGAAGTTAGAGTATGGATTAGAGGCTACCTTAACTCAAATGTATCGGAGTATGCATCAACGGTTATAATCACTTCAGCTATTTATGAATTACCAAAGAATATACGAATACCGTTTTAAGGGGATTGACCGGAACAAAAAACTCTCCGCGTGGAAGATTATTGCTGAGTTTATTTATAAAAAGTTAGGAAGCCCGGCAATTATTCTTGACCCGGCAGCAGGCGATTGCGAGTTTATAAATCTGGTTCCGGGACAAGAAAAGTGGGCGGTTGATTTAAGCGAGAATACGAAGAAGTTGGCGAATGCCGATGTCAAAGTTCTCATTGGCAATAATCTTTCTGTAAATCTTCCGCAGGATTATTTCGATGCTGTGTTTATTTCAAATTTTCTTGAACACCTCTACACGCAGGAAGATGTTGCCGCTTTTCTTCAAAAAATGTTTGGAGCGATAAAAAAAGGAGGGAAGATTTGCGTGATGGGACCCAACTTTAAGTACTGCTATAAAGAGTATTTCGATTTTGCTGACCACACTTTAATCTTTTCCGAGCTTTCGATTGCGGAGCATCTGTATGGCGCAGGTTTTAATATTCAAAAGTCGTATCCTAAATTTTTGCCGATTTCTTTTCGCGGCAAAATCCCCTCTGCTGATTTCCTTGTGAAATTATATCTCAGCATTCCGTTTGCATGGAATTTTATGGGTAAGCAATTTTTAGTAATTGCAGAAAAACCAAAATGACATCTCAGTGAAACTTAGCGTAGTAATTCCTGCATATAACGAAGCTGAATCAATCACTGAAACAGTAACAGGCATTCGTGATAAGTTAAATCAGGACGGAATCAGCCATGAGATTATCGTAATCAACGACAATTCAAAGGATAATACGCTTGAAGTTTTAGAGCATCTTCAAAAGCAAATAAAAAGTCTTATTGTTTACACAAATGAAGGACCAAACGGCTATGGCTATGCAGTGCGATACGGACTTGAGAGATTCACAGGCGATTGCGTTGCGATTATGATGGCAGATGCCTCAGAAATACCCGAGGACCTTGTTAACTTCTACAAGGTGATGTTAAAGAAAAATTGTGATTGTGTTTTTGGTCACCGGTTTATTAAAGGAGGCAGCGTTTATGACTATCCTTACATGAAGCTATTTATGAATAGGATTTTTAATCATTTGGTTAGTATTTCCTTCAGAATCCGATATACTGATTTGACGAACGCATTCAAACTCTATAAGCGGGAAACGATTGAAGGCGTGAAGCCTTTTTTATCGCCACAGTTCAATTTAACATTAGAGTTGCCTTTAAAAGCTATTGTTAGGGGATATAGCTATTCCATCGTTCCAAACTCGTGGCGAAACAGAAAATTCGGAGTCGCTAAGTTGAAAATCAGAGAGATGGGAAGCAGGTATTTTTTTATTTACCTCTACTGTTTAATTGAAAAGCATTTCTCTAAAGGAGATTATAGAAAAGATATCTAAATAGCTCTATCCATGATACTCTACTATAACTACTTTATTAATTATCTCGATTCCTTTACGTCAAAAAAATTCTGGAAGTGGAAACTCATTCTTATTTTGGTATTGTGCATCCACCTATTCAGTATTCCGGGATACAGGTATTTAGATGTGAATGTAAGAGGGTGGGTAGAAGTAAATAAGAAAATTGAAAATTTATTTGCGCAAACAGCTTCCGACAGCCCAACTAGCGGGCACGCTGCTAATATGGTATTCAGGCTGACAGTTCCGGCTATCGCTAAAGTTTTTCATTTGTCGTCCACAGGCATTCTGGTTGTCAATGTTTTTATTGGAATTGCGATTCTTTATCTTGTTATTTCTTTAACCATAAAAATAACGGGCGACCAGGTGGTTGCTTTTCTGATGGCTATTGCCGTAGCGGCAACTTATATTGGAAAATGCGCTTTTGGTGACTTCTATCCGTTGTTTGACCAATGGGCTTATTTTTTCTTACTGTTATCCATGTGCTTTAGCTCTCCAGTTCTGGTTTTCTTCTCCGCATTCTTAGCTTCATGGACTGACGAACGGGGGCTGCTTGCATTGTTTTTTGTTTATTTCTTTTGGAAGTATTTTACTTCTCCGATTCAGTCCCTGAAATTTTCTTCTTTCTTCAAGTTTGATAAATATTCGGTTGCAATAATTGCCAGCGTAGTATCATACACGATTTTGAGACTTTTTCTCAAGTATTACTACTCATTAAATCACCATGTTTTTGATATTCCCCAGCAAACCATGTTTAACATTCCTTGTCAAAGGTTAGCAACGTGGAGTTATTTTGAAGGACTATGGATTTTGATAGTATGTGCAATGTTTGTTTGCTTAAAAAAATATTCATGGAACCCTTTTTCAATTGTGCTTATTCTAGGAGCATTCGGCTACTTGGGTTTTTCTTTTACAATTGGAGATTTGACAAGAACCGGAGCGTATATGTTCCCATTGATTTTCATTGCCATGCAAATGTTGATGTCCGTAGGCGATGCATCAGAAATGAGGGTGTTAATGTTGTTTTCAGCTTTAATTTGTGTGCTATTTCCTCCCCTTGCCGTATCATGTGATGCAATTGCAAGTTGGACTCTTGGAGAATGGGTAGTCGGTGATTTTTTAAAGGCGTTCTATTATGATTTTTGGCTTGAGTATATCAGATGAGCAATACGATTTTCTCAGAGGTTTCAAGATGATTTTGTAAGGAATAACAGGGTATGAAGCTTGATAGATAGAAAATCTCCAATCCGATTTTGAGTTCAGCGTATCTTTAATCATGTATTACACAAATGGAGAAGAGAGTAGGCGTGATGCACTTTGTATTAATGGGAACGCATCTAATCAAAAGCAGTTCTCATGGGAAAAGCAGAGTGCTGCGCGATATGTTGATTTATTTATTGAAGTCTTTTGAATGGCGTCTCCGCCTATCTGTTATTGACCCGTTAAATCGTATCAGAGAGTTTTTTTTTATTCTCGCTTTTAGAAAAAGGTGCTGCAAATTTTTTCCTTCCCTGCGAAAGTATTACTCTGAAAGCGAACCTCCCGCAAATCTGCAAGACCAGCACAACGCAATATTCACAGACAACTATTATTTACTGAAACCATTAAAGCTGCTACAACTGTCTGATTATCAGCTTTACATCACAAGTTATTTTGGAATAGCATTCAAAAATTTCAGCATACTGCCTGAATCTATTCACGGACAATGGGCGAAGAGACGCAAGGTTGTGTTTAAGAATTATTATCAAATGGTAATGGGTTCCTGGCTTTATGCCCAACACGGAAAAGAAGGAGGTGTTGAACAGTTAAATGATAAGGAACATTATCTGCATGTGCATCACTGGTTTAACTATTATCATTGGCTCACGGAAACGATTGTCAGGTTGTGGGTAGTGAAAGAAGAGATGAGCGAATACACTTTGCTCTTGCCGGAGGGATTGAAGGAAATCAATTTCGTGAAGCAATCGCTTGAAGCATTTGGCGTTAAAAAAATTTATTGGGTAAAAGAAGGTATCCCGATTCAGGTAAAAAAATTAACCCTCGTGCAAAACAAACCCTATTGCAATCATTATGACCCGATGCAAATGAAGCAGATAGGACTTTTTTTTAGAGATTATTCCACAGAGCATCCATGTGCGCATGAAACATTTGGTGACAAAATATTCATCACAAGAAAGAAAGCGGAAAGAAGAAAAATGGTGAATGAAGAAGATATGAAGAATCTGCTGACGGCTTTCGGATTCAGAATGGTCGCGTTGGAAGACTATACGTTACTTCAGGAAATATCCATTATGAGCAAAGCAAAATATTTAATCGGGATGCATGGCGCAGGATTGACAAATATGGTGTTCATGCCTCCCGGAGGCAAAGTGCTGGAGTTGCATCGCGCAATTCATTCTTCAAATGACATGCATAGCGATGTCTATTGGAAGCTGGCATCTGCTCTTGACCATAAATATTATTACCAATTCTGCGAACCCGCTGATGCAGCGCAAAATTTCTTTGAGGCTGACCTTTTGGTTGATAAGAATCTGTTTGAAGAAAATCTCAAAAAATTTATTTCTTAGTCCGCTGAAAATTCCTCTTTCAGGCAACTCTTATCTTTACTTCACCTGTAGTGAACAAGGAGAAGCGTCATAATAAGACTATACTGATGACATTAAAAAAATCCAAAGCGAGTTTGATTCCTCTGAAAAATATTAGAGTAGCGCAATAATGAGTAAAACAGGAAAGGTTCTCGTTTTAGCTTATGATTTTCCGCCTTATCCCTCCATTGCAGGTCAGCGCCCCGCAAGCTGGCTGCGCTATTTCAAACAACTTGGAGTAGAGCCTCATGTAATTACACGCCATTGGGACGTAGAAATTAATAGCCACATAGATTGTTTTCGCGCAAGCAAAAACAAAACAGTTCACACAGAACAAACAGTCATAGGAACCATTACCCGGGTTCCCTATTATCCAAACATCAGGGATAGGATGCTAACCGGATTAGGCGAGCAGCGGTTTGTTTTTTTTAGAAAAGCGATTTCCTTCCTGCTGGAAATTCTAAAATTTCATTTCTTTTATTTTGATAACAGGTCCGACATTTTTCACGAAGCAAGAAAAGCGCTTCAGCAAAATCGCTATGATGCAATCATTGCGACAGGCGAGCCTTTTATCTTATTCAGATATGCAAGTTTGCTCTCAAAAGAGTTCGGCATTCCCTGGGTTGCAGATTTTCGCGATGGCTGGTCTATCAATCGAATCAATCCGCCAAAATCATTTGCGGAAAAATTGTTAATGCGTCATGCACATTATTTAGAAAACAAACTGATTCCACTGGCAGAATTAATCACAACTGCATCTCCTTCCTATAAAAATGATTTGCAGCAGCTTTTTCCAAATAAGCGAGTTGAAGTTATTTACAACGGGTTTGATGATGACACATTGCGCGCGATTCCTGATATTCAGCAAGACAAAGAAATTTTCAGAATTGCTTATGCGGGTACCATTTATCCTTTCCAGCACCTTGAATCATTTCTGGAAGGGTTTCGGAAATTCATTTTGAATACCAATGCCCGAAACGTAAAAATTATTTTCTACGGAGTTGAATTTTATCCCGAACAGGTTCAGCGCGTTTTGTCATTTGATTCTTCCTTGTTGCCTTATCTTGAGATGACCGGGAAATTGTCTTATGAAAAAGTATTGATGAACCTGAAGCAAGCGAGCGTACTTCTCTTGCTTGGCGCGAAAAATAATAATACGCTTTCGGCTAAAATATTTGACTACCTCGCTTCGGAGCGATTTATTCTTTTTGTTCAAAACGACCATGGAGTTTTGCAAGAAATCATGCAAAAAAGTAACGGGGGAGCGAGTTGTGAAAATGCAGACGATGTATGTGCCGCGTTAGAGCGTAGTTATTCCGAGCATAAACTCAAAGGCGCGGTAACGCAAAATCCGTCAGGCTTTAAAGAATACTCAAGAAAACATCAAGCTCTAAGATTAGTTGAGCTGTTAAAGTCAATTTGATTGCAGAATGCAGCGATACAATTCCAGCAGTTTATTCATTTCGATAGCGCGGTTTCCGTGCAGGTTCACGCGGGAGAAAGCTCTTTCTAGTAATTCATCCGGATAAGATTGAAGCGCTGACTCAATTGCGCTTGCCAACTGACGGGCATCGGTTTTATTTATTCGAATGCAGGTGTCATCAAAAAGAATGCTGTCATAATCTGCATCGCCCATAATTAATTTACATCGGGCAGACATTGCTTCAAGCGCTGAGTTCGGTGTGCCGTCCGTATGCGGAACCATAATTGTAAGGCTCGCCTTTTTAAAACAAGTCCATACTTCTTTTGGAGTGAGCCTGTCGAAAATGAGATATTTTAACCCTGCTACATTTTCGATTTCGTCCTTCATTTTCAAAAAATAATCATCAGGCTCCATAAAAACATCTTTGCCGTGAATAAACACGAAGGTGTATTCCTCCAGCAGGGTTTTATTTAACAAGCGGATTGCGGCAATCTGCGTCTCCAAATTATACTGGGGAAACATCCAGCGGGGTGAGAAAATAAATTTCACACCAGCTAAAGGTTGCGGGATGTATTCGCTCGCGTCAAGTTGTGCAATTGTTTCAACATCTACGCCCGTTCTGATGAGCCGGCAATTCCGGCTGAGGTGAAAGGTGTCCGCGATGCAGTCTATTTGTTTCTGGGATGTTGAAGTAACAAACGCTGCTTTTTGAAATGCCCGTCTGAAAATAGAAAACAAGATTTTATTGTGCCAGCCTTTAATCCCTTTTGTAGTTCTCAATCCCGGTATCACTTTTAGTATATCAGAACCTCTTGTGGTAAGAATAAATGGAGTCGTCAGGAAAGGGGCGTATAAAGCATGAGGAGTAGTGAATAACATGTGAACGATGTCAATCTTGTGATTGTCAATCAGTCCATTTAATTTTTTAACTGAGTTGAAAGTGCTGAAAATATTTTTAAGCGAAAAGGAAGAATAAGCAGGTAAAACGGTGATCCCGTTTTCAAGAAAGAACTTTTTCGCAGATTGATTTTCCGGTGTTTCAAAAATTGTTTCCCAAATGACGAATTGTTTTATGTCGCTGCGGTTTGAGAAAAATAAAATCCATTTGTGGTCATGAATGCTCGTAGGTGTGCAAACGTGCAGGATGTTCAAATTCAAGGTTGTTTGCGCAAATATACCTCAGAAAATAGCCGGGCTTTCAAAACTCGGGGCTATTAAAACCTTGTAATGCAGATGGAAGGTTTAAAAATAAAAGTGTTAGCGCTTGTTCCTGACGATAAAAAAAAAGAGGCTGTCCCATTGAACGGGACAGCCTCACCCAAAACATAAAACACAATTCTTTATTCTACAAACACAGGTTGTGAAACTTTTAGTTTTTCACCTGCCTCAATCTGCACCATGTAGTAGCCTGTTTCCAACCCGATGATGTTTGCGCGCAACGTGTGATTGCCGGCAGCGAGTTCGCCTGCCTGTATGCTTCTCACTAATTCACCTGCTGTGGTAAAAAGATTCATGCGCACTTCGCTTGTCTTTTCCAATGCGAAGTCAACATTCACCAATTCAGTAGTTGGATTGGGATAAAATTTCACATTGCGGATGAACACATTCTGTTCATCAACGCTTGTGTAAAGCGGCAATGCAACCAATGCACCACCGGAAGGAAGCGCGGCATATAATCCAAACGCTGCGCCATTGCTGTTGTTTGCAGGATTCAGAAAGCCTGAAGCAAGCACTGTCAAAGCAGCATCTTCCAATCCTAATGTTGCGAGCGGAGCAGCGAAAGCGGCAACTGTCGTTGTGCCGGTTTCATCGCGCACTTCAATCACGTAATCAGCAGTGCCCAATTCCAAATAGCCTGCAAAATCATTGTAAGAAGCATCGTTCACAATTTCACCTGCGCCCACGCCTGTTTCATAAATATCAACTGTTGGAGCATCAGTAGAACCGTGATATACGAGTACATCTGTTTTGCTCATGCCTTGTTGATTTGCTTCTTCACGCGCACCGGTGAAGATGTGCAATTCAAACGGCTGTGCAGGATTATACCCTGAACCGCTGATGATGCCATTTGCAATTGCGATATACTTTTCGTCCGTTACAAGCGAACCGATGTTAATCGTTGCAACTGCCTGACTTGCGCTTGTGCTGTTTGCCGGAGCGAATGCAATGCTGAGAGGAAGATTTGACGGCAAATCAACAAATGCCGTGGCTGTTCTGAAAGCAACATCTTCCACTTTTGCAATTTCATCTCCGATTGCGTCAATTACATACACGTCCACTGTTGCGGCAGCCGCATCAGCAGAGTTGTGAATTACCTGCACACGCGCAGTTTCAATTTCAGGAAGCGGGAAAGTAGTGCCTGTTGGAAGCGCAACCCAAATTCCAAAGGGCGCGCCATTTGCAGGATTTAAAAACCCTGATGCAAATGCAATCGCTGCTGCACCGGAAGCAGTGCCGAGCGGAGCGTAATAGGATTTTACAGTTGTTGTGCCGGAAGCGTCTTTCACATCAATGATGTATTCCGTTGCGGGAACGCTTGCATAACCAGCGCTTGATTCAAGATAAGAAAGGTCATCAGCGAGTGTTGCAACACCGCGCGCAACAATGTCAACCGTAGGCGCGTCAATTGAACCATGATGAATTAAAATATCTGCGTTGGAAGGATTCGTTCCGGTTTCCTGCGCGGGACCAAGCGCAATCAGCGTGAAAGAAGGATTCACTCCATCCGGATTGATGCCTGATTTGCCGGTTGTGTCAGCAAGCCCGTCAGCAATGATTACATATTTTCCGCCATCCATCAACGCAGTTCCGAAATCAATTTTTCCTAATGTGCCATTATCTGCATTTGCGCTGTTGGGCGCATTCAGGGAAACAACAGTCGGATAGCCTGTCTGTACATCAAAAAATTCTGTCGCTTCGCGGAAGGATAAATCGTTCAATGCAGTTGAACCCTGCAATCCGTTTACATATAAATCTACTGTAGCCGTAAGAGGGTCGGGAGAATTATGAATCACTTGTACACGCGCTGTTCCCGGAGTGGGCAGCGTCAGCACTGTTCCGTCAGGCAATGCTGCAAACAAGCCGAAAGCTGCGCCATTGTTATTGTTCGCAGGAGTTAAGAAACCGGATGCGAATACAACGATTGCCGCATCAGCAGCGCCACTGAGGTCAGCTATGAACGTAGCGATAGTTGCTGTTCCTGTTTCATCTTTCACATCCAGCGCATAAGCTGCTGCGGGAATATTTGCATAGCCGGCAGTGAAATCGGTATAAGCCAAATCATTAATGAGCGCAATCGGTGCGCCACCGCCTGTGCGCGCATCTACGTCAACGGTGGGCGCATCGGTAGAGCCGTGAAACACAAGCACATCCACGTTTCCACTCACCGAACTTGTTTCGCGTCCGGCAGTAGGATAGAGGCTGAACCCAATGCTTACGCCATCAGGATTTGCAGCAAAGCCGCTGCCTACAAGACCGTTGGCAAAGAGCACATAAGTTTCGCCAACCATCAACGGACCAACTGGAAAAGTTGCGATTGCATCTCCAACTGATGTGCTTGTTGAAGGAGCAACAGCAACACTTAACGCAACACCTGCGGCAACATCCGTGTAAGGAGTTGCTGTGCGAAATCCAAAGTCATCAAGCAACAGACCTCCGTTGACATATACGTCAACAGATGCTGCCGCAGGGTCTGCTGCATTATGAATTACTTGTAGCCGCGCTGTTTGTGCGAACACGCTGCTTATGCTTGCAAGCAGAAAAGGGAGCATTGTAAAAATTTTTTGTTTCATTGGTGTTTGTTTTTTTGGTAGAATAAATTTTTGTTTTGAATTTAACTGTTAAAACAAGCAGGGTTGAAAATTGTTTTTAGATTGCAGAAATAATTTCAAAAAAAATTAACCAACTGACTGAATCAATGCTTGCAGCGCTTATTAAGAAAAGACTAAAGAATTATAAAATACAGGTTGCTGACATTGACGCATCGTTGGAGCAAAAACTGCGAAAGTCAAAAAGCGTTGCGGTAATCGGTAGCGGACTTGCGGGACTAAGCGCAGCTACTACGCTGGCAGAGCGCGGCTTCAAAGTGACTGTAATTGAAAAGAGTAATTACATCGGGGGGAAGACAGGAGCATGGCAGCATACCTTCAAGGATGGCTACACCGTGACGATTGACCACGGGTTTCATGCTTTTTTTTATCAGTATTACAACCTGTGGAATTTCATAGAGAAGATGCAAGTGAAGAAATTCATGCGCCCGATTGAAGAATATCTTGTGCTGAATCACCAAAAAGAGAAACTCAGTTTTAAGGGAATTGCAAAAACTCCGTTGCTGAATATTTTGTCGCTGGGGTGGAAGGGCTTTTACAGTTTCTTTGAAATTCTTCGCAAGCCGCAAAGCATGGAAATGGCTGCGTTTCTGAATTACAGCGAGGATACTACTTTTAAAAAGTATGACAAGCAGTCGTTTGCTGAATTTACGGGGCGATTACAACTTCCAAAAAATTTACGCTTAGTATTCAACTCGTTTTCAAGAGCATTTTTCGCAGAGCCGCAGCAGATGTCTATGGCAGAGTTGATGAAGAGTTTTCACTTTTTTTATCTCAGTCACGATTATGGAATTGACTATGATTATTTCATGGGAAATTATGACGACTGCTTGTTGAAGCCCACAAAAGAATATCTTGAAAAATCAGGCGCGGTATTTTTTATCAATGAAAAAGTGGAGCGCATTGAAAAAACCATGCACGGAATTCGCGTCAACAACAGCGAGTTTGATTATGCGGTTGTCGCTGCGGATGTGAAAGGAACAAAGAGGATTGCGCAAAATAGCGATTGGATAAAAAAGGAAACTCCGCAGTATTACAATCAACTGAATAGTTTGCAACATGCAAATGGCTACGCAGTGTACAAGCTCTGGATAAAAGGGCGCATCGAAGAAACAATCCCGGTGTTTGTGATTACTGACCGACTGAAGGCACTTGATGCAGTAACTGTGTTTGATGCTTTTGATGCAGAAGCAAAGAAGTGGGCTGATGAAAACAATGGAACAGTATTGGAGTTGCATTGTTATTCAGTAACACCGGAATTTTATGACCGTGAAAAAATCAGCAAGCAATTTCTCGCAGAGTTGTATCATTACTTCCCTGTGCTAATTGAAAAAGAAATCGTGTATGAATATTTGCAATTAGACAACAACTTCTCTTCTTTTCAAATGAATCAGCATGACAGCAGACCATCGTATCAATCACCATTGCCGCAGGTGAAGTTTGCGGGCGATTGGGTGAAGCTGCCAATTCCGGCAATGCTGATGGAAGCGGCATTCAGCTCGGGACTTTTTGCAGCGAATGAAATTTTAGCGCAGGAAAAGTTGCAGGCAGCGCCTATTTGGTCAGTTCCCTTAAATGGTTTGTTGCATGGAAATTAGCGCGCGACTTTTTATTTTTTTCTTTTTGAGTTGGAATTCTGTTTCAGCACAATTATCGTTACCTCAACTGCGCGAACTTTATTTAGCTGCCGTAGAGAACCGCGAGCAATCGGATAAGTTCATGCAATACATGAATTCGGTCAAACACGAAGATGCGCTGCTCCATGCTTATTTTGCGTCTGCGCAAGCGTTGGTTTCAAAGCATCTTTCCGGTCCATCCGACAAACTGAAATATTTGCGGTTAGCCGACAAATCATTTGAAGAGGCAATTCAAAAAAATCCAAACGATGCGGAAGTGCGTTTTCTGCGCTTTTCCGTGCAACTGCATTTGCCCCGCTTTCTTGGTTACAGCGATGATATGGAAAACGACATCGAAGGGATGCTGCAAAAAATTCCACACACGAAATCACTGCAAGATTATCCTGATTGGCTGAAGACAGTAATTGGTTTTATGCTTGATTCCGGAGAGTGTTCAGATACACAGGAAGCAAAATTCAAAGCCCTGCTGAAGTGAAATACACATACCTCCTCATTAACATCTTCACGATTATCGGTCCGCTCTTGAGTTCGTTTGAGCGCAAGGTAAATTTTAAGGCAAAGTGGAAATATGCGCTTGCTGCAAACGTGTTCGTTGCAATTCCGTTTCTTATTTGGGATGTATTTTTTACCAAGCAGGGCGTGTGGGGCTTCAACGCGGAGTATTGCATCGGCACTGATTTAGCCGGTATGCCAATTGAAGAGTGGCTGTTTTTTTTTACTGTGCCTTTCGCTTGCCTGCTGATTTATGAAACGGTATGTACGCTTCGACCAACTCCAACTTTCAGCAGAATTTCGCTGCATGTCGCAACGATTGTGGGAACGCTGCTGCTTGCGCTTGCAATAGTTTTCAGCAATCAAATCTATACTGTGGTTGGTTTTTCGCTTGCAGGTTTGTTGCTGTTGACACACGGATTGATTTTGAAGCAGAAATATTTTTCCAACTTCTGGATTGCTTATCTCATCCACCTCCTTCCTTTTTTCATTGTGAATGGCATACTCACTTACCTGCCTGTTGTGTGGTACAACGATGCAGAAAACTTCGGCATTCGCATGGGCACAATTCCAATTGAAGACAGCATTTATTCTTTACTGCTGTTGTTGGGAAATATCACGGTGTATGAGTTATTGCAGCGCAGAAACTGAACTTGTCCTGCCGGACTACTTCCAGCATCCCCTGATTCTAAAATTTCAGGGAGAATGGAGCAGGATAGTAAAACTATTTACTCTCTTATTTGTTCAGGATTTCAACTACTTTTATTAAACAATAATTTCCTCAGTCTTGGGTCAATATTCTATCAGTGAATTGGAAAAATTATGCGGTATAAAGGCGCACACCATCCGTATTTGGGAGAGGCGCTATGACCTGCGTTATCTTGACACACAGCGCACCGACACCAACATCCGCTACTATAGTGATGACGACCTGAAATACATGCTGAACCTTTCGCTCTTAGTGAATAACGGCATTAAGATTTCAAAAGCTGCGCGTATGTCTAAAGAGGAAATCAATGCTACGGTAAATAGACTAACACAGGCTGCTGATTCGCACGAATTTGAAATCAATACGTTTTTAGTTGCTATGTCGGAGTTTGACGAGGCGCGTTTTGACAGGCAGGCAACGGCTTGCATCATGAAATATGGCGTGGAGCAAACCGTGCTGAACATCATTTATCCCTTCCTGCACAAAATCGGCATCCTGTGGCAAACGGGTGCAATTAATCCCGCGCAGGAGCATTTTGTTTCGAACCTTATCCGGCAAAAGTTGCGTGTTGCAATTGACGGACTTGTGATTCCCGATGCGCGGCTTACAAAAAAATATTTGCTGTTTCTTCCTGAAGGCGAGCAGCATGACATCGGTTTGTTATTTGCGAATTACCTGATTCGCTCGCGTGGCTTTCACACGCTGTATCTCGGGCAGAGCGTTCCAATAGAAAACCTGCTGGAGACCAATATATTTTACAAAGCGGATTACCTGTTCACCATCATTACGAGCGCATTTCGGGGAGAAGAGTTGATGGAGTATCTCCACCTGCTTTCAAAAACTTTTTCAAAAACTGAAATACTTGTTTCCGGCTTGCTTTTGGAAGATAAGGAGATTAAAAAAGCGCCTGCGCATATCAAGATGCTGAAAAGTGTAGAGGATACGATGGCGCATTTGGAGAAAGAAAAGGGAAGCTGAATTTCATGTGCAAGCAGAAAAAAAAGCCCGCCTGCTTTTAGACAGAACGGGCTTTTAAATTTGAAGACTAACTTACTGCAATACCACCTTTCCTAACCATAGATTTTTCCAATCATCATCATGACCGATGTAGGTGATACTGTTTTCGCTTTTGTCGAATACGCTCGGAAAATATTTTTTCAGAAAATATTTTTCTCCTCCCAACACTTTAATTGCTCCAAGGGAAGAGTTGCTCAAGTCAATCTTGCAGATACGCGGGAAATACAGCGCATAGAAAGTTGGCGCACCGTTGTAGGCATCCATGAAACTTTCGTAGCCTTTCGTGCCTTTCACTTCCAGCAGTTCCCAGTAGATGCTCTTGCCATCGGATGCGAGATGAAAATTTTGTTTCATTTCAAAGATTTCGCTTTTCTTGTCCATATTCATTTTCCCGATTCCGTATTGCGCTTTCAGGCTGCCGCTTTTGTCGAAGTGAAAGCAAACGATGTCGCCATAAGAGGTCACTAAGGTGCCGCCCACGTTTTCTTTTGCAGTGAGTTGTCCGGCTATCAAATAATCTCCGGAAGCGGTAACCGTGAATTGTTCGATTAAAAACTTTTTTCCGTTGTAGGCACTTGCGCCTTTGTCACCGGGCGCGGTTTTGAATTTGCTTTTGAATTCTGCAACTGGTGTTGTAGATGCGAACGAAAGTGTGTTGGCGCTGAACTTGAACAAATGAAACTGCTCCATTTTTTCGCTTGCTCCTTTTTCCCATTTCAGGTCTAATGCATTATTAGCGCTGCCTGTAAAACCGGGGCTGACAATAGGCGCATATTCACTGAATAATTTTTCATAGGACTCTTTTGAACCTGTAGAACTGCCGCAGAAATAAACATCGCCATCTTTCTCATAAGCAGCGGTAAGCAGCAGCGCAGAAGCGGGGCTGTTAAATTCCGCCCTGTTGATTTGGTTGCCGAGCATGTCATACTGCACATACACATACTTCGAAATATCCGCTGCGCCTTTCTTGGGAGCAAACACCAGCACGATGTTATCGGTGGCAAGCTGCTCGCAGAATACCAGCGAATACGCGCCTTTCAGGTCAACGATTTTTTCGGTTATCTCTAATTTGTCATTAAACAGCAGCACATAATAATTGTCGGCTGCGTTTTTTTCTTTTGATTCATTGCGAGCGATGATGAACACATCATTCTTGTTATCATCCGAAGAAACATAACTCGCATAGCCGTTAAAGGTTTTGCCGCCATCGTTCCTCGGTTTAATTGTTTCTCTTGAGAGCACTTTTTTCGTAATGAACTTTTGATTTTCATTACTCCATGTTCTCAGTGAAACCACTTTTGTAAGTTTCAATTTCATACTCAACACATCAAACGAGGTTGAGCCGCCCACCGTGGCATAATAGGAAGTGCGCTCATAATCTACTTTCTGCTCTTTTTTCTCCTTCGTATCCTTGCTCTCTAAGAATTTCAGATTCTTGTCAAAACTGTATTCCTCGTAAGAGATGTCTTCGCTGTTCTTGTCCAATTTCATTTTGTACGTGATGTAGCTCGTGCCACCTTCATCTTTCGATACATTGTACACGTATCCCTTTTCTGCCTTTTTTGAGAGCAACTGTACGGTTTCCTTAAATTCCTGCGCGTTTACTGCAATAGCAGCGGTGGCGATGAGTAGAATTGCGAATGATAATTTTTTCATAAAAATGCTTACTGTTTTATTGTGTTAATTGATTTTTTATTTGTCGGGTAATTCTGATTATCCGGTGAATAAGAATAGGATGCCTGATAGCAGAGGAAATCCTTAACGCCTCTGTATTCGCAAATATATTGACTAAGAGAGGCATCACCAATATTTTCAGAAAATCGGTACTTCAACGTAGATGCTATCTAAACATTTGGAGGAAGGAGGGCGAAGGAAAAAAGCTTTGCACGATTCTTTTATTTCTGCAACCGCAGGATAAAGGCGAATAGCGTCTCACAAAACAAATGTACGCCTTTAAAGTCAGGAGAGTCGTCATTGATTTATTTATTGCGTTAGAACTGCCTGAGTATTGAAAAACTTTTCAATGGATAATCATTTACAACGTGCAGCACTCTTGCTTTGGGCGCTGCTTCTGCTTCCTTTTGCTTGCTTTTACTCCAGAGGAGGCGATATTCCGCCCGCAATTTTTTGGGCACATCACGTTCAGGAATTCCTGATTTCAATGCGGCTTCTTTTAAGCTCACAAGTTCAAAACAGAGCAGGTTGATGAGCGGATAACTTCCGTTGAGCGGTTTATAGCTGACTGGTTTCAGCTTGCGCGCTTTTAAGTGTTTAAGAGTTAATCTATACGTGTGGCGGAGCAGGCAATGGCACAGCGCTGTGTAAATGCGTGAAAGCATCCTTCTCTCTTTTAGCTCCCGGAAAGTTTCTTTAAATATTTCTTCGGCTATTTTATCATCACCTGTCATGTTAAGGATAACTCCATACATCATGGGCGCATATTTATCATGCACAATTTCCCATACGGATTCTTTGTTTTGAACAAGCATGGAAATAATGGTGGAGTCGCGGTGGTGGCTATTTAGAGAGGGTGTCATTTATTTTCATATTTGTTGGTGAGAGGCAGCCGCTAATTTTATCAGAGTTATTCGGATGCCCGTTACGCAATTCGTTAAAAAGGTTATATCATTCACACATTTTGGAATTCGGAGATTTTCTTTCAAATGCGGTCAATTGCATTTGAATAGATTCTAAGTATTGTTCGAAATCAACCGTGCTGATTTCTTTTTCAAGAGTAGAAAGGAACAAAGGTGTTTCGCTTAAATGCTTGTAGAGTTCAGGAAAATCTTTTTGAATAATTGTTGTAACTCTGAAGATTTCATTCATGAGTTTATTTTGCAGCGGCAGCATTATGCTTCATCTTTTGTTGTGCGCACCAATCCAATGCCGGAGATAAAAAACAGGAGACCGAGCACTCCGAAAACCAGAAGAGCTTTAACATCATGCGCACCGCCCGATGTAGTGACGAATGCTATCGCAGTATAAATAAGTCCGCCTATTCCAAGAATAGTAAGGACTGCGCCAAAGACTCTTTTGAGGTTCATATTATTTGCAGCAATTTTTTATCACGGTTAGAGAATGAATACTGTCATTCCGGAAAGTGTCAGAGTTTAAATGAAAACCCTACGTTGACTACACTCTTGCCCCAGCCGAACTCGCCATTTACCCCAACCTTCTCGCTGAAGTAGTAACGGACACCGACATGCAGCCCACCGAAAGCCAACGGCACTATTCGCGAGGAGTTTTCATAGTAAGTGAAAGCGACACCACTGCCCACATTCGCCCCTGCATAGATGTCTAATTTGTCGGAATGAATGTTCTTGCTTGAGTTGTCTGCTATCAATTGATAGAAGTGGAAGTTGGCTATCATCCCGATGGGCACATTTATTTCGCCTGAATATTTATAATAGAGTTCATCTCTTTTTCCTTTCTTTTCTCCTCTGGTTCTTCCGCCTACTCCAGTGGTAAATCCAAGCCCCACATATTTATGAATTCCGAATTCCCCTTGGAAATTGATTTGTCCGGTTGAAGGATAATACCATCTGTTGAAATCACCATCATGTCTGTAATAGTAATAGTCGTCTATGTGGAAGAATTTTGAGACCCCAAAGCCTAATGACAGCACTCTCGAGTTTCTTTCCCACGCCTGCGCATGAACAGGATTCGCGTTCAGCAGCAGAATAAATACAATAATCAGATGACACAAAATCTTTTTCATGAGGAATGTTTTTAGTTTGGATTATCAGAAGAGAATAAAAAAAGGCGGGCGCAACGCCCGCCTTTTTTTGAGAGGTTGTTGCTTACTTTTTATTGTCAACCGTCAGGTCTTTGAATGCCTTTCCAAACTCATCCATGTCGTGATTGAATTCACGCTTGAATGTTTCCCAATCGCTTTGGCTCTTTTCGTAGTTGTCAATTTTGGTACGCATGGCTTTGTTTTGCTGTTCGAGCGTATCAACCCTTTTAGCATAAACTGCGTCAAGCGTCTTGCCTGAACTTTTCATCTTTTCTCTTACTTCAGCAATGCGCACTTCATTGTCTCTGATTTTTATATCAGATTCATTCTTGAATGTTTGCCATTCAAATGCTTTAGCTGATTTCTCCTTTTCTGCATCTGCTTTTTGTTGTGCTTCGTTCAAATCTTGTTTTGCATCTTTCACATCAGCCTGAGCGGCATCTTCTTTTTGAGCAGATGACTGGCAGCCGGTGAAGATTGTTCCTGCCATCAACGTGGTTGCCATGGCGAGGGTTAAAATTGTTTTTTTCATTATGTTTGTTTTTTATTCCTGCAAGTCTGTGCAGGACAGTTTTCTTTAAATAGAGAACTGCTTATGCCCCCATGATTTTATGCAACTCCTCTTTTGTTTTGCCTAACTTGATTTGGAGTTTTCCAAGCATTTCGTCTTTTTTGCCTTCAGCAAACAACAAGTCATTGTCTGTTAATGTTGCAAATTTTTGTTTGAGCTTGCCCTTCTGCTCATCCCAGTTTCCTTTTAGTTCTGTGGTGTTCATAATAGATGGTTTTAGATAGTGAAAGAATTTTCACAATACAAAAGTGCGGGCTTTAACTATGGAAACCGTTACACAATTCTGTAAAAGAGTTACATCATTCACACATTTGGAGAAGACTGTTTATGGAGTTTTTTTTGTTTTAACAATTTCGGCAGGTCTTGTGCAGGTCCGTCATTAGCGCCACTACCTTGAACTCCGGCAATTCCTTTTTGGGAATGAGCAACGCGCGGAATTTTCTCCGGTAACTTGTTCAGCGTCATACCCGGAGCATTGGGCTGTTCTTCAGCATATCCTCGTCTGATTTTTTTAATTGGTTTTATTTTCATGTTCTTTATTTTATTTTTTTGAGCTACCGAATTCAAACGCGAATCCTATAAACTCCTATGTCATTTTGATTCCCTATCTTTCTTTTTGAATAGTTTTCTCGAAAAGCGGTTATCCTTTTCTGATTTATCTACCGATTGGATATTAATCGCATTATCTATGGATGGATGCAGCGCCCGGATAAAACCATTTCTCAATACTTCAATCATTGCATACCAAATGCGCACATTCGGGTCATCCAGATTGCCGTCTAACGGAATCCGTGTTGCAATCTGATCTTTCTTTTGGTTTTCCAGCAACTCGGCAGTGGTCCCCACTATTGCCTCCCACATTTTCCGAAAAATATTATCATCCCTGTCTTCTGCGCCCACAACTTTCAGGTCGCTTATTAAAGGCTTTATATAACCGGTGAATTGCCCTTGCTCCGATGCCACTTCAGTATAGAGTCCGAAAGTCCCCCTGCTCACATCAATCTTTGCATAGGCTTGAAAAAAATCATTGAGCAATACCAGGTTGGTGCTATCAAGTGAAACATTAAGGTCAAAGGTGGGTTTTGAAGCCAGCGGATTGAGTTTCATATTCAGCTTAAAAAACCCCTCATACACATCAGCCGTCATCACTACTACAGCAGGCAACAGGCTGACTGAGTCATATACATTTCTAAGATTTGTTGCCGACATGGATATTGCTGTCATCTCAATGTCAACCATTGGTTTGCTGGTGGAATCAATAAATCTGAGCTTGCCGTTTAGCATTTCCATGCGATTGATTTTCAAAGGCATGAAATCTTTCAGCAGTTCGCGAAAGTCGGCAGTATCCTTTTGCACTTGGGCCGGCTCCACTTTATCAAGCGTAAACCGTACTTCAGGTGAATCAAAAATCAATTCACCTACAATATTCCCGCGTAGCAAACCCTTCCATTCTACAGAGAGGTCAATTTGCCGTGCGCTCATAAAAGGTGTTTGCTTGCCGGTAGCTGAATCAACCTTATCAATATTAATAGCGCAGATTTTATAGGCTCCCCGGTAGAGCGCCAGATCAATATCCTCTATATTCCCAGTGTATCCCTTCAGCGTTTTAAGATTTTTGTTGGCAAAATGCAGGAGAACAAAAGGCAGGCTGATTCGTATTGCCACCAGCAGAACAATCACGGACAGCAAGGCTATTCCTGCTTTTTTTCTTTTAAAAAAATCGGGCAACTTCATTAAATGTTCTTTTATATAGAATAACTCATCCGCTTCAATGTTTTACCAATAAATGATTGAGGAACAAAGTGTCAATTCATTCATAGACTTTTTTTGCTATGCTACCTGAGCATTGAGAGGTTGAGGGTGTTCTCTTTTTCACTGTAAGTAAACTTGCAGTCACCAAAGCCGGGAGGTTTGAGCTTTGGCTTGAAATTATTTGAAAATCCATAAGGTTCTTGAGGGATGCCCATGAAATTTCTATCGCATTTTCCATCATTGTTTACATCCTGGTAAAAAGCTATCGCAAACTCGCCATAGCTGAGGTCTTTTACCTGGGTAGTCAATGTACTCCCATTGGAGTTAAACTTATATCCCTTCAGCCTGTCGGTCTTGCTCAGGAATTTATGTTTTGTCTGGTAAAAAACTACGTTCACACGTGACTTGGAAGGAGCAAGGTTTGTGAAAATAAGCGTAAGTGGTTTGCGTCCTGTTACTTCAGCCACACTATCAGTTACTTGTAAAGAATCTTCCGCAATTACATCGTCTGTTTCCGGGAGGCTTACGGGATACTTGCACCCGCTGACAAAAAGCGCGCAGAGTACAATGAGGAAGGTAATTGCAGGAATAAGTTTTTGCTTTGCTTGCATTTCTTTTTTTTTAATCAACTTAAATATCTTCTCAAAACCCATGCGGTGGTTTCATGCTGCTTCATCAATCCTGTGAGGAAATCAGCAGTTCCCGCGTCTTTATATTTTTCGCTGCAAGCATCCACGCCTTCACGCAGTTCAACTACAGAAGTTTCATGGTCTTTCAGCAGTTCCCGAATCATTTCTTTTGAGGAAGGATATTTTCCGGGAGTTTCTTTGATGGTGGATAGTTTTGCAAACTCCTGCATGGTGCCGATGGTTTTGCTTCCTAATTTATTGATGCGTTCAGCTACTTCATCAATGGCTTCTTCCAGTTGCTTGTATTGGCTCTCAAAAAGCTTGTGCAACTCCATGAAACTTTCACCTCCCACGTTCCAATGAAATTTTCTTGTCTTTACATACAAGGTCATCTGGTTGGACAGCACAGTTGAAAGAAGCGCAGTGACGCGCTCTAAAGTTTTTTCAGAGATACCGATATTAGTTTTCATAGTAGAATGTATTTAGTGAAGTTTTGAGAATACAAAGTTGAACCCATGCCTTGTGGAAAGCGTTACACAATTGCAGGAAAGAGTTACATGATTCACACATTTGTAAAAATTTTGTTTAGTGGAAGTCTTTCAAGAAACCGGTTAACGGGTAACAGGCTCGCGTACCTTTTCGTTGGTCATAGAAAGAAGATTGGAAAATTCCCATGTTCCTGATTTATCCGTTTAGCCAACCTGACAAACCGGGAAAGACTCCACTAAACAAAACTTTGTGACATTTTATTATAGGCTTGGTGTGAAATACTGCTGAAAAATTAAAGTGAGGAGCAAAGCGGTGACTTGCGTACGGTTACCCCTCACTTTAATCTGATGATTAATCAGCAATCAATTTTTCTTATCAGTCCGCTTGTTAGCATTCTGATTTTGGTTACCGCTCTTGTTGGAGCTTTCATCTTTGTTTGCATCACGAACGGTGCTTTCACGCTGACTTCCTTTCTGATATTCTTGCTGACGATTGCGCTCATCTGAAGTAGCCTTGTCACCGTTCTGCTGCTTTTTGCCCGGATACTCATTCGGAGTTTTCTGCTGATCTTCATCCTCCTCAGCAACTGTTGTATCCTCTCTTTGGCGATTACGCTGGTCTGAAGGAGCCTTGTCACCATTCTGCTGTTTTTTACCGGGAAATTCATTCGGAGTATCTGTTTGTTCCTCATTTTCATCAACAATTGAAGATGATTTTTCTGTCGGAGCGCCCTTTTTTCTTTGATTGTCGCGATTGAACTGACCGCCTTGATTTTGCTGACCACTCTGGTTACCTGTAACCTCTTGGTCTTTTTGATTTTTTGACATTTCGTTTAATTTTTTTTGCCGCAACTGGCGGAACAGTGTGAAAGAATTTTCACGATACAAAGGTGAGCGCTCAGTTGTCAGAAACTGTTATACAATTCTTAAATAGAATTGCATCATTCACACATTTTTCGATTTGCTGAAAAAATTTATTCAGGTATTTAAAAGCCCATAAATCGTGTAGGCTGTCAGCAGCAGCGTCAGTAAGATGGCGCATACGCTAATCACAGGAATGTTCTTGATATTGCCCGGGATGCGGAAAGGGCGTTTCAAATTTTTATTTGTAATCCGCAGAACGATAACGGAAGTATTCACCAATAGGAAGGTGATGAAAATGGAAAAATTAGCAATGAGCGCAACGGTTTCAATTTTCCCTATCAGGGAAAAGGCACTTGTAACCAGCAAGATGAGCAACAGGGCAGGCACAGGCGTTTGCCGTGAAGCCCATACCCATGAAAACCATTTCATAAAAGAAACTTCCTTTGCCATGCTTAAAATAACACGGGAGCTGCCCATCATATTTGAAAGAATGGTGTTTGAAGTAGAGAACAGCGCGATGATCACGATAACGAGAGCGCCTGTTTTTCCAAACCTGTTGCTCACAATATCAGCTAAGGGGCTATCCGACTCACTCAGTTCTTGCCAGGGAATGGCGCTCACGGCACAAATGGCAACCAACGTGTAAACAACCATGACGATTGCGCTTGCAATGAATAACGCTTTGGGAATATTCTTCTCGGGCTTTTTTGTTTCTTCAGCGAGCTTCACTATTTCTTCAAAACCGAGATAAGCAAAGTAACTTAACGCAGCCGCAGCGAGTACACCGTTGAATCCGGAGGGAGGCAACTCTAAATAATCTACTTTTCCTAAATCAGGAAAGGCTGCATAGATGACAAAAAGCAATCCGCCTGTTTCGATAACGGTAAAAATAATGTTGATGATGGATGATTGCCTGATGCCGCTGATATTAACCAGAAAAACCAACACAAGGATTCCCGGAGCAACCGCCAGCAGGGGTAGTTCAATCAATCGGGTGAAATAGCCTGCAAACCCCAGTGACACAGTTGCCCCGCTGATGATGCCGTTTAAGGAAATGATAAAGCCAAGAATAATTCCCGCTTTCTTTCCTAAGGCATTTTTAGCATATACATATTCCCCGCCCGCCTTCGGGAAAGCAGCGCTCATTTCTGCATAAGAAAAAGCGGATAGCAATGCGGTGACAGATGCAATGAGAAAAGCAAGCCATATCATGTTGCCTCCAAATCCGGCCACCTTGCCCACCAGCGCATAAATGCCTGCTCCCAGAATGGAACCCACGCCAAAGAAAACGCATTCGGCAAGTCCTAAGGTCCTTTTCAGTTTTTGAGTAGGCATTTTTTTTGGAAAGGGAAATTTCCTTTCATTCTTTTATTTTATGACGGATACGGCAGTGTTGAAGGCACAGGAGCGCAGTAATTTTTCAGGTTCTAAAAGTGAGCGTATTCCTTCATAAACTTTCACACTATTCTAAAATAAAGTTGCATCATTCACACATCTTGTCAGCAGGTTTTCTCTGACTGTTTTGTTGCCGAACATTCGTGTGCGCCCGCTGGATTGACGGAGTACCGACTAAAAAAAATCCCCGCGAGAGCAGGGATTCTTGAGTAAATAGTTTTACCTGCTTACTCTTTATGATTTTTATTACCTGTTTTGTTCTCCTTCTGCTTTGAATCAGAACCTGTTCTTCCTGCACTGCCTGCACGCTCTTGGGTATTCTTAATATCCGTACCGGCTTTAGCTTGCGGTGAAGTCGCAAGCTGACGTTGCTGGTCGCCTTGTTGCTTACCCTGATTTGGAGTTGGGTTTTTAGCGTTCGTTTCCTTTTTGCGGTCACCATGTGCTGATGATTGATTTGACTTGCTGCCGATTTGCAGATTGCCTTGGTCTTTTTGTTTGTCTTTCATTTTTTGAATTTAAATTCCCGCTACTGGCGGAACAGCGTAAAAGAATTTTCACAATACAAAGGTGAGCGTACTATTATCAGAAACCGTTATACAATTCTTGAAAAGAGTTGCATCATTCACACATTTCAACGCACACGATTTTTTGTACTTCAACACGTTGTTATTTGCTTGTTGAACCGGAATCTTTCATCGTTGTAATTCTTCCTGAAAGGTCAACATGGTCGCCTTCTTTCATCCACATCTCCGTTCCATTTTTTTTTACGATGGTTCCATCGCGCTTCACTTTTGTGCTATTACTCATAATGATACCTTTTTTCAAAAATTTCATTGTGCCTCCGAATATCAGCATCATTTTGCCGTTCAGCATTATCACGCCATCAGGATGTGACTTTATCTTTTCGCCCGGTGCGTTTTTAACAGGGCTGTTTTGCATCTTGTCCTCCGTATTGGAATTCGTGTTTTTTGGAGTATTATCAAAATCAGGAGGGATGGTTTTGATAAAGGAGTCAGGCGGGAGAGAATTTATTAAGGAGTCGGCTTGAGCATTAACGCACAACGTGATTGCAGTGGCTGCAAATGCGAAGATTAGTTTTTTCATTTGGTTTGAGTTTTCATGTAAAATATTTTGCGCTTACAAATATGCTTCTATTGATTCCGGAAAGCGTTATACTATTCTGATGAAGAGTTACATCATTCACACATTTTTCAAAGTGATAAATGAACAGCATGCGCGAATGTGTGAATCATGTAACTCTTTCCCGCAATTGTGTAACAGTTGTGAAAGCAGGCGGCAGCACCTTTGTATTGATATGAATATTCAGATGCGCATTTCAATATTGTTCCTGCTTCTGGTATTTCTTTTGATATCATGCACAGGGTGCTTATCAAGAAAAATTGAACTGGATAAGTTGGATGAACTTGTGCCGGCAATTTCCAAAGACGAGCCGGCAGACAGCGTAAGACAACAACATACTGACAAATAAAAAACACGAACCATGAAAACTTTCAAATGTACCGTACTGCTCTGCATTGCAGCATGTTTAATAACTATTTCCGAAGCGTACGCACAGCCATCTGTCGCACTGGGCGGAAAAATAGGAGCTTCCTTCAGCGGGTTTCGAGGTGATGATGCCGGGGATGTTTCCTTTCGCAAGGGAGTAGCGGGTGGTTTGTTTGTAGCTATCAGCCCTGCGGGATTTTTCACGATACAGCCAGAGCTTCTCTTTCAGCAAAGAGGCGCAGTGAGTGAAAATAAAACACTCAACATAAAGTCAGATGTGAAGATTGGCTACATGAATATCCCGGTGCTGTTCAAATTAAGGCTGCCCATCGCGGAGAAATTTTATCCGCACGTTTATATCGGTCCGCAGTTTTCATACAAGTTGAAAAGCGAAACTTCCATCGAAGCGTTTGACTTGGGCACCATAACGAGCGATATCAACCTGCGCAATTATGACCTTGGGGGCGTATTCGGTTTCGGACTGGATGTTGAAATCAATCATCTTTTTCTCACCGTTGATTTTCGTTATGCATTGGGAGCGCTGGATATAGAAGAGTCGGACGATTTCCAGATAAAGAATAAAGACCTTTCCATTATGGCAGGCGCTGGATTTAAATTTTAGGCAGTGTCTCAGTTTGAAGTTGCCGATAGGATGTCACCCTGAGTTTATCGAAGGGTTGCGATTGCCTGCGCCATGCCTCGATAAACTCAGCATGACGGCTTGCGCTCAAACTGAGGAACAGAATAGGTTCGTGATGCAGTAACACACAAACCACAATAGAAGCCGTCATCCATGAGCAAACCCGTTTTAAATAAAATGACTGAACCGCTTCTTCTATCAAAGAGCAAGAGAGACGCTGTTACTTTGAAAAATAAAAATGATACCTTAAAAGGCATGAAAGCGTTTTTCACGGAGGTGACGTCACTCACGTTTTTCACGGGAAGGTTTTTCAAAGAATTATTCCAACCACCATATGAGTTCAATGAATTAGTGAAGCAAGCGTACCTGATTGGCAATAAATCTTTTTACCTCGTTGCCATCACTGGCTTTATCATGGGCTTGGTGCTCACGATACAATCCGCACCGACCTTGTCGCAATTCGGAGCGGAGTCATGGCTGCCCGCCATGGTTGCTGTTTCCATTATTCGGGAGATAGGACCTGTTATCACTGCATTGATTTGCGCGGGCAAAGTAGGCTCCGGCATCGGGGCGGAATTAGCCTCCATGAAAGTAACCGAGCAAATTGATGCGATGGAAGTTTCAGGCGCCAACCCTTTCAAATATCTTGTGGTGACGCGCGTAGTTGCTGCCACGCTCATGATTCCCGTGCTCGTGATTTTCTCTGACGCTATTTCTTTGGGGGGCGCATTCATGGGCGTGAATATCACGGGTGATGTGAGTTTCTCTTTATTCTTTTCCCAAGTGGTTGAGGCGGTTGATTTCGCTGATGTATTTCCTGCTTTTATTAAAACATTTTTCTTCGGCTTTATCATCGGGCTTGTAGCCTGTTACAAAGGTTATCATTCCAATAAGGGTACGGAAGGAGTGGGAGCGGCAGCCAATGCGGCTGTGGTGATGGCTTCCTTATTGGTTTTTATTATTGATATGATTGCCGTGCAGTTTACGAACCTGTTAATTAACTATTAACATGGAAGCAACGCAAAATGCCACGGTGGTAAAGATGGCGCACCTCCAAAAATCCTTTGGAGACAACGAGGTGCTGAAAGACATCAGCCTCACGATTCACAAAGGAGAAACTGTTGTGGTGCTGGGCAAGTCAGGCTCAGGGAAATCGGTATTGATTAAGTGCATGGTGCGGTTGCTGGATGTGGATGAAGGCAAGGTGTCTATTCTTGGAAGCGATATTTTTTCTTTGAATAGAAAAGAGCTGAATCTGCTCCGAATGAAAATTGGTTTCCTGTTTCAAGGCGCAGCATTGTATGATTCTTTAACAGTGCGGGAAAATCTGGAGTTTCCGCTGCGACAATCGGGCAAGCCACGGGAAGAAATTGATGCGCTGGTGATGGAAGTGTTGCAAAGCGTGGGGTTGGAAGATGCTGTTGACTTAATGCCATCGGAACTCTCCGGGGGAATGAGAAAAAGAATAGGCTTGGCACGCTCAATGATTCTGAAGCCGGAGATTATGCTTTATGATGAACCAACCACGGGGTTGGACCCAATCACCGCGAAGGAAATAAGCAACCTGATTTTAGAAGTGCAAAAGAAATACAATACCACTTCCATCATCATTACGCATGACATTCAATGTGCGCGGATAACAGCTAACAGGATGCTGATACTGAACAATGGGGTATTTGTGGCAGAAGGTGCTTTTGATGAATTGAAAAAATCAGAAGATAAATTGGTGCATTCGTTTTTTGAATAGTTACAAGTAGAATATGCCCGGCTTGCAGCTTGTAGCTAACAGCTTGAGGCTTTAAATAATTATCAGATTAACTCATTGATAAAAAAAGTATCATGAAAAAAAATACAAACTACAAAGTCAGGCTGGGAATATTAATTACCGTTGGGATAGCGCTTTTTGTATTTGCCATCTACTTTATAGGCAGCAGGCAGCACCTGTTCAGCAGAACATTTGAAATCAGCGCGGTATTCAAAGATGTGAACGGGCTACAGGTGGGCAACAACGTGCGGTTTTCGGGCATCACGGTTGGAACGGTGAGTAAAGTTGAAATCATCAGCGACACTACGGTGCGTGTAAGCTTAGTGATTGAGGACAGGACGCAACAGTTCATCAAGAAGGATGCTACCGCAGTAATCAGCTCCGATGGACTGATGGGAAACAAAGTGATGACCATCAACCCCGGCACCGCAGGGGCGGGGGAAATAGAAGACAACGATGTGCTCGCCACCATTCAGCCGGTGAACATGGATGACATCATGCTGAAAATAAAAATGACTGCCGATAATGCCGCCCTCATTACCAGCGACCTTGCAACGGTGATGAACAGCGTGAGTATGGGAAAAGGTACGATCGGAAAACTGTTCATGGATTCAACTCTTGCTGAAACACTCGACCAAACACTGATGAGCGCAAAGGGCGCTGCCGAAGGCATGGATGAAAATATGGAAGCGGCAAAAAGTAACTTTCTCCTGAAAGGATATTACAATAAAAAAGAAAAGGAGTTGGAGAAAGAAAAAGAGTTTGAGCAGAAGGAAAAAGAAACGAAGGACAAAGATTGAAGCTGGCGTTTTTTACATGTTCAGAACGTCACTTTGTATTGCATGGCGATGCTTCGCTGCTCACCGATGTTGCCGGGTAAAATCATATACTGACTGTTAAGCGCATTGAACAGGTGGAGGGAAAGCGTGTGTTGGTTGTTAATTGTACTGGACAAGATGAAGTCAACCAAATGCCAGCCGTTGAGATGGTCGTTGCGGAAAGCATAGGTGCCGGGAATAGCAAACAACAGCAGCTTGTCCACGTTCTCCATCCTGCTGAGGTAGCGGTAATTTGTTGTGAAGATCATAATGCCCCATCCAATGGTGAGGGACTGCGTGGCGGTGATTTTGCTGCGGTATTTGAGCGTGTAGGGAACATCGCGAATGTATTTATAAAAATCAGGGTCGGTGATGCCCACAGGAGGATTGAGGACGAGGATGGTTGCAGAATCGCCATCGAGTTCTTTCAATCCATCATAATTCACGGGTTGCAACAGGGTGACCCCGCCATTGTATGCAATAAGCAATTTGCGATGCTCAAAACGAAAACCAAGATTGCCTTCAATGCCCTGAATACTCACGTTTGCGAGGTTTTGTGCTTTGAACGACAGGTTGGTCAATGATGATTTCGGAATATCAATCAGGAACTCAATCATATCCTGAAAGCGCATTAGAAATGCCGCTGCATCCAAGTAACCGCTGAATTTGGATGCAGCGCCCTTTGCTCCAAAATATTGCGTGATTCCTATTTCTGCGCTATACCCTGTTTCGGGGTTGATATTCGGTGCGGGGTTGGTGCGTAATCCGCCCAAACTGATATTGGAAAAACGCTCATTGAGCGAAGCCGCGCGAACTCCCTGGGTGATGGATGCCCTGACGCGGGTGAATCGCAACACCTGATAGTTGATGGTGAAGCCTGCAAGCGGATGTCTTATCGTCAAGAGTTTTTCGGGTTGAAAGATGTAATTGATTTGAAACGTATCTCCAAACATTTTTTCATACTGAAACCGCGCGCCCGTTGTGATAATGATGCGATAGTCTGAAGATTCGAACTTGGACTTCAGCAGACGAAAAGTGGCGATGCCAAACTGCGCGAACTGCTGACTTGACGCTTCTCCCTGCGGGTTGTTGGTAGGATTACTGAAGCTATATTGATAGTTGCCCCCGGCAATGATGCTGAACCAGGGCTTAAACTGGCGGCTCCACGTAAATTCGTTCCAGCTTTGCAATGAATAGCCGCTGAGACTGGTGCTGCTCTCTGTATTCTGCCAACTGAAACGGCATTGCAGATTGTAAATATTCCCATTGGGTGATATGTATTTTAAGGAAGGGTCGGCTATCACATAGTCGAGCGTCTGCCTGCTCAACGAGTTCAATCCGGGTTCGTGCGTATAGTTTGGATAGTCTTTCCAAAAAACAAACACGGCAGACTGTTCCCTGAGATACTGGACATTGAATCCGATGGTGAGCCGGTTTCTTTTAAATGCGTTGTGCCATTCGTTGAGCGCCAGCACGCGGACACGGTTGTTGTATTCCTCGTTTCTATAACCAGCGTCTCTCACGAGGTCGCCCTGAGCGGTAAAATCCCAGGTCTTTCGGATGCGCTGGCTGCGGCTGAAGTGAAGCGATGAAACATAGGAATTTTTTATTCCTTCCCAGTTGCGCACGGATGAATCCGGGGGCAGGAAAAAGCGCTGCGCAAATCGGATAGTGGTGCGTGGCGTATCCGAAGGTTTATCCATGATGACATTCACCACTCCGCCCAGTGCGCTGCTGCCATAACGCAACGAAGCGGAGCCTTTAAGAACTTCCACGCGCTCGATATTGTCCGTAGCCAGCAGGTTGAAGTTGACAGTTGCTCTTTCCGCATTCATAGCGGGCATTCCATTGAGCAAAACCAAAACCCTTGAACCTGTGCCGTAGTTGAACCCGCTGCTACCGCGAATATTAATCTGGTTGTCTATAATGGTAACGCCCGTGACCATTTGCAAGCCGGATTTCAAATTAGTAGCTGCCTGTTGGTCGAGTTGTTGCTGCGTTATTACTTCGATAGTTTGTCCCTCCGTTCCTCTTTCCGGCATTTTGCCTCCTTCTATTTCCACCTGTGGCAGAAGCAGATTTTCTTCCGTGAGCAAAGCATCACAGGTCAGGTTTGTTTTGTTGTTCAGCGAAAGTCGGATGATGAATTTTTTAAAGCCAATCAAAGAAAATTGCAATAGAACACTATCAGATGATGGGATAGTTAAACTGTATTTGCCATTTTCATCTGCCAGGGTTACAATAGTTGTTTGCGCGCCAATAGCCTGTACAGTTGTGCCGGGTAGGGTAGTTCCGGTTGTTTTGGAAAGTATTTGACCGCTTATGCTTACATCCTGCGCCAACAACGGCACTGCGGTAAGCTGTAGCAATGTCAGGCAAAAGGATAGCAGCAACAACTTACCAAATAAAACGCTTTGTGCTGATTCCATTGGGCGTTATCACCTGAAGCATGTAAACTCCAGTCGGATTTGAAAAGTCGAGTATGGTTTGGTTTCTCCCGGGCTGAATGAGGAGTGAACTGTTGAGAATTGTTCTGCCGGTTAAGTCAATTATCAGAAACTCAGAAAGGCAGCCGGTGACGGCTTGAAAATCAACCTGAATTTTTTTGCTTTGTACATGAGGTATCACTGAAATATTTTTCACAGGTTGAATGGAAGAAGTTGATAGCGTTTCTTCAATGGGAACCCTGTAAATAACGGGCCAAGGAAAATCACCGCAAAGCACACCGCCAAGAACACAGCCGTGTGGTTTCGTATAGATTGTCGCTCCGTTTGTAGCGCTGGTGTTAGCCTCTGTAGGCAAACCATATAAATGGATGCATCCGAAGGCTTTGTTGCTGTTGGCGGGGGAAAACATTCCGGGAGTGTCCGATGGGTTGCCGCTGTACATTTCGTAAGTGATGCCGGGCGGCAATCCTCCGATTGAATCGAAAACCATATACTCCAGCATGGCGGTGACCGGAAAAGGTAAAGGTTGTCCCGTTTGCGGATTGGAAGATACTGTGATGGAGTTTTCAAAAATAAAATGGATGTGACGGTCATAAGGCTCGTTGACCAATGCGGGGGACATTTCATTCGAATCAGGAATCATGCACAAGGGGTCAGTGGCAACCTGAAGGGTGCAAGCAGAAAGACTAGGCACACATTGCGCTAACGAATGTTGAATCGCCATTGGGAACAAGACGGAAAAAGCGATGAATAACTTTACTAGTTTTTGCATTGATGTTATATTAAAATTATATGGCTACTAAATTAAGTGAATTCCCGGGTGAACCCTAATCTGATTTTTTAGATGCATCATTTAAGAATATCTTCTTTTATCTCCTTTTTCTTTCTGAAACGCGAAAAGAATCCCGGCAGTTTTTTAGAGGTATCCTTGAAATTGAAATCCAGTTTTACGAGCGGAGGTATGGTGTCGCCCAGCAGAAAGCCCCAGGGTTTGAGGGATTCGATGCGGTCGAAGATGAGTTTGATAAGCGCAGTGAGCGGAATGGCGAGGAACATGCCGGGGATGCCCCACAGGGCGGCTCCTGCAATGACAGCGAGGATGCAGACAAGGGCATTGAGCTTCACTTTTGAGCCGACTATTTTAGGGACGAGGAAGTAATTATCTAAGAACTGAATGAATCCATACAGCAGAAAAACGTAGAGTATATAAATGGGCGCTTTGGTAACTAAGGCAATGATCATGAAGATTAAAACTCCGATTAGCCCACCGAGATAGGGGATGAGGTTGAGGAACGCCCCGGCAATGCCGAGCAGGATGGCGTATTCAATACCAAGAATGAGCAACCCCGCGGAATTGAGAACGGCTAAGATGACAAACTCCGCAAACAGACCAACGAGATAGTTTTGGATAATCCCTTTTGTTTCGGTTAATATTTCGCGCACTCTCTTGTCGTTGCCAACGCCAAAGAGCTGATGGATGAACTCAAGCAGGTGGGGCTGGTAAAATAAAATCATGAAAACATAAACGGGGGTGAGGAAGGTTGCCGTGAGCATGCCGCCCATCGAAGTGAGCGTGGAGCCGATGGCAGCGCTGCTGTTTTTCAGCAATTCGTCTTTTTCATGGATAATCCACGCGTTGATTTTCTGGGCGCTGATATTGAAATAACCGGAAGCCCATGCAACGGCACTTTCAATCAATTCCTGAAATTTATCTGTCAATTGCGGCAATGCTTCCCTGAACCTGCTTGCCTGTGATGATAATAAGGCGATAAGCCCGGCAACTATCAAAAGGGTGATTAACAAAACGCCTGTGATAGCAACAGCGCGGTTTATTTTTTTCCTCACGAAGAAATTCACCATCGGGCTAATGAGGATGGCGATGATGATCGCAAAAATCAAAGGAAGAATTATAGTCTGCCCGATGGACAACATGCTAACCAACACATAGAACCCGATAAAGAGGAGCGATGTCTTTATGTAGAAAGGGAATTTGAAGGGCGTGTTCATTTGTGTGCGCAGCTTGTAAGCGTAGCAACATGCCACGCCCGTGGATTACTTGTGTTTCTTTTTCAGTAATACATTTTTCAAAATCAACTCCAAATCTTTCCAGACCTGCATCAGGAATACGGGAAGAATATTTTTGACGTTCGAACTATAAATTCCGATGATAGACAGCGTGAAGAAATACAAGCTGGTCATTAAAATCAGGATCCCTATCACCATCGGATTGATGTTAGGCAGCGTGCTGGAAGAGTAACACCCGCTGGAACTGCAATTAATGTTCATGATGGGAACAGATATAATCAGTAAGAAAAGACTGACAATCAAGCCAATGATTGATAACACTTTCATAATTGCCTCCTTCTTTTAAACTCCTGCGAATGAACATGCTGCTAATGGCTCAAGCATTCCTGCGAATCATCCGAAGCAGCACAGCAATCACTGCAATTACCAATAAGATATGGATGATTCCACCCGCATGAAAAGCAAAGAATCCCACCGCCCATCCTATTACCAGGATTACGGCAACAAGATAAAGTAAATTGATCATGATTTTGCATTTTTCGTATCCCGCAAACTGACGGGTCAGGAGGTTAAAAATTTTTTAACAACACAAACATAGATCGCTACCTGTTTAAAAGTAATGATATAAGTCATTTAATGGGTAATCCAACCCGCATTCATTGAAGAGAGTTCTTGTCACTTCTAAGAATTATCTCAACAGTGTCCTGCGGCTCATCTACCATCGAAACATGCAGCTTGCCATAAAGGCTATATTCTATTTCATCTTTTTTGAAAGCGAAGTTCCAGGCAGTGCGGGCAATTTTCAGGTCGCCTACTTGCACAGCGGTTTCTATAAAAGTCGTATCGGTTTTTTTCAGTTGCACCGGTTCGGTTATTGAAATGGCGCCATCAAACAATTTAGGAAAGTCAAGTTTGAACGAACCGTCAAGGAGCATGAATTCAAACTGATTAAGATTAATGACTTGCAAAACAGCGCTCAGGGATATTTCGTGTAACCGTAGTTTTTCAAGGTCAATATCCCGGATTGTAACTTCCGGAGGTATCGGAACCTTGATGCGCTTGGTAATTGTAAATGGGACCAAATTATTTCCCTTGCCTGGCAAGCGCAAGTATGGTTCGAGTTTTATGATAAGGTAGGTGCTGTCTTTTACCTGCAATTTATCTATCGTGGAGAAAAGCCTGTCTTTATCCATGCCCAGCGGAAGGTCAATGATGGTGTCGGCAGTTTCACTGCCAAATTCTTTTATGCCGCTTGAAAATTCAACTGAATCAAACGAAACAATGTAACGCATGCTGTCAAGCAGCCTGTCTGCGATGGCATTGTTAGGAACGACCACTCTTATTTTTAAAAAAATGCTATCAGGTTCCAACGTGATATAAACGCGGCTGATTTTAATCTGCTCAGGGAGCTTGATAGTTATCCAACGCCTTATTCCGAAAACCAGAAGAACCAAAGCCCCAAGCAAAATGGATACAATGAGGATAATCCGATTCCTCTTTTTCATCGGAGATGATTCAACATTTGCCGAGCAACCAGTAGAGCAGAACGAAAATCAGGATAGTAGAGAAGCATCCACCCCCCAACTTATAAGCTCCAAAACCGGCAAAGAGTGTTTTGAAAAAATTATTCATACATGCGGAGTTAATTTTTCATTCCTACACCTAAAATACTGATACCCTGTTGAAAAACAAACAATTGGTTGAAGTGAGTTTAGGCAGAAAGTAAATTTAAGATGCGCATTCATTCAATTTCAGAAAATGGTTTCATGATTGGCAGCGCCATTTATCTTCGCTTCCCGCTTGCTCCTGATGATTCTTAAAAGCCCTTTTCCCATTGATAGAGCAGCTTCAGGATTTTTTGTTACACTGGTAATTCCGAATAATACAACAGAAGTGAACAGTTTCTTTAGTGGAGTGTTTGATACGCTTTCAAGTGAAATTTTTAAAAGATAACCTGCTGTGAGACCGACAGAGGTGTTGAGGATGTCGTGCTTTAAATCCTGTGATTCTGCTGCTTCTTTGAACGTGCTTTTGATGAGGTTAATCGGCTTGATGCTTTCAAAGGCGAACTTGAATTGTTCTTTCAGCATCTGCCCTTCCTCTGCGTGTTTGACTTCTAATGCAAGGATGGCAGCCCGGAGCTTTGTTGATGAATCTATATTTTTCATGCTGTTGCTTATTGAAGCGCGTGTGTGATGATTAATTCGCTGACAGGTTTTTTTATCCATTTGTGCAGAAAAAAATGCAACACGATTCCTCCCACAAGATAAAATGCCGCAACAATAAAAAAACCATAATAAGATTTGCCGAGCATCTCACCCAGCATCAGCGCAATGCCGATGTTCAGCACCAATGCGAACAGGGAGAGCATGATGATGGCGCTGAGGCGTGAGACCAATTCAGTTATCACTAAGGTGAACATCTCTACGGTTTTCAACTTTGAAAGCTCGTAGCTTGTTTTACTGTATGATTCAACCCGCTCAAATAAACTTTCAATTTGGCTTGCTGGAATTTCCATGTTGCTTATTTTTAGTTGTGAGAGAAGATGCAGGCGGGTAACAGGAGATAAAGCACACGGAATTCGCCCGCTGCTACATAGCACCACAAGCCTTTGTTTGACCAATCTTGTTCAATTTCAATAATGATAGGGTATTTGATTTGGTAATCAGACACAAACACATCCGGTAGCAGTTCTTCCATGTTGCTGTTTTTTTGATTGAAGAATATGCGCCAGGAATTACCCTGGCGCATTCTTTTACCTTGAGGCAGCGTTCACCACTGCTTCAACTTCTTCCGGTTTTGGTTGTCCATCTTTCGACATGCGGTGTGTGACTTCTTCTTTCACCGTTTCATATTTCTTGTTGATGCTTTCAATGAACTCATTGAATTTCTCTTCCAGACCTTCAACGTACTCATCGCTTTTTTTGGAAATTTTCTTCCGCGTGTTTGAACCTTTATCGGGAGCGAATAAGATTCCTAAGGTAGCGCCAACGGCAGCTCCTGCCAGTAAGCCTAATAATACTTTTCCTGAACTCATGTTATTTGATTTTAATTGTGATTTAAATAATGACAACTACAAAGGTGAGTCCATCTCTGATGATTACCGTTACACAATTACGGGAAAGAGTTACATCATTCACACATTTGATGGGTGAAGGAAGGAGGAGATAACTTCAACTTTTCAAAAATTCATCACATAGATGCGATGAAAATGATGCAATGTTTTTATGAAATGAATTCTTTAAATTGTTCCAATATCATGTAAGATGCCGGAGGCGAACCCCATTCCGTATGAGCATCAACCCAATCATCAAAATACGGAGTAGCTAATAATGCTTTTACTTCTTCTATCAGGTACTTTCTCAATTCAGGAGCGCTTTGACGTAATTCTTCCCAAATATTTGCTCTGTTTTCAAGGATGTACACAATGTCCTCAAAATCTTTACTTGTTATTCCATTTCCTTTACCTCGTTCTTTAAAGGCTTCCAGTTTACTTGCAATAAAAAAAGGCGCATCGAATATTTTCACAACATGCTCTTTATCTATCGTATAATCTATAGCAGTCTTAAAGCCTTCTGAGTACCAGCGACTTTTGAATCCTAAAACTTCTCCTGTTGTTGGCATCACATCAACAATAATATCCTGCACGATGTACCTGCAAATGATATTGGATGTCATATCGTTTTTGAAACCAAGCTCTATGAATTGTTTGTCAATTTCTGCGTAGCTGCTATATGTCATTACCTCCACAACCACGTCCACATCTTTCGTAGGTCTTGCTTCTGAGGAGAAATCATCTGCATATAAGGAAACACTTGCACCGCCAACGAAAACTATTTTTTCCCGCATCGTCCCAAAAGCGGTCTAGACCGCTTTTATGTTATCAATATTAGCCTGGTGACTCATTCAGCAGCATTTTATCCAATTCAGAACTTGCAATCTCAATCTCTCTTGTTCGTCCTATCCTAAGAACATCCGTTAACGCCAACAGCTTATATAGTAGTTCATCATTGTGAACAGCGAGTATCTGATTGGGATAATAGAGTTCAATAACATTACCTCTAACTGAACCTTTAATAGAAGGACAGACATATATCAAATCACTGTTAAAATGCTGTTTCATGAAAGGGTGCGCATGAGCGGTTGGGATCCCTTTTGCCATCGCGCCTCCAGTAGGCGGAAAAACATACCGGAGACCATGTTTAAGAAACTCAAAGAAATTTTTTCGTTTAACACGGGTTTTGTTGTAATCCATCAAATCCGCAAAGCTGCTCCTGTTTATAGATTCTGAAACCTCCGAAGGACTGATATGGAGAGATTAAGATAAGTCTTTAAATTTCCATTCCTTTTCACCGATAGCAACTATTTTGAGCAGTATTACTATATCTTGTGGACGCATGCTCCTGTGCTTACTCATAAGACAACCTAAACAATAATTCGCAATTTGCGAATTGCCATAAAACCGACCATTGAATTTCATCTAATCCACCTGATGCTTCGATCTGATAGATGGAAGTTGCTTCAAGAAGAATTAAGGGTGCAGAATATTAAAGATTACAGGATATGGGATGATGTGTGGGACATCTTCCACTCAGGCTTGTGATTCGGTATAAACCAATTTCAATACACCTCATTCACCCCGAAATAAAATCCTTTATCCTCTTTGGTTTTACCATGCGCATAATCCATTCTGATCATATTTCTTTCTTTTGGATTGACGACAAAACGAAGCCCGACCCCCACCGCCCAATTTATTGTTTGAAAACTGAAGTCTGACGGCACACGGGCAACATCTCCTGCCGATGTAAATAAGGTACCCCTGAAACGCCACACAAGCGGGAACCGCCATTCCACCTGCGCGAGCCACATTTCCATGTCGCGATAGCGCCCTTCATAATATCCTCTGCCCAGATATTGCCCGCCATGCAATGCCATCAACCGGAAAGGCGGCTCACCGAAATTTGCCGACATGTAAGCGCGCACAGCGAGTACGTGTTTGCCTTTTTTGGGATTAAAAAAATGCCTGTAGTCAAACTCAAGATTGTAAAAACTGAACTGCTCTTCACTTGACCACTTTGGATGGTTATAGTTTGACAAGGAAATGTAATAGCCCTTGTACGGAAATATGTTGTTGTCTCTCGTATCTAAAACCAGCGCTGCGCCAATTCCAACGGTTTGGTATCCGTTTTTTCCTGAAACATCAGCTCTGGCAAAAGTGGAGTCGGCAGCATACTGCATATCAAAAATTTTGCTGAACCTGACTTGCGGTCCGATATAGAGCTTTTTGATTTCGTATAAAAGCCGAAGATCAGAATACCAATGCTGGAATTCAGTAATCTCGCGGCTTTCATATTCCGTATTATTTCCGATTCCATAAAAGTCCTGAAGCCAATTTTGATATTGCACGATTCCATCCATCCAGATGCGGTTGTTCTTGCCGAGAAACAGTTCATACTCCATGAAAGCCTCGTACTGCTTGTTCAACGTGTATTGACCTTTGAAACGAAAAACGGATTGGTGGTTGTCGGGAGTTTTTCGCTGGCGGAAATAAAGCTGAAGCGTTCCTCCGAATGACAGGTTGGTTTCGGGCAGATATGCGACAATCGGAAATCCAATCACGTTGAAGTTTATAGTCGAATCTTTTTTGAAAACATGTGTCAGTTTTTTCCATTTCTCCTTGTCTGCGCCATTTTCAGTAGTGATAACTGCCGCTGAATCGCCACGCCCTTGTGTGCTGATAGAATCTTCACTTATTCGAATAATGGTGTCATTTATCGTGATGATGGTGTCTTTTACTGTAAGGACAGTATCCTGATTCTCCTGTGCGAACGCGGCATGAGGCAAGCACATGAGCAATGCGCCCACGAGCATGCTTAAACTATTGACGAAGATGTTAGGATACTTTTCCTTCACAGAATGTTTAAAAAAAATAACTGGGTTTCAATTCGGGATATACAGAACTCCTTATTGCAATCCCAGCTTGAATATTTTCCGGTATTCTGTATGAGCATCATAATCTAATTCGAGAAGATAAATTCCACCCGGCAAAGTTTTATCAAGGGAAAGGATTTTCTTGTTTTCACCATTTTGAAATTTAATTGTTTCCGTTGCAACAGTTTGTCCAAGTGAATTTAAAATGCGGAACCTCGCGGTTCCTTCATTTTCGGATGTACAATCAAGCATCAATTCATCGGTAAATGGATTGGGATAAATTTTTAAATCACCAAAAAGATGTGGAGGAGAAACAACTTCATCTTCAATCAATTCACTTCCTTCCATTTTTGCCGCGCTGTTTGTGATAGTAAAAGAAACTGTCTCGCTGACTCCTGCTGTGCCGCTGCCATTCGTAGCTGAATAGGGCATGCCTTGAAGCGTATAGTAGCCGGGGTTTGGATTCCACGGAGTGTAAGTTGCGCCATTATTAAAATCGCTATTGATGGAATAAGGCGCGTAGTTTTCCGTTTGGATAATGCTTCTATTTAACGTAAATCTTACGCTGCCTAACGGCTCGCCACAGGCATTTGCTCTTACGCTGAAATTTCCAAGAATAGATTTGTTAATCACCATTCCGTTAATCAGTTGACTTATCTCTGTGCCATTTGATGCACGAACCAATGTGAATGAAACAACTTCAGGCTGCGTGCAGAACTGATTACAATCAGGGTCAGTCTGGTGCACGCAAACGCCATTGTTACAAATCTCAATCGTACACGAATTGTCATCATCGCAATCTATGGGAGCGCTGATGCATTGATTGCTGATGCAATCATCCACTGTGCATGCATTGTTGTCATTGCATTGCGCGCGGTCTGTGCTGCATCCCGATGGTGTCGCCACTACGGAAAAGGTTACAGTCAGACTAACGCCTGTAGTTCCATTGCCATTAAAGGATGAATAGGGCGTTCCGGTGAGCGTGTAATTTCCGGGTGCAGGGTTCCACGGAATATAAGTAGCGCCATCATTGTAATCACCTTTCAGGGAATAGGGCGCATAGTTTTCCGTGCGTACAATACTTCCGTTTAAAATAAATCTTACACTCCCGACAGGCGCATCACACATGTCAGTCCTGATGCTGAAACTGACGATGGATGATTTATCAATCACCATTCCATTGACAAGTTCACTTATCTGTGTTCCATTTGAGGCGTTAACTAAAACGAAAGCAGTCACTTCCGCCTGTGTGCAAGATTCGTTACAATCGGGATTGTGCTGATGTGCGCAGACGCCATTGTTGCAGGCATCAATCGTGCAGGCATCCGCATCATCGCAATTTAAAAGCGTGTTGGCGCATTGCCCGCTGACGCAATTATCAACGGTGCAGGGATTGTTGTCATCGCATTGCAGATTGCCCGTGCATCCGGGAGACTGCTGCTCCGCCACGGTGAAGTTGACAATTTCGCTGATGCCTGTTGTGCCGCCACCGCCTGAACCGGAATATGGCGTAGCGGTGAGCGTATAATTTCCGGGTGAAGGATTCCACGGAGCAAAGTTTCCGTTTGAATCTCCATGGATGGAATAGGGAATTCCATTTTCAGTGCGCAGGATATTTCCATTCAGCGTAAAGCGCACGCTGCCCACGGGGTTGTTGCAAACATCTGCTCTTATGCTGAAGTTGCCAATGGATAAAAGGTCAATCTCTGTTCCGTTAACAAGCGTTCCGATTTCTGAGCCGTCCGTATGCACGAGTGTAAAAGAAACTACTTCCAATTGGATGCATGAACCATTGCAGCCGGGGTCCGGCTGATAGGTGCATACGCCACTATTGCAGCCATCAATCGTGCATGGATTTGCATCATCACAATTTAATGTTGCACACAAATCACTGCTTGCCCCTGCCGTAAAGTAAACGGTGCGCACCCTTGTGGTTCCTTCAATCTCAGCCCTGATGCTATGACTGCCGGGAGTGAAACTGGCAGGATTATAGTTGCCGTTATTGTCGCCAAAAACGCTGAAGGGAGCCGTGTTCTCAAAAGAGGTTTGTTGTCCATCATAAAACATTCTTACAGTCGCCTGCACTCCGGGACCATCCACAACAACATTAATTCCTGTGGAATTGCTAAAGGTCATGTTATCGGTGATTTCAAACAGTATCGCATTGTTTGATGCGTTGACGAGCCAAAACCGGATGGCATTCGATGAGGAGGCGCAGGGCGTGATGCCAGTATTGCCTCCCGCGCATATTCCGCAGGAATCAGTTTGCGCGTTTCCGTTGCATACGTTGTTGCAATCCAATGTGCCGTTGCATGTTTGGCAACTGCCATCATCCACGGTGGCACTTGGATTATAGTTTGTGGCATTGGGGTCGGTGCAACCAGATATTACGTTAACAGAATTTCCTGCAAGCTGCGCAAGGCGGGTGTAAACGGGTTCATAAGCTCTGTACCAATTATCAGAGGTGTTGCGCTGGTCGCAACAAGAAATATAAACGCCTACCCCTGCATTGTATGGTTGCGCGGCATTGAAGACGGTTTCAGCCTTGGCAATATCATTGGTTTGAAAACCTCCGGTCATTTCGGAAGCGTAACCTGTTGTTATTTGTTGTGTGAATTTCAACACTTCGGTTCGAATCCTGTTATTGAATGAATTCGTGCTTTCCTGGAATGAGAGGAACTGAATCAAATCAGAATTGTAATGATCTGACCATGGGTTTTGTGATGTGTTGTTGTGCATTCCCCGCAGGTTATCAGAATCAATGCTTTTCAGGTATGCGTATAAATCATTGATTTGGCTGGTTCTTCCGTTGGGGTATTCTTCTCTGTCCCAAATTATATTTCCGGCAACCGGGGAAAATTTCTGCACGAGGAACGACATGATTTGCTTTTGCGTGGCAGCAGTATATTTATCGTGGGTTTCCTTTTCAGAAAGCAAGATGTGCATGATGCCTTTGCCATTCCATAATGTATTCACCCAATAGTTTGACATCGCCACCCATTGGTCAACTTTCACATTATCAAATCCGCTGTTCTGATTATTATTGATGTAGGGAGTTGTGGTGATGCCGCCATCCGTTCCGTTTGTAGTGCAATACAACGTGTTTACGCCTTTGCTTCTAAGCCAATTCATCCAGGCATAATCATTAAAGTGAAAAGGCGTTTCCGGAGAATTAGCTTCAACAATTTTAGCCATAGTTCCATCGCTCCATTTCAACACGCTATTGTCCACTGTAAGATTTAATCCTGTTGCTGTTTTGGAAAACAGAAAAAAATAAATGAGCAGGCAGAAACCTGCATGAGTAGTGAATTCCGATAGGAATAATTTTATTGTAGTTTTCATTGTTTGATTTAGGAATTACTCAACAAAGGTGAGTCCACTAATTCCCAATAGTGTTACACGATTCTTGAAATGAATTGCATGATTCACACATTTCAGAAGAGCATTGCGCAGTTGCGCAACGACTATTACGCCAATTAGAATAGGCTAAGAGAAATATGTTCTCCTTCTAAAATTCTCATAAAGAGGAATTTAATTTCCGTTTTGAAGAAAACAATTAGGGAGGCTAATTGGCTACAGAGCGATAAGAGTTACATCTTTCACACAATTTGTGAAGATGAAACGGGCGTATCTTTTCCAAAGAGAAGGGAATAAAATGGTTTGCCGATGCCTGTTTTTACAAGAAAAAATAAACCAACGCAATACAGCGTGCTGAACAGAATTACCGAATAACAGACTGATTGGATAATGATGCCGTCAGGATGTCCCTGCTGCAAAGGAAGCAAGGCGATAACGGCTGCGCCAAGTCCTTTGGGTATCATGATAGAAAGCACCGTTTTGTCAAGCAGCGGTGTTTGCTTGGAAATGACGAACCTCACTACCACGATTCTCACGATAAACAGAACGAACGTAATCCATGCGCCCCAAAACAGCCAGTCAAAGCGGTTGATTTGAATGCTGATGCCGATGAACACAAAAAAGAAGGTGCGCAGGAGAAAAACGATCTGACCAAAAAAGTCCTTTTCGCCAGGCGGCAATATGATGCTCACTTTAGGAACGAAAGGCTCTAAAATTTTTGGCTCGAAATATTCCAGATTGCCAATGGCTATGCCGAATGAAAGCGCGGTCAACGGACCGCTGAAATGCAAATACTCCGTAATTCCATAGAGGATAAAAAGAAATGCAGGCGTTGAAAATTTTGTTTCCTTCAGCGTGGGAAATCTGTTGATGATGAACGCCCACAGGAATGCGCCACCGATGCCAATCAGCAGCGCGATTACCAGGGAGGCGATGAATTGCGCAATCACCACATCTGCCTGCATCTGCCCGGTAATCATTAATCCTAAGATGCTCAACGGGATGGCAAGCGTGAAAATATCAGATTCTGCTGATTCAATAATCAGCGTGGTGGATGTTTTTGCCTGCACTGCTATCTTTTTTACCAAGCCCACCACAACGGCTGATGAAGTGCCACCGAGAGTAGAACCAATAAACAGGCAGGTTAAAATCGGCAACCCGAAAATCAATTTGCAAAGCAAAAACACCGCAATCATTGTTGTGATAAAACCGACAAACGTGATGGCTGCTGAGTCTTTAAAAGATTCTTTTATCTCCGCGATTTTTAAATCCGTTCCGCTTTCAAACAGGATGAAGATGAGCACGAGGTTGCTGAACAGGGAGCCGAATTTTCCAAATGAAGCGGGGTCGAAAAGATGAAAAACGGGACCTAAAAGAATTCCGATAAGCATCAGTCCGAGCACATCGGGAATGCTTCTGCGCTCAAACACCCCACTGAGGAAATGCCCGCAGAAAATAAAAAGTCCGATGATGATAATGATGACGGGCGTTGGCATTTTTTATCCTTGCGGGATTTGAGTTTTTTCAGAAGCAGGTTTGCCATCGGAATAATAACGGTAATAGCTGTTCAATCGGTTTTTGAGTTGATAGAATCTAAAAACTCCTATCACCAAAAGGAGGATGCTGAGGGCAAGAGAGAGGTAGCCTATCCACTTTATATTATCGAAGCCCTGCAATTGTAAAAACGCGATTCCGCCCAGCAGCAGGTAGAGTGAAGTGCGGAGGTATGACAGCAGCGTTCTTTCATTCGCCAATTTGGTGCGTTGCAGCGCCAGATAATCGCGGAGGATAATTTCTTCCTTGTTTTCAAAATCAGATCCGAAACTGATGAAGCGCTTTACCATGGTGAATAAGCGATGATAAGTAAGTTTTGAGATTCAGGCAAGGCTGTATGGAATTTTGCTTTTTTAAAAACAGCAATAAGTTGCTTGAATACAAAACCCGTCCACTTGAGGAGAACGGGTTTTGCATTTATCTAAGCAACTACTTTAATTACCCAAGCGATTTTATCAGAATAAAAATGACAATCCAGCATAGAGTGAATAAGTCTTTACATGCGTACGGTCAAGCACATAATATTGGTCTGTAGTTTTTGTCCGGCTGTCGTCACTAATATCAATTAAGCCGTAAACACCTCGAAACCCAAGGTCGAATTTCACCTGATGCCCGAATTGAAGCCCGGCACCGTAAGCAAATCCAAGGTCGCCTCCTCTCACTGCCAGAACAGCCACGTCTTCATTCCCATCCACAGTTTTAATATCTGAGCCTACATTAATTCCGAATTGGGGACCAACGACTACATTCAAGTTGACCACTTTTGTTTTACCGGTGTTCAGCGCAAACAATAAGGGAATATTGATGTAGTGGAGTTTGACTGTATAGTCCAAATCCTGATCACGGTACTTTTGCGCAATGGAACTATAAATAAGTTCGCCTTGTAATCCAATGTGCTCCTGGAAATTTACCCCTATCACGGCTCCGAATCCGTAGCCGAAGCTAAAATCGCCATCCACTTCACCACCTCCTGAATCCTTCAGTTGAAAGGAAGAGAAGGTCGGCATAAATCTAAAACCGATTTCCATCATGGGGAAGTCAGCATCAGATGCGCTGGCATTTTTCCCTTCACCCTTGGGGCTATCATTATTTTGTTGAATTTGAATGTTTTGCTGATTCTCTTGCGCCTTTACAGGGTTTAAAGACAATACAACCATTCCGGCATTCAGTAGAACCACTGCGCACAGGTAATTTTTTGTGTTTTTCATTTTGTTTTTCATTTTAAAATTTGTGATACAAAGGTGAAGCTCTCTATGCTGCTAACCGTTACACAATTGCAGATAAGATTTACATGATTCACACATGAGGAAGAACAAAGTATCATGCCGGACTTATTCCGGCATCTCCTATTATCAGAAACTAACTTGAGTTCGAGATAGGAAAATGTTTTCTCTTGAGAACCTCACCCCGCCCCTCTCCCACAGGGAGAGGATGTCCGAACATTCTTGCATTTTTTTGAACGAAAATCTGAGTGTCCCTCTCCCGGAGGGAGAGGTTAGGAGAGGTTGACGAAGCAAAAGGAGAAAAGGAGAAATTCTTTACTATCCCAAACTCACGTTAACTTATCCTCCTCACGGTCAATTAAAGTGAGGCTCTTGCGGTTACCGGGTTGTCCAACCGTAGTGGTATTATTATCAAATTCCGAAAGTTCTCTTTCACCCAGCGAACGGAGCTTATCAGGATTTTGTCCGCAATCTTTTGTGCTGAGGTTTTCCTGTCCCCAGCGTGAACTGCTGGCGTCTCCCCCTTTTTTCTTATCGCCATCGCCTCCGCCATTTTTTGAAAGATTCTTTTCGATATTGTCAGAGCGTTCGCTTATAGGATTCTTATTGTCGGCATTTGAATTATTTGTTTCGCTCATGGTTATATTTTTTTTAAGTTCATTTCATTAACGTCTTGTTGTTGCAAGGTAAAGTTCTTTGAAAGTATTGACAAATCAGGTGTTGGGAGGAGTTGAGAGTTTAAACGATTTGAATTCAGTTTGAGCATCTGCCAAGGATTACTTTACCTGAATGAATCAAGGTAATATGTCTTTGCTCAGGTCGCTTCATTTCTTGCTCATAATGATTTTACTGGTTGTGTAAGCAAATATAGTGGCAACTACAAGGTGCAACATTTTACATGTTGGCACCAATTGATGTGCATGATGTTCGGGCAACTCACCAATCGTGAAAGCCTGAGCGATTTAATGATCTGCCTTTGGGCACAACAGCAAAAATTCTATCACTTGGGTATGGGCAAAGGCATCTCCAAAGCCAATCTTGCCAAAGCCAATGAGAGAAGGGATTATCGCATCTATGAATTCTTTGCTGCCGTGTTGATTGAACAAGCGCGAGTGCTTTGCCTGAGTGAGAGTGCTTTTGATTTGAAGATAGATTCACCCGTGTACGCCATTGATGCGACCGTGATTGATCTTTGCCTGAGTGTGTTCTGGTGGGCGAAATTTCGCAAGCACAAAGCGGCTGTGAAGCTGCACACCTTGTTCGACATCAAAACCAATATCCCCACATTCCTTCATGTGACCAGCGGAGCAGTGCATGAAGTAAATTTCTTAGACCTGATTTCATTTGAGGCGGGTGGCTTCTACATCATGGAAAAAGGATTCATTGACTTTGAACGTCTGTACGCCATTCACCAGTGCGATGCCTATTTCGTCACGCGTGCAAAAGAAAATTTTCAGTTTGTTCGATTGTATTCCCATGCAGCCGATAAGCACAAGGGTGTGAGGTGCGACCAAACGGTGAGATTAAAAAATCACCCGGTAGCCCTGATATTCCCTGACCGCATCAGACGCATCAAATATTACGATGCGGGTACGCAGAAACAGTTTGTGTTTATGACCAATAACTTCGAGCTTTCGGCAACTGACATCGCTCAACTCTACAAGTACCGCTGGAAAATAGAATTGTTCTTCAAGTGGATCAAACAACACCTTAAGATCAAATCATTCTGGGGACACAGCAACAATGCCGTGAAGACACAAATCTATATTGCCATCATCACTTACTTACTCGTTGCTATCATCAAACACAAAATGAAACTCCAGCAATCGTAATACGAAATTCTACAAATTCTGAGCATCTCCCTTTTATGCAAAGTGCCGCTCCATCAATTGTTTGACAATCCTGATTTACAATATTTCAAAGAACAAAATCCTAATCAACTGAATATCTTTGAGTAATAACAAGACGCTAATGAGTTCATTTAAATCCTTTGATAAAAACAAAAAGCGTCCCGAGTTTGAACGGAACGCTTTTTTGTTTTGGAAATTTCTTTCCAAAACGTCTTGGTATTATCTCACTATTCGCCTATGTTCCCCTGACAAAGTATAGAGGATGGATTAGCCAAAGATTCCAGAACATTTACATAGCCATCATAAACAACCCAGTCATCATAAGTAATCGCAGTTCCGTTTATCAAATTGCGGATATTGCTGTAACTTTTTCCTGTTGCGCCATCCACGCTGTTTAGCGTAACTACAACGGGACCGCCACCGACAGTATTTACATCACCTAAATGAATTTCCGCAGGATGCGTTCCTCCCGTGATAGTGCCGTCAAGCGAAATGGTGACAAGCGTTTTGTTGCTATTTCTTTTTTCAAAAAGCACCGTACCCGCTACGCCTGAACTATCAACCGTTGTCAAATTGTAGCTTTTGCTTGCGCCTGTCAGCTTGTTGGCTCCAATATCGCCTTGCGAGATGATAACGCCAAGGTTTGATGCGCTTTCATGCACATTGATATAGCCGTCAAACACGAGGAGATCCTCATAAGTAATAGGAGTGTTGTTGTCCAGCATCGTTACTGAAGTAGCGCTTTTCCCTGTAGCGTCCACGGGGTTCAGCGTGATGGAAATACCTCCCGTTTCTACTGCGGAATTCAAATGAATGTGCGCAGGGTGATTGTCGGAGCTTACACCGTTCAGCGTGATTTCAACAGTAGTCGAATTAGTTCTTTTGTAGAATATCACAGTGCCGGTTATTCCCAGAACATCTTTTACTTTCATGTCATAAGAAGTTTGGGCTAATGGCGTATCATCATCGTCATCTTTCTTGCATCCTGTTGCCAGGAATACAAAAAGCAGTGTTAAAATTGAAAAGGCAGCGAAAAAATTCTTTCTTGTAGTCATTTTGTTTGTTGTTTAAAAGTTTAAAAATTGTTATTTAAATGTTTTTATATTAAATAGGCAACACCATGGAGCCTTCACCTCGGGTTCTTCCTATGATTGTAAAACCAATTCTAATTCCACGCGCCTGTTTTGCATTCTGCCTTCAGCAGTGTTGTTGGAAACAAGCGGTTTCCTTTCGCCATATCCCGTAGCATCAATTCTGTTTAGCGGAATTCCTTTGCTCACGAGGTAGGATTTTACGCCATCCATACGCGCCTGTGAAAGGTCAATGTTATACTGGTCTTCTCCCACGTTATCCGTATGACCGCCCATCTTCAAATTATAATCGGGGTATTCTTTCAGGATGCTTACAATCTCATCCAGCATCGGGTAAGAAGCAGTTTTCAGCGCAGCCTTATCAGATTCAAAGTTGATTCCGCGCGCAATGGTCTGCAAGCGTTTCACTACTATTACTTTCACTTCAGGGCAGCCATTGGTAGTGCCTTCGCCTTTTGTAGTGGGGCATTTATCTTTCGAGTCAACAATGCCATCTCCATCCACATCAGAAGGACATCCTCTTGCGTCCACTTTGATTCCTTTTTCTGTATCGGGGCATTTATCATCCGAATCAATGATGCCGTCCCTGTCCTGGTCAGCGCTGCAACCTGTGGCATCCACGATGATGCCCATTTCAGAACCGGGGCATTTATCCATTCCATCTTCCACACCATCACCATCTGTATCGGGGCAGCCTTTAAACCTGTCTAATCCTTTTGCATTCGGACATCTGTCTTCAGCATCTTCAATTCCATCTTCATCACTATCAGGGCATCCTTTAAAGCGCGCAATACCAGGCACATTGATACATTTATCATCAAAATCAGAAACACCGTCTTTATCCGTATCAGGGCAACCATTCATCGCAACAGTGCCTATCGTGCGCGGGCATTTGTCGAGATAATCCACCACGCCATCTTTATCGGCATCTAACGGACAACCGGTTTTGCTTACCGCTACGCCTTTGGGCGTATCAGGGCATTTATCTTTTTTATCACTCACTCCATCACCGTCAGTATCGGTTGCGCCATGAGTAACATAGGCAATCGGGAAATAAAAACCTTTTGCGCTTGTGTCCGCAGAGGACAGGCAAAAAGCAGTTACAATTAATAGTGCCGCGCTAAGCGACCATGTTGATTTTTGAGAATTCATAAATTTTGGTTTAATGCCTGAGAGGCATTGATTAAAAAAATTAACGAGGCAAAGATGAGGGCAGGAGTTTGTCAACCGTTACACAATTCCTAAAAAGAGTTACATCATTCACACTTTTGAGCGAGATGGCAATGAGATGTCATTATTTTTTTAGAAATTTAAATAGTCTAAAAAGATTTTTATATTTCCACTTTATTAACATGATATATTCTTCTATAATGAAACGAAATTTGGTTTTAATACTGCTTCTCTTTGGTTTTCAAAGATGCCAGAATTCACCTAACAAGCAAACGGGGCAAAATATCAATCAAGAGACTGCAACTAAATTCGATTCAATTATTAATCACGAAACGCGACCTATAGATGTTAAGTATGACACCTATTGCAACAGCAGATTTAAATTTTGCATTGATTATCCGGGAGGAGTACTTTTTCCCCAAGGCGAATCAGATAACCGTGATGGACAAGTCTTCAAATCAAAAGACGCAGAGAATTCCTTGACTGTTTATTGGGATTCCAGAGATACCATCGGACTGAAAACTTCTATTCTTGAAGCAGCCTATAATGATGACACCATAGGCAACTTTTCCGGTCATCTCAAAAAGGTGATTACGTATAAGAAACTGGGAAACGATTACTATGTAGTATCGGGATATGAGGAGGGGAAGATCTTCTACTAGAAGACCATCTCCAGCGACAACCAGTTATACACTTGTTACTTGAAATATAAAGAAACGGAGAAGGAGTACTATGCTAAAGTCGCTGAAAGAATTTTT
>Ga0163153_10000370_pt1 | contig 79458 bp, 67 predicted proteins | sample OliLakLV19MP6IB1_FD_148629 | JGI IMG/M metagenome (GOLD analysis project Ga0163153, IMG submission 148629) | Freshwater microbial mat bacterial communities from Lake Vanda, McMurdo Dry Valleys, Antarctica - Oligotrophic Lake LV.19.MP6.IB-1 | ecosystem: Environmental > Aquatic > Freshwater >... | reverse complement strand
TAGCAATGCCGGCACGCCAGCTACGGTCGTCTTACGAAAGTCACAGAAGTGCAATTTTTCTGCAGAAACATCATCGCGTGTAATACGCGATAACAGCTCACGCGAGTTGGGGCCTGCAATGGCCATGCCGTGAAAAGCATCAGAGTAATTCTCGTAACTAACACCGCTGTCAGGCAGGTGCTTTTCAAACCACCTCCGGTGCATTTCCTGAGCGGCGCCGGAACCAAAGATGTAGAACGTATCCCGATCAAGACGCGCCACCGTAAGATCACCGTACAGCTTACCTTTTGGCGTTAGCATCGGAGATAACTTAAGCCGACCAACTTCCGGCAACGTGTTAGCAAGCAATCGATCAAGATAGGCCACTGCTCCCGGCCCACTGACTTTATGTTTGCCGAAATTAGCAATTTCAAGTGCACCTACCTGCTCGCGCACAGCACGAACCTCTTCTCCAACATAGTCGAACGCATTGGATCGTCTGAAGGTTGGCTCCTCGTGGGCATTTTCGGGAGAGTCGGCAAACCAAAGCGCATTCTCCAAACCAAAACTCACACCCATTACAGCGCCGCGATGCATCAGGCGATCGTAGATGGATGTCGTCTTTTGACGACGCATGGCCGGCAATTCTTCGTTCGGATAGGTCAAAAGAAATCGTCTTTCATAGTTTTCCGCTGATTTCTTCGTACCGTATTCGCGTGTGGCGAACTCCCCAAAACGGGCGATATCCATGGACCAAACATCGATAGACGGCTCACCTTCGATCATCCACTCCGCCATGCTTCGGCCGACACCACCCGCTTGGCAGAAACCGGCCATAATGCCGACGGCTACCCAATAATTCTTCATGCCCGGAACTGGTCCGATCATCGGATTACCGTCCGGTCCGAAGGTAAACGGGCCATTAACCACGGATTTGATCCCAGCCCGTGCCAGAGCTGGCATACGTTGGAAGGCAAGCGCAAGTCGATCACTGACCCGATCAAGATCGTCAGGAAGCAGTTCATGGCCAAAGTTTAACGGGGTGCCATCTACCATCCAAGGCGTCGCAACTGCCTCATAAGTGCCAAGCAACAAGCCCTTGTGTTCCTGGCGATAATAAATGTTGGCTTCATAATCAACGCCGGCAGGGGTCTCTTTGCCCATACTGGCGATCTCGGGTATTTCCTCAGTAATCAAATAATGATGTTCCATGGGCTGAACCGGCAGGTCTATCCCCGCCAGCCGCCCAACCTCACGAGCCCATAGACCACCCGCGTTGACAATCATTTCGGCATTTACTGTGCCTTTCGGCGTAACAACGTCCCAAGTCCCGTCTGGGCGCTGTCGTGTTTCGACGACCGGTGAATTGCGATACCATTTGGCTCCATAATGTTGGGCAGACTTTGCATAGGCGTATGTCACACCGGATGGGTCAACATAGCCATCAAGCGGATCATATAGGGCACCAAGATACTGTGACGGATCTATCAGCGGGTTTAGCTCAACCACTTCTTTTAGTGAAATGAACTCCTGTTCCAGTCCCATGTAGCGTGCTTTGGAACGCTCCTTTTTCAGAAAGTCGAGTCGTTCCGGAGTCGAAGCCAAATAAATCCCTCCACAGGAGTGCAATCCAACCGATTGCCCGGAGAGCCCTTCAAGTTCTTTGTACAGGTTGATCGTATAAGCCTGCAACCTGGAAATATTGGGGTCGGAGCTGATGGTATGGATCATGCCGGCAGCATGCCATGACGAGCCGGATGTTAGCTCCGATCGTTCCAGCAAAATTACGTCTTTCCAACCAAACTTTGCAAGGTGAAAAAGTATGGAGCAGCCCACTACTCCACCACCGATGATCACCACTTTCGCATGCGTTTCCACGATTATCTCTTGCTTTTTTTCTAATCAATACCAAGCGTCTTTTCTGCTCGCTTTCTTTTTCTCTACGTACTCCAGCAAAGCTTCATGCTTTGAGGCATCGATCTCAGGGGTCTCGTATTGAGCAAGCATCGCTTTCCATTGCTCATGCGCACGCATCACTGCGTCTTTGCTGCCATTATCGACCCATTGCTCGAAGCTTTCGGAATCTGAGATCCTGGACTCATAAAATGCGGTTTCAAAGTTGGCCATTGTGTGCGCACACCCCAGAAAATGACCTCCGGGTTTTACTTCGAGATAGGCATCTGCTGCCAGACTGTTTTCGTCTGTGGACATGCCCAACAGCATGCGCTGCAAGCCACCCAGTCGATCGATATCAAGCACCATTTTTTCATAGCCCATGGTAAGGCCGCCTTCGAGCCAGCCCGCTGCATGAAGCACATAGTTGGCCCCGCCGATCGCAGTGGAATGCATGCTGTCCGCACTTTCACTGGCAGCCTGAGCATCACAAACTTTCGATGCCGTCAGCGAACCACCACAACGCAACGGCATGCCAAGGCGTCGTGCGAGTTGGCCAATAACGTAGTTGGACATCGTCGGTTCTGGCATACCAAAGGTCGGCGCGCCCGACTTCAGACTCATCGAGGAGAGAAAATTACCTAAAACAAACGGCGCACCTTTGCGAACCAATTGGCTGAATGCACCTGCAACCATACCTTCTGCCAGCGCCTGGGCAACAGCCGCCGCAGTGGTGACCGGGCCCATTGCTCCGCCCAAAATAAACGGTGCGACGATAATGCCCTGGTTGGCCCCGCAATAAACCTGAATAGCTTCACTGGCAACTTTATCGAACATCAACGGCGAATTGGCGTTCACATTACCCATGACACAGCAATGACTTTCCATAAAGTCATCACCGAAAATAATTCGTGTCATTTCAACTGATTCTTCCGCACGTTCTTTTGCAGTAATCATTCCCAGGTAAGGTTTGTCAGAATACCGGATGTGAGCGTACACCATGTCCAGATGCCGCTTGTTTACGGGTATATCACAGGGCTCAACAACCACACCACCCGAGTGATGCAGCCACGGCGACAGATAGGCTATCTTGACCAGATTTTGAAAATCCTCGATCGTTCCATAACGACGCCCCTTTTCCAGATCGCGAACGAAGGGCGATCCATAAGCGGGCGCGAAAACCGTATTATTGCCGCCGATCACGACATTGCGGGCCGGGTTGCGTGCGTGTTGCGTGAACTCCGAAGGAATTGTCTTGCACAGTTCCCGGCACATTCCTTCCGGCAGACGAACCCGAACTCCGTCAACGTCCGCTCCCGCACGACGCCAAATCTCTAGAGCGACAGGATCATCGCGAAATTCAATCCCGATTTCCTGAATCAACCAATCGGCCTGACGTTCGATCCGAACCAGACCTTCCTCGTCCATGAATTCATAATAGGGGATTTTGCGGATGGCATAGGCCGGGGCCGATGCACTCTTTTGTGCTGCCGCGCGACGGATTTTGTCAGCGCGGCCCCGACGTTGTATTTTTATTGTATCCACAGAAAATCTCATCGATTGCCACGGAAGGGTTGCTTACCAACTTTGGCATTGGCCGCATAACCATAATTTTAGTTACAGATTCAATAAAAAAACTTGCGCGGATAGTAAGACATTTAACGTAACATGTCTATTATGTAATACGTAGTTTTTACCCCCTTTCGCATCATTTAGGTGTTAAAACATTTCTCATTCTCAATGCAAGGATCATCCTTGTCGAGAATGAAGCGATACCTTCGGGGCGCGTCAATCCTCCCGGTATGGCAGCGGGGGTCAAAGACCCATCCGCTATTATCCCTTCTGGCTTTTATTGGCGGATCGGAGAAATAGATGGCTCGACGGCGTAACTACTGCGCGCATCCTGCGTGAGAAACAGTCCGGTGCCCGCATGAGTTGTAAGTAAATTGTCCATCGATTCATAAGTATATTGCAGTTCGCGCAGGTTCTGAACTGAAGGTGACGGTCCGGCCAAGGCTCCTGCCAGAGCTTTCGCCTCGATTTCAAGCTCCAGATATTTGAGCATCACCGACCATTTATTTAACCGAGCTGTAACCTCCTCATCATTCTGGGAAATAAGTCTGGCCTCATCAAGCAGTGCCTTACTCAAGGCCATGTGTCGCCGATAGCCCGTTAACGGGTCTATGAAGAAATCTTGTGTCTTCATCTCTGGAAATGGAACATCACTTGTGAAGGTCCTGTAATTGGCATAGCTACGTGTCACGTCTCCTGCAAATGATTCAAGCAGAAAGATAAGATCCAGCATTTTTTCGCCAGCAGCATGAAATCGCAGAGACGCATAGTCCTGCATGATTGCATCAATAGACGCTTTTGGATTCCACATCATTTTGCCGTAGACGTAGTGATTAATTTCGTACGAAAACCAATTGCCAGGCTCCGAAAAAGAACCGCCCATCTGTACCCCGTTCAAAGCCATGTATTTCGTGTCCTCAGCGATGAGTCTGGGCTGAAGCACAGGCAGGGATCTCCACGCATAGCGTGAATAGTAGGGCCCAAAACCGAGTACATTGTCGTAACCCGCATCTATCCACTGCCATAAAAAATTCAGATAGTAGAGGTTCTTTTGCTCCGAAATGCTTAATATCGGTACCGAGTCCTGTCGTCTTATGGGTGCAAGTGAAACTAAAACATTTGGAGGCAGCGTAGTGTCTTTCGGTGGAATGATCATGCCCTGATAAGCGTGTACCAAGTACCGCAAGTTAGGAAATTCATCATCCAGCGCGTCAACAATTTCAGAAACCAGGCGTGCGTGTCGGCTCGCCACCGTCCCAAGCCGTTGCGACTCGGGAGACGTATCCCATTGCGCCGTATCTGGTGGCAAAAGCGTAAGAATATCGATCTCTGAATGTGCCCGCAGAAATTTGCGCGCATTTTCTATCAGCATCTTCACGGCATCGGGGTTGGCCGTATTGAAATTTACCTTTTCCATGTCAGGTTGCCGCTTACCATCAAGCATGCCATACCAGTCGGGATGTATGTCAGCATACACATCAGGTGGCAGAAAATTCTGGTAGCCATGGCCACCAACATCAATCAGGATGCCGCGTTTTTGGAGCTCCGGAATCAGTTCGTCCCGCCAAAGATCCCATGAAGATCGCCCTGCTTGAGCGTAATCAATTGGTATATTAAGCGCGTTATGCCGGGTCTTAGCCATCCAATCAACCAGTTGTACCAAATTGGTGCCATCATGGCTGAGGCCCTCTTCCACCCTCTTGTATCTGAAGCGCATCGCCGGTTTGTCTGTCTTTTGTCCGACTTCGAGACTTACAGACGAAACGCTCGGCACGAATTCCGCAGTGCCATCGTAAAATTGGTAACGAGGTGCGAACCATCGGCAACCCACGGTCTCGAGTAAATCGTAAACAGCATATAAAGTTGAGCGACGGCTGTTGCCCATTAAAACGATAAGTTTCGCACCCACAATTTGAACAAAACCATCTTCAAGATCAGTAAAGTTGGTCACCTCCACGCCGAGTTGCTTCGCTGCATCCGCGCCGACCCCGATAACTGGCCTATCCATTGGCATGGTTGCAACAACGACCAATCGATAGCCGGTTATACGTTCAAGATAGTCTTGCAATTCGGTAACCGCGAACAGGGTGCCCACATCTGGGTTCGAGCCAGCATAAATGACAAAATCAGATTGCCGATCGACAATAAGTGGGACACTCGTCTCGGACCTGAGAGGCGCAGTCCACGACAGAATGCCAAGGGCGATACAAAGGATAGTTACTACGAAATTCGCGCGGAAAGGTTGTTCCATAGATGATTCCTGAATAAGATCTGACCGGGGATGGATTGTAGATATCGTCATCTATTAAGCAAAAGCCCAATTGCACATCCGGATGTGCGCCACGAGTATGCCAATCACGCTGATTTGTATACCTCAGTCAGGCCCTTGGGGCTTTTGGATTTTGTGCCTGAGCCACCTGCACCAACTTTTCCTTGGCATGGGCTACCTGGTCCATTGCAGCAAAATGTCTGTCTCGTGCAGCAGATACTGTGGGAAACCAGGTGGTCTGCAGAAACCCTTTTAGCTTGTCTGGCGAAAGATATTTCTGACAATATTCAACGGTTTCACCAAAATTAAGTGGGTTATCATAATTGCTGCCAGTTGGAATCTGGTCATATCCGTGAATTTCAAGATTGTTATACGCCACTGCCGCCGGTACATCCTTGGAGAACTCGGCCCCGTAGTACCAGTTGCTTTGCAGCACGGTGGTGGGAACATTGCCAAAGAAATCTACCTCGTTTTCCCATAGGTAATCTGACCACATCCACGGATGAACGCCGGATTTTTTCACCTGATCAACGAAAAAATTGAAATCGTGCCACCATAATTCGTATTTGCGAATGATCGTGTACGCATAGTCCCTCTGATTGTTTGCGTTCTCTTCGTCAAGACCCATGTGAAAGAAACGCGGTTTACCAAACAACTCAATGACTTCCGCAATAATATCGCCGCAAACCTCGTAGTAAGCCTTGGTCGATACTTGCCGACTGTATGGCCCCAGCCAGGCGTCATGGGCTGCTGAAAAGTTCAGCTTGGGTATTGGCTCGATACCCAGACTGCGCATGCGGGCCAGTTCGTCGCGTAGCTGATCACGACTCCAGGAGCCCTTGACGGCAAGTTCAGGATGCGAGCGGTATTGAACACCTTCACCCAAGTCCATCACCGCCATGTTGATACCTTTCTGCGCCATGCGATTCACGGCTTGAATCCAAAAGTCCGTCTCGCAGACCAGATGGTCACTGACGCACCAGTCACGCCATTGCGGAACCATTCGGTCGTACCAGAAATTAAAACCCAAATGAATGAGATATCCCCAGACCAATTCGACCTTCGGTTCCTCAATCCCGCGCCCGCTTGCGGCACTTGCGGAGCCGGCCAGGCCTGCCCCGACTGCCGCGGTGCCCGCAACTTCCAGAAAGCCCCGCCGGGAAATTTCCGCTTGTAGTCCGTTTCCTGTTTCTTGATCAGCCATTCCAAATCCTCGCAATGGTGGATTTTGTCCCAGCAATTTCGAATCTGTCACCGTGTAAATGTCAGCCAGCACATTGCCGGATTGTTTAGGCAACATCCCTATGAACCAATCACCGCGTTTTGCGCATGAAAGTGAGCTGTCCGCAAATATCCGATTGAATCATCGGCGCGGTTTGGTAGATTCGAACACACCGGGCATCGCCAACAAATATTAACGGAAATGCATCGGAATGTAACGTTACATATCAGACTTGACGTTTGTGGCGAATACTGGAGAATACAATTCATGTGGTTGAGGCTCTTCTTGCTCTGGGTGGTTTTTGACTCTTTGGCATTGGTTGCATTCGCCGGAGAGCCGGACTGGGGCGGCGTTCGAGAAGAGCACGTATGGATCCCGATGTCAGATGGCGTCAAGCTCTCGGCATACCTCTACTTTCCAATGGGCAATGGCCCCTGGCCAGTCTTGTACCAGCAGCGTTACTCCAATTTCCTCACAGCAGAAACACGCATCCAGTTTTCACGCCTTGCAGCCGCAGGGTACGTTGTGGTGGCTGAGAATTTCCGCGGTGCACAATTGTCAGAGGGTACTTGGGTGAGTTATCGCTCACTCGGTTGGGGTAATCAACGAGACGGATACGATACTGTCGAGTGGGTAGCAGCCCAGCCGTGGTCAAACGGTAAGGTTGGTACATTCGGAGGCTCCCAATCGGGCATCGCGCAAAATTTCCTCGCCGTAACCCAACCTCCGCATCTTCTGGCTCAATATATGTGGGATACCGCATTGAGTCTGTTCCATGAAGGTTATCGAATTGGGGGAACGGTGCGCCCAGATAGTTTCAAGACGATGGAGGCACATGTCCGCAATCCGGAAGACAATCGGCGGTTGCTTGAAGAATGGTTTCGGCACCCGACATACGATGACTATTGGGCTGTTGAGGACGCCACCCGCTTTATGGATAAAATGAATGTCCCTTGCTTCATCGTAGGTAGCTGGTACGATTTCATGTCAATCGGCTCAATCGATAGTTTCGTTGGGCGGCAGCATCACGGTGGGCCGAATGCACGCGGCTTTCAGCACTTGACACTCGGACCCTGGTTGCATGGAAGCATAATCAAGCCAAATGAAGCCGGGGCGCTGACGTACCCTGAAAATGCCCGGTTTGACATGCTGACGCATATGATTTCCTGGTTCGACCATTACTTGAAAGATATCGACAACAACATCGAGCGTGAGCCGGCGGTACGCTATTATGTAATGGGTGCAGTGGGCGAGCCTGGAGCCCCGGGTAACGAATGGCGAACCACCGACGACTGGCCGGTTTCAACAACCGAAACTGCATATTACCTGCACAGTGGAGGCGGTTTGTCGACCGAATCCCCCGACACTGGTCCAGCCAAGCCAAATCAATCTATTACGACTTTGTTGGCCGATCCCTACCATCCGGCAGAGATTCCTGGAACCCGCTTCCCTGGCGCAAGCGACGCTCGACCTTTCGAACACCAAGCTGAGGTTCGCACCTTCACTACCGAGACTTTGACAAAGCCGGTCGAATGGACGGGCAAGGTGCGGGCGGAAATGTTCATCACGTCCACGGCCAAGGATACGGACTTCATTGTGCGCGTCAGTGATGTTTACCCGGACGGACGGTCGATTTTGATTATCGATTACGTCCGCCGAGCCAGATATCGTGAAGGTTACGACCGGGAAGTCCTGCTGAATGAAAACGAAATTGCCACGATCATTTTTGACGTCGGTTCGATGAGTCAAATATTCAATCGGGGACATCGGATCCGAGTCACGATTGCGAGCACGGGAGCACCATACTACGAAGTGAATCCAAATACGGGTGAGCCACTTGCACAAGAGCTGCCTGAGAAGATGATCGTGGCGAAGAATTCGCTAATTCATACCCGCGCATATGCTTCACGCTTGATAGCTCCAGTAAGGAATTGAACCAACCCATTCCTGGTCTCTTTAGACGCTGACAAAAGCCTACGGCGAAACAAAATAACCGCTTCTCCACCCTCACCGGCTGATCTTAGAATGATTTTAAACGCGCCCATCTAACCAGATTTGTCGGCCGCGGGCGACCTGATCAATGGCAGAATAGTGTCGCCAGCGCACATTCGTAAGCGTTGGAAACCATGTGGTTTGGATGAATCCCAGCAACTGACTTGGCGACAACCTCGCCGGATAAAAAGAAACGGATTTCTCGAAATTGTCCGGGGTGGAATAGTTGCTGCAGGTTATCAACTGATCATATCCGTGAACATCAAGCTGATTGATAGCCTGCAATGTTTTTTCATCCGTTGCAAAGGTGCTTTTGTAGTACCAACTACTTTGCAATATAGATTTTGCCACATTCGCAAAATATTCTTGCGGATGTTCGTTTGCATAGTCTGCCCATACCCAAGGCCGAACTCCGCCTTTTTCGACCTCGTGAGCGAGAAACGCCAGATCATTCCATTTGAGCTCGAACTGCCTTATCGTGGCGTGATTATGGTTGCGCTGATTGGCCTCGGCTTCTTCGTCCAATCCCAGGTGCAATAGGCGTGGTGTATCAAATAGTTCAATGACCTCGGCAATCAAGTCGCTGCAAACTTCGTAGTATATTTTGCTGGATACACAACGGTGATATACGCCAAGCCAGGTATCGTGCATCGCTGAGAAGTTGAGTTTTGGAATGGGTTCGATGCCTTTTTCGCGCATGCGCTGCAACTCATCGCGTAATTGCGAACGGCTCCATGAACCTTTAACCGCCAGCTCGGGGTGTGACTTGTACTGAATGCCTTCACCTAAATCTATCACCGCCATATTAATACCAGCGATTTCCATACGATCGACCAGCTCATGCCAAAGTGGCAGGTCACATCTTATATAGTCTTTTGCGCTCCAGTCGCGCCACTGGGGTACGTCACGATCGAACCAAAAATTGAATCCCAGATGTATCAAATAGCCCCAAATCAGATTGGCACCTGAACCCGTTGCGACAGCCGGGGTGCGCTCACTGGCATTAACCAGGAGGCTGGCACCTGCCGCAGTACCCGCAGTGGTCATTTCAAGAAATTTCCTTCTCGAGATGGCCGATCGATCCTTTCTGCCTGCATCTTCCGTCATCGATTTTCTACCATTCAGCTTTGGGCCATGACAACTGTCGATACGCTAGCAGCGCAATAAAATGTTTCGAAGCGCTTTACTTTTCCTGGTGATGAACACCAAAGAAACTTCGTATCGGAAAGTCACCGAATTTCGGCAGATATCCAACCTTCGACAGCTTGGTCGTATATAACGTTAAATGTATCATCGATTAACATTGCTATGCAATTGACAAGGATATCCGACGTGACGATTTCGTCTCAGTATCCATATGACGATGAGGCCCGGGTTGTTGATCTGGCTAAGAGACACATCGTCGGCAGAGTTGTTTCCATGAACCACAAAGTCACGCCAGAGCCTATTGTCATGGACCTGTATATGCAATCACATCTATTTCAACCAGGATATTCCCGGTATCGCTTCCAACCGTGATTCTTGCGGGTTTCGGATCACTGAAATAGCGGGTGTAAACTAAATTGAATCGGTCAAAATCATTGATATCACGCAGATGGACATGAACTTGCACTACATCATCCATACTCGCGTTCGCAGCTTCCAGAACGGCCTTGACGTTTTCCAGTGTAATCTCGGTCTGCTGCTCCAGGGGTCCTTCAACAAACATTCCGGATTTCCTGTCCCATGGTCCTTGTCCCGACACGAAGACGAAATCACCCGCCCGAACGGCCGGTGAGTAATACGGACTCGAAGTGGCCTGGTCCGGCATTTGAATCGCTTTTCTCATTCAAGAACTCCTTCTTTTAATCAGGTTTCAATGGTTCAATCAATCAGGCAAATTAGCATTGCACTTTCCGCCGCAAACGCGCACCGAAAGGCGACGATTACACACACAACTATCTGCCTATAACGTAGTCTGGTTCAACTTCTGTTAGAGATGGCCCCTGGGAAACTTGCGCTCCCAAATTCGATGAAATACCTGCTTTCCGTTTTCTTCAATAGTGAGCGTGGATTCAAGCAGGAATTCCTCTTTGTCGGCGGAAAGCCTGGATTGCGCTTTGATGTCGACGATCCAGCCTTTGCGACCTGTTCGCGCTTCAAAAACATAAGTTGCTTGAGCAGACAAGGGATCGTCCTGGTTGATCACTAACCTTTCACTCATGTTTCGACCAGTTTCAATGCCGCTATCGGCATAGCGCCAATACCCACCCCCCCGTTTAGCATAGACTTCCATACAGGATGTATTGGGTTTCAAGGTGATCAAATTTTCTCGGGGCGCCGCTTCCAGCCGTTCAATCTGCGGCGATGCGGCCGCCGTCGGTTTTGGGAATTCATGCATGACCGGTTCTTCATCTCCGGCTGGCCGCACAGGTAATTCAAGTTGGCTCAAGCCCGGGTATAGTTTGAGCGTAACAGGCTCCGGCGATGGCCACACCATTGGAAAGTAAGCCGTTGAAATGCTGATTCTTATGCGATGACCGACCTTAAAAGAATACGCTAGATCATTAAGTTGGACCCGTACCCTGTACCGTTTGTTAGGAACCACCGCTTGCGGGAACTCATGACTGTCTCTATGCGCCAGATTCAAGAATCCAAAACTCACACGAGTGGACGTGCCATCGGGTTTTACGTCGTTCAAGCGAACGGAAACAAAGGCGCTGGGCCGATCCACACTCACATCAAGCGTGACAACCGGGGCGCCAACAACCTCCAAAGGTTGTTCCAACAGCGGGGTATCAAAAACTAGCGAAAGCGCATCGTCGTAGCGCTGATCGCCCGGGCAATCTGCTCCCCCAGCGCCTGTGCCAAAAGGACACCATTTCCCCGCGTTCATGCCAATAGTTTGCACAGGTATATGCACTAATGGCCTGCTTTGGAGAGCAGCATCCTCAAGGCCATCCTCATTCAAATACAAAGTTCGGTTGCTGATTCTCGGAGAAGGCCAGACAGATTCAGCAATCCAACGGCCCGGGCACGTTTCGTAAAATGATTTGGCTGGAATATTTTCGCCCATGTACGCACGAAGCATCGGTTCTTCCGTAATACCGTTGTCCTGTTCCTTCAACCAGCGATCCCACCAACGGATCGCCACATCCAAAAATCCCCAGGCTGGTCCCGGTGGCCGGTCTTCAAATCCGAATTGGTGGGCATGAGCGCCAATAATGCCCATTCGCGGCACTTTTAAATGCTCCAAAGAGCGCGGCACGGCGTTTGAATAGCCGTCGATCCAACCGCTTACCGCAAACACCGGGCACTGTATATCGTCATAGTTCTCGCTGAGTGATCCATGTTTCCAATAGGCATCCCGGGTCTGATGCTCCATCCAAAGTTCGGCCGGTGGAACGAGTACCTCGAGCCGCTCTTTCCAGTTGTCTTCCCAGCCGTTACCCATGATTTCAGGATCACCTGGCATCGGTAATATCGACAGGAAAAGCGTGCCCCAATCAAGCTGATCAACCAGCAGGCATCCGCCCATGTAGTGCAGGTCGTCTGCGTATCGGTCATCGGTAAAGCATGAGGCAATGATCGCTCCCAAGGCTGGAGGGCGCCGCGCGGCGATCTGCAGCGCGTTGAACCCGCCCCAGGAAACGCCAAACATGCCAACACTGCCGCTGCACCATTCCTGAGCAGCAAGCCACGCAATGACCTCTAGTCCATCTTCCTGCTCCTGCAATTCATACTCATCCCGCATCACACCAAATGAATCGCCGGAACCACGCATATCTACTCGAATGCTTGCGTAGCCGTGCTCGGCAAAATATTTATGAATGGGCTCGTCACGTAAGCGCGTCAAATCGCGCTTACGGTATGGCAGGAACTCGAGTAAAGCGGGCACTGGGCTATCTGATGCATCTGCTGGCAACCATAGCTTTGCCGCCAGCCGAATGCCATCGCTTAGCGGAATCCACAAATCACTCTCTCGTTCGACTATTTTGCAAGGAAATTGCTTATTTGCGTTCATGACTTCACTCCAGACTAACTGGGAAACCTATCGCAAAACTACCTTCAATGATTTGCACTTATTGTGCCATCCAGACAGATTCACTAAATGTCCATCATTCCAACTATTTGGAATTGACGGATAAACGATTTGGAGTAAAATATTCTATATAACGTTAAATGTCCAAATTTAATTACCATGATGTAGCCGCGTGCGCGAACCAATCATTGGCAAAATGAATTACGAAATGCCCACTCATGCATGGATGAAATACAACGATGAAGCGGCCAGTCAGCAATTTACAGCGCAGCTTTCACATTCGACCCGATGGAACCCCGGAAGTAAATGACCGGATTGAAATCGGTCCGAGCGAAATGGCGTTTGATGAGTGGGCATGCTTAGGTTTACAGGTTCCAGATTTACCGACCTTGCGTGAGTACCGCCTGGAACGGGTGAAGGAACAATTGCGTAAAAGTGACTATGCGGGAATCTTGTTGTTTGACCCGCTCAATCACCGCTACGCAACCGATAGCACAAACATGCAACTCTGGATCACGCACAATCAGGCGAGAGCCTGCTTTATTGCGACCGAAGGCCCTGTGGTTATGTTTGATTTTCACAACTGCCAACATTTGAGCCGGCACTTACCGTTGATAAGTGAAGTACGCAATATGAGGAGCTTCTTCTATTTCGCACAGGGAGGCAGATGTGAGGAGGCTGCCGCCGGATTTGCCGCGGAAATTGATGATCTGATCTGTCAGTACGGTGCGGGTAATCGCCGCTTGGCGGTTGACAAGATGGAGATTCACGGAGTCCGTGCATTTGATCGATTGAAAATCGAGATAATGGACGGGATGGCTTTGATGGAAACCGCGCGCGAAATCAAGAATGAAAATGAAATTAAAGCCATGCGATGTGCAGTCGCATCCTGCGAGGCTGCGATTCAAGAGATGGCGAATGCCCTTAAACCAGGCATCAGCGAAAACGAGCTTTGGGCTTATTTGCATTTTGGAAACATCAAAAGGGGTGGAGACTGGATCGAAACACGCCTCTTGTCATCAGGCCAACGGACCAACCCCTGGATGGCCGAGTGCGGTCCTAGAATCATTCAAGATGGCGATGTTGTCGCTTTCGATACAGACCTGATTGGCGTTTATGGTTACTGTGTCGACATGTCAAGAACCTGGCTGGCTGGCGACAGAAAACCAACCTCGAAACTGAAAAAGCTATATCAAATCGCGAACCAACACATTCTGGAAAACACGGAGATACTCAAACCTGGTCTTTCTGCCAGAGATCTCACTTTCGGAGGTCACCAACTCGGTCCCAAGTACAGTGAACTGCAGTATTCCGTCAAATACCACGGTGTTGGACTGTGCGACGAGCATCCGTCAATTGTCTATCCGGAATACTGGGAATCCAACTCTTTTGAAGGCGTATTGAAAGCGGGCATGGTGCTTTGTGTTGAGGCCTACGTCGGTGAGACAGATGGCGAAGAAGGGATCAAACTGGAAGAGCAGGTACTGATTACCGAAACAGGTCATGAAGTTTTAACGCATTACCCGCTAGAACAGCGATTTCTCGACTGATAGAAACAGAAATAGCCGGACATCCGGTATCACTTTCTGCCCGTAACCATCCGCTGCCACAGCAGCATGGTCGCGTTGGCGCGATTCAGAGTGTAGATGTGAAAGCCCGGGGCGCCGCCAGCATGCAACCGCTCACACAATGAGTGCACTACGTCCAGGCCGAACTCGCGGATACTGGCGCCATCATCACCAAAACCTTCCAGCCGCCTGCGTATCCACTGCGGAATCTCTGCACCGCACATTTCGGAGAAGCGCGACAACTGCTTGTAGTTGGTAATCGGCATAATGCCCGGCGTGACCGGAATGTTTACACCCATGCGGGCGCACTCATCGACAAAGCGGAAATAACTGTCGGCATTGTAGAAATACTGGGTGATTGCCGCATCAGCGCCGGCTTCAACTTTGCGGCAGAAATGTTGCAAATCAGATTGGGGCGACGCTGACTCGGGATGAAACTCCGGGTAGCAGGCCACTTCAATGCGAAAGGCATCGGCAAACTCTTGGCGAATATAAGCAACCAGCTCATTGGCATATTGAAACGGCCCAGGTCCGGTCATGCCTTCCGGTCGATCACCACGCAAAACTACCAGGCGCTTGACCCCGTCGGAACGATAGCTTTGCAGCAATTCGTGAATCATTTCGCGGCTTCTGGCCATACAGGAAATATGCGGAGCTACCGGAACGCCCGATGCCTGCAACAGCCCGTTAACCGTTTCACGCGTGGCGTTCAAAGTGGACCCGCCCGCACCAAAGGTCACCGACAGATAGTGCGGCTTAAGACCAGCGAGTTTTTGCCAGGTCGATTCCAGGATGAGTTTTTGCTCGGCATTGCGCGGCGGAAAAAACTCGAAGGAAAAGCGCGGTCTTTCCGGCGGAATTGCAGATGCAATTGTTTTTGGTGAAGCCATTAACAGCTCGAAGCAAAGTGCCTGACTGTCGTCAGGCACTGCTCAGAACGATAGGCCTGATCAGTAACGATAGTGATCGGGCTTATACGGTCCATTACTTTCAACACCGATGTAAGCTGCCTGCTCGGCACTCAGCTCAGTCAGGTTGGCGCCAATGCGCTGCAAATGCAGTCGCGCCACATGCTCATCCAGATGCTTGGGCAAAACATAAACCTGGTTCTCATAGCGATCAGGGTACTGCCACAACTCGATCTGCGCCAACACCTGGTTGGTGAAAGAGGCGGACATCACGAAGCTCGGATGGCCCGTTGCGCAACCGAGATTTACCAGGCGCCCTTCGGCCAACAGGATGATGCGCTTGCCGTCCGGGAAAATGATGTGATCTACCTGTGGCTTGATGTTATCCCACTGGTATTTCTTCACCGCAGCAACTTCGATTTCGTTATCGAAATGACCGATATTGCACACAATGGACTGATGCTTCATGGCAGCCATGTGATCGTGCGTGATCACGTGGTAATTACCGGTGGCCGTAACGAAAATATCACCCTTGGGCGCGGCTTCATCCATGGTCACCACACGGAAACCTTCCATCGCTGCCTGCAAGGCGCAGATCGGATCGATTTCGGTAACCCACACCGTGGCACCCAGACCCTTGAGCGATTGCGCGCAGCCTTTGCCCACGTCGCCATAACCGGCAACCACCGCAATCTTGCCCGCTATCATTACATCGGTAGCGCGTTTAATGCCATCGACCAGAGATTCACGGCAACCGTACAGGTTATCGAACTTGGACTTGGTCACCGAATCATTCACGTTAATGGCAGGGAAAGTCAGTTCGCCGTCGCGGGCCATGCGATACAGGCGTTTAACACCCGTGGTGGTTTCTTCAGTTACGCCTTTGATTTGGGCCAGTGCTTTGGTGTACCAGCCATGGTTTGTTGCCAGTCGGGTACGAATGGAATTGAACAAGCAAACTTCTTCCTCACTGCCCGGGTTATCCAGCACTGAAGGATCAGATTCGGCCTTGGAGCCCAGGAACAGCAGCAGGGTAGCATCGCCACCATCATCCAGAATCATGTTGGCGAACTGTTCCTTACCGTTCTCATGGCCCCAGTCAAAAATGCGATGGGTGAACTCCCAGTATTCGTCCAGCGTCTCACCCTTGAAAGCAAATACCGGGGTGCCATGGGCAGCAATCGCGGCGGCTGCATGATCCTGGGTTGAATAGATATTGCAGGACGCCCAACGCACATCGGCACCCAGAGCTTCCAGCGTGTCGATCAGCATGGCCGTTTGAATGGTCATGTGCAGGCTGCCGGCAATGCGGGCGCCTTTCAGCGGCTGCTCATCGCCATACTCCGTGCGCAGGGCCATCAGGCCAGGCATCTCGGTTTCGGCAATGGCCATTTCCTTGCGGCCGAACTCGGCCTGGGAAATATCCCGCACGTAATAATCGTGTTTCTCGATTTGCTCGACAATTTCTTTAAATACTGGATCTTTAACGACTGCATTCACAATTCTTTCTCCAAATATCAGATGGAGCGCGGTTTCGTGTCACGCCACCTGCCGAGCCTGGCCCCTTGCCAAAAAAAGGCGGGGTCGCAACGCTCCTCGGCCTGCAGCGATAAGTTTGTTTACAGGCCCTGGTTACAGCCCCGCAGCTGCGCGCAGCTTGTCGGCCCGATCGGTTTTTTCCCAACTGACATCCAGGTCTTCACGACCCATATGCCCATACGCAGCCAAGGGGCGATAAATGGGCTTGATCAGGTCCAGCATGGTGATAATTCCGTAGGGCCGCAGATCAAATTCCTGCCGCACCAGTTGCTCTATCTTGCTTACGGGTACTTTCTCAGTGCCGAAAGTATCCACGCTGACCGAGGTGGGCTCAGCCACGCCAATGGCATAGGAAACCTGGATCTCAACCCGGTCTGCCAATCCAGCGGCCACGAGGTTCTTGGCCACATAACGGGCGGCATAAGCTGCCGAGCGATCGACCTTGGAAGGATCCTTGCCGGAAAAGGCACCGCCACCATGACGCGCCATACCACCGTAGGTATCAACGATAATCTTGCGACCGGTCAGGCCGGCATCGCCCACCGGGCCGCCAATCACGAATTTGCCGGTGGGGTTGATGTGGTACTTGGTATTGCCGTCCAGCCAAGCTTGCGGCAGCACCGGCTTGATGATTTCTTCCATCACCAGTTCGCGCAAAACTTTTTGCGAGGTATCGCCATGATGTTGGGTAGAGAGAACCACCGCATCGATACCCGCAGGTTTGCCGTCTTCGTAACGGAAGGTCACCTGGCTCTTGGCATCGGGGCGCAAATGGCGCCGACCGTCATCGGTGGTGCGGCGCACCATGGCCTGGCGTTTGACCAGCTCATGGGCAAAATAAATCGGCGCCGGCATCAGCACATCGGTTTCATTGGTGGCATAACCAAACATCAGGCCCTGGTCGCCGGCGCCCTGGTCTTCCGGGCGCTCACGATCCACACCCTGGTTGATGTCCATCGATTGCTTGCCAATGATATTGATCACGCCACAGGTACGGCCATCAAAGCCGACTTCGGAAGAGTCGTAGCCGATATCAACGATGACTTCGCGTATCAGCTTCTCCAGGTCAACCCAGGCACTGGTGGTGATTTCACCGCCGACAATTGCCACACCGGTTTTCACAAAGGTTTCGCACGCTACACGCGCTTTGGGATCCTGCGTGAGAATGGCATCCAGGATAGCGTCTGAGATTTGATCAGCCACTTTATCAGGATGTCCTTCTGACACCGACTCCGAGGTAAACAGGAAACTGCTCATTTGGCTCTGGCCTCTTATATATCTTTCAATCGGGATAAGGAGATATATTCTACGCAAGCACTGCTCTAAACGCAAAACCCATGTGTAAATCGATTCCGCAAGGGCTCGCTGGCAAGAATGCGGATTAAACCAGTACAATGCTTGCCCTGCTTCAGTTTTATCGGGATCTAATAATGTCGAATTCTTTCGCCCATGCCCTGCACGCCAACTTTCTTGGCCACGCTTCTGAATGGTACAAACGAACCATACTGCTGTTCCTCATCATAAATCCCATCCTGATGTGGACCGTGGGTGATTTCATTACCGGTTGGGTGATCGTGGCAGAATTCATTTTCTGCCTGGCCATGGCTTTGAAATGCTATCCGCTGCAACCCGGTGGCCTGTTGGCGTTTGAAGCCGTTTTGATGGGCATGACCTCGCCCGAAACCGTTTACCATGAAACTGCGACCAATTTCCCGGTCATTCTTTTGTTGATCTTCATGGTGGCAGGCATCTTTTTCCTTAAAGATATGCTGCTCTACCTGTTCACCAAGATCCTGATACGGGTCAAATCCAAAACGGCTCTGTCACTAATTTTCTGCTTTGTCTCCGCAATGCTGTCTGCTTTCCTTGATGCACTGACGGTAACCGCGGTGATCATCACCGTGGCTACTGGCTTTTATACCGTTTACCATAAAGTCACCTCCGGTAAGGGTTTTGACTCGGATCATGATAATGCCGACGACAGCGGCATTGGCCACGAAACCCGCGACGACCTGGAAGGCTTTCGCGCTTTTTTGCGTAACCTGATGATGCATGGTGCAGTAGGCACAGCCCTGGGCGGTGTGACGACACTGGTGGGAGAACCGCAAAACCTGTTGATTGGCCAGATCGTTGGCTGGCAATTCACTGAGTTTTTCGTGCGCATGGCGCCGGTTAGTTTGCCGGTATTCGTAGTCGGCATGTTGACCTGCGTGGCGGTGGAGAAATTCAAGATTCTGGGTTACGGTGCGCAGATGCCTATAGCGGCCAGGCGCATACTGGAAGAACACGATCGGCTGGAGGACAACCGGCGCACGCCCAAGCAACGAGCTGCCATCATCACCCAGGCGGCAGTCGCCTTCTTCCTGGTATTAGCCCTGGCCTTCCATTGGGCGGAAGTAGGCTTAATCGGTCTGGCCGTCATCGTGCTGTCGACCGCCTTTACCGGTGTGATCAGGGAGCACCAGTTAGGCCATGCTTTTTCAGAAGCCCTGCCATTTACCGCCTTACTGGTCGTGTTCTTTGCCATCGTCGGTGTAATTCATGACCAGCACCTGTTCCAGCCCATCATTAATCACGTCTTTACGCTGGGCATTGACGCACAGGTTCCGGTGCTCTTCCTGGCCAACGGTGTGCTATCGGCCATTTCAGACAATGTCTTCGTGGCCACGGTTTACATTAACGAAATCAAACAGGCCCTGGACAGTGGTGCGATTACGCGCGAGCATTTTGAAAACCTGACGGTGGCGATCAATACCGGCACCAACATACCGTCAGTCGCCACACCGAATGGCCAGGCTGCATTCCTGTTCCTGTTAACTTCCGCCCTGGCACCGCTGATACGCTTGGGTTACGGGCGCATGGTCATTCTGGCATTGCCGTATACCATCACCATGTCGGTTACAGGCCTGTTGGCAACGATTTATATTTTGTAAGTAGAAACAGCGCAGGCTTCGCAGCGCAGGTTGCGAAGTCTGTGTTTCAACATCTGGTTTGAGGCCGGAATTCCGGCAAGGATTTACAAGCCCGTGAACAAGCAACGTTGTAATCCAATGATACGTACAGGCATAAATCGTGACTGAAATTTCATTGCGCCAGGCATTCCTGGACAACTTCCTGGGGCATACCCCCCACTGGTACAAGTTCACCATTCTCGCTTTTCTTGTACTGAACCCACTGCTATTGCTGGTTCTGGATCCATTTATCGTCGGCTGGGCTCTGGTAGCTGAATTCATTTTCTGCCTGGCCATGGCACTGAAATGTTATCCGCTGCAACCAGGCGGCTTGCTGGCCTTTGAGGCGGTGTTACTTGGTCTGACCCAGCCGGAGACCGTGCTGCATGAAACGATCAATAATTTTGAAGTGCTGCTGCTGCTGATCTTCATGATCGCCGGCATCTACTTCCTCAAAGACCTGCTGCTGTACATATTCACCAAGCTGCTGATACGAGTGCGCTCCAAGAAGATACTTTCTCTCGGCTTTTGTTTCGCTGCTGCTTTCCTTTCCGCGTTTCTGGACGCATTGACCGTCACGGCGGTTGTGATCACAGTTGCCAGTGGGTTTTATACGGTTTATCACAAGGTCAGTTCGGGCAAGGGCTTTGATTCCGATCACAACCATGCCGATGACAGCGGCATAGGCAATGAAACCCAGAATGACCTGGAAGGTTTCCGCGGCTTTCTGCGCAATCTGATGATGCATGCTGCTGTGGGTACGGCACTGGGCGGCGTAATCACCCTGGTGGGCGAGCCCCAGAATCTGCTAATTGGTGGAGTCGCCGGCTGGAATTTTGTGGAATTTTTCTTGCGCATGGCGCCCGTCAGCATGCCGGTGCTGGCGGTGGGATTGCTGACCTGCTTTACAGTAGAAAAATTCAAAATAGCCAGCTATGGAATCGAGCTGCCGAAAGCGGCCAGGCAAATTCTGGAGGAGTATGATCGTCGTGCCGATAACTCACGCAGCAAACAACAGAAAGCTGCGCTGGTAGTGCAGGGCATGATCGCTGTATTCCTGATCGTTGCGCTGGCTTTTCACTGGGCAGCGGTCGGCTTGATAGGTCTGTCCGTTATTGTGCTGGCCACGGCCTTCAACGGCATTATCCGCGAGCACCAGTTAGGTCATGCTTTCGAAGAAGCTCTGCCGTTCACTGCTTTACTGGTGGTGTTCTTCGCGGTGGTTGGAGTGATCCATGACCAGCACCTGATTCAGCCACTTGTGCATTATGCATTTTCACTACGTGCCGAAGTCCAGGTACCGTTTTTCTTCGTCGCCAACGGCTTGCTGTCAGCCATCACCGATAATGTGTTTGTGGCCACGGTGTATATCAACGAAATCAAGCAGGCGTTGGATGCCGGAACCATTACCCGCGAGCATTTCGAGCTGTTGACGGTGGCGATCAATACCGGTACCAATATTCCTTCGGTGGCCACACCCAATGGCCAGGCCGCTTTTCTGTTCCTGCTGACTTCGGCCCTGGCTCCGGTGATTCGGCTGGGATACGGACGCATGGTCATTCTGGCATTGCCGTACACCATCACCATGTCGATCACGGGCCTGCTGGCCACAATCTTTTTCCTGTAGACGACAATCCTGGGACTAGTCTTCGGCTTTGAGATCGAAATACATAGAACTGATGCCGGCCTTACCGACAGAGGTCAAGAGCAACTGGCCTTTGATGAAACTCAGCTTGTTAACCGCTGAAAGAGCCTGAAGGTAGCGTGCTTCGACAGCCATTGGTTCTTCCGGACATGCCATTCGGGTTCCAGCAACCGGGCCCACTGACACTTCGCCTGGCGACTCCCCATCACTGATTGAAGCATTGTAACGATTGCACCCTGAAGACCCGGCAATACCGTTTTCAGAAAAAGACAGGCTGACTGCGGTGTTTTCAGCCAGCTCGTCCCTCGACCAACGGTCCAACACCCACTCACTGCTCGCAAGCCTGGCAACCGCAAAACGTTGTGACTCAGCACCTGAGGCGACTTCCAGCAACTCCCCCACCCCGCTCATTTCCCAGGCACGCGTTGCCAACTCGCCGGGGCAACACATGGCATCGCCAGGCCCTGCCTGAAGCACATCAAGTAATAAGCGGCCATTACTGATTTTGACGTCCCTGACCTGAACCCGATCGCCGACCAGGGTGACGGATATCACAGAGTTACTGTCAGCATCAGAGGGAATTGCAGCCAGGTACAGGAGTTGCCCGCTGCCGCCCATGGCCAGGTTCAGTAATACAGCGCTTTCCATGCTGCCGTCCCCATTGAGGTCACCAATGGTTTCGACACCATCCAGCAGGATAATCTGGAGCCTGGCTGCAGCACCCTCAATCCACGGGGCACCCTCCCACTTTCCCTGCTCCAGTTGGACCAGTTCAGCAATTTCCTCAAATCCGGTGTAACGGGCTGCTGCTGCATCGAACACCTGCGCGGGTTCAACACTGGCTGGCAAAGTTGTCTCAGCTCCAGGCGCTGAATCTGCCTGGCTCACTGCTGCTTCATTTGCAGGCTTTGAACATGAAACCAGGATGAGCACAGCGAGTACGCCACAGCCTCGCGCGATTAGTGTATGCATATTCCTACCTCCTGATTTAGTGTTGTGGGTTCGTTCTGACGAGGCTGCTCAACTCTGTTTCGTTTTCCATGACGATCACTCTCCCTGAATGACGATGTGCCAACCGGGGCCAATATAGATTAGCCCCAGAACATGCAAATAAAAAAGACAAAGTTGCTACAAGACACCGATTCACCCAAAGTAACGTTATGAGAATCACTCACCCGACCAGAAAATCATGAATGAAGAAAGCCCAAACCCAAGAATCGAACTGTTGCGCAATACTGCCATCCTGCAATTCAAACTCCTGGCGGATGGCTTGCGCGATGCCCTGTTGATTCCCTTGTCGCTATTAGCCGCCGCAGTAGGTCTGGTGCGGGGCGGGGCAGATGCTGCTGAAGAATTTCAGCGGGTGATAAAACTGGGTCGCCGCAGCGAGCGCTGGATCAACCTGTTCGGCCATCAGCCGCCCTTGCGCCGAAACCATCCGGGTGGTTCGCTGGATACCTTGCTGGACCGGGTAGAAGCGGTGGTAATGGATCAATACAAAAAGGGGCAAAGCGAAGCCGAAGCGCGAGCCGCCATTCAAAAAGCCATGCAAGATGACGCGAAAGAAACCACGCAAGAAGCCACGAAAGAAAACTGGAGCGAGCCAGAGCAGAAAGGCTGACAGAAACTACTGCCGGAAATTACCAGGGACGCTCAGTACGAACCAGCGATGTACTGCGCCAGATGTTCAACTTCGGTTTCTTTTTCCTGCAACATATGCTTGACCAGGTCGCCGACTGAAACAATCCCCACCATCTTTTCACCTTCGGTCACAATCAAATGACGACAGCGGCAGGTAGTCATGATCTCCATGGCGGTATCCGGCGAATCCGTGGCGGCAACGGTAATCAGCGGAAACGACATCACATCGCACAAGGGCGTATTGGATGAGGAACGGCCTTTTAAAGCAATTTTCCGCAGATAGTCGCGCTCAGTGAATATTCCGCATGGCTGATCACCATCCTGAATGACCAGGGCGCCAATATTAGCTTGGGACATGAGGGTGATGGCCTCCAATACCGAAGCCGTGCTTTTACTGGTCAGGACCGTCTTTCCCTTGCGGCCCAGAATATCTCTGATCATAGACATGGCAATTCATCCCGAGAGCGGAGCACACCCTCAGTCTATACCTGCCTGAAAGAATTTCAACGCCGCTGATGGATTCAGTCGCGCCGTTCGGAGATAACCGTGTACTCTCCTTCGATGATTTCCTGCCCCTGGCCACCTCGTTGATGGCCAGCTTGATGGGTATCCGGCTGGGCCATAGGAGACGGTGAATTGCGGCGTAACCACCAGGCGCGCAGCCAGAAAACCAGACTCAGACCGGCGATAAACACGGCGATCACTGCCAGTATCACCAGGCCAAAAAAGAATGCACCCACCAGACAGATCGTTGCCACAACAGCGGCTACAATTCGTGTCAACGGGTTGGCAGGTGATTGGCTGAGGTAATATCTCATGGTTACAACGGGAAATTGGGTCAAAGGAGCAGCATATCAATGCCGGCAATACTCTGCCCGCTTGCGGAAGTGAGCGCGGAAGGCAAGGAAGTCATGACAGAAAACGAGGGTAAACGCTGTTACCTGATGCTGTTTCAGCGCGCTGGCGAAGTCGTCGGCTATCACAACGTTTGCCCACACCAGGGTCGGAATCTGAATTTTGCACCAGACCGGTTTCTGTTTGATCCTGCAGGACGGCTGGTCTGCCCGCATCATGGCGCCTTGTTCGATGTGGCTGATGGCGAATGTCTGCAGGGGCCTTGCCAGGGAGCTTCCTTACGTAAAATAGAGCTGCACATTGAAGACGGAAATGTACTGCTGGATGATTTGGCTATTGCCCAATAGGACTGGTTCAGATTAATTGCTGCCGAACAGCAGATTGACCATGATCAACATGGCCACGATAAAAATCACGCTCATGACACTGCCAACCCGCAGGAAATCCGCCACGCGATAACCACCCGGCCCCATGATCAACGCATTGACCTGATGGGTAGGCAGGATGAATGCGTTGGAAGCCGATAATGCGACAATCAAGGCGTACATCAGCGGACTAGCCCCGGTGGCCAGGGCAATGCTCACCGCAATCGGCACCAGAATGGTGGTCGCACCCACATTGGTCATCACCAGGCTGAACAGCGTCGTCAACAGAGCCAATGCAATTTCCACCGCAAGCGGTGGCACATCGCCCAGCATGGCCATGATTTCCTGGGCAATCCAGGCTGCCGTACCGGTACGTTCCATGGCCTGGCCCAGCGGAATCAGGCTGGCCAGCAAAAACACCGTTTTCCAACTGACAGCGTTATAAGCCTCGTCCATGCTGAGCACGCCGGCCAGCACCATGCCCAAGGCGCCTACCAACAGGGAAATGGACAGCCGATAGTCGGTGAACAGAATCATCAGAATGGAAATCGAGAAAAACACCAGGGCATAGCCCACCTTGTGCGAGCGTTGTTCTTCCTTGGGAATTTCGGTCGCTACGATGAAATCGCGTTCGCGACTGACGGCAGATAAATCCTGCCAGGTGCTGTGTGACACCAGGCAATCGCCAATTTCCAACTCCAGATCACGAATACCCCGCGAGAGGATTTCGCCCCGCCTGTTAATGGCCAGAACGCTGATGCCATAACGCTTGCGCAAGCGCGCCTGGTTGATGGTTTGGCCAATCAGGCGCGATCCTGGCGGCAATACTACTTCGGAAATACCTGCACGACTGGGATTGAACAAACCGCCAAAAGTCCGCAGTCGCGGCTGCACGCGACATTGGTTATCCAGGGCGAAACGCCCAACGATTTCGCGCGTGCCCATCACACCCAGAATAGTGCCCACCCAGATCATTTCATCGGACGGCGGAGCCAAGCGCGGCTCTTCGGTATTGCGTATCGCCAGCATCATGGGTGCGCCGTCGAGCTTTTCCGCAGCGGAGATTTTCATACCGACCAAGGGACTGTCAACCGTGACCAGCAATTCGAAGAGATCGCCCTTGATGCCATAAACATCAGCGAAATAAGTTTCGGTACGGGCTGGTGAACCCACCGACTTATCGCTGTTTTTTGGTAACAGGAACCGGCCCAGCACCAGGAAATAAATGATGCCGCAACTGAGCAAGACCAGGCCTATGGGTGTGACATCAAACAAGTGCAGGTTGGGGATGGTTTGCGCCCCGGGTGGCAGCGATTGGTTGGCGTTGTGGATCAGATCGTTCAACAGGATCAATGGCGAAGAACCCACCATGGTCAATGTGCCACCGAGGATGGCGCAAAAGCCCATGGGCATAAGCAATTCGGCAAGCGGAATCTTCGTCCTTGTGGAAATGCGTGACACAACCGGCATGAACAGGGCTGTGGCGCCTACATTCTGCATAAAGCCGGATATCAAGCCCACCGTGCCGGATACCAGCGGGATAATACGACTGGATGTTTTGCCACCGACTTTGAGTATCCAGGCCGCCACCACGCCCATCACCCCGGTTCGGTCCAGCCCGGCTCCCAGGATCATCACCGCAATGATGGACAGTACCGCGTTTGATGCAAAACCGTTGAACAGGTCTGTGGCTGGAACCAGCCCCAATACACCGATGGTGACCATTACCATGATAGCGGCGACGTCTACCCGTACCAGTTCGGAAACAAACAGGCCTATGGTAGCACTGAGCACCAGCAATACCAGCACCATGTCGGCGTTCAGAGTCAGGCCAGTATCCAACGTTAAACCTTCTCTCTCATGACTGCCTGCATTCCATGCCTGAATAATTCCCCAACCCTGCCACGTCTCCTATCCTAACCTGCAGGCAGTTATGAAGCTATGCGGCTGAGCTATGCGGCTGAGCCATGCCGCTGAACCGGTCAACTGCGGCGCAGGAACAGCAGGTCATAAACACCATGCCCCAGCCGTTGCCCGCGCTTTTCGTATTTGGTCAACGGTCGCCAGGCAGGCCTGATGCAATATTCATTCGTTTCCGAAAGATTTTCGAAAGCCGGATTCTGCTGCAACACTTCCAGCATGTGCTCGGCATAGTTGTGCCAATCCGTGGCCAGGTGAACGATGCCACCAGCGGCCATTTTCTCCGCCAGCAGGTTCACGAATGCGGGCTGGATAATGCGACGCTTGTGGTGGCGCTTTTTAGGCCATGGGTCGGGAAAATACAGGCGGAAGCCATCCAGGCTCTTATCCGCAATCCGGTTCCGCAGGAATTCCACCCCGTCTTCACAGGCGATGCGCACATTGTCTATACCGTGCTCTTCCAGCTTGAGCAGCAAATGCCCCACGCCGGGTTGGTGTACTTCCACACCAATGTAGTTCTCCAAGGGATGCTTTTGTGCCATCTGCCAGGTGGCATCGCCGTTGCCAAAACCGATTTCAAGTGTCACCGGTCGGCGGTTGCCAAACAACTCAGCAAAATCCAGACTCGTAGCAGATGTGCCAACGCTGTAACGCGGCAGTAACTCATCCATGGCACGCTGCTGGCCATCGGTCAGGCGCCCGCCACGCAGTACAAAACTGCGTACTGCCCTTGCCCGGCCCTTTTGCAGGGCTACTTGCAGGCTGGTGGTGTTCAAACTTTCGGTTTTCTTGTTCAAGATTTTCAAAAAAAGCCAAAAAACATGCTGGCGCTCTTGCCGGTTTCGAAAGGAGTGATATTGTAGCAAGCAAGACAAGTTGCTGCGCTGCGGCGCGGAATGTCTTTCTCGGCCCAACAGGCTTGAAAAGTCACTGCCTACAGCCCAATCTGGAGCTCATGGACATGGAAAAAACCAAGGTCATCAGCGGTTATCTGGCTCAACAAATGTTGATTGCCATGCCGAACATGACGGACAACAACTTCGCCGGCAGTGTCACTTTGCTGTGCCAGCACAACGAAGAAGGCGCCATTGGCATCACCATCAACCGTCAATCCGAGTTTTCGCTAGGCGAAATACTGGCCCAGCTGCATATCGATTGTGAAAATGATGTCATCCGCACCATGCCGGTACTGGAAGGCGGCCCGGTAGCACCCGATCGCGGCTTCGTGCTGCACTCTCCGGTGGAGGGCTATGAATCCAGTATGGCGGTTTCGCCAGAAATCATGGTTACCACCTCACGTGATGTGTTGGCCGCTATAGCAGTTGGAGGCGGGCCGGAAAAATTTGTCGTCGCACTCGGTTATGCCGGTTGGGGTGGCGGTCAACTGGAAGGTGAGCTGCGAGAGAACGCCTGGCTGTCGGTTGCGGCTGACACCGGCATTGTTTTCGACATGCCTTTTCCCAATCGCTTCGAAGGAGCGCTGGATCGCCTCGGCATCAAGATAGACCGGCTACACGGTGCCGGTGGGCATGCCTGAGGCCCCGACGGGCAAACCTGGGCCCCCGACGGGCAAACCTGAGCCCGCCAACCCGAATCCAATTCCACAAGCAATTCCGCAAGCCATTCCGCATGCCATTCCACAAGGTTACGTTCTGTGTTTTGATTTTGGCCTGCGCCGCATCGGCACAGCGATAGGCCAGGCCACGACCCGCACGGCCAGCAGCCTGGAAACCGTCAGCAATGGTCAGAATAGTGGTCAGGCGCCGGACTGGGCCACCATCAGCCGATTGGTTAAAGATTGGAAACCCAGCCAGTTCCTGATCGGTTTGCCCTTGGATCTGGATGGCAACGAAACCGAAATGTCTCGTCTGGCGCGCCGCTTTGGTGCGCAACTTGAAGAACGCTTTGCCAGGCCCTGCATTTACTATGACGAGCGTTTCAGCTCACAGGCAGCGGAACAACGATTCGTTGAATTACGTGCCAGCGGCCTGGCCCGGCGCAAGGATGCCAAACAACTGGATTCAGTAGCCGCCCAACTGATCCTGCAAAACTGGTTACAATCACTGCCTGCGAATTCCGTCGCAACGGGGTCATGAACCCAAGGCTGCCAGAAGCACCATGTCAGAACGCCTCATTCACTTTACCCATACCGATGCCTTAACCGATGTCCAACTGGAAAAGTTAATTGAACTGGCCCTGGCCATCGCCGATCAGCCACAGCGCTATTACCACCGCCTGGCGGGACAATTGCTGATCAACCTGTTTTGTGAGCCCAGCACGCGCACGCGCGTTTCCTTTGAAACCGCTGCCCTGCGCCTGGGTATTCAGGTGGTGAACATTGCCGCCCAGGGCAGCTCGGTGGAAAAAGGCGAATCGCTGGAAGACACCTACGATGCCTTGCAAGCCATGCATCCGGATTTCCTGGTGATACGTCATGCGGTTGAAGGCACGGCGCAGCAGTTGGCCGATCGGGCCCTGAAGGGCACACACGTAATCAATGCCGGTGACGGCACCGGCGCCCACCCCACCCAGGCCTTGCTGGATGCGGTAACGCTGAAACAGCATTTTGGTGATCTGAGCAAGCTCAAGGTGGTGCTGGCTGGAGACATCAAACACTCCCGCGTGGCACGTTCCTGCCTGGCGCTGTTGCCGCGCCTGGGCGTGGCTGAATTGCGCCTGGCAGGCCCTGCCGAGTTCCTGCCGCGACAGCAGTTGGCAAACAATGCCAAAGCCAATGAAATAAAAATCTATGAGAGTTTCGATGAGGCACTCAGTGGTGCCGACGTGGTCATGATGTTGCGCATCCAGAAAGAAAGGATTTTTGGCCTGGCCATTCCCGCTGCCGAGGACTACCACAAAGCCTGGGGCCTGACCGAAGAGCGCATGCAGCTCGCCGCGCTTGGTGCGCGCGTGTTGCATCCCGGGCCGATGAACCGTGGTGTTGAAATTGCCTCAGCGGTGGCCGATGGACCACAGTCGCTGGTGCGTCGGCAGGTGCGTAATGGCCTGCACACCCGCATGGCCGTGCTGCTGACACTGGCCGGCCAGGCCGGGGTTTGATCAATGGCTTTGAAACGTGTGTGCGTTTATTGCGGCTCTAACCCCGGTCGCCAACCCATTTATCGCGAGGCTGCTGCTGATCTGGGCCGTGAGTTGGTGCAGCGCGACATTGCCCTGGTTTATGGTGGCGCCGGCATTGGAGTTATGGGCGCCGTTGCCGATGCCGTATTGGCAAACGGCGGTGAAGCCATTGGCGTGATCCCTCAGAGCCTGGCCACCCGCGAAGTGGCACACACCCAACTGTCTGAGCTGATCGTGGTGACTTCCATGCACGAACGCAAAGCCATGATGGCGGAGCTGGCCGATGGCTTTGTTGCCCTACCGGGTGGCTGGGGCACCGTTGAAGAAATATTTGAAATACTCACCTGGGCGCAATTGGGCATTCATAACAAACCGTGTGGCCTGCTGAATATTGCCGGGTACTACGATCATCTCGCCATGTTTCTGCAACACGCCATGGACGAACGCTTTGTGCGTGAAGAATACAAGCCCATGATCATCATGGAAAAGCAGCCAGCAGCGCTGTTGGACCGGTTCAATAATTATCAGCCGCCACAGGTGCGCAAATGGATAGGGCCAGCAGAGACCTGAAACGAAAAGTGAAAGCCAACCCCACCAAAATACACGGCATAGACCATGTGGTACTGCGCACGGAACACATGGCCACGATGCTGTCTTTTTACCAACAGGTTCTGGGTTGTGAGGTGGAACGGGAATTATCGCCTGAAGTCGGACTGGTCCAGTTACGGGCCGGTTTCTCCCTGATCGATCTGGTAGAGGTTGACAGCGAGCTCGGCCGCATGGGTGGCCCCGCACCGGCTGAAAGCGGCCACAACCTCGACCATTTCTGCCTGGAAATTGATGCGCTGGACGAAGCACTGCTGCTGGACTGGCTGGCCAGCCAGAAAGTTTCAGCCAGCGAGTTTGCCAAGCGCTACGGGGCCAACGGCTTTGGCCGCTCGATTTACATTCAGGATCCGGATGGTAATACCGTGGAATTGAAACTGGCCAACAGTAAAAGCTGAACGTCAATCAGCCCCAAAGCGTGAACCAAATCGCCAGGTGCGGGTGATGTGCAGAATATCCACTTGTTCGCGGATGTTTTCGGGCAAGGCTGAATAAGGCGCCGCCAGGGTCACAATATCTACCGCTGCTTTGTCTACCGCCGGGGTGCCAGAACTGCGTTTGACTTCGATGACCTCGATGGATCCATCCGGATAAATACCGACCGACAACACCAAATTGCCGTGCAGCTTTTTCTCCCGCAGCTCCAGCGGGTAGTTGAGATTGCCGACGCGCTCCACTTTGGCTACCCAGGCACTCATATAACTGGCGAACTCGTATTCCTTGGTGTTGGCCGAAATCACTTTACGGCGTGGCAGCTTGGAATCCAGTTGTTGCTCGCGACTGACCTGCGGCTGCAGGCTGGCCATGGTCATACTTTGTTGCATCAAGCGGGCTGCGCTGGGCACTTCGCTGTCCGGTTGCTCCATCAGATTAAGCTCGAGCGGCGCTGCCTGTTGGCTTTCAACCACAATGACCTCGCGCTCGGGCGTGGTGGTTTGCGGTATTTCCTGCTCGCTTTGGATTGGATCCTGGCCGCTATCCTGCACCGGCATTTCGCCGCTGACCGGCCGCGAAGGTCGCTGCATCTCGGTCGATTCACCACCACCCTGCTGATTGGCCTGAGCCAGGAAATCAGCCTTGTCCGGTTCCTTCTCTGAACGCCAGCGCACCAGTACCACGTCCAGGGTATCGGCCAGCCGCGGCGCCGGGTTCAGGCTGATGCCGAATTGCACGCCAATCAGCAGCACAGCGTGTATACCGAGTGCCAGCACCAGGAACAGCATGAAGCGGTCTTCATGCCAGGGCCGGCGGCCTGATCGGGCGTATCTCATACAGCCTTTTTGCTCACGCGGGCTTCCAGCGCATCAAACAATGAGCCGGCAATATTGAGACCAAACTGCGCGTCCAGTTCACGTATGCAGGTCGGGCTGGTGACGTTGATTTCAGTCAAATAATCACCGATCACATCCAGGCCGGCAAACAAAATCCCGCGGCGACGTAATTCCGGGCTGACCTGTTCGCAGATCCAGCGGTCGCGGTCACTCAGGGCTACGCCTTCACCCCGGCCTCCCTTGGCCAGGTTGCCGCGAAAATCGCCACCACCGGGAATGCGGGCCAGAGCGAAATCCTGCGCCACACCATCAACCACCAGGATGCGCTTGTCGCCAGCAACAATTTCCGGAATGTAACGCTGCACCATCACCATCTCACGGTCTCCGCGGGTAATGGTTTCAAGGATGACGTTGAGGTTAGGGTCATCGGGCCGCGCCTGGAATATGGAATCGCCACCCATACCATCCAGCGGCTTAACGATGGCCAGGCCATGCGTTTTAATGAATGCGCGAATGTCGGCTGAACTCTGGGTGATGTGGGTCGGCACGCAGCATTGCGGAAACAGGGTAATGAAACATTTTTCATTGGCATCGCGCAAAGCCTGCGGCCGGTTTACGACCAACACTCCAGCACGTTCTGCCAGATCCAGTATATAAGTGGTGTAAACGTAGGCCATGTCGAAAGGCGGGTCTTTGCGCATCAGCAGAATATCCAGTGATGCCAATTCGCGCTGCTCGGTTTCGCCCAGCGTGAACCAGTCCTGTTTCTGGTCGCGCAGTTCCACCCGCCGCATGTTGGCCATGGCCACGCCTTCCGCCACGCTCAGATCAGATTGCTCCATGTACCAAAGCACATGGCCGCGTCGCTGTGCTTCCAGCATCATGGCAAAAGTGGAGTCTTTGTAACTCTTGATAGCGGCGATTGGGTCCATCACCACGCCGGTGTGGAAGGCGGTGTGGGGGCCGGTGTGGAGCATGCTCCCTGCATCTGCCTGTTTTACTGCCATGTTGTCATCCTTGCGCGCTGTCCCAAATCTGCAATTCAAATTCTGCTGCCACCCTATTATCGACAGTAAGGCCGTCCGTTGCCAGCCCGAGGTCTGCTTCTGATGCTGCAAATGTATGCGCAAGGCGATTTATCAGCATTAATTCATAAGCTGTTGTAAGTACTGGATTCTGGCAAGGAAAGTGGTAGTATGGATTCCCCGTCGACAAAAGTGACCCTTAAAGTGGCCACTAAACCGGGGCGGGGAAGTGCTCAGAAACGGAGTGGCAAGGACAGGCCACCGCAACACTAAGCTAGTCGTGGGAAACCAGGGATGGATTTATGAGCAAAGAACACACCAATGGCAGTGCCGCCAAACTCAACGGCAAATCAGCATCGTCTGGTTTGCGAATTCTCGTGGTCGATGACAGCGCCACCATACGGCGTTCCGCAGAAAGCATGTTGGCTACCGAAGGTCACGAAGTTGTAACTGCAGAGAACGGCTTCGAGGCGCTTTCCAAAGTGGCCCGGCATAACCCGGACCTGATTTTCGTCGACATCATGATGCCGCGACTGGATGGTTATCAGACCTGCGCCATTATCAAGAACAACTCCCAGTACCGTTCCACGCCGGTCATCATGCTTACCAGTAAAGATGGTTTGTTTGATCAGGCACGTGGACGCGTGGTGGGTTCAGATCTGTACCTGACCAAGCCTTTTACCAAAGAAGAATTACTGGGAGCCGTGACTCAGCACGCGTGTAACTGAAGGTTTCAGGTCCGTGAACAGGGAAGTTGAAGGGACAAATGACCACCAATACCAACAGAGCGGCTTTTCTCAAGCTGCAGGAATATGCCCGGCGCGGAGAGAGCTTCCAGCCAGGCAGCAGCAGCCGCAGGCTCTCACACGAGTGGAGCGGTGTTACGTTTCGACTGGGCGATTCTCGCCTGGCCTGCAATATTGAGCGCATCCAGGAAATTCTCACCCCGCCAGTGGCCACACCGGTTCCCGGCGCCAAGCCGTGGATCTTGGGTTTGGCCAATGTGCGCGGTTCTTTGATGACGGTTATCGATTTGGCCTGGTTCCTGAATGGGACGCAAACGTCCGTTACCACCCAAAGCCGCTTGCTCTCTGCCAGTTTGCAAAAAGCGCCAGTAGGCCTGCTGATCGACGAGGTGTTTGGTCAGCGTCATTTTGTTGAGGGCGAAGCCAGCGATTCAGAATTATCCGGAAAATCTTCGCTGGGGGACCTGATATGCAGAAAGCACCAGGTGGGCAAAGAAGAATGGCACGAGTTGGAGTTGGACAAACTTTTTAACTCGCAGGAGTTTTTAAATGGTGCCGCAATCTAAACTAATGAACAAGAAGTCACAGGCAGCTACACAGCAAGGCTATTTCCTGAAGCCGGAGCGGGGTCGCTCTCATGCGAGTGGGCCTGATGCGGTTGGGCCGGTGCAGCAGCGCTCCAAGAGCATGTATCTGATGGTAGGGCTGCTGGTGATATTGCTGGCATTTATTGCTGTCACTTTCTACCTGATTACCCGCGACAGCCGCAACGAACAGGCCTGGATCAGCCATTCAACCAATGTGCAGGTGTTGTCGCAGCAAATGGCCAAGTCGGGGGCAGAGGCTGCGGAAGGTGCCTTCATGGCCTTTTTCGAGCTGGGCGATGCACGCAGTGACATCTCCTACGCCATGGCTTCGCTGAAAGAGGGTGATGAAACCAGCGCCCTGCCGCCACTGCCTTCAGCCATGGCCAGTCCGCTGGATTCACTCAGCGCTACCTGGCAACGTATGGATCAGAATTCGCACATCATCATCGAACGCGAGCAACTGATTCTGGAGTTGGCCAAGGCCAGCACTGCGTTCATGGATGTGCTGCCGAAAATCCAGAGCCTGACGGATGAAGCGGTACGCACCCTGACCCAGGCTGGTGCACCCAGCGCGCAGATCTTTGTCGCCTCCCGCCAGTTGGTGCTGTCCGACCGCATCCTGCGGCATTTGAAAGACATGTTACGCGGTGGCAACGGCCCGGCTGCTGCCGAAAATTTCGCGCGGGAAGTCAAATCCTTTGAATCCATGCTCAATGCCCTGCTGCTCGGTAGCAAAGCCGTGGGCGTTACCCAGGTGCGCAATGCCGCAGCGCTCAATGATCTGGGCCAGGTGCGTGAGTTGTTCCAGGCAGCACAGCCACAAATTGAATACATCCTGTCCGCTTCTGCTGACCTGCTGGAAGTTCGCGCCGCAGCAGATGGTATATTCCTCGACAGCAAGGACATGTTCGACCAGGCCAAGTTGCTGTCTGAAACCGTGCAGCGGCAATCCGACAACCGCCTTTGGCCATCTTTGTGGTCGGGCTCTCTGGCGCTGGTCATGATGCTGGCCTTGATCAGTTGGCTGGTGCGTTCCTTTTTAACAGCAGAGCGCCACCGTGCGGCGGAAGCGGGGCGCCAGAACCAGCGCAACCAGCAGGCCATCATGCGCTTGCTGGATGAAATGGAATCTCTGGCTGATGGCGATCTGACGGTACACGCCACGGTTACCGACGACATGACCGGCGCTATTGCTGATTCGGTGAATTTTGCCGTCGAGCAGCTGCGCGGACTGGTGACCGGCATCAATATGACCGCCCAGACCGTGGCGGAATCAGCCCAGGAAACCATGAGCACCACCAGCAAGCTGGCGGAAGCTTCTGGTCGCCAGGCTGAGCAGATCCGTGCCGTAACGGAAACGGTTAACGACATGGCGCAAAAGCTCGACATCATGGCCGAACGTTCCAGCGAATCCTCCGAAGTAGCCGAGCGTTCAGTGGAAATCGCCAATAATGGCGCCCGCATGGTGCAGCAGACCATCAGTGGCATGGATACCATTCGCGACCAGATCCAGAAAACCTCGAAGCGCATCAAGCGCCTGGGTGAATCCTCGCAGGAAATCGGCGACATCGTCGAACTGATCAATGGCATTGCCGAACAGACCAATATCCTGGCTTTGAATGCCGCCATCCAGTCGGCTTCGGCCGGTGGCGCCGGGCGCGGTTTTGCCGTGGTAGCGGACGAAGTTCAGCGCCTCGCGGAGCGCGCTTCTAACGCCACGCGCCGCATCGAAATGTTGGTGCAGAACATCCAGACCGATACGGCAGAAGCCGTGGTATCGATGGAAGCCACCACTTCGGAAGTGGTCAGTGGCGCCAAAAAGGCCGAGGATGCGGGCGAAGCGCTGGGCCGGATTGAATCGGTTTCCAATGACCTGGCGCGGTTGATTGCCGAGAACTCCAAGGTGTCGCAGGAACAATCCAAGACGGCTACCGCCGTGGCCGAGCGGATGAACGAAATCCGCGACATCTCCATCCAGACTTCAGAGGGTACCAATAACACCGCCCGTTCGATGGGCACACTGGCCAATCTGGTGCGTCAATTGCGTGAATCGGTGGCTGACTTCAAATTGCCTTTGCGGGAGCAGGTGTAGACGGCCTTCGGCCGGCTGCGCGGGGAGCATAGAAGGATGATTTCGGGATGATGTTAGAAGGCACCAATGCCAGTGTGGCCATCCGCTGGGTCCGGCAGGATCTGGACGATGTATTGGCAGTCATTCGCGACAACTTGGAGGATTACGCTGAGGATCCGCAACAACGCGATTCGCTCAAAATCGTACAGGACAAGCTGGAACAGTTGAACCTCACCTTCCTGACCATGCAACAGCACGGTGCCAGTTTGTTAACCGACGAGATGATCGCGGTGGGCGGCCACATGCTGCACGGTGGCAATGCCAGCCTGGGTGATTCCCTGGCAGCGCTGACCGATGCCATAATCGTACTGCCCTCTTACCTCGACCGCCTGCAGGCCGGGCACGATGATCTGCCCGTTTTGCTGCTGCCAACGCTGAATGAGCTGCGTGCCACTTACGACGAAACCCTGCTGTCCGAAGGCAGCCTGTTTGCACCCAAACTGGATGTGATGATTAGCGAACTGGGTGGCAGCGAAGCCAACGCCCTCGGCGTTAACGAATTTCAGGCTTTTGCCCGCCGACTGCGCAGTCAATACCAGACTGCCCTGCTGGGCTGGCTGAAAGAGCAATCCAAGCATGATCTGCTCAGCCCGCTGATTGCGGTTTGCCAGACCATGCACCGCCGCGTTGGCCGCCATTCCTTGCGGCGTTTGTGGTGGATAGCCGAAATGACCATCAGCGGTTTTCGTGATGCCGCGATCGAAAACGACCTGCCCCTGCGCCGCCTGTTTGCACGCCTGGACCTGAACCTCAAATCACTGGCTGAGAATGGCGAAGTTGGCCCACAGGATGACGCGCTGACCGCATTATCCCGCGCTTTGCTGTTTATGGCTGCACAGGCCAAGGCTGGCAGCCCGGCCATGGAGAAGTTACGCAGCCGCTTCAAACTCGATGAGCTGATCCCGGATCGTGAAGCCCTGCTGCGCGCCAAAGGCGCAGTCACCGGACGCGATGCTGCCCTGTTCCACTCCATCGGTGCAGCCGTGCGCGAGGAAATGGCGCTGGTCAAAGATACGCTGGACATGGAATTGCGGACCGGGCGTATTGAAGAAGAACAGCGCGAATCCAGCATGTCCTCGCTGCAGCAATTGGCCGACACTTTGCACCTGTTGAATCTGCCGGTGGCGGCACGGGCGGTGGAAGATTTGCTGCCGCAATTGGAAGCCGCCAAAGGCGCCAGCAATGATGAATTGGATTCACCTCTGTTGCGGCTGGCGCGCAAACTGATCGAGGTTGAATCGATTCTGGAAACCCACATTCGCCTGCTGGGTGAGCCGGTCGAAACCGAAGCCGGCACCGGCTACATCGATTTGTCGGCGCATGAGCAAAGACAGATCGTTAACCATTTGCTGGACGAATGCGTGATCAGTCTGCAGCAGGCACAGGATATCGTGCGTTTGCGTCTGGCCGGTGATGGCGAGGCCGATCTGGACGCTCCGATGACCAGTATCAGCGGCGCTTTGCTATTGGTTGGCCAAGCTGAAGTGAGCGAGCTGACCGACAAGCTGTGCCGCGCGCTCAACGCGGGCATGCACACCCTGAGTAACGGTGGAACTACCGAAGAGGCGCATCTGGACGCCCTGACCGATGCGGTAGCCGCACTGGAGCTATACCTCGCCGGCTGCCGCGACGAGCAGGCCAATAGCGTGCGTTACCTCGAAATCATGCAACAGCGGCTGGATGGTTTACCAGAGGCCAGCGCCAGCGGTGAATCGCTGCGCGGCACAACCATCATCCTGCCCGAAAAGACCGTTGCGCAGCCCTATACCAGTGCCAATCCCCGGGCCGATGGCAGGAAGGTCTCTGCCCCGGTGGCCAAGGGCGACCAACCCTTCGCCATCGATCCAGTTATGCAGGAAGTGTTCCTGGAAGAGTTTGACAGCGTGCTGCGTCAACTGGATTCGAATCTGCCTGCGTGGTTGGCCGATCCTGCCAACAGCAAACTGCAAGTCGAAGTTCGCCGTGGTTTCCACACACTCAAGGGCAGCGGTCGTATGGTGGGCGCGATGGAAGTAGGTGATTTCGCCTGGCGCATCGAAGAATTGCTCAACCGCCTGGCGGAAAACAAGGTGCAAGCGGATCGCAATCTGCTGGGCTGTATCAGCCTTGCCGCCAGGGCATTGCCTGATCTTAAGGCCCGCCTGATGCAACAGAACAGTCAACTGGACGCCGAGTCGGTGCAGGCTTTTGGCAATTTCGCCCGCGAAATGGCGCGTGGCTCTGGAGGCAGCCTGGAAGATCTGCAGCAATTGTTGCCCGCAGCGTTCCTGGCCAATAGCAGCGCAACAGCAGACGAAAGCGAAGAGGCAACACTCGACCTTAGCGCTGCCGCGATGGTCGAAACATCAGCGGGGCAAGAAGCTGCCGCTGTAGACCTGGCAACCGATGCTGTACTGGCTGGCCTGATGATCCAGGAAATCCGCCAGTACAGTGACTCTTTGAACAAATTCATCAAACGATTAATCAAGGGCGATGTAGCCGAAGTCGATACCGATCTGGTGCGCGCCATACATACACTGGCCAGCACCCTTGCTATGTCCCCATTGGGACAGGAAGCTGAAGTTGCTCGTTCTCTGGAACACTATCTGGAGCGTCAGCAAGCGCAAGGCACCGTCCCAGGACGTGATGCCATTCAGCCCCTGCAGACCTGTTTGCACCGTTTCCTGCAGCGCCTGTTCATTCTCGAACAAGGCCATGCCACCAGTTATCCGCTGGAAGATGTTCAGTTGCTGTCTGAATTGCAGGATCTGCGGCAGGCGACGCCACCCGTCATTGAGGATGCTGACAGCGTGCTTGATGATGAGCTTAGCGAAGCAGACTCGAAGACCACCGAACACGCTGCCGGGCCTGAGCCGGAACCTGCTGCAGAAATTGATCCTGCACTGGCAGCACTTGATGCCACCATCCTGGCCATATTCCTTGAAGAAGCACACGAGGTGCTGGAGCGCTGCGATACCACGCTCAACACCTGGCGCGACCGCCTCACCGATCTGAAACTGGTGCAGAACCTGCAACGCGAAATCCACACCTTCAAAGGCGGTGCAAGGATGGCTGGCCTGGAAGGATTGGGTAACCTCAGTCACTCCATGGAATCGCTGCTGGAACGCATTGCCGGCAATCGTCTGCAGGCCACGGTTGCTGCGGTTCAGGCGCTGGAAGAAGGCTGCGACAGCCTGACCGTCTGCGTTGAACAACTGGTGGCGCGGCAAATGCCCGACGCCGGTCCGGCACTGGCACGTTTTGACCAGAAAGTCCGGGCCCTGTCTGGCCTGAGCTCAGCCAAAGCCCACAAAGCCGAAGAAAAGCCGCTGGTTCAGACCGCGGTTGACGAGCCTGTTGTTGCAGCTCCAACTGCTTCTAAGCAGCCCGAGCCCAGCAGGTCAGGCCTCCGTCAGGCATCAACGGCGGCGCAACAGGCCGAAGATACTGAAGCAGAACTTGCCAAAGCTGCCGCCGAAGGCAAAAAAGCCGCAGTCGAAGCTGAACCAGTGGTCGAACTCGCCGCCTCAGTCAATGTAGCCCAACCTGAGATCGACACACAGCCGGCAAAGGATATAACGGCTGAACTGGCTGCTGCGGCAGCAGCGCAGAAAACACAGGCAGCCAGCGCCGAAGGACGAAATGAAGCACGCAGCGACACCCGCAGGCGCAATTTCCGCGAGGTGCCAGACCCGGCAGCCACCGACAGCGACGACAGCGGCAGCCAGCAACAGATTCGCGTGGCCGCAGAATTGATGGATTCGCTGGTGAACTATGCCGGCGAGATCAGCATTTATCGCGCCCGCCTGGAACAGCAGTTAGGTACGGTACGTTTTAACCTTAAAGAAGTGGAACAAACCATAGGCCGCTTGAAAGAGCAGTTGCGCAAAATGGATGGCGAGTCCGAAGCACAGATGCTGTCGCGTTACCAAAACGCCTCCAGCAAAGGCGCCAGCGATTTTGATCCGCTGGAGCTGGATCGCTTCTCCAATATGCAGCAGCTGTCGCGGGCCATCACTGAGTCCATCAGCGATTTGATGAATCTGCAGGAAATGCTGGGCGAATCGGTACGCCAGGCTGAAACTTTGCTGGTGCAACAATCACGCGTCAGTACTGATCTGCAGGAAGGCCTGATGCAAACCCGCATGACGCCGTTCGGCAGCGCCGCACCGCGCTTGCGCCGGGTGGTTCGTGCCGCTGCGACCGAGACCGGCAAGCGCGCACGGCTGCAACTGCGCATGGCTGGCAGCAGTGACCAGTTGGATCGCAATGTGCTGGAGCGCATCACTGCACCGCTGGAGCACATGCTGCGCAATGCCGTGGTTCATGGCATCGAAGCGCCCCGTGAGCGCATCAAGGCTGGCAAGCCAGAGGAAGGCGAAATCATTGTTACGGTTGAAGCCGAGGCCACCGAATTCGTCTTGCGTGTCGAGGATGATGGCAATGGCGTAAACCTCGAAGCCGTGCGCAAGCGTGCTATCGAACGCGGCTTGATGAAAAAAAGCGATGACATCTCCGAGCAGGCCCTGACCGAATTCATCATGGAAAGTGGCTTTTCCACGGCCACCACGGTCACCGGCCTGGCTGGTCGCGGCGTTGGTATGGATGTGGTCAACAGCGAGATCAAGCAGATTGGCGGGTCGATGGACATCGCCAGCCAAAGTGGTCAGGGTACCTGCTTCACCATACGCATTCCGTTCAGTCTGGCAGTCACGCAAGCCATCGGCGTGACCGTTGGTGCGCAGCAATATTTTGTACCGCTTAACAGCGTCAGTGGCGTGGCCCGCATCATGCCGGCTGAATACCTCAAGCTGATGCGCCTGGAATCACCAGAGTACGAATTTGCCGGCGAGAAGTACCCCGTGCTGGAACTCGAACCCTTATTGGGGTCGCATTCAGCACCGCAGCAATCAGGCAATATCTCTTTGCTGATGATAAGGGCTGGCGATCACAAGGCCGCTTTCCGTGTGTCCGAGTTGCACGGCCATCAGGAAGTCGTGATGAAACCCGTTGGTCCTCAGATCAGCAGCATTCCGGGCATCCTGGGTGCCACCATCAGTGCCGATGGCCGCGTGGTGCTGATTCTGGATATCGGTCCGCTGATACGCCGTGGTTTGGCTCAGGCAGCCGCACCGGTTGCGGTCGTTGCGGTCAAGCCAGCAGAAAAAGCGCGCCGACCGCTGGTTATGGTGGTGGATGATTCGATCACCATGCGCAAGGTCACCTCCAGAGTGCTGGAGAACCATTCAGTGGAAGTGATGACTGCACAAGATGGCCTGGATGCGATAGAAAACCTGCACGACCGGATACCCGACCTGATGTTGCTGGATATCGAAATGCCCCGCATGGACGGCTATGAACTGGCCGAGCATGTACGCGCAGACCCGCGGCTGCGCCATGTTCCGATCGTGATGATTACCTCCAGAGCCGGGCAGAAGCATCGCAAGCGCGCCCGCGATGCAGGCGCCAATGACTACATGACCAAGCCCTACCAGGAAGCTGAGCTGGTGGCCAAGGTAAGCGAAATGTTGAACCTGGATTTGAAACAGAAGAGGTCTGAATGAGCATGGCTACACCAACTGCCAAGCACGGCGCCCAGAGTCAGACTGCTAGAAGCCAGGCAGCTCAAAGCAAGCGTGAACCGAGCCGCAGCGAACAGTATGCTTCCAGCAAGGGTTTGAACGGTACGCCGGGTAAAATGCCTTCGGTACACTGCATGCTGGCACCGCTGGAAGATGAGGCTTTGTTGCTGCCCACCCAGGTAGTGTCAGAGGTGGTGGAGTACCAGCAGCCCGAACCGATTACCGCCACACCGGAATGGTTTCTGGGGCAGATCGAATGGGAGAACCGGCATATCCCGGTATTCAGCTACTCAGCGCTGATCCAGGGCACAGCACCGGCAGCCATCAAGAATCGCAACCGCATCATGGTAGTTAAGTCATTGAGCGAATCGGCCCGCGTGTCGTACCTGGGCTTTCTGGTCAGCGATATTCCCAAACTGGTGACGGTATTGCCGGAGCAGTTGACCAATACCGGCGACGAAAACAAGTCGCTGGGTGTCTTCTGCCACGTGCTGGTGGATGGACAATATGCGGTTATTCCAGATCTTGAAAGATTGACCCACCTGGTTACCCATGTGGCTTACGGCGCACTGCCCATCACCCAGGTCAAGTAGAAGCGGTCTCAAAAGCAGAGATTTTGTTTCCAGGCTAGGCCCGAGGCCCGCGAAAAGCGCAGTGTACCCGGTAGTACATGAGCATTTGAGCGGGCCGAGAACACCGCATGGGAGCAAAAGATCAATTTTGAGACCGCTTCTAGCGAAAATCTCCGGCCATGGCTTGCATAATGGCCAATGCAGTTGGCCCAGCAGTCTCGGTACGCAAAATTCTTGGCCCCAAGCTGACGGAACGGATACCACAGCGCTGCAGTAACTCCAGCTCCTGGTCTTCAAACCCCCCTTCGGGGCCAACCAGAATCTGCACGGCTGAACTTAGCTCCAGTTGCGCCAGCGGCAGATCCGCTGCTGGGTCCAACACCAGCCTCATGTCGCCGGATTCGGCTGCGGCCCATTCTGCCAACTCCATCGGCGGTCGGAGTTCAGGTAAGCGCGCGCGGCCGCATTGTTCGCAGGCTGAAATCATTACCTTGTGCCAATGCGTCATGCGCGTTCCCAGCTTTTCCGGCTTCAGGCGCACTTCAGTGCGTGCCGACTCAACCGGCTGAAACACGGTCAATCCCAGTTCTGTGGCCTTCTGCAAGGCATAGTCTGTACGTTCGCCACGAGCCAGCGATTGCACCAGGGTAGTACGCAAAGGTGAGTCGGCTTTGGCTGGCAAGCGCGAGCTGATGCGGGCCACAACCCCGGATTTACTGACTTTCTCAACCGTGGTTGCATAGTCGTGACCATCGCCATTGAATAAAACCAGCGGCTGATCGACCACCACGCGCAGCACCCTGGCCAGATAGTGCGAACTCGCTGCGTCCAGCACCACCATCTGGTCAGGGGCGAGTTGTTCGAAAGTGTATATGCGATGAATCCGCATTCAATAAACCTTTGCTCTTAGAAATTGGCACACCAGGGTTTGCTATCATGGCACAACACCCAATGTCTGAATTGTAAACGTCAAAAGGCTGCCATGTGAATGTAGCGCGAGCCAGTGGCAGTTCAAGTAAGCAAAGTAATTGGACCATGCCACCTATAGTATCCAACCCATGATGGAAACAGCCATGCAGGAATTTTCGCAAGCAGCACTTCGGGTCGCACTCCCTGCCGCGCTGCGGGCAGCAGAACAATCAGCCGAACTGATCCGCCACTATTATCAAGGCAACTTCAGCGTGGAGATCAAAGCAGATCAAACACCGGTGACGGTCGCTGATCGTGAAGCCGAAGCGTTGATTCGGAAAATACTGCTGGAGGCATTTCCCGATTATGGATTTTTGGGCGAAGAAACTGGCACCAGCAAGGGCGATGCAGAGTATTTGTGGCTGGTTGACCCGATCGACGGCACCAAGAGTTTCGTCGCTGGCTATGGCATGTTCTCTACCCAGATCGCCCTGATGCACCGCGGCCAATTGGTGCTCGGCGTGTCTTCAGCACCCGCACACCTGGAGCTGGCCTGGGCGCTGCGTGGTGGCGACGCCATGGTCAACGGCAAGGTCGCAAAGTTGCGCCATGTAACCGAATTGAGCAAGGCGGCCATTTCCACCGGCAATATACAAAGTCTCGCCGCCTCTTCCAGATGGCAGGCGTTGGGCAACATTCTGGCCAAGGCCAATCGCACACGCGGCTACGGTGATTACTACCACTACCATCGTCTGGCAGCAGGCCAGATTGATGCGGTCATCGAATCCGACGTGAACATTCTGGATATTGCTGCCTTGGTGGTTATTGTCGAAGCCGCTGGGGGGGTATTCACCGACCTCGAAGGCCAGCCGATAGGTTTGCATAGCCGTTCGGTGCTGGCGGCAGGGCCTGAGCTGCACGGTCAGATACTGTCCCTGCTGGCAGGCGGAGACAAGGCATGAACGACACGCCCAAAGAAACACAGGCCGAAAAAAACCAGGCCGAAGAAAACAAACCCGAGCGACCTTTGCCACAAATTCACGCTACACGGTTGCGTGATCCCAGTAATCTGTTTCAGATAGAACAGATTGACCTGGAGTTTTCCAATGGTGCCCGCCGCACTTACGAGCGCATGATGTCCAGCGGCCTGGGTGCCGTGATTATCGTACCCATGCTGGACGACGACACAGTGCTGCTGGTGCGCGAGTATGCAGTGGGATTGCATCACTACGAAATCGGCCTGCCCAAGGGTCGGCTGGAAGCGGGCGAGAGCATACTCGAAGGCGCGCAGAGGGAACTGAAAGAGGAAATTGGCTATGGCGCACGCGATCTGCGTGAGCTCACCAAGCTGAGCCTGGCTCCCGGCTATATGACCCACGTCACTCGCGTGGTACTGGCACGTGATCTCTACGCGGAGAAACTACAGGGCGACGAGCCAGAAGAACTGGAAGTCATACCCTGGCCCATCCACGACCTGTTGCCCATCACGGCACGGGACGATTGCACCGAAGGTCGCAGTATTGCTGCGCTTTACATTGCACGAGACTATCTGGCTGCGGAGAAAGCAAAAAGATCAGAGGAATTCTTATGAGCCTGAACACCGGCCCGAATCTGGATCAAGCCCTGCTGGACCAGGTGACCGCCATCAGCCAACGCGCCGGACACGCCATCATGGATATTTACCGGCAAGGCATTGAAGTCACACACAAGCCAGACGATTCACCGCTGACGCAGGCTGACCTGGCCAGCCACCACATCATTCTCGAGGCTTTGCGGCAACTAACACCCAACCTGCCCTGTCTGTCAGAAGAAGCAGCCGACATCCCTTTCGCCACCCGCTCGGGCTGGAAGGAATATTGGCTGATTGATCCGCTGGACGGCACTAAGGAATTCATCAAGCGCAATGGCGAGTTCACCGTCAACATCGCCCTGATACGCAATCATGAGCCAGTGCTGGGCTTGGTGCACATACCCGTGAGTGGCGAGAGTTTCAGTGGCTGCAAAGGTCTGGGCGCAAGGCGCCTCAGCGCTGCAGGCCAATCCAGCCCAATTGGTGTGCGACAACCCAGCGCGAATCCGCTGGTGGTGGTTGGCAGTCGATCACATGCCAATCCGGAACTGGAGCGCTATTTAGAGCAACTGGGTGATTATGAATTGATCAGCATGGGCAGCTCGCTGAAATTCTGCGTGGTGGCAGAGGGCAAGGCCGATTTCTATCCCCGTCTTGGGCCTACCTCAGAATGGGACACGGCTGCAGCCCACGCGGTGGTGGTGGCAGCCGGCGGCAAGGTGGTAAAACTGGATGGTTCGCCCTTGCAGTACAATCTGAAAGAGTCTTTGCTGAATCCCGAGTTCCTGGTGATCGCTGATGACTCGCGTGATTATGTCAACGTATTTGGCAGCTATGCGAGCTGAATTCGGCAAGCCTACCCAGCAAATCAGAACGGCTTGATGACTGCCAGAATAACTGTTGCTATCAGTACCAAGGTAGGAAACTCGTTGTACCAGCGAAACCACTTGTGACCGTGCTTTACCTCATCGCGGGCGAATGCGCCGACCAGTTTCATGCAGGAGAAATGAAAGCCAATCAGGCTCAGCACCAGTAACAATTTGAGCTGCATCCAGCCGGATGCCAGCAAGGCAGGCAACTGCAGCAGCAGCAGCACGCCAAACAAACAGGCCAGCACACCGCCGATGTGCATCATAACCAGCAGGCGCCGTTCCATGACACGATAAACTTCGCGCACGGCCGCTGCTTCGGTCATTGCGTGATAGACAAACAGTCGCGGCAAGTAAAACAGGCCGGCAAACCAGGTCACCATGAAAATGATATGCAACGCTTTAATCCAGAGCATTTCCACATTGTCCTTGACTATGGATGTCTTGACCAGCTTGACGACATGGTTGCAAGGGCGTATATACTTCAAGCAGTTTCGGGGTCTGCCTTTAAAAATAAAACTACAATAAAATACAACAGCAAGAAAAACCTGCGGGGACTAAGCGGCTTAGGCCGCTTTTTTGTCTGCTGAGGAACCCAAAGCTGCTGGACGCAGCAAAGCCCAACAGACTGATCCCAATAGTTTTATTATGGGCAAGCTGAACAAAGGCGTCTGCAAACAAAGCTCATGAACACCGAACGAATCCCCAAGCCAGGACCCAGCCCCAAACGCTGGCAACTGTTACTCAAGTTCCTGCTGGGGCTGGCAGTCATCTACGCCGTGCACGCCATCACTCTGAGTTGGGCTGAACCCGAACTGGAAGCAAAGAAAGTGCGCATCCGCGCTTTACGGGTCGAGGTAAAAGAGCTGGGACATCGGGTAGAGACTAGCCGGGTGCGCCAAAAGATGGCGGAACGTCAGGTGGAGGTATTGCGCCAGGCCAACAACCTGTTGCGCCAGGAAGAAAGCAGCCGCCAGGCCGACATGCAACGCCTGCAAGGTGAGGTGGACTTCTACCAACGCCTGGCGGGCACCAGCGGTTCACAGGAAGGCCTGGCCGTTTATGAACTGGAACTGCAACCAACTGCCTCCAGCCAGGTTTACCGATTTGTTTTGACCCTGACCCAGAATCTGCGTCGCTCCGCATTGATCAGCGGCACAGCCAGTATTGAGCTGGAAGGCACCCGCCAGAACAAACCAGTTACCCTGAAGTGGAAAGATCTCACTACCAGTAACACGGCCCGGCCTGAATTCCGTTTCAAGTATTTCCAGCAACTGGACGGTTACCTGACATTACCTGCCGATTTTCAGCCTGAACGCGTACAGGTTTCGCTCAATGCCAAAGGCTCGAGCAAATCACCGGGCCGGAATTTCAGTTGGTCCGAGTTGATGCTGCCGGTTGATTCAGCCCCATTGCCTGCAGCCATTGCGGAAGAAGCAGCATCGTTGGAAAAGGAAGTCGCCGGAAAAGAAATCGACTGAGCGATGCAAAAGCCCTGATCTCCAATTATTTACTCAACCAGAATAAACATTGAATTCCGCTAACCTGGCCGCCATGTTGATAGGGCCCAGATAACAGATGTTGGGCAATACCAGTCAAATTGGATTACCCTAGTCACCATGGACAACTTAAGCACCCAAAACCAGCCTGCGATGGGCTTTACCAATTCTGCCGCGCGGAAAGTCATGCAACTGATCACCGAAGAAGCCAACCCGGAGCTGAAACTGCGGGTTTACATCAGTGGTGGCGGCTGTTCAGGCTTTCAATACGGCTTCAGCTTTGATGAAAACCAGGCTGCAGATGATTTTGCCATTGACCGCGATGGCGTAACGCTGCTGGTTGATCCCCTGAGCATGCAATATCTGGCAGGGGCTGAGGTCGACTACACCGAAAACCTGCAAGGTGCCCAGTTTGTGATTCGTAACCCGAATGCTGCTACTACCTGCGGTTGCGGCTCGTCTTTTTCTGTTTAAAGCGCGATGGCGGTTGATCTAAGCGCCAGCATTGATCAATTCACCCTATCGCATCGCAATCGTTTTACCTCAGTCCGGCTGGATAGACTGGCCGAGTTCCGCGATGATGCCGAGTGGGTTAACAACACCCTGCACTCAACTACCGCCCGATTTGTGCCGCTGTGGCGCAGTCGCAGCCTGATCGAACACACGCCTGAAGGGCAGATCGCGGTGTATTTGCGCCCAGGCGATCTGGATTCGCTGGACAGTATCCAACCCCCCACATTGCTGGGAACCGATGGCAAACGTCATTTCTTTGCGGTTTCGATCAATGACCAGCAGCGCGATGAGATTCTGCAGTTACGCCCACAGGCGCGTTTTCTCGACTTGCGCCGCGCCTCGGTAGACATGGATGCAAAGCATGCTGGCGTGCTCGCCTATGCCAAGGCGTTGCATTACTGGCAGCATCGGCATGTCTTCTGCGGTGTTTGTGGTCACCCCAACCGCTTGCTGGCTTCTGGCCACAAACTGGTATGCAGCAACGAAGAATGTGCCCGCCAGTCTTTTCCACGGATAGACCCGGCCATCATCGTGCTGGTAACCCATGGTGATGCCTGTTTGCTGGGCCGCAATGGCCACTGGCCGGCCAAGCGCTTTTCCACCCTGGCTGGTTTTGTTGAGCCGGGCGAAAGCCTGGAAGATGCCGTGGTGCGCGAAGTTTTTGAAGAATCACGCGTACGTTTACGCGATATTCGCTATGTTTCTTCACAACCCTGGCCGTTTCCCGCTTCATCCATGTGCGGCTTCTATGCTGAGGCTGAAGACCGGCAATACAAAGTGTCAGATGAGCTGGAAGAACTCTGCTGGTTTAGCTACGCAGAACTGGAAGTTGCCATCGCGACCGCAGAAGTTTTGTTGCCACCGCCGGTATCCATCGCCTTTCGTTTGATTTCTGATTGGTATCGCGCCCAATGCGGCGGCGACCTGGAGCAACTCACCCGCGAAGCACGGGGCAAGACTTGAGTAGCCAATAATCGCTCTGAATGAATCCATCCTGGATTTCTCAGAGCACACATCCCTGTGTCGCAAATAACTCCGAATAAATCCGCTATACATTCTCACCGCGGATTACAGCTCTGTTAGAATTCCATTATGCATTAAACACGGCAGGAATTCTGAACGCATGACCATTATTGCCATATTGCTCGCTTTCGCCTTGAGCCACTTTGTGCGCGAGCTGGGACAACTGCGCAAACACCAGTGGTTAGGCCAATGGATCCATAAAGCCGATGATTGGTTCGGCAAGCTTCCGGCCTGGAATGATTACACCGGCTTCGCGATTATCCTGTTTGTTCCTCTGATCGCTTTGACCTTGCTGAACCAGTTGTTCATGGGCCTGTTCGGCAATATTGGCGTGTTCCTGCTCGGCGTTGCCGGGCTGGTGTATTGCTTCGGGCAACGTGATCTGGACACCCAGGTAGCCGACATCATTCAAAGCAGTGATGAAAATGTTTGCGAACAGCGCCTGGGTGAACTGCTGCAGCGCGACCCACCCGACGACAGCGGTGAATGCCTGACCCTGACGGTGAACGCGGTGTTCAGCGAATCGCTGCGGCGTTGGTTTGCAGTGATTTTCTGGTTTGCCGTGCTGGGCATCATTGGCGCATTCCTGTACCGCATCGTGGACTGGCTAAGTACCGAGAAATCCGGCCTCAGCAGCGCTCAGAAAGGGTATTTCATCCGCACCCGCCACGTGCTGGACTGGCCGGCGGCGCAGTTGATGACCCTGTCATTGGCCATCGCCACGGATTTTGACTCGGTGTTTATTGCCTGGAAGAAATACCACGACGAGCAAGGCCACGGCTTGTTTGAAGGCAGTAATGGATTCCTGCTCACCGCGGCCCAGCAAATTGTGCTCAGTGGCCATGTTATGAACGACGGTTATGCCGATCAACTGGATGGCCCCAAGGCCTCTTTGCGGCAATCCATGGACCTGGTATGGCGTGTACTCGGCGTATGGATGACCGCCCTGGCCTTATTGCTGCTGATCGACGTAATTACTTGATGTGGCACTTGATGCGGCAGCAGATGTGGCGCGCCTGCAAACTGGCTGCCACCAGCAAGCCAGCAATGCCCGTTCAGCGTTGAAGTTTTTGATTTTCCCGATGGTCTGGATGCAGGCGTTGTTGCTGCCGTTGTTGTCGTTATTGCTGCCATTGATATTTTTGACCCAGCCCCTGGCTGCGCAAGCCAACCGCATCGCTTTGCGGCAGGCAGATGGCTCCGATCTGCTGCTGGATCAACCCGCCAGAACCATCATCACCCTGTCTCCGCATCTGGCCGAACTCGCGTTCGCAGCCGGTGTGGGTGAGCGCCTAGTGGCTACAGTGGAATACAGCAACTACCCCGAGCCAGCCGCGAAGCTGCCCCGCGTAGGCGACGCTTTCCGGCTTGACCTCGAGCGCATCATCAGCCTGCAACCTGACCTGGTCATCGCCTGGCAAAGCGGCAATCCGGCCATGGCCATAGCCCGCTTGGAGGAACTGGGTTTAAACACGTGGGTGATTGAAATACGCCAGCCGGAGGAAATCGCCAGCACGTTGGAGCAAATGGGTGCCGCAGGTGGGCAACGGGAAGCCGGGCGGCTCGCGGCAGCACAGGCAAGAGCCCAACTACAAGCTATAGCTCAGGCAGGAGCAGGCAAACCCGAGGTGAGCTACTTCTACCAGGTAGCCGAGCGACCGCTGTTTACCCTCAATGGGCAGCACTTGATCGCGCAAAGCCTGGCCTTGTGCGGCGGCGACAATGTCTTCGCCGATGAACCTGTTTTAGCTCCGCAGATCAGTCTGGAGGCGGTCATTTTGCGTGACCCTGCCGTGCTGTTTGCGGTCATCGTTGCCGGGCAGCCAGATCCTCTGGCTGACTGGCTGGAATGGCCTCGAATGCAGGCGGTGAAGAATCAGCGAATGTACCTTTTACCCGCCGATGCAATTTCCCGCGCTACTCCCCGCATGTTGGATGCAGTGGCCACAGCGTGTAGTCTGTTGCACGCGCAAGATAAACACATCAAATAGACCAGCAGGAAGGTAAAACTGCCATGGAACCAGCCCTGATCAGCTCGCCCGCCGGAGTCATGGCGGTATTGATTGCCGTGGTCAGCTTCTGGTTCTGGGTAGAGAAGCAAACCCAGGCGCGCATCTTCAATTATCTGCCACCCCTGCTGTTTATTTATGCAACCCCGGTGCTGCTGTCCAACAGCGGCCTGATTCCTTTCAGCAATCCCGCCTACAGTTTTCTACGTGACTATGGCTTACCCATTTTTATCGTTTTGATGCTGCTCAAGGTGGATATTTTCGGTGCCGTGCGCATTATGGGCAAAGGTGTATTCGTTATGTTGCTGGGCAGCATCGGCGTGGTTGTAGGTGGTGTGCTTGCATCTGCTTTAGGCCAGGCAATTACTACACCAGAATCCTTTCCACTACATTTCCCCTTGCCGCCTGACAGCTGGAAGGCCTTCGGCACCTTGGCCGGCAGTTGGATAGGCGGCACCGGTAATATGACCGCAGCCCATGCGGCGCTGGACGGCAATGCCAGCCACCTCACCATGGCAGCCGCGGCCGACCAGATGATCTATTTGATCTGGTTGCCGATATTGCTGGGGTCAAAATCCTTTGCCAAACGATTCAATGCCTGGGCCAAAGTTGCTCCGGGTCGGCTGGCGCTGATGGACCAGGCCGCGGCCGCGCTTGACGATACCGAGCAGGCGCCCAGCATGACGCAACTATTGGCCCTGGCTTTGTTGGCCATCAGCATCACCTGGATTTCCATGTGGCTGTCGATAGCCCTGCCTGAAATAGCGGCAGGCGGAGCCACCATCATCAGCGCTGGCACCTGGCTGATTTTGCTGGTTACCACCCTGGCGCTGCTTGCTTCGGCAACACCGGCACGCACTTTACCCGCAGCACAACCGATTGCCATGGCCATCATCTATGTTTATGTAGCCCGCATCGGCGCGACCATGGATTTCAGCCAGGTGGACCTGCAAACCGTTGGTGCTTTTATCGCCATGGCCTATGTGTGGATATTTATCCACGGCGCCTTCATCCTTTTTGGCGCCTGGCTGTTCCGGGTGGATATTCACACCGTGGCCATTGCCTCGGCGGCCAATATCGGCGGGGCGGCTTCAGCGCCTATCGTCGCGGCGCATCACCGCGCATCGCTGGTACCTGCCTCCATCCTGATGGCCATGATCGGCTACGCCCTGGGCAATTACCTGGCCATCCTGACCGGGCGGCTGGCACAGTTGCTGACGGGATGATTTCGTCACTACGACAAATTCAATTTAAATTCATACAAACACCGAGGTATTCATGAAGCTTAAAACGCCCCTTTTGACCTTGCTGATAACCAGCACCTTCGTTCTGCATGCACAAGCGGACACGATAGTACTCGAGTGCCAGCAGTTGCTGGACGTGGAAGCCGGCAAGCTGCTCACACAGCAACAAGTGCTGGTAGATGAGAACCGCATCAAGGCGGTGGGCAGTAAGGTCGAGGCTCCGGCGGATGCCAGGCGTATCGAACTGGAGACCTGTTTACCCGGGCTGATGGACATGCATGTGCACCTGGGTGGCCAGTCAGCCCCCAACAGCTACATCAAACGTTTCCAGGATAACGAAGCCGATTATGCGCTGAGTTCGGCCTATTACGCTGGTATCACCCTGCGGGCGGGTTTCACCACGGTGCGTAACCTCGGTGATGCCTATAACTCATCGGTTGCCCTGCGCAACTCCATCAACAGCGGCCAAACCGTTGGGCCAAGGATATTTACTTCTGCCCAGAGCATTGGCACTACCGGTGGTCACGCCGATCCCACCAACGGTTTTCGTCACGACCTGATGGGCGATCCGGGACCGGCAGATGGTGTGATCAACAGCCCTGACGATGCGCGCAAGGCGGTGCGCCAGCGCTACAAGGACGGCGCTGACTGGATCAAGGTTACCGCCACAGGTGGCGTACTGTCATTGGCCAAGAATGGTCAGAACCCGCAGTTCACTCAAGAAGAGCTGAATGCCATCGTCGCCGCAGCTACCGATTACGGCATGGGCGTGGCGGCCCATGCTCATGGTGCCGAAGGCCTGAAGCGTGCGGTTTTGGCCGGAGTAACCTCCATCGAACACGGCACCTACATGGACGACGAAGTCATCAAACTGATGAAGCAAAAGGGCACCTGGTTTGTACCCACCATTACCGCCGGCCGCTTTGTAGCAGAAAAAGCCGAAATTGATGGTTATTTCCCTGCAGTGGTGCGGCCCAAAGCGGCTGCAATTGGACCACAGATCCAGGGAACATTTGCCAAGGCTTACAAAGCCGGCGTCAAAATCGCCTTTGGTACTGATATGGGCGTTGGGCCGCATGGCGAGAATGCACAAGAGTTTGCCTATATGGTTGAAGCCGGTATGCCCGAGTTGGAGGCCATCCGCTCGGCCACGCTCAGTTCGGCCGAAATGCTGCAGCAAAGTGATGACCTGGGCAGCATCAGCGCAGGCAAATATGCCGACATCATCGCCGTCAGCGGCAATCCGCTGCAGGATATCAATGTGCTGCGGAATGTCGACTTCGTGATGAAGGATGGCCAGGTTATTCCGCTGGACTGAAGCTGGAAACCATTGGTCTGAGACTTTTTGACTTGCTCTCGGGACCAGCTCATAGTTTGTAATCCCCAATCCAGGCTGAAAGAGGATTTACAAAATGATCGGTTATGTCACTGTTGGAACCAATGATTTTACCAGGGCAACGGCTTTCTACGATGAACTTTTCGCCCTGCTGGGCGCCAAGCGTTTTATGGAATTTGAAGGCGCATTCATAGCCTGGGCAGTTTCGCCAGACAAGCCTGGCTTCTCCATTGCCAAGCCGTTCGACGGCAAACCCGCCACCATCGGCAATGGTTGCATGACCGCGTTTGCAGTCGACTCGAAAGAGCAAGTGCATGCGATTTACGACAAAGCCCTGCAACTGGGTGGCAGCGATGAAGGCCCGGCAGGCCCGCGCAGCGACAATTTCTACGCCGGTTATTTCCGTGACCTGGACGGCAACAAGCTGAATGTGTTTTGCATGACTTGAGACCCAAGGAGCCTTCAAATCGTAACCCCGAATACAGGTCTGGTTGAAAATTATTGACACGCGGCTGGTTCAGAACCAGCCGCGTTTGCAACTTTCAGAGATGAATCCCGCCGCCGTTCAGGCTCCAGATGCTGAAGTTCAGCGCAAACGCAAAGCCCAACCACAATAGATAAGGCAGCATCAGCCAGGCGGCAGGTTTTGAGATCAGCGAAAAAGCCTTGATGCAAAGGATAACCAGGCCAATCAATACGGCCATTTCCACCATGGCCCAGCCGGTGCGCGTGAGGCCAAAAAACAGCCAGGTCCAGGCCGCATTGAAGCCAAGCTGCAGTAGCCACCAGGCCAGCGCGCCCAAACGCGCTTGCTGTCCGCTCTGCCACACTTTCCACATGGCCACGGCCATCAGTATGTAGAGGATGGACCAGGCAGGGCCGAACAGCCATGCGGGCGGCGCCCAGGCCGGCTTATTCACCAGCGCGTAATACTCACCTGCCGGAAACTGCGAGCCCAGCCAGGCTGCAACCACTACCAGGCCGAGGAAAACGGCCAATGAAACCATGCGCGACATACAAACCACTCCCAACCTTTGCGTGGACTTAAGGTTAACAAGCTTTAGCTTGATCTACTACGACCAGTGGCTTCGACTTCGACCGCGATGAACCGCCTCAACAGGCCGAGGCGATTTCGTTTAACAGAACTAATCGTCATTAGAATCTTCGCCCTAATATTTGAAAACCCTGAAGAAGGGGCCTAAAAATGGGGGGATTACCGCCCGGGAACATCCGGTCGGCCATCTGATTGAGGATCTGCGCCAGCTTGGCCGCGTGGTTCTGGCTGACGGCGAAGATGATTGATTTGCCGATCTCGCCGCTGACCGGATCGCGCAGGGCGTTTTCGAGGAAGGTCTTGCAGAAGAGCTGGTTGGTGGCATCGGCGAAAAAGCGTTTCTCGAACTCGCGCTGCTTGAAGGTCTGCTGCTGGTCCTCGCCGGTGTCGTCGGTGAACGAGACGACGAAGCCCTCTTCGGAGAGCAGTTGAGTCGTGATCCCGGTGCGAGCATCGACCACCGTGGGGTTGATCAGGTAGCCCTCTTTCACACCATCGAGCAGGGAATAGCGATAGGTCGGCTGGCTGTTCTCACAGCCGAAGGTGCGGTAGGTATCGAGCAGCAAGCGACGCTCGGCTTCGCGCGGGTCGCGCGTTCCCGGGTTCGAGCTGTCGAATCGCCGCAGGTAGTCGCGTGGCGTGGCGGTCAGGCCGAGCTTGTAGCCGATGAAGTAGTCGAAGACGGCGCGGGCGTTGCCGCCGATGGAGCGGTGCGCTTCATCGGAGATCACGAGATCGAAGTCGGTGGGTGAGAAGAGCTTCTGGTACTTGTTGTTGAAGAGCAGAGACTGCACGGTGGTGACGACAATCTCCGCACGGCGCCAGTCGTCGCGGTTCTCTTTGTAGATGACCGTCTGGAAGTCGGCGGACAGCAGCGCGGCGAAAGCCTTCTTGGCCTGGTCTTCCAGCTCGAGGCGGTCCACCAGGAACAGCACGCGCCGTACGTTGCCGGAGCGCAGGAAGAGCTTGATGACCGCGGCGGCGGCCAGGGTCTTGCCGGTGCCGGTGGCCATCTCGAACAGGAAGCGGTCCTGGCCTTCTCCGACTGCGGCCTGCAGGCTATGAATGGCTTTGAGCTGATAGGGCCGCAGGAAGCGGAGCTTGTTGGCCTGGATGTAGCCGGGGCGTTCCGCTTCGTTGCGCCACGCGGCCTCGGACTGATAGTTCGGGCGCTGCGTGAGGGCGATGTAGTCCTCGCCCACCTGCTCCGCGATCAGGCGCTGCGGATCGGGGGTGACTTTCTGGTAGCCGATGACCGAGTCGGGCGTTGGAAACGAGGTGATGACGTAGGGGTTGCCGCGCTCGAGATCCCAGAAGTAGTGCAGGTTGCCGTTGGAGAGAATGACGAAGCGGCAGTTCTGCGAGCGGGCGTACTTGCGGGCCTGTTCCTTGCCGACGAGTGGACTCTTGTTCTCGGCCTTGGCCTCGAGGACGATGAAGGGGAAGCCCTTGGCGTCGAGCAGGAGGAAGTCAACGAACCCTTTGCCGGTCTGCTCGAAGTTGTCGCCGAGCGCGGCCAGGTCGGTGGACTTGATGGTGATGCTGGGTTCGAGATGGATGTTGGCGGGTTGGTCGCCTTCAGGAAAGAACCGCCAGCCGCCTGCTTCGAGCAGCTTGTTGATCTTTATCCGGGCTGTGGCTTCCTTCTCGGACACTCAGGCGCCTCGTTCAGTGGTGGTCATCAAGCGGCATAACGTAAAAGTAAGGGGCTGCGAGCTTTTGCGCAGTCGCGCTTGACTGCCGGATTAGGGCAGTGCATTTTCAAGTACCTTTTCCTGAGCGTACATGTTGTCGAGTGTGGCTTCCATGAGCATGAGAATTTGCTGAAGATTTTGGAGTTCTTCAGTGCCATAGATGATGTTCTGCGGAATGGACGTATATCTTTGCCCCATAAATTCGTGGACATGGAGCTTAGCATCCATAACAGTGAGGTCGGAGTGAGCGTGAATTTGATCGCGAGAGGATACGATCCGTTCGTGAAGTGGTACATGCTCTTTCGGAATGAGCGATGTATCGAGCTTGAATTTTTTGTTGATGCCATGCGATAGCTTATACGGCTTGCAGTACTCGACCAGAGCAAAGCGAAAGGCTGGCCCAATGAGTGGGTTTTCGGCTTGCGTTTGAATCTTTTTCAGCAATCGCCAAGCATTATTAAGCCAAGTGATGCAAGACACGAAGTGAACGAAGTTTTCTTCTTGCTCAGTCATAAGGTGGCCCTAACTACAATTATGCAGCGCAGTACGCATTAAAAATGAAAAATGCTTGAGTTTTGATCATTACGATATTTAACCCCTTGTATTTACAATCATCTTGTTGAATATATTCGTTACCAAAATCGAGCAATTGGCTTTATAACAAGTTCGACTCCTACAGAAAGTGTAGTCGTTATCTGACAGATCAGCTTATTAATTGCTTCCAGTTTAACGAAATATGAAAATCACGAAAACGAGCTGAGTGTGCGCCTGCTGGATCGCGTTCGCGATGCCATTCGGCTATGGCGGGCCGGATTGGTCATCAGCAATTACCTGCTTACAGCCAGCCAGTTTCCAGGCAAAGCAAAGTTGCGCTAAAAGATCGGTTCAAAAAAATTCCCGCGGGAACGTCATTCGATATTGATGACGACTGATCAGAGCTTGGCCATTACCTCGCCAAGTGCATTCACCAGCACATCCGCATTCGCTTTCGAGAACACCATCGGCGGGCGGATCTTGACCACGTTGTCGTAGGGCCCGGTGGTGCTGAGCAGCACACCGGCTTCGCGCATGCCTTCGGCGATGCGGCTGGCGCGCTCGTGATCGGCCTCCAGGCTGCCGGCTTCACGCACAATTTCCAGGCCGTAGAACAGGCCTTTGCCACGCACATCACCGATGCAGCCGTATTGCCTGGCCAGCGAGCGCAGATTCTCAGCCAGATACTGGCCCGTATCGTGCACGTTCTGCAGGATGTTTTCCTGCTCGATTACATCCAGCACCGCAAGACCCACTGCGGCTGAAACGGGGTTGCCGCCAAAGGTGTTGAAGTAGTGGAATTTCTTTGAGAAAGCCTGGGCTATGGCGGGGGTGGTAACGACCGCAGCCACGGGATGGCCATCACCAATCGGCTTGCCCATGGTGACGATATCAGGGATCACGTCCGAATCTTCAAAGCCCCAGACACGGTCACCCAATCGGCACAGGCCCGATTGCACTTCGTCCGCCACACATAAACCACCGGCAGCCCTGACCTTGGCATAGGAATCGCGCAGATAGCCTTCAGGAGCGACCAACGCACCGTTGGAATCAAAAATATTGCAGGTCATAAACATCGCTGTGTCGTGACCGCGACTCTGCAATTTCGCAACCGCGTCATCGACCTTGCTCGCATATTTCGGCCCAAGGCCCGGTTCGCCATAACGAAAACTACCGCGAAAACCATTCGGCGATTCCGCAGTAGCCAGCCAGTCGGGCTGCTCGGACTCTGGATACTCGGCCGTGGACAACTCGGTAACGACAATGGAATTTCCGTGATAGGAATAATCGGAAACGATGGCGCCCATGTTGCCGCTAACGGTGCGGGCAATACGGAAAGCCAGATCGTTCGCTTCAGTACCGGTACACACAAACATGCATACCGACAGCTCGCCGGGCAGCGTTGCGCTCAAGCGCTCCGCGTAATTCACCACGTTCTCATGTAAATAGCGGGTATGCGTATTCAGCGTAGCAGCCTGTTTCGACAAGGCGGCCACCACGTAGGGATGACAGTGTCCCACCGAGGCGACATTGTTATAGCAGTCCAGATACTTCTTGCCAGCGGCATCGAACAGCCACACTCCTGCGCCTTTTACCAGGTGGACCGGCTCGCGGTAAAACAGCCGATAGGTAGGGCCCATGGCGTTCTCACGGCGTTGCAACAGAGTCTGTCCCGAAGTGTCGTTCTCAAGCATGTTTTACTGCCTCTTTCAATTGTTGGGTAAAATCCTGACGATCCAGTTTAGCCAGTTTTTGCAACAGGGCGATCACACCGGGCTGATCATCGGTGACGAAAGCCTGCGGTTGCGACTGATTGCGCCGCATGAATTCAAACAACTGCAACACCATGATCTGCCGCACCATCGCCAGATCCAGCAGCAAATCCAATTCTTCGTCATGCAACGGCGTAATGCGTTGATAACCTAGGGTGATTTGCATTGCAGCATTTACCGGGTCGGCAGCAGCTTCCATAAAATCCGACACACAGGTGACCAGATCGCAGATCAATGGCCCATAAATCATGTCGCCAAAGTCGATCACGCCGGTAAGCGCTTCGTTATGATCCTGGGCACGTAACAGATTGGCGCCATGCCCGTCCTGATGTATCACCTGCCAGCGCTGTGCTCGCAATTGCGGATAAACGGTGCTTTGCAGCCGCTCTAAAAATGGTTGTATCCAACTACCCAGGCTGGCTGGCAACAAGGCTTTGAGCTGCTCCGAAAACACCAGCCCATTGGTCATATTCCACGGCATGAAATGCCGCGTGGCCGAATGATCAAAACCCTGCAGGGCCTTTCCCAGGCGCGCTATAAAGCTGCCGAGATTCATCAAACCGGTGGCAGAAGGGAATGGCCCTTCCTGATAAGGCACACCAGGCAACCAGCTCATCAAACGACAGGCATGGCTGCCAACTGGGCTTTGCACCTGGCAGATCATTTGGCCATTGAGGCTGGGCAGCACCCGCGGCACTGGTAATTCTGAATCATGTTGCTCAATATACCGGAGCGCCTCTACCTGCATTTCAACCACATCAGCGGGTTCGTTCTGGCCCGATATCTTGAATACAAACTGGCGGCCATCAACGCAGCGAATGCGGTGGTTCTGATCGCGCTCGCCCGCCAGCGCTGAGAATTCACCCTGTACACCGTAGAGTTCCAGAGCCAGTCGCTTTATCTCATTCAGCGCGAAAGTCGGCGGCTCGAAGCGCAGATCTTTAATAGTCAATAGGCGCTCGGGGTTAAAGTCAGGAGCTTGCATTAAATCTGCTGCCCTCCTACGGTACGCCGGAAAGCATGCACCTCATGGCCCGCGTCTGGATGCCGTGGCACCAACCGCGCCAGCACCAGGGAACAGCCAGCGAGGCCAGCACCCGCCAGGAAAACTGCTGCTGGTGAAACCATCCACAACAAGCCAAAACTTACCGGAATAATCACGGCTGCGATGTGATTGATGGTAAATGCCACGCTCGCTGTGGATGCCATATCCGCCGGGTCGGCAATTTTCTTGAAGTAACTGCGTATCGCGATTGCCATGGCGTAAAAAATATGATCCAGCACAAACAGGATCGCGGCCATCCACGCCACTTCTACAAAAGCATAGGCCGTGAAAATGAATATCAACCCAAGGTACTCCACGGTTAGCGTCAGCCGTTCACCAAAGCGCGCAACGAATTGGCCAATGCGTGGTGCCAATAAAGTGTTGATGCTGTGATTCAGCAGATAGAGTAACGCGATTTCCGGCGCGGAATAGCCGAATTTCTCCACCATCAGGAAGGTGGCGAAGACCACAAAAATCTGCCGTCTGGCACCACTGAGAAACGTCAGGCCGTAGTACAACCAATAGCGGCGGCGCATCAACAGATGCTTGTGTTGCGGCACGGTTTGTTCATAACGGGGAAACAAACGCCAGGCCAATACCGCCACGACCATGGCAGCGCCCCCTGCCAGCACGTAGAGAAATACATAACCCAGGTTCAGCCACTCCAAGCACAGCCAAACCAGGGCAAAACCCAGCAGCGAGGCAAAGGAAGATGCTGCGGATATACGCCCCAACATCAGCGGTGTGCGCGCGGTATCAAACCACTGCAAGGTCAGCGATTGCTGCACCGTGTAGAAATAATGAAAGCCGGTCGACATCAGCACGGTGGTGAAATAAAGACCGTACTCAGTTGGCAAAAACCCCGTCAGCGAAACCCCCAGGCCCAGCAACAACAAGGCGATCAGTGCGAAAGTCTGTTCCTTGATCACCAGCAGAACAAACACGGTGGTAAAGGCCAGGAAGCCCGGTACCTCACGCAGGCTTTGCAGGATACCGATCTCCCTGCCGGTGAATGCTGCCTGCTCGATTACAAAATTATTCAGCAGCACATCCCACACCGCAAAAGACAGCGCTGCCGCAGCGGAAGTGAGTAGGAGAAAGGTTTCTGCCTGGTACGCGCGAGTTTTCATAGGCCTGATGTTCTCGCGAACCCGGTTTCATCGCGAAGCCGGGATTGCACCACAGGGCAGCGACCTTAGCAACTAGCGAAGCTGGTTTTGGAGTCAGAGTGGCACAGGCTAATTGGTATTGGCTATTCGTTTGATTGTGAAAATCAATTTCAACTATTGCCAACAGGTGGCTATAGTGTCGCTGAGAATTTCTCCCGGTCGGTCTGGCCGGCATTAAGCAAAGCGCTTATTCTTTACTGTCATAATTTTCACGGAGGTATCTAGAACATGTCACTGAAAGGCTCCAAAACCGAACAGAACCTGAAAGATGCATTTGCAGGTGAATCCCAAGCCAATCGTCGCTACCTTTACTTTGCCCAGCGTGCGGATGTTGAAGGCTACAACGACGTGGCGTCTGTATTCCGCTCCACTGCTGAAGGTGAAACCGGCCACGCACATGGCCACCTGGAATATCTGCAAGAAAGCGGCGACCCGGCTACCGGCCTGCCCATAGGCCCAACGGCCGATAATCTTAAAGCTGCCATTGCCGGTGAAACCCACGAGTACACCGATATGTATCCTGGCATGGCGCGTTCAGCGCGCGACGAAGGTTTCGATGAAATTGCCGATTGGTTCGAAACCCTGGGCAAAGCAGAGCGTTCGCACGCCAATCGTTTCCAGAGAGCCCTGGACGAAATGGACTGATTGTCCGTCGGCTTAATTTGACAGACCCATGGTAACCAACCCGGAAAATCTCCGGGTTGGCACCTGATTCGCTGGCACTGACTCGTTAACGCAGCCTCGTTAACGCTAATTCTTGGCATCCATTAGAGAAAGCAAAATGCGCGAAGGCAGTCTTGACGCCCCTACCCGCCACGCTTTGGGCTGGCAGGAAAAGGAGTTCTACGAAGAAAAACCGCTTTTTGAAGAACTGGAGCGGGTCTACAACATCTGCCACGGCTGCCGCCGTTGCGTCTCTTTGTGCGATGCCTTTCCGACCCTGTTCGATCTGGTGGATGAATCCAGCACCATGGAAGTCGATGGCATAGCCAAAGTCGATTACATGCAGGTGGTCGATCAGTGCTATCTCTGCGACCTCTGTTACCAAACCAAGTGCCCTTATGTACCGCCACATGAATGGAATGTGGATTTCCCCCACCTGATGCTGCGCGCCAAGGCCATCCAGTTTGAAAAAGGCGAGCGCAAGCTCAGCCATAAGTTACTCAGCAATACCAAAATTCAAGGCAAGGTTGGCAGCCTGCCGGTGGTATCCAATGCCATCAATGCGGCCAACAAAAGCCCCACCTTGCGCAAAATTCTGGAAAAAACCCTGGACCTGGACCGGCGCGCGCATTTGCCGGAATTTCATTCAGACACCCTGCGCAAGCGTGACAAAAGCCGCAAACCGCTGGCTGCCGAGGCCGTTGCCGCCGGCCCTACCCAAGGCAAGGTGGCTTTGTTTGCCACCTGTTACTGCAACGTCAACACACCCGACATTGCGGCTGACCTGATCAGTGTTTTCGAGCACAACCAGATTCCGGTGCGACTGACCGACAAGGAAGAATGCTGTGGCATGCCCAAGCTGGAACAGGGTGATCTGAAAACCGTCGACAAGTACCGCAAGACCAATATCCCCGAACTGGTGCGATTGATTGACGAAGGTTGGGATATCGTCGCCGCCATTCCTTCATGCGTGCTGATGTACAAGCAGGAGCTGCCCTTGATGTATCCCGATGACCCGGACGTACAGAAGGTCAAAGCGAATATCTACGATCCGTTTGAGTACCTGGTGCACCGCCACAAGGCGGGGTTACTCAAAACCGACTTCAAAACCGAATTGGGCAAAGTGGCCTGGCATGTACCGTGTCACCAGCGGGTGCAGAACATCGGCCCCAAAACCAAAGACGTGCTGGCACTGGTTCCCGGTACCGAAATCCAGGTGATCGAGCGCTGTTCCGGCCATGACGGCACCTACGGCGTGCGTGTAGACACCTGGGAAAAATCGCAGAAAATCGCCAAACCGGTGATTGCCCGGGTAGCCAAAGCCGAAGCAGATTACCTGGTGTCAGACTGCCCCATGGCCGCCACCCAGATTGCCGATGGCCTTGAGCTGAAGCATGGCGAAACCAATCCACTCAGTCTTTTGCGCAAAGCCTACGGAATTTAATAGGGAATATGCACACCATGAAGCCATTCACTCAAGCAGATTTGATGAGCCTGGAACAGTACGCTGAACAGCGGCCAACGTTCCGCCAGCGCGTGCTGGAGCACAAGAAGCCGCGCCGGGTAGACATCGGACCCAATTTCACACTCTATTTCGAAGATCGACTGACTGTTCAGTATCAGATCCAGGAAATGCTGCGTATCGAGAAGGTGATTGAAGCTGCAGGCATCGAGGATGAGCTGGCGGCTTATAACCCACTGCTTCCGAATGGCAACAACCTTAAATGCACTGCCATGTTTGAATTTACCGAGGTCGATGAGCGGCGCCGCAAGCTGGCGGATTTGCGCGGTGTGGAAGATCGGGTGTGGTTGCAGGTCGAGGGTTTTGACCGGGTTTTTGCCATTGCCAACGAAGATCTAAAACGCTCCAATGATGACAAGACCTCGGCCATACATTTCATGCGCTTTGAATTGAATGACGAAATGATTCAGTCGCTGGCAAGTGGCTCCGGCATGGCCATGGGCGTGAATCATGACCTCTATCGCCACAGTGTTAACTTATCCAGGCAAAACCTCGATGCATTGCTGGCAGATCTGGAAACGGGCTCGACCGCCAAAGCTTAATTCAGCTCGCGGCTTACGCCTGGCAGCGCGCTTTGTTACGATGCCTCACTATCTTTGCCGGAGGCAGCAGCTCAGTGCTGCATCAATGACATTGTCGCGACCACAACTTTTTTTGCAGCTCGCAACGCTGGTTGTCTTACAGCTGTTCTGTTCGGCTGCCCTGGCTGCCGACCAGACTGAGCTTCAGCTTAAACTGGTTGAGCAGCGGATCACCACGCTGCAGCAACAAGGCGCAACTGCCGAGGACAGCGCCACCCTGCGGGCCTATCGGGAAACCCTGAACTGGTTGCGGGAAGCCCAAAACTTTGCGCAGTTGACTGAACAGTTCCAGCAGGAAATCAGCTCTGCACCACAAGACGAAGCCGCAGTAATTGCACGGGCACAAACTGCTTCGAGGCCGATACTTCCGGATATGGAGAAGCTGGAACGCCTGAGCTGGGCAAAATTGAATGATCTGGCCAGCGAACTTCGCGATGCTTCACAGAGTCTGGTCAACAAGCGTGAATCACTGGATCAGCAAATAGCCGCTGAAGCCAGCAACTCAGACAGCATTCGCACGCGCCTCAATAGCATTGATATTGAGGCCTCTGCACTACCTCAGAGTCATGCGCGTTTTGAAATGGGCGGAGCTCCGACCCAGTTTGAGGCATCCCAATGGCAACTCGCCGCACACCACCGCGCCCTGGACGCTGAACGCCGCGCGCTCAATGCGCAGCTAACCAATCAGCCGGCGCGCAGCCGCATGCGCCGGGCCGAGCGGGATGAACTGGTTCGCAACATCGGAACAATTCAACAGGAACTTGGCTCGGTGGAGCCCTTACTGGCCAGCAAGCGACCCGCTCTGGCTGACCAGACCCTGCAGCAGATACCGCCTGACACACCAGGCTACGAAATGTTGCAAAGTCTGGCCAGGGAAAATGCTGCACTGACCGATCATCGTAGCCAGCTGGCCACCGATTACAGCCGTGCAGATGCCGAAAAAGCCCGCACCGACGGCCAGCTGTTCGAGCTGATAGAGCATTACAATTCAGCACGGCGGCTGGTTGAATCTGGCGGCAGAGCATCGGTATATGGCCCATACCTGATGAACTATTTCATGCGCCTGGACCAATACCATCCACCCGCCTACAAACTCAGGCAAAGCAATAGCATCAGTGAGATCGTAGTTGACCGTGCGCGGCACGAGCAACAGCTGAGTGAGTTGCTCGACAGCGAGCAATTCATCCAGGCGCAAGCGGAAGCCCGGTCCATTTCACAGCCGCTTTCGAGCAGCGTAAAGAAATCAGCCAAGCAACTGGTGCAAGACCGCCGCAAATTACTCACTGATCTTATGATCAGCGAAACCGAACTGGTGCAACTGTTGGGCAAGGTCGATATCAGCTATGAGCAGTTGGACTCACTGGCTAAAGAGTTCAAGGCCTTTCTTATTGGGCACATATTGTGGGTACGCAGTCACCTGCCCATGGATCGTAATTTCTTCAAACAGGTGATGCAGGACATACATCAAGCCAGAGAATCGTTACAGAGTTCATGGGCGTTCAGTGGCAGGAGTCTTGCCATCGTTGCCCTATTGGCCGGATTGATTTTGTTGTTGTTAAGACGGCGCATGTGGCGGCGGGTGGAAAGCATCAATTCCCGTATCGGCAAACCCCGCAATGATTCCATCACTTATTCGCTGGCAACCCTGTTACTAACACTGCTGCGCAGCGCCGCCATTCCTTTGATCATGGCGGGCATTGCCCTGAGTATCGACAATTCCCAACAGGGCGTGCTACAGCCCTTGGCGCTGGCTCTGTTGTTCGCGTCCGGTGGAGTGATGGCAGCCTTTTTCCTGCGCGACGCCACCGCATCCGCTGGTATCTGCAGAGTTCACTTCGATTGGCCAGAAAATCGCTGCAACGCCGTAACCTCCTTGATGACCTGGACTCTGGTTCGCCTGATGCCCGTGGTTATCATCGCGAGTTTTCTGGTACATTCGGAGCAGAACACGCCGCATGCCGTATTGGGCCGATTGTTCTTGTGTGTCGTGGCCATCATGGTGGCGCTGAAAATCATGCGCATGCTGGTCCGCCAACGCCAGCTACAACCCGTCAAGGGTTTCCCACCCTGGATGCAGGACAGCGTGGTGATTAGTCTGACGGGCTTTCTCCTAATCATCGTATTGAGCGGTTTCCTGCTACCAGCCCGCATTATTTATTCCAGCTCGGCCATTTCTGCACTGGCTTTTGTGGTCCTGCTTTTCACGCGCGAATTGCTGATGCGCTGGTTATTGGTAACGCGCCGGCGAATCCGCTTCCAGCAATTGGTGGCTAACCAGCCCGGCTCAGAAGGTGAAGAAAAAGCCGACAAGGAGGCCAGGCAAGCCAGCCTTGGCGATATCAGCGATTCAACCGCACAACTCATCAAATCACTGGTGTATGCATCGGGTTTGCTGATCGTGATCATGATTTGGAAGCCGTTGATGCCTGCCATTCAAGGGCTGCAACGCTTCAGCTTGTGGACCGTCAATCAAACCGTCAATGACGTACAGATTCAAACCCAGATTACGCTGGCAACCATGGTCCTGGCCGTCATTATTTTCATCACGACCTTTTATGCGGCAAGGCGGCTGCCTGCACTGATCGAGCTGATCATGCGCAGCAGCGGCAAATCCACGCCAGCCACCCGCTACACCGTCTCAACCATCACCAATTACGTGATCATTGCCATCGGCACCATGGTGTTCTTTTCCACTTTGAAAATGAGCTGGTCGCAATTGCAGTGGCTGGTCGCGGCACTTGGCGTTGGTATTGGCTTCGGTTTGCAGGAGATCGTTGCCAACTTCATCAGTGGTCTGATTATCCTGTTTGAACGGCCGATACGGGTGGGTGATGTGGTTACCGTTGGCGAAAGCTCAGGTACTGTGACCCGAATCCAGATCCGTGCTACCACCATACGCGACTGGGATGGCAAGGAACTGCTGGTGCCCAACAAGGAATTCATCACCGGCCGTTTGCTCAACTGGACCTTGTCCGATACCACGACTCGAATTGTCATCGAAGTCGGAATCGCCTATGGCAGTGATGTCAACAAAGCCATGCAAATACTCAACGACGTCGTGACGGCACACCCAGCCGTGGTGGCAGACCCGCGGCCCAATATTCTCTTTACCCAGTTTGGCGACAATGCGCTGCAACTATCGGCACGATGCTTTCTGTCCGACCCGGAAGATCGCTTGCTACGTGTGAGTGAATTGCACCAGCAAATTTATACCGCCTTCAACGATGCTGGTATCGTGATTGCCTTCCCGCAACTGGATGTGCATATGGATCCGGACTTACCGCTTACAGTCCGGCTACAACAGGAATCCGCGCAACCCGCCAACTCCTGAGTGACTTTTTCCGGTCTCGCAGTTGACATTTCTACGCTTGCGGATAGACTTGCTTGTCGCTAACAAGTTTATTTTCAGGAATGCCACAAGCCAGTCAAGACATCATCGATTCCCCGCGTACCCAGGCCGAACGCACGGCTCTGGCCGCTTCCAGCATGATTGATGCGGCCATCGCATTGCTCAATTCCCAGGGTATTGAAGGCGCTACTTTGAAGGCCATAGGCGAATCTGCTGGCTACAGCCGGGGGCTGGCAACGCATCATTTCGGCAGCAAGGCGGGTCTTTTCAGACAGTTGTTGCGCCAGGTTCACGCCGATTTCATCGACGATCTGCATACTCGCGCAGGTGATTTGACCGGGATTGCTGCCTTGAAAGTAGCCAACGAAACTCATCGCGACTGGGTGCTAAGGCATCCGGACCGTCTAAAGGCTATGTACATTTTGTGGTTCGGTTCGCTGGACCCTGGCTCTGAGTTCAAACCCAACGTGGCACGCTTTATGGAGCGACAGCGCGAAACCATGGCGGGCTGGATACGCGGTGGTCAGCAAGCCGGTGAAATATCCGCCGGAATCGATGCCAACCGCATGGCCATGCAGTTCTACGCCAGCCTGATCGGCATCAACCACCAATGGCTGGTCGATCCGGGGCTGGACCTGAATGAGGCCTACCGGGATATGAAACAGAACATGCTGCTGCTGTTGCAGCAGGCGCCCACCTGACACGAAACTGCTGAAACGAAATTTTTGCCACCAGCTATCCCGCGAGGGAGTTTAAAAGGAACTACCATGACCGACGCATTTATATTTGACCACGTACGCTCACCCCGCGGGCGCGGCCGACCGAATGGTTCTTTGCATGGCATAACGCCCATCAACCTGGCCAGCCAGGTGCTGTCCTCGTTGCGCGATCGCAGTGCACTGGATAGCGCTATTCTGGACGACGTGGTTTTGGGTTGTGTTATGCCCGTGGGTGAACAGGGTTCTGATATTGCCCGCGTTGCGGCACTGAATGCGGGTTTCGCGCAAACCGTGCCGGGCAAACAACTGAACCGCTTCTGCGCCTCGGGGCTGGAGGCCGTCAATACCGCAGCGGCGCAGATCATGTCCGGCCAATCCGACGCGGTCATTGGTGGCGGCGTGGAATCGATGTCACGTGTACCCATGGGCTCCGATGGCGGCGCTATGGCCACCGACCCGCAAGTGGCTTACGACACCTATTTCGTACCTCAGGGCATCGGTGCCGATTTGATTGCCACTAAATACGGTTTTTCGCGTGAAGACCTGGATGCCTATGCATTGGAAAGCCAAAAGCGTGCAGCGCATGCCTGGCAGAACGGTTACTTCAGAAATTCGATCGCACCCATTTACAACCACGTGGGTGAAGTGGCACTGGACCACGACGAACACATGCGTCCCGACTCTACGCTGGAAAGTCTGGGCAGTCTCAAGCCCGCTTTCACCATTCCCGGCGAACAGGCTGGTTTCGACGCGGTTGCCCTGCAGCGCTACCCGGAAGTTGAATACATCGACCACCGTCACACGGCAGCAAATTCCAGTGGCATCGTGGATGGTGCGGCAACCGTGTTGTTGGGCAATGCTGAAGCAGGCAAGCGCATGGGCTTGAAACCTCGTGCTCGCATACGCGCTTTCTCCTCAACCGGTTCCGAACCCACCATTATGCTGACCGGCCCGGCACCGGCAACTGAAAAAGTCCTGAAACGTGCTGGCATGACGACCGCTGATATCGATCTTTTCGAATTAAACGAGGCCTTTGCCGCCGTGGTGCTGCGTTATATGCAGCAGCTCAATATTGCACACGACAAGATCAACGTGAATGGCGGCGCCATTGCCATGGGCCATCCGCTGGGGGCCACCGGTGCCATGATACTGGGAACCGTGCTGGACGAACTGGAACGACGCAACCTGGGCACTGCCCTGGTAACCCTCTGTGTCGGTGCCGGCATGGGCACAGCCACCATTATCGAGCGTGTATAGATACATCACCAAAGCACAAAACTAAGCATAAAAGTCAAGCACGCCAGCTACCGAACAGAACAGCAGAACAGAGACACCCAATATGACGACTACCATTCAATACATTGTCGATAACGACGGCATTGCCCTGCTAACCATTGACTTGCCGGGCCAGTCCATGAACGTGCTGACGCCGGAACTGGCGACCGATCTGGACAGCCTGATTGATAAAGTGGCGGGCGATGATGCCGTCAAAGGTGCGGTAATCACTTCAGCAAAGAAAACGTTTTTTGCCGGTGCCGATATCAAGGACATGGTCAACGCCTATGACAGAGGTGTGACTGAAAAGCAGGCCGCTGACTTCAGCCGCGATTTCAATCACCGGCTGCGCAAACTGGAGACCAGCGGCAAACCCTTCGCCGTGGCCATCAATGGTCTGGCCCTGGGTGCCGGATTTGAAATCTGCCTGGCCTGCCACTACCGGGTTCTGGCCAACGATACCGGTGCGGTATTGGGCTTTCCCGAGGTCAATATCGGTCTTTTGCCCGGTGCCGGTGGTACGCAACGCACACCTCGGTTGATCGGCGTTGAGGCCACCCTGCCGATAATTCTGCAATGCATCAATCAAACTCCGGATCAGGCTCTGGCGTTGGGCCTGGTTCACGAACTGGCCCCCGTGGCTGAGATCGTCGAACGTGCGCGCCAGTGGATTCTGGCCAAGGGTGATGCCCAGGAGAAAGCACTACAACCCTGGGACAAAAAGGGCTACCGCGTTCCCGGTGGTGCCGGTGCGATGACACCCAAGAATGCCCAGAACTACATGGTCGGCACCGCACTGCTGGCCGGCAAAACCCAGCACAACTATCCGGCACCGATTGCGGCACTTTCAGCCATCTATGAAGGCTGCATCGTTCCTATCGATATGGGCCTCGATATCGAATCACAGTACTTTGGTAAATTGCTCGCTGGCCCGGTGGCACGCAACTTAATGCGCACCCTGTTTGTGAACAAGACTGCCGCTGATAAGCTTGTGCGCCGTCCGCAGGGTGTTGAAAAGTCCACCGTCAAAAAGCTCGGGATTTTGGGTGCGGGCATGATGGGTGCAGGCATTGCCTATGTCTCAGCCAAGGCTGGTATGGAAGTGATTTTGCTGGATACCGACCAGAGCAGTGCGGAGAAAGGCAAAGCCTACTCCACCAGCCTGTTGGACAAAGCGATTGCGCGCGGCAAATCCACCGAAGCCAAAAAAGAAGCCTTACTCAGCCTGATCACGCCCAGCACCGATTATGCGGCGCTGGAAGGCTGTGACCTGATCATCGAGGCCGTGTTTGAAAATGTTCAGATCAAGGCTGATGTCACAGCCAAAACCGAAGCCGTGATTCCCGCGACGGCGATTTTTGCCAGCAACACCTCAACCCTGCCCATCACCGGGCTGGCTAAGGCTTCAAAACGTCCGGAATCCTTTATCGGCATCCACTTCTTCTCACCGGTAGACAAAATGCCATTGGTGGAAGTCATCGTCGGCGAGAAAACTTCTGATGAGGCCATTGCACGCAGTCTGGATTACATTCAGCAGATTCGTAAAACGCCCATCGTGGTGAACGACAGTCGCGGCTTTTTCACCAGTCGCGTATTCGGCACCTTTACCAGCGAAGGTATTCGCATGTTGGCCGAAGGCGTTAATCCGGCACTGATTGAGAACGCTGCCAAAATGGCCGGCATGCCGGTTGGGCCGCTGGCCGTGAGTGACGAAGTCAGCCTGGAGCTGGGTTGGAAAGTGGGTATCGCCACTGCTGAAGCACTGGGCATTCCCTACCCTGCCGATCCTTCGCAGGAAGTCACGCTTAAGATGGTCAAGGAATTGGATCGCAAGGGCAAGCGCTATGGCAAAGGATTCTATGACTATCCTGAGTATGCGAAGAAACAGCTTTGGCCTGGCCTGGCCGAGCATTTCCCCGTAGCCAAAGAGCAGCCAGCAGTCGAACTCGTCGAGCAGCGTCTGTTGTATATCCAGGCACTGGAATCCGCCCGTTGCCTGGAAGAAGGTGTACTAAGCCATGCTGAAGATGGCGACATTGGGTCCATTTTCGGTATTGGCTTTCCGGCCTGGACCGGCGGTGCGCTGTCCTATATCGACACCATGGAAATTCAGAAATTTGTCGCGGATTGCGATCGCCTGACTGAGCAATACGGTGATCGCTTTAAAGTATCGGACTGGCTGCGCGAGCGCGCTGAATCCGCTGAAGCTTTCTACCCTGCGCCTAAAGCCGCAGCCTGAACGGAGAACCCGCAAGAAAATGGCTATGCAAAGACTGATTTTCGAGGAAGAACATGAACTGTTTCGCGACCAGGTGCGCCGCTTTATGCAGGCGGAGTATGCGCCGCATGTAGAGCGTTGGCGCGAGCAAGGTTGTTGCGACAAGGAGGCTTTTCTCAAGGCCGGTGAACAAGGCTTGTTGTTCATGTGGGCCGATGAAAAATACGGCGGTCTGGGCATGAAAGATTTTCGCTTCGAGTTGATTGTGGCTGAAGAAACCATTCGCCATGCTGATCCCGGACTGTTCCTTTCTCTGCACAGCCGCCTGGTTGGGCCCTACATCAACGAGTTAGGCACCGAGGCGCTGAAGGAAAAACTGATTCCCAAGTGTATTACCGGTGAAGCCATCCTCGGCATAGCCATGACCGAGCCTGGCGCCGGCAGCGATGTATCCGGCATCAAAACCCGTGCTGTGCGCGACGGTGATGATTGGGTTATCAACGGCAGCAAGATCTACATTTCCAACGGCATCAACGGCACTCACTTCGTGGTGGCTGCCCGCACGGTACCGGACAAGCGCCATGGCCTGGGCCTGTTCGTAGTCGCAGCGGATATGCCCGGCTTCAGTCGCGGCCGTAATCTCAAAAAGATGGGCCTTAAAGCGCAAGACACTGCAGAGTTGTTTTTCGAGAATGTCCGCGTACCCGCCGAGAATGTACTGGGCGACCCGGAACGGGGCTTCTACAGCCTGATGCACTTCCTGGCCGAGGAGCGCTTGATCAGCGGCAGCCAGTCGCTATGCCATGCGCAAGTAGCCTTTGATATCACCATGCCTTACATTCTCGAGCGGAAAGCCTTTGGCCGGCCCATCGCCGCTTTCCAGAACACCCGTTTCAAGATGGCAGAATTACGTACCCAGTTGGATATAGCGCAAACCTTTACCGACCAGTGTGTACTGCTGCACAACGAAGGCAAATTAACCGCTGAACTGGCTGCCGAGCTCAAATACCACAACACCGAAGTGGAATCCAAGGTGATGGACGAGTGCGTGCAATTACACGGCGGCGCGGGTTACATGGATGAATACCGCATCTCACACATGTTCACCGATGCCCGCGTTTCACGTATTTATGCGGGCAGCACCGAGATCATGAAAGAAATCATTGCCCGCAGCATTGGGCTGGACGAGCGGGAGCTGATGCGGGGTTGATCTTTGTAAAAGTTGCATGATCAACGGTCGAAGTTACAAAACTTTTGCGGCCCACAAATTCCACTGCCTCTCATACCCCGCTTAAACACTGACTTTCAGCGCCATCATCGTATCGGCACGCATATTGCATCTTTAATTCTTGCAACGGACGTACAGCGAACTAATCGCAATCGCCCCTGCACTCAACTGCAAAACAGGAGAACGCAATATGAACTGGGACCAAGTGAAAGGTAATTGGAAGCAAATCAAAGGTAAGGCGCAACAGAAGTGGGGCGACCTCACCGATGATGAGCTCGACAAGATTGAAGGTAGTCGCAAAGAACTGGCTGGCAAAATTCAGGAACGCTACGGCAAGACTCGCGAAGTCGCTGAACGCGAAGTCGACGAATGGCAGCGCACCCTGTAAGGCTTGTTGGGTTGCGTTGACTGCAGCTCATCAAAAAACCGGCCCGCGGAAGTTCTCCACGGGTCGTGTCTTTTTTGGGTTTTGGGTTCAAATCAAGCAAAAGCTGAACGATTTGCTAATATAGACATCAGTTTTATACTAGGGACATCACATGATGATACGTACCCGTTCTATATCTCAGTTGCTTGCCTGTGCTCGATATCCGTGTGCTTGATCACTTTGTGATCGCGGGTGCAGAAACGGTGAGTTTTGCGGAACGAGGTATGTTGTGACACATGGCCACCTTTCGAGGTGGCCTGCTTTTTACAGCGACAAATACTTGGTGAAAACTACTAGGGCGTCAAGTGAATCCAATGTGAGTGCTTGGTGGCTATGCCGCTTATCGAAGTCGTTTCGTAAACCTTCACAGGAGGTCAGATCCCGCGCATACCGCCGCCGTCCAGACGCAGCACACGCAAGGGTGTCAGCTACTCCAAGGGGGTCTCAAGGATAGAAACAAGTGGGAACAAACAATTGGGGACAGACCACGGTTCCCGCGCTCATATCTTCTGCACGCCTTCACCATACTTCGCCACTTTCTTGTCCGCTGTAAGCAGCAACAATCCCTCCACTCGCGCCTGCGCCACAAGGATGCGGTCGAATGGGTCTTTATGCAGGGCGGGCAATTCGTTTACCGCGACGGTGTGCTCGCTGGTAATGGGGAGTTCGCGGTAGCCGTTCACCAGCAACATGCGCCATAAGCGGCGCGCGTCGACCTTGAAGCCGGATCGAGCAAGACTGCTTTTGATGGAGATTTCCCACAGGCTGGCGGCACTGAACACGAGTTGGTTGGCGGAGTCGAGAAGCAGGGTGCGCGCTTTAGCCGAGAGACGCTGCGGTTCGCTCGCTGCCCACAGCAGAACATGGGTGTCGAGCAACAGAGTCAAGCTGATTTTCCTTCGAACAGATTTGCGATGTGGTCGCTGCCCATCTGGTCGAAGTCATCGGGTACGGTAATCTCTCCCGCCATAAACCCCAGTCTGCCGGCAGTGCCTGTTTCCGCCTTACCCAAGGGGATGACCTTGACCATCGGCTTGCCAGCTTTGGCGATGATGAATGATTCACCCTGCGCAGCCTGCTCGACCAGCTTGGAAAGCTGGGTTTTCGCTTCGTGGATGTTGACGGTAAGCATGTTGGCCTCTTAGTAAACTAATGTTAGTTAGTTTAAACCAATTAAGCGGGAGAGCAAGACCTTCTCCCCTACTTTCAGCGCCAAATCTACGCTATTGACGAAGTGGCTGCCGGGCAGCACAGAGATCATGAAAGAAATCATTGCCCGCAGCATTGGGCTGGATGAGCGGGAGCTGATGCAGGGTTAAGTGACGCAAACGCTTCGTTCATCTTTCAAAAGTGGATGGAGCTGATAAATTTCCTTTAATTGGCTCCATCTCCTTTTATTTGAACTGGCCATGCAATCAACTGTGCTGCTTGCGGGCGTAATCTTCCACCTGGCGCCAGACCCGCAGCAGATTCCCACCGAGTATGGCAACCAACTGCTCCTCGGTATAACCGCGACGCAGCAGTTCGGCAATCAAGGCTGGGTAGGTGGCAACGCTTTGCAAACCGGTCGGCAGGCTATCACCCACGCCGTCAAAATCGGAACCGATGCCAACGTACTCGAATCCAGCGAGTTTGACTACATGATCAATGTGATCAGCAACATCTGAAATACTGGCGCGAGGGAAATCATATTCTTGCCAATAGTTCCTGGCCCAGGCCGTTGTCTCTTCACCCTCAGCGCTGTTGCCCGTTTCTTCCAGCCAGGCAGTGCGCGCCACGGCCATTACTGCATACCATTCATTGGTTTCGGCTTGCAGAAAACTGGAGCCGAAATTGATTTGAATAACGCCGCCATTCTTGGCCAGCGCCTGAATCATTTCATCGCTCATATTGCGCTCGAAACCCGGGGTGAAATACCGCACCGACGAGTGTGAAGCTATGACCGGCACTTTGGAGATTTCCACCGCCTGATAAAAGGCTTCGTCTGACACGTGGGAAATATCCACCATCATGCCGAGCCGGTTCATTTCTGCCACAACCTCTTTGCCGAACGGGCTGAGGCCATTCCACTGACGGTTCTTGTCATAGGAAGAATCCGAAATGTGGTTGCTCAGGCCATGAGCTAAGGTGATGTAACGGATGCCACGGTCATAAAAAAACTGCAGGTTCTTTAGCTCGCCTTCAACGGGTGAACCGTTCTCCATGCCCAGAGCCAGGCCAATCTTGCCGGCGGCTTTGGCCGCCAACGCATCAGTCGGATTGCGAACGATGACAAATTTATTTGGTGCCCGGCCCACCAACGCTTCCATGCTGTCGATCAGTTCGTTGGCTAACTGGTAACCACCGCCGTCGGCTTCCATGGACGCAGGCGTATAAATGGACATAAAGGGCAGATTCAAACCACCTTCTACAGCCCTGGGAAAATCAAAATTTCCATCAACTGTTGCCTGGCTGACATCGGCCCAGCCTTCGTGCAAACGAGTCGGCACATCGACGTGCGTATCGATGATCATGGCGCTGTGGGCCAGAGCCATTGCTTGCGCGTATTGTTCGTCCGTGGGCTCGTCCGTGGGTTCGGCCGTGAGTTCAGGTGTTGGTATCGGTGCTGCCGTGTTGGTTTCAGCGCAGGCGGAAAGGCAGGTCAGGCCCAGCAAAGCGCCGGCCAGGAATCTAGAAATTCGCATAAAAAGCTCCGTGTAGTAACGGGTAGGCATGAACGGGCAGGTGTCAGCGCGCAGGCTAAAGTTTTAGCTTATACCGCAGCTTAAGACTGAACCCAGGAATCATTCTGACCGTCTGGCTGGATGTCGTAATCCACCATGCGGTCACCATCAAAAATCCAGCGCGTCTGGAAACGCTCGCCCCGTATCATCATGGGCAACCAGAGGCGGTCATCTTCCCACATCTGTTCGTAAGGAATTTCAGCCACCTTAACCCACAAAGGCCTGGCTTCCGGGGTTTCAACCGGGGTGCCAGAAAAATCGCGGGTGCGATAAACATGCACGTGAATGGAATAGCCATCGACAAACTGGAAGCGGTGCTCACCACAAAACTCCAGATTGCTCACGGTAATGCCCAGCTCTTCCTGACATTCACGCACAGCGCATTGTTCCGGAGTTTCGCCCGCTTCGACTTTGCCACCAGGGCCATTAACTTTACCTTTGCCCAGGCCGGTCTTTTTGTCGATAAGCAGGATTTCATCTGCGCGCAGCACAAACACCAGCGTGGCTGGGTCTTTGGCCTTCCAACTGGACCAGTCCAGGTCCGCCAGGCTGTTCATTACGGCATTCACCAACGACCGATCAGCCCAAAGTTAATGAGCTCAGGTGTAAACAACCCAGGTTCAATCAGCCCAATATTAAACAACATGAACTTTACAGAATTTCAGTTTACCCACCTGCAGAACACCCTCGAATCCCGCCGGGAGTTGTAGCCCACGGTCGTTGACTTTTTCCCCATCAATGCGCACCCCGCCCTGCTTGATCATTCGAAAAGCGTCGGAATTGCTGGCGGTTAAACCACATTGCGTCAATGCCGCGGCAATACCCATGCCCTCACCGCCGGTTTCCAGTGTGCGTTCGGGAATGTCTTCCGGCATGGCGCCGCCCTGGAAACGTGAAATGAATTCTTCATGCGCCGCTGTTGCCGCGGCCTTGTCATGGAAGCGCGTCACGATTTCCTCGCACAGCAGAAACTTGATATCGCGCGGATTCTTGCCGTCGGCCGCCGCCTGCTTCAAAGCTTCGATATCAGCATTACTGCGAAAACTGAGCAATTCAAAATAGCGCCACATCAGGTCATCGGAAATCGACATCAGCTTGCCGAACATTTCGCCCGGCGGCTCGGTAATCCCAATGTAGTTGCCCAGCGACTTGGACATCTTCTGCACTCCGTCCAGCCCTTCCAACAAGGGCAAGGTGATGATCACCTGTGGCGCCTGGCCATATTGCTGCTGCATATGGCGACCCACATGCAGATTGAACTTCTGGTCGGTGCCGCCCATCTCGACATCGCATTTCAGCGCAACTGAATCGTACGCCTGCGATAAGGGATACAGAAACTCATGCACCGCAATCGGCTGGTTTTCGCGAAAGCGCTGTTCAAAATCATCGCGCTCCAGCATGCGCGCCACGGTGTACTTGGCAGCCAGCTTGATCATGCCAGCAGCACCCAATTCACTGAACCATTCATTATTGAAACGAACTTCGGTTTTCTCGCGGTCCAGAACTTTGAAAACCTGTTCGGCATAAGTCTCCGCATTGGCCTTGATCTCTTCTTCGGTCAAAGGCTTGCGGGTGACGTTTTTGCCGGTGGGATCGCCGATCATGCCGGTGAAATCACCGATCAGGAAAATGGCGGTATGGCCAAGGTCCTGAAACTGCCGCATTTTGTTGATGATAACCGTATGTCCCAGATGCAAGTCCGAGGCGGTTGGATCAAAGCCTACCTTGACCCGCAAAGGCTTACCCCGCTTGAGCCGCGCCTCCAGCTCCTCCAGCTTGGTAACCTCATCCGTACCCCGGGACAATAAGCTCAGGGCTTCATTTACATCGGTCATAGATTCATCCTGCAGCCAAGCCGTGCATTTTAGGGCCTTGAGCCCCAGTCCTCCAGCCGAATTTTCGTTGCAAACCATTTGACCCCAACCCTACCTGTCGATACTCTTTAAGCGCCTGTTGCTGGGTCGAGCATAAGGGCCTCCATTACAAATGCGACACGTTATGATAAAAGAAGCGCAGTTTTTCACACGTTTAAGCACTCATTTTTCGTGGCCGGGTCGGCAAAAAGCCATCCTGTTTGCCAGTTCCCTGATTCTGGTAGGTATCGTGTGGGGTCTGCAGGCCACCGCTGAACCTGACGCCTCACCCCTGGCTACGCAGATTATTGACATCACCCTGCCCGAACGCTCTGCGGCAGAAAGCGAACTCGCCAACGCCACAGCAGATTCAGAGCCGCACCTCATGGCTGATAACTGGGACAGCGTCACCGTCAAGAGCGGCCAGAACCTGGACACCATTTTCCGCCAGCAAGGCTTCGAAGTGTCCTTGTTGCATCGCATTCTGGCGCTGAATGAAGACTGCAAAGGCCTGACCAAAATCCGCCCCGGCGATGTATTCGATTTCAAACGCGATGAGGCCGGTGATCTGCTGGAAATGCGTTACCCGGTAGGCGAAGACCGTTACCTGTTGGTGCGCCAGCACCAGGGCGAATTGCTTGCCGACAGCCAACCCCGACAGATTTATACCGAAGTGCTGGAAACCCAGGGCGTTATTAGTTCGTCGTTGTTCGCAGCAGGTAAAGACGCCGGCCTGACGGATGTCAAAACCATGGACCTGGCCAACATCTTTGGCTGGGACATCGACTTTGTGCAGGACATTCGGGCGGGGGACCGCTTTTTCCTGGTGTATGAAAAGATCTATCGCGATGGTGAATTCCTGCGCGATGGCCAGATACTGGCTGCCACGTTTATCAACCAGGGCGAGCGTTTTCAGGCGATCTGGTTTGATAGTGGTGAGGTGGCCGAGTATTACGCGCCTGATGGCCGCAACATGAAGAAAGCCTTCCTGCGTGCGCCGCTGAACTTCTCCTACATCAGCAGCCAGTTCAATCCCAAGCGCATGCACCCGGTGCTCAAACGCATTCGGCCGCATAACGGCATCGATTACTATGCGCCGACTGGCACTCCGGTATATGCCGCAGGTGCTGGTGTAGTCATTAAAGCCGGCTATTCAGCAGCGAATGGCAACCATGTCTTTATCAAACACGCCAATGGCATCGAGACCAAGTATTTACACTTCTCCAAGAAAGCTGTGCATCAAGGGCAGAAAGTTAGACAGGGCCAAACCATTGGCTATGTCGGCTCTACCGGCCTGGCGACCGGCCCGCATCTGCACTATGAGTTCGTACTCAATGGCGTGCATCGCGACCCACGCAACGTTCCATTGCCCAAGGTCGAACCTTTGCAAGGCGATTTGCTGGTCAGCTTCAAGCACAGAGTAGCCCCCATGCTGACCCAGCTCAGCCGCCTGGAGTCAGCTTCGCTGTACGCGAGCGGCGATTGAGCTCGACCGCAGCATTGTTTATCGGCATGTTGTCCGGCACCAGCCGGGATGGTGCTGATGCGGCTTTAGTGCGCTTCGACAACGACAGCCCGAAATTGCTGGCCTCGCTGTGTGTCAGCTACCCGCCGGTGCTGGCCAAAGGCCTCAAAGATTTAATCGACCGGCGCATACGCCCGGACGACGAAACCATGCAGCGCCTCGACCAGGATTTAGCCGAGTTTTTTGCCCTGGCTGCCTGGGGTCTGCTGGAAAAAGTTGGCGTTAAAGCAGCAGAAATCACCGCGGTGGGGTCACACGGTCAAACCGTTTGGCATCAACCGCAAAAGCCACAGGCAGAAACCCTACAGCTCGGCGACCCCCAGCGCATCGCCGACCTTCTGGGCATACGCACCGTGGGCCATTTTCGCCAGGCAGACCTGGCAGCCGGTGGCCAGGGCGCGCCGCTGGCACCTTTGCTGCACCAGGCCTTGATGATGCCCGAGCGCGGTATACGCGCGGTGCTCAATATCGGTGGTATCAGCAATATTTCCTTGTTGCATGCCAACGGTTCTGTGACCGGCCACGACACAGGCCCCGGAAACTGCCTGCTGGACAACTGGATTCAGAAACACCAGGGCCAGGAATATGATGCCAACGGCCAATGGGCGGCAGGCGGCAAAGTAGACCGCTTGCTATTGGACCGTCTGCTGGATGACCCCTACTTCAGCCGCAAGGCACCAAAAAGCACCGGCGTTGAATACTTCAATGATCACTGGTTCCAGATCCGGCTGAATGCCCGCAAGGCAGAATTCTCCGCCACTCACACCAGTTTGCGCGATGTGCAGGCAACGCTCAGCGAACTGACCGCCTACTCGATTGCCGATGCGGTGCGCTTTGGCAGTGCTGATGAGGTGCTGGTCTGCGGGGGCGGTGCACACAACCTGGATTTGCTGCAACGCCTGCGGCGTCTGCTACCGGACAAAACCGTTGAAACCACGCAAAAGGTCGGGCTGGACCCGGACTGGGTAGAAGGAATCCTGTTTGCCTGGCTGGCGCGTGAGCGCTTGTCTGAGACTCTACAGAACACGGCTCCGATTACCGGTGCCAACGCACCGGTTCTGCTGGGCGATATTTTCGAACCGGCTAATTCGTAATCGCGGGTCATCAGACCGTCATCCCGCAGAATCCGACCGTCATCCCGCAGAATCCGACCGTCATCCCGCAGAATCCGACCGTCATCCCGCAGAATCCGACCTTCATCCCGCAGAATCCGAC